>CDZB01056837.1_pt1 | contig 11516 bp, 10 predicted proteins | sample 554961 | NCBI WGS metagenome assembly CDZB01 (sample SAMEA3182106, study PRJEB8094) | gut metagenome | biome: human; feature: gut; material: Stool; isolation source: human stools | place: Canada | collected 2013-02-26
CAAAAGAAATTGGTCCCCGCCCTCTCAGAGTTTTCATTTTCTTGCCATGGCGAAGCAATGTCCGTTTTTGCACATATTTTTTATATTTTATCACTACTCTCGCTGAGCACACATAAAAATATAACGGACCGTTTCCGAATATCGAAAAGGCGGACCGTTATTTTACTTCTTACAGATAAATTTATAAAATTCAAAGCTTTCAGAATTTTGCAAAAACTTCCTTCAAAGATGGATATAATTTTCTGAAAATCTGATATTTTTTTTCATAGGCGGCCACAATCTCTTTATCGGGCTGCACGATCTCCTTTATTTTGATTAAAGCATCCGTGGCCGCTTCTACCGTAGAATAGGCCCCGCAGGTCACCATAGACAAAATGGCGGCGCCGTAGGCCGGTCCTTCTTCTATCATCGGAGTTTCCACAGAAATTCCCAAAACATCTGCGATAATTTGACGCCAAAGCGGACTTTTTGCTCCACCGCCACAGATGCGAGTACACGTTACTTTAATTCCGTTCCCCTTGGCAACCTCCATACAATCGCGGAGCGCAAAAGCTACCCCTTCCAAAACGGCGAGCGTCATCTCCTTTCTCGTCGTATGCGGCCTCATTCCGATAAACGCGCCGCGAGCGTTTACATCGTTATGCGGACTGCGTTCTCCCATAAGATACGGGAGAAAGAATACTTCGTTTTTACCGAGCTCTTTCTCCAAGCCCGATTGTTCCTCCGCATAATTTTTTGTACCGAGAATTGTATCCGTCCACCATTGATTACACGACGCAGCCGCTAAAATACAGCCCATTAAATGATACCCGCCGTTTGCGTGACAGAACGAATGTAAAGCATTCTTCGGGTCTACCGAAAAACTGTTTCCGACGATAAAAACCGTACCGCTTGTCCCCAAAGAAATATTGCAGGCTCCGCCGGATACCGTACCCGTACCTACCGCGGCAGCCGCATTGTCCCCTGCGCCCGCACATAATTTTACACTTTCGGATAAGCCCAGCTCTGCCGCAACCGAAGGCAAAAGTTCCCCGATCGTTTCGTACGATTCGTAAAGGGCGGGAAGCCACTCTTTCTTTACCGAACAAATTCGGCACATTTCCTCGCTCCAACGGCGATTTTTTACGTCGAGCAACAACATTCCGCCCGCGTCCGAATAATCCGTACAATGTACGCCGCTCAGACGATAGACGACGTAATCCTTCGGGAGCATAATTTTATCGATACGGGAAAAATTTTGCGGTTCGTTTTCTTTTACCCAAAGAATTTTCGGAGCCGTAAATCCTGCAAAGGCGATATTTGCCGTGTATTCGGACAATCTCTCCCTGCCGATGGTCTCGTTGAGATAATCCGTCTGCTTCTGCGTCCGTCCGTCATTCCATAAAATAGCCGGACGAATCACTTTTCCTTCTGAGTCCAAAAGTACCAACCCGTGCATTTGTCCGCCGAATCCGATGCCTCGGACAGCACCTTTATCCTGTCCGCAAAGGAGCTCTTTTATTCCTTCTACAACGCCCGTATACCAATCCTCCGGATTTTGTTCGCTCCAACCGCTCTCAGGATAAAAGATGGGATAACTTTTCGTCGTACTGTTCAAAATGCGCCCGTCTTCCGATACTAAAAGCAATTTGACCGCCGACGTTCCGAGATCTATACCGATATAAGTATTCATAAATATTTTATCCAACGAAAAGAATTCCTCCTTTACAGGAAGCCGGTTAGACGTCGGCTCCTTTGGGGCGAATGAATCTTTTGCGTTCCCTTCTCCTTAAAATTTATCATTTATTATTTATTATATCAAAAAAGCCCTTAAAAATATAGACAATTTCGTTTTATTTATGGTATAATTGTTCACAAATGAGATTTTTATACTATTTCGGAGGAAGCTTGTGATCAATTCTTATGAAAAAGAAAAACTTTCATCTCTATTGAAAGATTTCTATGTAGCCATCGGAATGAGAATATCCGTTTTTGACGACCAATTCCGCTTGATTACGGAATACCCGCAGCATCCCCCCGAATTGTGCGCCATGATAAGAAGCACCGAAAAAGGATTCGCAGCCTGTAAAAAATGCGACGAGGAAGCTTTTCTCAGAGCACGAAAGATGCATACGGCTCATTCTTATGTCTGTCATGCGGGACTCACGGAAGCGATTACGCCCATTTTACTCGATAGAGAAGTCATGGGATACGCGATTTTTGCACATCTTCTCCCTGCCGAAAATTATAGAGAGCACGTCGACGAAATTTGCAAACGCTGCAAAGACTATTGCGATTCGGAGGAAAAAATTCGCTCCGCCGTTTCTAAATTGAAAAAATATTCCGGACAAAAAATCACTTCCTCTATGAGAATATTGGAAGCTATTGCTTCTTTTCTGCAAATCTCCAATGTAATTAATTGGAAAAATGAGGATATCGCCTTTAACATCAATGATTTTATTTCTCGTAACCTCGCACAAAAATTGTCCAGTGACGTCATTTGCAATCATTTCTTTATTTCCCGAACGAGGCTATATCAAATATCCGAAAAGGCCTTCGGAATGGGGATTGCACAATATGTAACTTACAAACGAATAGAAGAAGCAAAACGACTTCTGGCGAACGAGCCCACTTCTGTTTCTAAAATTGCCGTTCAAGTCGGTATAGACGATTATAACTATTTTTGTAAGCTCTTTCGAAAGAATGTCGGTCTTTCCCCGGGAAAATATCGCCTTTCCGTACGTTTGGGGAATCAGAATTGACACAGGTAATTTCAGCATATCTTCAACAATGTCTTCTTGAAGGAAGAATATGTGCGCTCAATTTCTTCTTTTACTTTCAAAAAAGACCCGAAAAATTCGGGCCTTTTTTCAGTCGGACAGTTAAAATTTTTTGTAAATTCTTTATTCCGGCAACCAAATCGCATAGAGCACGATACCGTTTGGAGCCGAATCTACGGTTTCCACCGTATATTCCGCAACGGTTTCTTCGGGCTTTGTCGTCCAGCCGCCGAAAGAATATCCTTCGCGGGAAGGCGGCGAAATCCCGTTTCTTGCGTCACCGTTAGAAATTCCGCTCGTCCCCTTTTCAAAGGAAATAAGGTAACCTTCCGAAGAGAATGTACTCCCCCAAACGACGGGACGGAAAGAGGAATTCCACAATAAATCCCAACCGCTTGTGGGCTGCACCGATTTACAATAAACCGTGAGATTGTTGCACCCGTAAAACACATGTGAACCGAAGCTTCCTACCTCGCCCCGAAAAACGACTTCCTTCAAGGAACGGCAATATCGAAATGCCTGTGAATCGATAAAAGATACGCTTTCGGGAAGCTCGGCCCGGACGAGCGATTCGCACAAATAAAATGCATGTGAACCAATTCGTTTCAAACTGCTGCCGAATACTATCGTTTCAAGTCCCGAACAGCCATAAAACGCATAATCGCCGATGGAAATGAGACTGTCTGGCAAAATCAGATTTTTCAAGGAACTACAACCGTAAAATGCCCTTGATTCGATTTCCGTAGCTCCGCCGATTTCCAACTCTTCCAAAGCACTGCAATTTCTGAATGCACGAGAAGCAATTTTGGTTACTCCTTTCCCGATACTCACCTGTTTTAACTTGGTACAGCCGTAAAACGCATAATCACCAAGGCCGATAACGCTGTCAGGAATTTCAACAGACTTCAATCCGGAACCGAAAAATGCGTAAGCACCTATCGAAGTTAAGCCGTCGGGTAAATCAATTTCTGATAAATTCTGACAGCCATAAAATACGGAACGTCCGATTTCTTTCAAGCCCTCGGAAAGTTTCACCGACATTATGGAAGAGCCGTAAAACGCATAATCGCCGATGGAAACGACACTGTCGGGGATCTCTATACCGCTGAGAGAGGTACACCCGAAAAATGCTCCCTTACCGATGATTTTAACGCTGTCAGGGATAGAAATACTCGAAACATAGCTAGCCCCGTAAAATGCATAATTGCCTATTCCGACCGTTCCCTCCCGAATTTCCACAGTGCCCATTATGGGACCTGACACAGCCCAATTATCGGCGTAAACAACTCCGCCTTCCTCGTTATTCCAAATGCCTGAGTCAACAAATACTCCCGTCCCGAGGCTCTTTAAGCCGTCGGGCAAATCGATATCATTCAAAGCCTGACAATTATAAAATCCATAATGCCCTATTGTTTCGAGCGTCGAAGGCAGTTCTATGGTGGATAAGCTCGGACATTCCGCAAAGGCAAACTGGCCGATAGAAATAAGCTTTACATTATTCCCGCACATGACACTGGTGAGATTTTTACATTGGTAGAAAGCAAACTCTCCGATGGACTCCGTCTCTCCCCCTAAAACGACTACAGTTAGATTCGTACATTCGCGGAACGCATTCGTGCCGATCGCTTTTAAGCTGTCGGGAAATATGATTTCCAACAAATATTCTTTGCACGAATAAAAAACCTGCTCGGCGATTCCGGCTGTCCCTTCTTCTAACAAGAGCTGTCCGTTCGTATCTATTCCTATATTCAAATTTTTACATCCGACAACCCAATCGTCCGCATAGACAATGTCGCCCGAATCCTGCCATATTTTTGTTTCTGCAAATGCAGAGGCTCCTATGCTTCTGACCTCCCGACCGATCTCTATCCTTGAAAGCGCGCTGCATTTACTGAACGCAACCCTGCCTATGCTCTCAACCCCGTCGGAAATTTCAACTTCTTCAAGAGTACTGCATCCCAAAAAGGCCGCTTGACCGATGCTTTCTATATTTGACGGAATAAAAACATTCTTTAAGCTCGTACAATAGGCAAAAGAAAACGTATCGAGCGATCTGAGCCCGCCGCCGATATTCAATTCGGCCGCGGCGCTGCAACCGGAAAAGGCATACTCTCCCATACTCGTTACGCTGTCGGGAATCGTTATGCTTTCCAATCCCGAACAATCGGAAAAGGCATAGCTGCCGATCTCCTCTACCGAATCGGGAATGGTTATATCCGTCAGAGAACGACAATAGGAAAAGGTATAGCTCTCAATTTTCGCAAGCCCCGAGGGAAGCTGAATTTCTGCGAGGGAGCTGCAACTCTGAAACGCCTTTGCGCCGATAGAGACGACGCTTTCGGACATTGTAACGGCAGTGAGGTTCAAGCAATTGGCAAAAGCGTTTTCCCCGATATTCGTCACATTCTTACCGATCGTTATCCCCGTAATATCGCGAGATCTCGAAAAGGCCGATTTTCCGATGCTGACGACCGGCTTACCCCGATAGCTGTCTTCGATGACCACATCGCCGGAAACGCTGCCCACGCCGGAGACCTCATACGCAGTATCGTCGTTGATCAGGCGATAAAAAAGTCCCGACTCGGTCTCTCTCGTAAAGTCGATTGTTTCAGACCATTTTGAATCCGCAAAGCCGTCCCGTTCATTGACTGCCTTGATTTTAATTTCGTAATTCCCGGGCTCCAAGTATTCCAAATCGTACAGATTTTGCCGAATTTCCGTCTCTTCTCCGTTGATGCTGATTACGTAACGACGCGCGTCCTCTACATCATTCCAAGTCAAATCGAGCGTCGTTTCATCTATTGTCAGCCCGCCGGGCTGCGAAAGCGTCTGCTTACCGCACGCCGCAAGTGCGGCGGCAAAACAGATTACGATGCTCGCAAAGAAAAATAAGCGGATTTTTTTCATAATTTCTCCTTGGGGACATTCTGTTTATCCTGAGAAAGGAGTTTTTTCAGTTTGCGGTCCCGAATAATTTCATGCGGCCACTTAAATTTGAACTTACGCACCGCGATATCGAGCAGGAACAAAATGAGTGCGATTGCAATAAACCAATAGCGGGGGTCAAAGGACTTTTTCAACGTATTCGTAAACGTTTCAAAAATCTCCCATGCCTCTGAAACGGCCGCACCCTTTCCGTCCTCGGCCAGCTCCGTCAGGAATAAGCGACACGCCTCCTCATCGATGAACATATTATATTCGGCCGAATAAGAAAAGGCCTTATACGTAGTATATTGGGAAATAACTTCTCCGTTTATATTCTTTTTTTCGATAAGGATGTTATGTATTCCCGGTTGAGTGATCGCAAATGAAATTCTGCTATATTCCTCCGAGGCGAAGGGACCGATTTTTTGCTCCGTGGGCTTTCCGTCAGCTCCGGCCGGACCGGTAATCGTCACTTCGATTGTCTCCCCTTCCTGCAAGGAAGTAAATATACTCATTTGCGTAGAATAGTTCTCCTCTTCGAGCTTCGCAGATATATCCTGCGAATGAATATTTTCCGAGGGGAACAGTTCGGAGACAATATTGCCGATGAGTCGAACGCCCGTATCGCTGCCTAAAAATTCCGCTGACCAAGTACCGTTTAAGTCGCACATAAAACTGCCGACCGTCCCCTTTCCGTAATCCCACTGCGCATAGATAGGTACAAATTCCGCTTTGAGCGGAACTTCCGCACCGTCCTTCGCCTTCGTGCCGTAATAGCCGCCCAATTGAGGCATACTGCTCTGACTGATTCCATTTACTACGGAGGTGTGTTCTCCGATAATGGGAGTAAACGGTTCGGGATTATATTCCTTGATTGCGGGAACAGTCAAATCCTCTGCCATTTTCTGAGGCAGAGTCGTAAGGTCTGTCACTTTAATATACTGTCCGTGCCCTAATTCCTCCGCTGCAATCCTTAAATCTTCGTCCCTTGCACTGGAAGAACTGATAGAGACGATAGAACAGGTAATCCCCGCCGTATCGTAATAATGTTTTATTTTTCCGCCGAAGCCTCCCGTCTGCTCGACGACGTTATCATAAAGTCTGTCATTCGGTTCGGCGTCGCTGATAATAATGATGTGGCGACGATCTACATTGACCGCTTTCAAGGCTTCCCCCGCCCGAGTGATGGCAGGCTCGTAATTCGTCCCGCCTCCGATCGTAATCCCGCTGATCGCGGCTTCGATTTTAGAAACTTCGGGAAGCGGCGTAACCTCCACTTCTTCGCTGTACGTCGTTTCCAACGTCATTATTCCGCAATAATCGCGTACGGTTAAGGCATCCAAACAGGCGCGCGCTCCTTCCTTCGCCAAATCGAGACGGGTTTTTCCCGTATTCCCGACTTGCGAGCCCATACTTCCCGAACGGTCAATGATGATCATCACGCCTACCGGAGGAGTATAATCGATTGCCTGTACGGGCAGCATCTGCTGATACAGCGTGTTTTCCATATCCTGACGGTTATACGTATTCGCGACTGTCTCTCCCGTCGCTCCATCCGTTTTATTTCCACCCACCGTAAAAAGGCCGCCTCCGAATTCATAAACATAGCTGTTCAGAATTTCGTCAAAGCCTCTCGGCATATCTGCGTTCGCGATATTGACGAGAATTACCTGGTCGTATTCCCTCAATTCGTCCACCGTTTCGGGAACTCCGTCGCCCTCCAAAATATTGACGACGTTTACGTTATAGCTCTGTTCAAGAATACCCTTCAACTGCGACGATTCGTTTTCATTTCTCTCTATAATCAAAATAGATAATCAAATCACATTGAGCAGACGTATTACCATATGAATCAAACACAAAACCGCTACCTACTCCTATTCCGTGGGGTAAGATGCTTTTTAACTTATTCATTAGGGCTTTTTCCCTACCAGAACCAACTGAACAAGGGTGAGTTGACTTTCCTGCTTTTATAAAATCATTTACTAATTCATCTCCAAGTGTTTTAATATAGTCTTCGCTATTAAACATGTTTTCCATAATAAACCTATTTCATCCTTTGATTTTTTATCTATTATAGCATACTCCAGATAATTTTATCAACCGCAAAATTTTTCAAATTCCTCAATATAGCAAAATAGCCCGAACATTCTTTTTATGACAAAGAAGTTCAAGCTATTAAGACTTGGTGCGGATGACAGGACTTGAACCTGCATGGTCTCCCACAGGAACCTGAAACCTGCGCGTCTGCCAGTTTCGCCACATCCGCATATAAACCTTTACTTTAAGAAGTAAAGGTAAATTTTCAATTCATAAAACTTCGTATTTTTCTAAAACTCCGTTTTCGTTTATGAGTCGATATGCTTTTCCGCCGCTCGAAAGACTTCCGACAATCCTTTCATCTTCTATCAATAGAGCCGCATTGTCCTCAATCCCATAAGCACATTTATAATTATAGCATACAATTTTATCAAAGTCAAGCATTCTTTGTCCATAATGCGGAGAAATTATTCCTTTTATCCAATTTAATCCTTTGAACATAGCGTAAGCCGTTCCGTTTTCCGTTTTGAGAGAATCGGTATAAATATCGGAAAACCAACAAATTGCTCCCGCGGACAAGCCCGCCAAAGAAATTCCTCTCTCGTAAGCATCTTGAATCAAAGTTAAAAGCCCCGTTTTTTTCCAATGTTCCATCATAAACACCGTATCGCCGCCGCCCACATAAATGACGTCGGCTTTCAGGAATTTCTCTTTGATTTTCTCCATATCGGGTTCTTTGTAGACAGTTAAGACCACGTCCGTCTTGATATCGAACATTCCCGTATAGATTTTATGAAAAGAATTATAATACGGCATAAAATCATGACTTGCCGTAGGAATAAAAAGAGCGTTTGCCCGTCGATCCCCGGCATGTTTTTTAGCCAACTCCGCAATATATTCGTCTATTTTCAGTGTTGTTTTTTCCCTGATTTCCCCACCGCCGATTGCAATGATTCTTTTCATCTGTTTATCCTTTTCGAGCGGCAATAATGTCGTCTACCTGCCCGATAATTTTTTGAGTTTTTTCGAGAGCCTCCCGAACATACCGTTCAGTTTCTTCCGCATCGGCGAACGCATCGTCCGAGAGCTCCGACAAAAGATTCGCGATCGCGTCGAGTCCGTTTGCCACACCTTCGAAAACCATGTCTTTTCGTTCGTCGACGAGCCGCAGCGCATTCCACATTGCCTCTTCGGCCAAGGAACGGAGTTTTGCCACTTTTGCCTGATTAAAAAGCCCGTTGCGACTTTTATCCCTTTCGTCGAGGACGACTTCCAATTTCTTTTTCAAAGTCAAACAGCTCTGCCTGACCGCCGAAGGCGTTAAATTTTTTCTGGATTTTCTTTTAACAAAAGCCAGTAATAATAACCCAGCGACAATCAGAAGAATATACCAGCCGTATTGTATTGCCAAACGAAAGGCGTTTTCTCCGATTTCTCCTGCAGAAGTTCCTTCGGACAAGGAATCTGACGCAGATAAAAAAACATTGACAAATTCATTTCTCATCATGAGCCCTCCTTCCCGTTTACGACATGTATATCCAATTGATTATAGGGAATTTCGATTCTGTTCTTTCGGAAACTTTCCAAAATTCCTTCGAGCAAATCAAACTTAACGCTCCAAAAATCGTCGGGATTTGTCCAAACGCGCAAGGTAAAATTGAGAGCGCTATCTCCGTAGTCGGTCAAGCGAAAAAAGGGTGCAGGGAGCGCTGAAATTCTCTTATCTGCCTCCACGACTTCCATGACCGTCCTTTTGACTTCCGAGACGTCCGAATCATAAGATACGGGTAAAAGGATTTCCAAGCGACGAAGAGGCATTCTGCTGTAATTGATGATGACCGAACCGAGAACCGTGCTGTTGGGAATAATGACGGTAAGGTTGTCGGTAGTCACGACTTTGACCGAGAACAATTTTATTTCCTTGACCGTTCCCGACGTGCCGCCGATATCCACATAATCTCCCGCCTGGAAGGGCTTTGTAAAAATGAGCAGAATACCGTTCGTAAGGCTGGAAAGCGTATCCTGCATACCGAGGGCGATGGCGAGCATGACGGAGGAAAAGGCGGCCACGATTCCGGCGGTAGAAAACCCCAGAGTTTTTACGAGCACCAAGGCCAAAGCCACATAGGCGATTAAAGCAACGAGAGAAGTAATGAAAGTCGAAGCCGCATTATCTAACCTCCGACTTTTGACGGAGCGTTTTTTCACGCTTGAAGTCACGATCCGAATGATCAGTAAGCCCAAGACGAATAAGGCCAACGCTTTAAGAATATTCAAGCCGTAACCGCTGAGAAAATTCCAAAAAAAATCTTTAAGGTTATTCCAAAATTTTTCCATGAACTCTTTAACTCTTTCCTTTACGTCGTATGTAAAATCCCTCGTTTGCGATAAGAGTCCCTGCCAAATTCGCAGGGACTCTTATCGCGGAAAAGTACCGTTTTACCGCCCTCTTTACTTTGTACCGAATAACCTGTCGCCCGCGTCACCGAGTCCGGGAACGATATAACAATGCTCGTTCAAAACAGGATCGATAGCGGCGACATACAGATCTACGTCGGGATGGTCAGCCAAGACTTTTCGGATTCCCGTAGGACAACTGACGATGCAACAAAGCTTGATGTTCTTCGCCCCGTGTTTCTTAATCATGGCGATCGCATCGGAAGCACTTCCGCCCGTTGCGAGCATGGGATCGACGACGAGAAGCGTTCTTTGTTCGCTGTCTGCGGGGAGCTTGCAGTAATATTCCACGGGCTCATGTGTTTCGGGATCCCTGTAAAGTCCGATATGTCCCACTTTGGCGTTGGGAATGAGCTCCAATACTCCGGAGACCATACCGAGTCCCGCGCGCAGAATAGGCACAACCCCGACCGTGCGGCCGGAGACCATCTTACAATGCGCGGTCGTAATCGGAGTTTCGATGTCTACGTCTTCGAGGGGAAGATTTTTCGTCGCCTCATAGGTTTCCAGCATGGCGATTTCTTCCGCCAACTCCATGAACTGCTTTGTAGTGGTGTTCTTGTCGCGCAAAAGCGCAAGTTTATGCTCGATGAGCGGGTGGTCTACCAGATGAAATCTGGGGTTGTCGAAAAACTCGTATTTTTCCATAAGTATTGTATCTCCTAACTTATTCTTTTGCATGTCAATCCCGCTCTGCGGCGTTTTATTTGGAATACTTTTCTTCGATCGCCTTAATCTTCGCGATTCTGCGGTTATGGCGTTCGCCGCCCATGTATTCGCTCGTAAGAAACGCGGTGACGATTTCTTCCATCATGCCCGTGCCGAGACATTTTTCCCCGAAAGCGAGCATATTCGCATCGTTATGATACCGAGTATACTTTGCGCAATAAGTATCGTGACAATGCGCGCAGCGGACGCCCGGAACCTTATTGGCGACGATCGAAACGCCTATTCCCGTGGAACAAATGACGATACCTCTGTCGCATTCCCCGCGGGCGACGCTTTCCGCGGCAGGCAGAGCATAATCGGGATAATCGCAGGACTCCGTACCGTTCGTCCCGAAATCGACGTATTCATAGCCGTTTTTTACGAGATATTCTATCAACGCCTTTTTGAGATTGAGTCCGCCGTGATCGCAGGCAATCGCAATTTTCATAATTTGTTTTCTCCTTTTTCGTCTTTCATTATACCATATCCCCCCGTTCCTTTCAAGTATTTACCGCAAAATTTTCTCGATTTGCGCATTTATTTTTTCTTTTTGACCGCAGACGTTTTCTTCGCAGGTGTTTTCTTTGCCGCCTTCGCAACAACTTTGCCGCCCACGCCCGATGCTCC
>CDZB01018264.1_pt1 | contig 11505 bp, 7 predicted proteins | sample 554961 | NCBI WGS metagenome assembly CDZB01 (sample SAMEA3182106, study PRJEB8094) | gut metagenome | biome: human; feature: gut; material: Stool; isolation source: human stools | place: Canada | collected 2013-02-26
CTCCGGCGACATGTGCGTCGGAGAAAATACTTTTCAGGCTGCAAGTGTGGAATTTGTGCGCCGCTGGCACACAAATTATGCGCGCAGCAGACTGCAGACCTTCTGTCGGAAAACCACTTGGGTTTTTCGACAGGCAACAGGCGGTGCGCTTCGGCGCACCGCCTGTTTACATTTTCGCGCCTGTGTGCTACACTGATACATTGAGCGAATATCGCAACGAGGGAGGCGGCAGTGTGCTCGAAAAGCTGCGACAAATTGAAAACCGGTATAGTGAGCTTGAGAGCAAGCTGGCTGACCCCGCGTATTATTCCGATCCAGCGGTGTTTACCGGACTCTGCCGCGAGCAGCGCGAGCTGCAGCCGGTCGTGGAGGCGTACCGCGCCTATGCCGACTGTGAGGCGCAGATCGCGCAGGCGCAGGCGCTGCTCGGCGATCCTGAGCTGCACGAGATCGCGCGCGAAGAGCTCGAGAGCGGCAAGACCCGCCGCGCGGAGCTCGAGCAGACGCTGCGCGTGCTGCTGCTGCCGCGCGACCCGAACGATGACCGCAACGTCATTCTGGAGCTGCGCACCGGTGTCGGCGGGGAAGAATCGGCGCTCTTTGCGCATAGTCTCTATCGGATGTACACCATGTACGCCGACGCGCACGGCTGGAAGACCGAGATCGCGAACCTCAACGAGACGGAGCTCGGCGGCGTGCGCGAGGCGAGCCTGCTCATCAGCGGGCAGGGAGCGTACTCCCGCCTGAAGTTTGAAAGCGGGGTGCACCGCGTCCAGCGTGTACCGGAGACGGAGACCGGCGGCCGCATCCACACCAGCACCGCCACCGTGGCCGTGCTGCCGGAGATGGACACCGTCGAGGTGCACATCGACCCGAAGGACCTGCAGATCGACACCTACCGCAGCTCCGGCGCGGGCGGTCAGCACGTCAACAAGACCGAGAGCGCCATCCGCATCACGCACCTGCCGACGGGCACGGTCGTCGAGTGTCAGGATGAGCGAAGCCAGTATAAGAATAAGGATCGCGCGATGAAGATCCTCGCCTCACGCTTGTATGCCGCCGAGAGCGCCCGTCAGAGCGCCGAACGCTCGGCTGAGCGGCGCAGTCAGGTCGGCACGGGGATGCGCAACGAGCGCATCCGCACCTACAACTTCCCGCAGGGACGGGTGACGGATCACCGCATCGGCCTGACGCTCTATAAGCTCGATCAGGTGCTCGACGGCGATCTGGACGAGATCATCGATGCGCTCACGCTGGCCGATCAGGCCGAGAAGTTGCGCGCATCCGTGGAGGAAGCATGAAAACACAACGTATTACGACCGACATTGCGCAGGCGGCGGACGCCATCCGCGCCGGGCAGCTCGTCGCCGTCCCGACGGAGACGGTCTACGGCCTTGCCGGAAACGGCCTCGACCCCAAGGCCGTCGCGCAGATCTATGAAGTCAAAGGCCGGCCGAGCGTCAAGCCGCTGTCGCTGATGGTGCACGACGCATCCGCCATGGCGCGCTACTGCGACCCCGTGCCGCAGGCGGCCCATACGCTGGCCGAGGCCTTCTGGCCCGGCCCGCTCACGATCGTGCTGCGCGCCAAAGACTGCGTGCCCGAGATCGTGCGCGCTGGCGGGCAGACCGTCGGTTTGCGCTGCCCGGATCACCCGGCCACGCTCGCGCTCATTGAGGCCGCGCAACTGCCGCTGGCCGCGCCGTCGGCCAATCCCTCCGGCGCGCCGAGCCCGAAAACGGCGGACGATGTACTGGCGTATTTTGACGGGCAGATCGCAGCCGTCATCGACGGCGGTCCCTGCGGCATCGGACGGGAGTCCACGCTCGTTGACCTCTCGTGTACGCCGTACCGCATCCTGCGTGCCGCCGCCGTGCCGGACGATGCTGTCTGGGACGCGCTTGTGCGCAGGATGCACATCGTCGGCATCACGGGCGGCACCGGCTGCGGCAAAACGACTGCGCTCATGGAGCTCGAGCGCCAGGGCGCGCTCGTCATCGACTGCGACGCAGTGTATCATGAGCTGCTGGCATCGAATGCCGCCATGCTTGCGGAGATCAACGCCCGTTTTCCGGGTACAATAGAAAATGGGGTGCTGCAGCGCAAAAAACTCGGCGCGGTCGTGTTCGCGGACGCGGCGGCGCTCGACGATCTCAACGCCATCACGCACCGGTATGTCCGCGCCGAGGTGCAGTCTCGTCTGCGCGCGTGGGCGCGGCAGGGCGGCACGGTCGCGGCGATCGATGCCATCGCGCTCATCGAGAGCGGGCTGGCGGAGCTGTGCACCGTTACCATCGGCGTGACGGCGCCGCGCGAGCAGCGTATCGAGCGGCTCATCGCGCGCGAGGGCGTGACGCGCGATTATGCCGAGGCGCGCATCGACGCGCAGAAGCCCAACGAATGGTTTGTCCAGAACTGCAGCCATGTGCTGGATAACGGCGGCACGCTCGCCGATTTTCAGCGCCGCTGCCATCAACTGATACAGGAGGTGCTCTCATGAGCGAAGATAAGGAAGTCAAGCAGTGGAAGGAAAAGCTGTTTTACCGTCCGAAGAACGGGTACGATCAGATCGACGCCGAACAGACCGGTGAGATCTTTGCCTATGCCGAGGGGTATAAGCGCTTTCTCGACGCCGCGCGCACCGAGCGCGAGGCCGTCAAGGAGGCGATCCGCATGGCGGAGGACGCGGGCTTTGTGCCGTATACGTTCGGCATGGAGCTGCAGCCGGGTGCAAAGGTGTATGTGAATAACCGCGGCAAGGCGCTCATGCTGGCCGTGCTCGGCGAGCAGCCGCTCGATCACGGCTGCGTGATCGCGGGCGCGCACGTCGATTCCCCGCGCCTCGACCTCAAGCAGACGCCGATGTATGAGGATTCGGAGCTGGCGTATTTTAAGACGCACTATTACGGCGGCATCAAGAAGTACCAGTGGGTCGCGATCCCGCTGGAGCTGCACGGCACGATCGCGCTCAAGGACGGCAGCACGATCGACATCGCCATCGGCCGTGAGCCGGATGAGCCGCAGTTTGTCATCACAGACCTCCTGCCGCACCTCGGCAAGGATCAGCTGCGCAAGACCATGGAGGAGGGCATCACCGGCGAGGCACTCAACATCGTCATCGGCAGTATGCCGTATGCCGGTGAGGGCGGCGACCGTGTGAAGCTCGCCGTGCTCTCGCTGCTGCATGATGAATACGGCATCACGGAGGAGGACTTCCTGTCGGCGGAGCTTGCCGCCGTGCCGGCGTTCCCGGCGCGCGACATCGGCTTTGACCGCAGCATGATCGGCGCCTACGGGCAGGATGACCGTGTGTGCGCCTATGCCGAGCTGCGCGCGATCCTTGATCTCGAGGGTGCGCCGGAGCGCACGGCTGTGTGCATTCTCGCCGACAAGGAGGAGACCGGCTCCGACGGCGTGTCCGGCATGCAGTCGCAGGCGTTCGAGGCGTTCATGGCCGACCTCTGCGAGCAGCAGGACGTCGCGCTGCGCCACTGCTTTGCCAAGAGCTTCTGCCTCTCGGCGGATGTGTGCGCGGCCTATGACCCGAGCTTCCCCGAGGTAAGTGCCAAGCGCACGGAGGCCAAGCTCAACTACGGCATGGGCATCTGCAAGTTCACGGGCGCGCGCGGCAAGTCCGGCACGAGCGACGCCTCGGCCGAGCTCGTGGCCTATCTGCGCCGCCTCTTCGCCGACAACGGCGTCGTCTGGCAGCTGTCCGAGATGGGCAAGGTCGATCAGGGCGGCGGCGGCACGATCGCCAAGTTCATGGCTGACCGCAACATTGATACCATCGACGCAGGTGTGCCGGTGCTGAGCATGCACGCACCGTTTGAGCTTGTGTCGAAGTTTGACTGCTGGATGACGTATCGCGGTGTATTGGCCGCTTACTGCGACACGCAGGCATGATCCGTCCGAGCGGGGGGAAACGGGCGCTGCGTCCGTTTTCCCTTGTGGAATAACGGGAATTGTGCTATCATAAAATGTTACTATTTGCGCACTGGGAGGTGTATCCATGACCATCTGGAATGCGATTCTGCTCGGTCTGGTGCAGGGCATCGCAGAGTTTCTGCCGATCTCCAGCTCCGGACATCTGTCGATCCTGCAAAATCTGTTTCATATGTCTACCGCAGAGGACGGCCATCTGTTTTTTGACGTGCTGCTGCATCTGGGCACACTCGTTTCGATCTGCATCGTCTATTGGCGGGACATCGTGGCCATGGTGCGCGAGACGTTTGCGTTTTTCGGCAATACGCGCCTGCCGGCTGAGCAGCGCCGGAAGCAGTTTCCTGCGGCGCGCATGGTACTTATGATCATCCTTGCGACGCTGCCGTTGTTTCTGATCCTGCCGATCAACGACAAAGTGGAGCAGCTGTATTACCACACGTTTTTCATCGGCCTCATGCTGATCCTCACGGGTTGTCTGCTGTTCGTGGCCGATAAAATGCCAAAGGGCACGCGCACGGAGAAAAATATGCGCGTGCGCGACGCGCTCATCATCGGTGCGTGTCAGGCCGTGGCGACGATCCCGGGCCTGTCCCGGTCGGGTACCACGATCGCGGCCGGCATGGCCACGGGGCTGGAGCGCAGCTTTGCGGTGCGCTTCTCGTTTCTGATGTCGCTGCCCGCGGTGCTGGGCGCGAACATCCTGGCCTTGGTCAAAGCGGCCAAGACGGGCATTGATGTCTCGCTCCTGCCGGCATATCTGGCCGGCATGCTTGTGGCGATGGCTTCCGGCATCGTGGCCATCGGCCTTGTCAAGCGCCTGACATCGAAGGGGCACTTCGGCGCGTTCAGCTACTATTGCTGGGGCGCCGGTGCAGTGACGATGCTGCTGTCTCTGATTTTCTGAGAGGACGTTATTACATGGCAACTTCATCATCCAAAAAGAAAACCGGCTCGGCAAAAAAGCCTGCTGCAGCGCCGAAAAAACGGCCGGCAAAAAAACAGCCGGCTGCGGCAGCACCTGCGCCGACTGCGCCGACGTGGCCGTATGCCATCGTGTGCATCGTGCTGTCGCTGCTCGCGTTTCTTGGTCTGTTTCACGCCGAGGGCGTCATCATCGATGGCTTTGCGGGCTTCCTGTCCGGCATTATGGGCTGGGGCTATTGGGCGTTCCCGTTTGCGATGCTGCTGCTGGCTTGGGTCTTTGTGCGCAATCCGGAGCGGCACTTCGGTCTGCGCGTGACGGCGTCGCTGCTGATCGCGCCGCTGTTCGGTACGATCGTGCACCTCATGGTCTGCCGCGTGCCGTTCACGGCGCAGACGTTCGGCGCGATCGTCGGCCAGCTCTATGACGGCGGCAAGGCGCTCACCTCCGGCGGCGTCATCTCCGGCGGCATGGGCTATCTGCTCAAGGCCGGCATCAGCGTGTACGCGGCGCTGCCGCTGACGATGGCGGCATTCGTGGCCTGCGTGCTCGGCAGTATGGATCTGACGGTCGGCAAGATCGCCACATGGTGGCGCGCGCACCGCGAGGCGCAGTACATCCCGGATGACGGAGACCAGCCGCTCTTTGACGACGAGGACGAGCCTGCCGCGCCGCCGCAGCCCGAGCCGCAGCGCAGGGCGCGCCGCGCCGCGCCGGACAAGCCTGTCGCCAAGAAAAAGCTCATCGATATTCCGGTCGAGGACACGCCGTCCGAGCCGGATGACGAGCCGATCGACCCAATCCCGGTCAAAAAGGCCGCCCGCGGTGGGAAAAAGCCCGCGCCGGCGGAGGCGACGCAGAATGTGCAGCCGCTATCCGTGGAGGAGGCGGCAGACATCTGCGGCGTGGATGTGACGGCCGCGCAGGAGATCCATGATCCGCCGAAGCCGTCGAAAAAGGCGGCCAGCGCCGCCGTTGCGGCAGAGACGGCGGCGATCACCTCCGCGATCGAGCGCGAGAACGCCGACCACTCTGCCTATCAGCTGCCGCCGGTATCATTTCTGCGCGCGGGGAAGAAGGATCAGACCGACGCAACGGAGGAGATCCGCTTCAACCGCGACCGGCTCGATACCGCTCTGAGCAGCTTCGGCGTCAATGCCACGATCCGCGACGTGACGCGCGGCCCTACGGTCACACGCTACGATCTCGAGCTCGAGGCGGGCGTGAAGCTCAACAAGATCACGAACCTCTCCGGTGACCTTGCGCTCGCGCTCGGCGTGGAGAATGTGCGCATCGCGCCCATCCCGGACAAGATCTCGACCGTCGGCATCGAGGTGCCGAACAAGATCGTCAGCGCGGTCTGCCTGCGCGATATTATCGACTCGCCCGCATTCCGCAATGCCAAGTCCAAGCTCTCGTTTGCCGTCGGCAAGGACATCGGCGGCAACTGCATCATCGGCAACATCTCCAAGCTGCCGCATATGCTCATCGCCGGTACGACCGGCTCCGGTAAGTCCGTGTGCATGAACTCGCTCATCCTCAGCCTGCTCTATAAGGCGACGCCGGACGAGGTGCGCCTGATCATGATCGACCCGAAGATGGTCGAGCTCGGCATCTATAATGGCATCCCGCACCTGTTCATCCCCGTCGTGACCGACCCCAAGAAGGCGGCCGGCGCACTGCAGTGGGCGGTCGTGGAGATGCTCAAGCGCTACCGCCTGTTTTCCGAGGCGCAGGTGCGCGATCTGGCAAGCTACAACGCCCTGCAGAAGAACGAACCCGACGGGCAGACGCTGCCGCAGGTCGTCATCGTCATCGACGAGCTGGCCGACCTCATGCTCTGCGCCGCCAAAGAGGTGGAGGAGAGCATCTGCCGCGTGGCGCAGATGGGCCGCGCTGCGGGTATGCACCTCATCATTGCGACGCAGCGCCCGTCGGCCGATGTCATCACCGGCCTCATGAAGGCGAACATCCCGAGCCGCATCGCCTTTGCGGTCTCGTCCTCGCTCGAGAGCCGCATCATTCTCGATACCTCCGGCGCGGAAAAGCTCATCGGCATGGGCGATATGCTCTACGCGCCCATCGGCACGGGCAAGCCGCTGCGTGTGCAGGGCTCGTTCGTGTCGGACGAGGAGCGCGAGGAGGTCGTGCGCTTTATCAAGCAAAACTCCGAGGCGCAGTACAGCGACGATATCATCGCCCAGATCGAGAAATCTGCCGCCGAGGCCGACAAGAAGTCCGGCCCCGCACCCGAGGCGGACAAGTCTGCCAAGAGCGACTATGACGAGCTGCTGCCGCAGGGAGTGGACGTCATTCTCGAGACGAAGCAGGCATCGGTATCCATGCTGCAGCGCCGGTTGAAGCTCGGCTATTCGCGCGCCGCGCGTATGGTCGACCAGATGGAGGAGATGGGTATTGTCGGGCCGTTCGAGGGCTCGAAGCCGCGCAAGATCCTCATCACGAAGGAGCAGTGGCAGGAGATGCAGTATGTGCAGGGCACCGCGCCGAGCGAGGTGCTGCAGGCACAGACGGAATTTGCAGATGTGAACGAAGAGGAACCTGAAGACGAAGAATCATGATCTCCACACGGGGCGGCCGGAGCGCCGCCCCGTCGGCACGATAGCCTTTCCCGGCGGCACAGACTTTGCCCCGGAAATGACGCCGGCGCAGGTCGGTGCCTACAGCACGCTCGCCCTCGCGCACATCGGTGACGGGGTGTATGAGCTCATGATGCGCACGGCGCTGTGTGCCGCCGGGCTCACCGCCGTGACCGACCTGCACCGCGAGACCGTGCGCCGTGTCAACGCGCCCGCACAGGCGCGCGCAGCGGAGGCGATCCTGCCCCTGCTCACAGAGGCGGAGCACGCTGTTTATAAGCGCGGGCGCAACGCGAAGGTGAACTCTGTGCCGCAGCATGCGGACGTCGCGCAGTATCACGCGGCCACGGGGCTTGAGACGCTCTTTGGCTGGCTGTATCTGCTCGGACGCACGCAGCGGCTGCGCGAGCTGTTCGCCGTGATCACGGAGGTGCTGTAACATGCCAATGGACGCAGTTTTTCTGCATGGCCTGACGCAGGAGCTCACGCAGAGCCTGACCGGCGCGCGCATCGACAAGGTGCAGCAGCCGGAGCGCGACCTGCTGCTGCTGTCCGTGCGCACGCAGGGCGGCAATGCCAAGCTGCTCGTGCACGGCGGTGTGGGCAGCGCGCGTGTGCATTTCACGCGCGGCACGTTTGAAAACCCCGCCGAACCGCCGATGTTCTGTATGCTCCTGCGCAAGCATCTCGTCGGTGCGCGCATCACGGCCGTCTCGCAGCCCGATTTTGAGCGTATGCTCGTGCTCGACCTTGACGGCCGGGACGAACTCGGCACGCCGGTCAAAAAGCAGCTTGTTGTCGAGATGCTCGGCCGCCAGTCGAACGTCATCCTCGTCAGCGGCGACGGGCACATCATCGACTGCATGCGCCGCGTGGATTCCTCCATGAGCGAGACGCGGCAGGTGCAGCCGGGGCTGTTTTACCGTACGCCGCTGCGGCAGGATAAGCCGGTGCTGTTTGATACGACGCCGGAGCAGCGCGCGCAGGTGCTCTCCGCCCCGGTCACGGCGGCGACGGTCGATAAGTGGCTGCTGGGGCTCTTTTCCGGTGTGTCACCGCTGCTGTGCCGGGAGGTGTGCTTCCGCGCGCTCGGCGATGCCAGCCCCCGGCTCGAGTGGCTGGACGATGCGCAGCGTGCACGTCTGGCACATGAGCTGGACGCGCTTGTGTTCTCGGTCGAGACGAACAATCTTTCCCCGACCATGCTGCTCGACGGCGAACGGCCGAAGGACTTTTCCGCCGTGCCGATCCTGCAGTATCAGGGTGCGCTCTCAAGCCGCGGCTGCGGCTCGTTTTCCGAGCTGCTGGATGAGTTTTATCTCCGCCGCGACAAGGCGGAGGCCATGCGCCGCCGCTCGCAGGAGCTGACGCATCAGGTGCGCACTGTGCGCGACCGCACGGCCAAAAAGCTTGCCATCCAGCGCTCGGATCTGCTGCGCTGTGCCGACCGCGAGGCGCTGCGGCAAAAGGCCGATCTCATCAAGGCGAACCTCTACCGCATCCAAAAGGGCGCGCGCACCGTGACGGTGCAGGACTACTACGCCGAGGGCTGTCCGGACGTGACGATCGAGCTTGATCCGCGCAAGAGCCCGCAGGAAAACGCCGCCGCGCTCTATAAGGCCTACCGTAAGGCCAAGACGGCCGAGCAGCACCTGACCGGCCTGATCGCCGAGTCGAGCCGGAATCTTGAGTACCTCAACAGCGTGCTCGACGAGCTCGCGCGCGCCGAGAGCGAGCGTGATCTCATGGACATCCGTGCCGAGCTGCGCGCGACCGGCTACCTGCGCCAACCGCGCAATGCCAAAAAGGAAAAGGCAGCGCCGCGCGCGCCGCTCGCCTTCGTGTCGAGCACCGGGTATGAGATTCTCGTCGGCCGCTCCAACACGCAAAACGATGAGCTTACGCACCGCACTGCCCGCCGCACGGACATCTGGCTGCACGTGCAGAAGGTGCACGGCTCACACGTCATCATCCGCGCGCATGATACGACGCCGGACGAGCAGACGATCGCCGAGGCGGCAAGTCTCGCCGTGTACTATTCGCAGGCGCGTGACGGCGGAAAGACGCCCGTGGACTACACCATGGCGCGCTTTGTGCGCAAGCCGTCCGGCGCGCTGCCGGGCATGGTGCTCTATACCGATTATCAGACCTGCATGGCCGAGAGCGATGAGGCGCTCGTCGAGCGCCTGCGCGCGCGATAGGAGGGCAGGGGCATGGGTCAATCCGGCGTTCTGCTCGACCTGCTTGTGCTGGTGGCCGTCTATGCTGCATGGCTGCTGCCGAAGTGGCGGCGGCTGGGGAAAAGACCGCTGCTCGTCTATACGCTCATGTATGGGTGCCTCGCCGGGATTGTGCGCTTTACGCTCATGCCGGTGCTCACGGCGCTGCCGTACTGCTTTGACCATCCGTACATCCCGATGCATATGGCTCCTTTTGAGGATGTCATCCACCGCCACGGGGACTATGTGCGGCAGATCGTGCTCAATGTCGTCCTGTTTCTTCCGTTTGGAGTGCTGCAGCCGCTGTGCGATCGCTGCCGCGGCAGGCGGCCGCGTTTCTGGCGCTGCCTGCTGCTGGCACTGGCGCTCAGCGCCGGCATCGAGCTCGTGCAGCCGCTGCTGCACGTTTTCCGCAGAGCGGATATTACGGACGTCATCACGAACACGATCGGCGGCGTGCTCGGCTATGCACTCTGGGCGCTTGGAAACGTCAGCTGCAAAAAACGGCAGGGATAGGCGCTGAACTACCGGCGGCTTTTCCGGTTGAAAACAGGCAGAAGTTCCTGTATACTGATGTTGTTACAAAAACGCGAAAACGCGGATAACAGAGAAATCAAATTCGGAGGAAAATTATGGATAAACGGATCTATCGCGAATATGTCGCGATCCTGAAAGAGGAGCTGCAGCCCGCCATGGGCTGTACCGAGCCCATCGCCGTGGCTTACTGTGCGGCGCTTGCGCGCCAGACGCTCGGCGCGCTGCCGGAGACGGTGGAGGTGCTCGCAAGTGCGAATATCATCAAAAATGTCAAGAGCGTCATCGTTCCGAATACGAACGGCCTGCGCGGCATCGCGGCCGCGGCCGCGGCGGGCATCGTGGCCGACAACGCGGATGCGCAGCTTCAGGTGCTCGCGGAGCTCACGCCGGAGCAGGTAGAGTCCGTCAGCACCTATCTGGAGCAGGCGGCGTTCACCGTCGGGCGTTCGGATAAGGACTATGTGTTTGACATTCAGGTGCGCGTCACGGCGGGAACGGACAGCGCCTTCGTCGAGATCGCTGGCTTCCATACCAACGTGATCCGTGTGGAGAAAAACGGCGTCGTGCTGCAGCACAAGGACTATCAGGAGTCGGCCGGTCAGCACACGACCGACCGCAGCCTGCTGACGGTCGAGAATATCATCGCCTTTGCAAACGAGGTCGAGATCGCCGATGTGCAGGAGATCCTCCAGCGGCAGATCGACCTGAACTGGGCGATTGCCGAGGAAGGCCTGCGGGGGGACTACGGTGCGAACATCGGCCGCATCCTGCTGCAGTCTTACGGCACGAGCGTCCACAATCGCGCCAAGGCCTACGCCGCTGCAGGGTCGGATGCGCGCATGAACGGCTGCGATCTGCCGGTCGTCATCAATTCCGGCAGCGGCAATCAGGGCCTGACGGCGTCCCTGCCGGTCGTGATCTATGCCAAGGAGCTCGACGTCACGCAGGAGATGCTCTACCGCGCGCTTGCGGTGTCGAACCTGATCACCATCCATCTGAAGACCGGCATTGGCAGCCTGTCCGCCTATTGCGGCGCGACGGCGGCCGGCTGCGGCGCGGCAGCAGGCGTGACGTATCTCTACGGCGGTCAGTTCCGCGAGATCGCGCACACGGTCGTCAATGCCGTTGCCATCGCCTCCGGCATGATCTGCGACGGTGCGAAGGCAAGCTGTGCGGCCAAGATCGCCTCGGCGGTCGAGGCGGGCCTGCTGGGGATGCAGATGCAGATGCACGAGAGCCAGTTCTACGGCGGCGACGGCATCGTCGTCAAGGGCGTGGAGAACAC
>CDZB01027339.1_pt1 | contig 11485 bp, 8 predicted proteins | sample 554961 | NCBI WGS metagenome assembly CDZB01 (sample SAMEA3182106, study PRJEB8094) | gut metagenome | biome: human; feature: gut; material: Stool; isolation source: human stools | place: Canada | collected 2013-02-26
AATGTCTTATGTTATTGACTACATAATTATATTCAGTCAGCTCACCCTCGTGAGGAGCAATAGTTATTCTGTTGCCGAATTCAACCTCCAGGGCAATATAGTTAGTGCCTGTAAGCTTGCCGTCAGCTATATTGCATACATAAACATTGGTAATAGTATCTAATGGAATAACATTAAATCCATTGGTGGTACGATTCAGGTCAATAATGTAATCAGGTGATACAGCGAGTTTTAACTTATTAGAGAAAAAATGTTTATTAGTAGCAAAGTTCTCATATAAGGCGTTGAGAGAACCATCGGCTTCAAGCTGTGCCATTTTCTGCTTGATAAATGCACCATTACGGTTTCCTGATATGAATAACATAATAGCTGCAAATGCCAATATGCCGGAACATATATAAAATACAATAGAGAGCTGGTGCCGGTTGTAATTAGTATCAAGATAATAGCTTCCAAAGTAATCAGTGTAGTTAGAAGTAGTAATACCAAGACCTGAGTCTTTGAAGTATTTAACTAGGTAGGAAGCAAGCTTTGCAGATATTTTAACTCTGTTACCTTTAAGTGTCTGTGGTGTGAAAGAGTAAATGTCATTGCCGTCAGTAAAATCCTGTCCATATACAGGTACTGAAGTATTCTTGTTAGTGCTTATCACACATAAATATCCATTGGTGTCCTCTGCAATATAATATCTTGCAGTTACTTTTCCATTAGTAGTCTCCTCGGCGAATGGTCCCATAAGATATATAGCGTTAAGCTGTGCAAGACCTTTATGTGTTGGGTCGAAATTATCATAACGGCTGAATTCAAAAGCAATTCCGGTAACTGCTGATATAATAGCGATTATTCCCAATATTAGTGCTGGAATAAAGCTGGGACGGCCTGTTGTAATCAGGTCTTTTTTGAATTGTTCCATATAGCTCCTCCTCGATGTGATTTATTAATCTTTAGTACAAGTACTAAATAATAAAGCAAGTGTTAATTATACATCAGATTATATGATAATTAACACCTGCCTTAATTACTATTATTTATTATAGCTTAATTCTTAAAATATTAAAATAAGCTTTTGGATATTATTATTATAATACTTTAGATAAGAAATCTTTAAGTCGTGCACTCTTTGGGTTATCAAAGAATTCCTTAGGAGCTTCGTCCTCTTCAATCATACCTTCATTAATGAACATACAGCGTGTAGCGACTTCCCTTGCAAAGCCCATCTCGTGTGTAACTACCATCATAGTCATACCATCTGCGGCAAGCTCTTTCATAATTGCAAGTACTTCACCAACCATCTCAGGGTCAAGGGCAGAAGTAGGTTCATCAAATAACATAATTTCTGGGTTCATAGCAAGAGCTCTTGCTATTGCAACTCGCTGCTTCTGTCCACCAGATAACATATCAGGGTAAGATTCAGCTTTGTCTAAAAGGCCAACACGTTCAAGAAGCTCTAAGGCTTTCTTGTCAGCATCTTCTTTGCTCATAAGTCCTAACTGTGTAGGTGCAAGAGTGATATTTTTCTTGATTGTCATATTAGGAAAGAGATTAAAATGCTGGAATACCATTCCAATGCTCTGTCTTAATTTATCAACATTTACACCCTTTTCTGTGAGGTCATTGCCCTCATATATGATATGTCCTGAAGTAGGAACTTCAAGTAGATTAAGTGATCTTAAAAATGTAGATTTACCACAGCCGGAAGGACCTATTATGGCAATAACTTCGCCCTTGGTAATAGTTGTATTAATGTCCTTAAGTACAACGTGGTCGCCAAATGTCTTTTTAAGATTTTTTACTTCAAGAATTACATTAGTGTCGTTCATTGCTTCTTAATCTCCTTTCAAGTTTCTTTACAAGTGATGAAAGAATCACAACAAGTACAAGATATATAAGTGCAACACCGAAAAGTGGAAGCATTGGATCATAAGTTATGCTTCGGATAATATCACCGCCACGGGTAAGGTCGTTAAGACCGATATAACCACTTATTGATGTCTCTTTTAAGAGTACGATAAATTCATTGGCAAGTGCTGGAAGTACATTCTTAAATGCCTGTGGAAGTATTACCTGAATCATAGTCTGTCTATAGTTAAGACCAAGGCTTCGTGCGGCCTCAAACTGTCCGTTGTCAATTGACATAATACCTGAACGGAAGATTTCGGCAACATAAGCACCAGAGTTAATACCAAAGGCAAGGAGTGCAACAACAATCTTGTTAATATGTACTGAGCTGAATATTACATAGTATATAATAAGCAGCTGTACCATTGTAGGTGTTCCTCGTATAACTGTGAGATAAATGTTGCAGAGGAAGTTAAGCACCTTCATCTTACCTGTCTTATCGTGGTTAGAACGTACGATTGCAATAAGGAAACCTATTACAATACCGATAAGTGCGGCACATATTGCAATAATAAGAGTATTTCTTAAACCTGTGAGAAGATACTGGTATCTTGCATCATCAATGAAATCACTCTTGAATTTATCAGCAAAACTAGAACCAGAAGCTTTAACATCATTATTTCTTACGATAACAACCTGGCTTGAAGTTGTGTAAGGGATTGAGAAATCAATATTCTTCAGACGTTCTTCTGTAACAGTAATACCAGATATACCAAAATCTGCTTTTCCAGAAGATACAGCAGTAATAATTGAATCAAATTCCATATCTTCAACATCAATCTTCATATTAAGGTAATCAGCTATGGCATTGGAAATATCGACATCAATACCACACACCTTGCCATTGCTGTAATATTCATAAGGTTCAAAGTAAGCGTTAACAGCAATAGTAAGAGTTCCGTTAGAACCTGAGCTTGTAGGTACATATGCCTCTTTAGAGGCATTTTCACCAATATAATTATTGATAATTGTATTAACTGTTCCGTTGGCAATAAGGACATTTAACGCCTCATTGACTTTTTCTGTTAGTGATGAATTGTTCTTGGCAATACATATAGCATATTCTTCTGTAACAAATTCTTCATCAAGAATCATAAGTTCGTTGTTAGCAGCAACAAATGCTTTAGCTGGCTGTGCATCAATTACAACAGCATCAATCTTGCCCTGCTTAAGAGCCTGAATTGCATCATTTCCTTTATTGTATCGTTCAACCTTAGTTCCTGAACCATCAGATTCCATATCGGAAACATATATGTCACCTGTAGTTCCAAGCTGTACGCCGACTGACTTTCCAGCAAGGTCATCTACTGAAAATACAGTGTTCTCTGGAATTTTACTGCCACAGGCAGTAAGTGTCAATGTACTTGCAAGGCTTAACACAAGCACAACAGAGAGCATAAAAAGGCGTTTGAATGTTGAGAGCTTTTTAGTGTTCATCATTTTAATCCTTTCGTTTAATTATAATGTTATAATTATACACAGATTATGTATCATATTTCAATGATAAAAAGTAAAATTATAAATATTGAATTATATTAGAAATAATGTAAAATATAAGGATAGTGTGATTACTAAAGAAAGATGAGGAATTATATGAAGAATAATGATAATAAGATTATAAATATTATATTCAGGGTTGTTATTATTGGTGCATTTTTTATGGGAATAAGGACGATATATAATTTCTATGTGCTGATGATTACTTATAAGGGAATATCCGGAGAAGATATGTTTAACAGGGTAGCTTCGATGGTTGATGATTATGTTATGTTTATGGTATTTATGGTGGCTTCGGTAGTATTCAGCGTGCTTGCAAGAAAGCTGGTGAATAATAATACATTTATTATAAGGACAATAAGCATAGCTGTTTCACTTGTATGCAGTGTGCCAGAGCTTATAGCTGTGTATTATTTTGCAATGCTTACAATGGTGAAATATCCACAGTATGCCAATATACTTGGAGTAAGCGTGACACTTAATGATGTGTATACATCGTCAGCTGCAGTGTTTTTACAGAATAATCCTTATATGTTCTATACATTTTTTATTGGAGTGGCAGTATTTGCTGTGCTTACAATAACTTCAATATATTCACTTATAACAGGCAGAAAGACACAGCAGGTTTAGAAAATACACGAATATTAGAAAATATAAAGGGTTAAATTGTATGAATATCTTAGGATATATAAAGTAGAAGTACACTAAAAGAAAGGCAGAGCAGGCTTAAATGAAGATAGTTACACCAGATTATTATAAGAATTTTAAATGTATAGCGGGAGAATGTACGGATACATGCTGTGCAGGCTGGGATGTTGATGTTGATAAAGAGTCGTACAAGCAGTATAGGAGAGTAATTGGGTCATTTGGCAATAAGTTAAGAAGTGTTATGGTGCCATCTGAAGATGGTGGCTGTACATTTACGCTAAAAGAGGGAAGATGTCCATTTCTTAATAAGAAGAATTTGTGTGAGATTTATATCAAGCTTGGTAAGGATTCGCTGTGTGAAACGTGTGCAGAGTTTCCCAGATTTATTAATGAATATGGCAATACAAGGGAGATTGGAATTGCACCATCCTGTAAGACAGCAGGTGAGCTTATATTAGGATATAAGGGCGAGCTTAAATTCAGAGAGGTAAAGAACAGGGAGCAGATTAACAGCTACAATGATATAGACCCGCTTACCTTTGTACAGTTAAGGCAGGCAAGAATTATAGCATATAATATAGCCACGGACAGAGATTACACGATAATGGAAAGATGCGTGCTTATACTGATGTTTGCAAGGAATATACAGGATTATCTTGATAGAGAAAGAGATGAACTTATAGTAGGTGTATGTGGACGTTTTGCCAAGGAAGCCTACAGGGAAAATAAGTTAAACAGGGCAAGGCGTATTGCTGCTGGAAAGAAAGATACATATAAGCATATAAGAAAGTTCTTTGAAAGTTTTGAGGGAATGGAAGTTATTAATAAAGATTGGAATATATACACAGAGGAAGTTAATAATTTCTTTGAGGAATGTACAAGTGCAGAGCAGTTCAGGGCTGTTGTGAAGGAATTTGACGAATACCACAAGGAAGATGAAACTGAATATGAACAGCTTCTTATGTATTATCTGTACAGATATTTTCTTGATTCAGTATATGATTATAATCTGCTTTTAAAAGTCAAGGGCGGTATTGTTGGAATAATTGCAATTAAAATGCTGAATATTGCTGACTGGTGGTATAATAACAAAGAACTTTCATTTACACGGAAGGTAGACCTTGCTCATCTGTATTCAAGACAGTATGAACATTCATATTATAATTATGAAGTGTATAATCAATATTTTATGAGCAAGAGAGCGTATGCATATGAGAATCTTTTATCAGAGCTTATAGATTTAGAGTAAGATAATCCATTGGCTGTTTAAAGATAAGGACAAGTGAGGTAAAGAGTAATGAAGATGATTCTAAAGTATCTGGAAGAATTAAAAAAAGAGTGTGTGTTAGCACCACTTTTTAAAATGCTTGAAGCACTCTTTGAGTTATTCGTTCCATTGGTAGTTGCTTCTATAATTGACAGGGGCATAGGACAGCAGGACACAGCTTATATAGTAAAAATGTGCCTTATGCTTTTAGGCCTTGCAATTATAGGTCTTGTATGTTCAATAACAGCACAGTATTTCAGTGCCAAGGCGGCAGTTGGCTGTGCTACAGGAATAAGGCATGCTTTATTCAAGCATATACAGTCACTTTCGTTCACGGAGATGGACGACATTGGAACGTCAACTCTTATGACAAGAATGACAAGTGATATTAACCAGATTCAGAATGGTGTTAATCTTGTATTAAGATTATTCTTACGTTCTCCATTTATTGTATTTGGTGCTATGATTATGGCATTTACAATAGATGTCAAGGCGGCACTTATATTTGTCGCAGCTATACCAGTCCTTGCCGTTATAGTATTTGGAATTATGATAGGAACAAGACCTTTATATAAGAAGGTACAGGCAGGTCTTGATACAATCCTTGGAATAACAAGGGAAAATCTTACAGGTGTAAGAGTAATAAGAGCATTTAATAAGCAGGACGATGAATTTGCACGTTTTAAGAATAAGAATGAAGAACTTAATCATCTGCAGAAGTTCGTAGGTAAGATTTCAGGTCTTATGAATCCTCTTACTTACACAGTTGTTAATGTTTCAATAATTGCACTTATATGGGTTGGTGCGATAAGAGTTAATCAAGGTGGTCTTACGCAGGGACAGGTTGTAGCCCTTTACAATTATATGTCACAGATACTTGTTGAGCTTATCAAGCTTGCTAATCTTGTAATTAATATAACTAAGGCTCTTGCCTGTGCAGGAAGAATTGAGTCAATATTTGAAGTGCAGCCAAGTATGAAGGATGGCAGTATGGATTTATCAGCATATAAAGAAAATGTTCCTGTCGTAGAATTTAAGAATGTTGCCCTTAAGTATAATGGAGCTGGTGATACAAGTATTGCCGGCGTTAATTTTAAGGCTTACAGGGGACAGACTATCGGTATAATAGGTGGTACTGGTTCAGGTAAGTCAAGTCTTGTCGGACTTATACCAAGGTTTTATGATGCAACCAGTGGCGAAGTATTAATAAATGGAACTAATGTTAAAGATATTAATATAGAACAGTTAAGGGACAAAGTCGGAATAGTAATGCAGAAGGCAGTATTATTCAAAGGAAGCATAAGAAAGAATATCCAGATGGCTAAGGCAGATGCTACAGATAAAGAGATAGATGATGCACTTGCAATAGCACAGGCGAAGGAATTCGTTGATAAGAAGAAAGGCCGCCTTGACTATATGATTGAACAGGGTGGTAAGAACCTTTCAGGTGGACAAAGACAAAGACTTACAATTGCAAGGGCAGTTGTTAAAAAGCCAGATGTCCTTATTCTTGATGACAGTGCATCAGCTCTTGACTTTGCTACAGATGCGGCACTTAGAAAGTCTATAAGAACGATGCCTAATAATCCTACAGTATTTATAGTATCACAGCGTTCAGCATCACTTATGCACGCAGATAAAATTATCGTGCTTGATGATGGTGAGGTTGCAGGAATAGGTACACATACAGAACTTTTGGAGAATTGTGAAGTATACAGGGAAATATATAATTCACAGTTCAAGTCATAGGTCAGAATGGAGATTAGTTATGAAAGATAATAAGGATAAAAGAGAAGCGCAGAAGTCTACGCTTGGCAAAGTATTAAAAAGAATAAAGAAATATAGTGGATTTCTTGTTATATCAATCCTTATGGCGGCTGTAACAGTTGCTTCTACATTGTATGTGCCAATTCTTGTTGGTAGAGGAATTGACCATATTATAGGACCGGGCAATGTTGATTTTGCAGGCATAACAAAGGTGCTTATAACAATAGGAATTGTTGTTGCCATAACAGCACTGTCACAGTGGATAATGAATATATGCAATAATAAGATAACTTACCACGTTACAAGAGATATAAGAGATGAGGCTATGGAAAAGTTACAGAAGCTTCCTCTTAAATATATTGACGCACAGTCATATGGTGATATTGTAAGCCGTGTAATTGCCGATGTTGACCAGTTCGCAGATGGTCTTTTAATGGGATTTACACAGTTCTTTTCAGGTGTGCTTACAATTGCAGGAACACTTATATTTATGCTTACAATAAATGTAAAGATTACACTTGTAGTTGTTGTTATAACCCCGGTTTCATTATTTGTTGCAAGCTTTATTGCTAAGAAGACATTTTCAATGTTCAAGCTCCAATCAGAAACAAGAGGTGAGCAGACGGCATTTATTGATGAGATGATTGGCGGACAGAAGGTTGTAAAGGCATACGGCTATGAAGAAAGGGCAGTAGAAGAATTCGACGAGATTAATAAAAGATTACAGAAGTATTCTTTAAGAGCTATATTCTTCTCATCAATAACTAACCCATCGACGAGATTTGTCAACAGCCTTGTGTATGCAGCAGTAGCTGTTGCAGGTGCATTTTCTGCAATAGGCGGAGGCATAACAGTTGGACAGTTATCAAGCTTCTTAAGTTATGCTACACAGTATACTAAGCCTTTTAATGAAATATCAGGCGTTATAACAGAGCTTCAGAATGCCATTGCGTGTGCAGGAAGAATGTTCGAGCTTATAGAGGAAGAACCAGAAATTCCAGATGCACCATCAGCAGTTAGTGTTACAGATATTGATGGCAGGGTAGACCTTAATAACGTATACTTCTCATACACACCAGACAGAAAGCTTATAGAGGACTTCACACTTCACGTTAAGAAGGGACAGAAGATTGCGATTGTAGGTCCTACAGGCTGTGGTAAGACAACAGTAATCAACCTTTTAATGAGGTTTTATGATGTTAATTCAGGAAGCATAGATGTATCAGGTGTTGATATAAGGGATATGACAAGATATTCATTAAGACACGGTTTTGGTATGGTATTACAGGAAACATGGCTTAAGGCAGGAACTATCAGGGAGAATATCACTATGGGAAAGCCGGATGCCACAGAAGAAGAGATTATTGAGGCAGCTAAGGCTTCATACTCATACGGATTTATAAAGCGTCTTCCTAATGGGTTTGATACAGTGATTGGTGAGGACGGAGGAAGTCTTTCACAGGGGCAGAAGCAGCTTTTGTGCATAACAAGAATTATGCTTACAAGACCACCAATGCTTATTCTTGATGAGGCAACTTCATCTATAGATACCCGAACTGAAATAAAAATTCAGAACGCATTTAACAAGCTTATGGAAGGAAGAACAAGCTTTATAGTTGCCCACAGACTTTCTACAATACAGTCAGCAGATGTTATACTTGTTATGAAAGACGGACATATTATAGAAAAGGGTAATCACGAAGAACTGCTTGCGGCTGGCGGATTTTATAAGAACTTATATGAGAGCTAGTTCGATACAGCAACAGCATAGGAAGAATATGAGATTGTATATAACGGACATATCTGATGTAACCGAGGATATGTTTAACACTGGGAAAATGCTTGTGCCAGAGTACAGGCAGGAGAAGATTGACAGATATCAATATATGGAAGATAAGAGGAGAAGCCTTGTTGCAGGGCTTCTTCTTAATTATGCGACAAAGGACTATGAAGCTGGGAATTATATAGCTCATAATTATATAACTGGGAATTGTGTAGATAAGAATTATCTAATTGAGGCTTCCAAGCGGGAAAGAGAGAATATCCACGCAGGACATTTATGGGAAAGTAATTCGGAATATGATATAGATATAAATAAGCTTATCAGCGGATATGATAAGGCTTATGATTATGATATCAAACTTACTGCGAATAATAAGCCGGAGTATGCGGATAAGAATATACATTTTAATCTTTCCCACACAGGAGATTATGTTGTATGTGCCATATCAGAAAATACAGTTGGTGTGGATATAGAGCATACAAGAAAGAATTATTTAAAGGTTGCCAGAAGATTTTTTACTGATAATGAATGTCGGTGGATTGGCGAAGATGAGAACCGTTTTCTTAGAATATGGACATTAAAGGAAGCATATTCCAAATATACAGGACAGGGAATAGCTCTCACCATATCAGATACCGAGTTCAGATATGAGAAGAATGATAAAGGGGAGGATATTATTAATGGTTATATTAATAAAGATAAGATAACTAATATTAATATCGTCCAGCTTAATAATATTAAGTCAGAATACGTCATATCTGCCATAGAAAAGACATTTTATTAACGATTATAAAATGAAATAAATGTATCAGAATTAATACAGATTTAATTATAAAAAAATGTGGAAATTTGCAATTTATGACTGTATAATGTTGAAAATAATGTAGGAATGTTGATTAATGTGTAAGCCGAAAGGCGGATAGGAGGAATAATGTCTGTAAAATATGTATTTGTAACAGGTGGTGTAGTTTCAGGTCTTGGTAAAGGAATCACAGCAGCTTCACTCGGTAGATTATTAAAAGCACGTGGATTTAAGGTGACTATGCAGAAGTTCGACCCATATATTAACATTGACCCGGGAACAATGAACCCAATCCAGCACGGTGAAGTATTCGTAACAGATGATGGTGCGGAGACTGACCTTGACCTTGGACATTATGAAAGATTTATTGATGAAAGTCTTAATAAGAATTCTAATGTAACAACAGGTAAGGTATACTGGTCTGTATTACAGAAGGAACGCCGTGGCGATTTTGGTGGAGGAACAGTTCAGGTAATTCCTCATATAACTAATGAAATAAAGAGCCGTTTTTATAGAGATTATTCAACTGATGAAACTAAGATTGCAATTATCGAGGTTGGTGGAACAGTAGGTGATATCGAATCACAGCCATTCTTAGAGGCAATCAGACAGTTCCAGCACGAAGTTGGACACGAAAATGCTATTCTTATACACGTTACACTTATTCCTTATCTTAAGGCTTCAGGCGAGATGAAGACAAAGCCTACTCAGGCAAGTGTTAAGGAATTACAGGGAATGGGTATTCAGCCAGATATCTTAGTATGCCGTACAGAGCACCCACTTGAACCTGGTATTAAGGATAAGATTGCATTATTCTGTAACGTGCCAAAGACACACGTATTACAAAATCTTGATGTTGAGATACTTTACGATGCACCACTTGCTATGGAAGAAGAACATCTTGCACAGGTAGCCTGCGAATGTCTAGAGCTTGATTGTCCAGAACCAGATTTAGATGAGTGGAGAGCTATGTGCAAGGCTTGGAAAAATCCAACTAAGAAGGTTACAGTTGCATTAGTAGGTAAATATATACAGCTTCACGATGCTTATATTTCAGTAGTTGAGGCATTAAAGCACGGCGGTGTATATAATTCTGCTGATGTCACAATCAAATGGATTGACTCAGAGACAGTTACTAAGGATAATGCCGCTGAATTATTATCAGATGTATCAGGTATTCTTGTACCAGGTGGATTCGGTGACAGAGGTGTAGAAGGAAAGATTCAGGCTATAAAATATGCAAGAGAGAATAACGTGCCATTCTTAGGTCTGTGCCTTGGAATGCAGCTTGCAATCGTAGAATTTGCAAGAGACGTTCTTGGATATGAAGATGCGCACAGTGTTGAGTTAAAGCCAGATACAACACATCCAGTAATTCACCTTATGCCAGATCAGGAAGGTATTGACGATATCGGTGGAACTTTAAGACTTGGTTCATACCCTTGTGTGCTTGCCAAGGATTCTAAGGCATATGAATTATATGGCGAAGAAACTATTAATGAAAGACATAGACACAGATATGAAGTAAATAATGACTACAGAAAAGTTCTTGTTGAAAATGGTATGCAGCTTTCAGGTATTTCACCAGACGGAAGAATTGTTGAGATGATAGAGATTAAGGAGCACCCTTGGTTCTTAGCAACACAGGCTCACCCAGAATTAAAGTCAAGACCTAACAGACCACATCCATTATTCAGAGGATTTATTGGTGCGGCGCTTGAGTATCAGGAAAAGAATAACTAAGAGCGTGGCAATGAGAATTTGTGAGCAAAGGAAAGAAAATATATTAATTTGAGCATAATAAAAAAGTCCACAGTTGGAA
>CDZB01012570.1_pt1 | contig 11469 bp, 10 predicted proteins | sample 554961 | NCBI WGS metagenome assembly CDZB01 (sample SAMEA3182106, study PRJEB8094) | gut metagenome | biome: human; feature: gut; material: Stool; isolation source: human stools | place: Canada | collected 2013-02-26
AATGATTATCAGTATTATATATCCTATTTTGAATAAATTACTTTAATTACCTGGGGCAAACTTCAGTTGTTAAAGCGATAAATAAGGCAATTTGAAGGTATTTATATTTATGTATTTGTTTAATATCCAGTTATTTATGTTGTATCATTTCATATTTCACTTCATATAAAAAACAGAAATATAACCTTAGGAATATATATTCAAATTGTTAATTTACAGAAACTTAGTATCGAATAACCTTTTAACTGCTCACTAAATTACTGATTTTAAGGATTTAACCATACCGATAAATCATGGATTGATTGTATTATTACATTTGTAATGTATATTATATTACAAATGTAATTTTGATAGTTGCAGAATATATATTACATTTGTAATGCAATATTTTACAAGATGCAAGAGAGATTTAAGCAGCTTTTGGAAGAAAAAAATCTGACAGCAACTCGTTTTGCTGCAATGATCAAGGTCAATGCTTCGGCGATGTCACATATTCTGAACGGGCGAAGTAAACCCGGATTCGATGTATTGGACAAAATTGCACAAGCTTTTCCGGACGTAAACTTAAATTGGTTGATTTCCGGTAAAGGCTCTCTATACAATAACCGTATTTCCACTCCGGCTAAAGAGGTTGAAAAAATACCTGTTCAGAAAAATTTATTTGAAGAAGAAGAAAAACGCTTTCCTATCGAAGAAAAAAATACAAAAGCAGAAGAGATTTTACGACCGGCCGTTTCCGTCGCTTCGATACCTACAGCCAAAGGAAAGAAGGTCAAACGGATTATCTTATTTTTTGAAGACGGCAGCTTCGAAGATTATGAGAAATGAGGTTATCTTCATATAGCATTCAGACAGCCTCATTTCTGATTTGAAGTATTTATATCAGTCCGATAATTTCTTTGACAGACTTACAACCATTTTCATCCAGATAATCGTTTATACCTTCGATTATTTTTACGGTGATCGCCGGATCGATAAAATTAGCGGTTCCGATTTGAACAGCAGAAGCGCCTGCCAATAAAAATTCGATAGCATCGGTCGCACACATGATTCCTCCAAGGCCGACAACCGGAATCTTTACTGCTTTAGCGACTTGCCAAACCATACGTAGAGCGATCGGTTTTACACAAGCTCCGCTCAATCCCCCGGTAATCGTACTTAAAACGGGTTTGCGTTTTTTGGCGTCGATAGCCATTCCCAGCAGAGTATTGATCAGAGAAACCGAATCGGCTCCTTCACTTTCTACAGCCAAAGCTATTTCCTGTATATTAGTCACATTGGGGGATAATTTTACCATCAAATGCTTTTTGTATACCCGTCTGACTGCTTTTACGACTTCGGCAGCAGAAGCACAACTGGTACCGAAAGCCATTCCACCTTCCTTTACATTGGGACAGGAAATATTCAATTCGATGGCAGGGATGTGATCCAAGGCGTTGATTTTTTCTGCAGTCTCCGCATAATCAGTGATGGTAGACCCGGAAACATTTACCAGAATATTCGTTTCGATATCCTTTATTTCCGGATAAATACGTTCGATGAAATAATCGACCCCTTTATTTTGCAAGCCGACTGCATTCAACATACCGGACGGGGTTTCAGCCATACGGGGATAGGAATTCCCTTCGCGGTGTTTTAGGGTAGTACCTTTTACTATAAATCCACCCAACTTATCGAGTTGAATGAAATCTTGGAATTCTAAACCATAACCAAATGTTCCTGATGCTGTCAATACAGGATTTTTTAGCTCTAAGCCATTGAGGTTTATATTTAAATCTGCCATTTTAAATCATTTATATTAAATACCGGACCGTCTGTACATACACATTTATGACCTTCTTTGGTGTCGTTTACACAGCAAAGGCAAGCTCCGATTCCACAAGCCATCGTATTCTCCAGAGAAACTTCACAATCGATATGTTTAGAATAAGCATACCTGGCAACTGCTTTCATCATCGGTTCGGGGCCACAACAAAAGATATGGTCGAATTGTTCAGTTAGAATGGTATGCTGAGTGGGATATCCCTTTTCTCCATAAGAACCGTCTTCGGTTGTATAGTATACCGTTGCATACTTTTCATACTCTTCTTTTAAGATAATATCTTTCACTGTCCGGGTTCCGATCAGAACCACCGGGTGTAGCCCTTTATCGGAGAGTTCTTTGGATAAATGCAAAAGGGGAGCGATACCGACACCGCCACCAACCAGTAAACATCGTCCTTGTTCGGGTTGAGAGAAGCAATTTCCCAATGGAAGTATAATATTCAACTGTTCACCGGGCTTAAGCGTGGACAATTTTTCGGTCCCTTTACCTGCAATTTTTACTAAAAGATAAAGCAGGCCTTGTTTCTTATCCACATCATGCACGGATATCGGCCGGCGTAAAAAAGTAGAAGGGGAATGGTCTACTCTGACATTGACGAATTGTCCTGCCTGGATCTCCGGTAACTCTATGGAATGCAATACCAATAAAAAATTGTCTGCATTGAGCCGGCGGTTTTCTTTAACAGTAAAATCTAGTATTTTCTTCATGCTGTTTAATGAGATCTGGTGATCACTGATTTATTATTTATTGCAATTTTTCTTTCAGATAGTGCCCTGTATAGGATTCCGGACATTTTACCACTTGTTCCGGTGTACCGGTACAAACGATACGTCCACCTTCTTTTCCTCCCTCAGGTCCGAGGTCGATAACATAGTCGGCACATTTGATAACATCCATATTGTGTTCGATGATCAATACGGAATGTCCCCGTTCGATCAAAGCATTCAACGAACTCATCAATTTATGAATGTCGTGGAAATGCAGACCTGTCGTCGGTTCATCGAAAACAAAAAGGGTAGGATCGGCATTTTCCCGGCTTAAATGATAAGCCAGTTTGACCCGTTGGCTTTCACCACCGCTGAGAGTACTGGAAGACTGGCCCAGCTTCACATAACCTAATCCAACGTCTACCAATTTTTGTAACTTATCTACAATACTACGTTCGCTATGACCATTCCCCGCAGAAAAAAATTCCAGGGCCTGATTTACGGTCATTTCCAGAATATCATAAATATTTTTACCCTTATAACTGATCTCCAGTACCTCGTCTTTAAAGCGTCTGCCTTTGCAGTGTTCACACTCCAGAAATACATCCGCCATAAATTGCATTTCCACTTTAATAATTCCTTCTCCCTGACATTCTTCACAACGCCCACCGGGTACGTTGAAAGAAAAATGTGCCGGTTTAAACCCCTGTACCTTAGCAGCTTGTGTATCTGAGAAAATTTTACGGATATCGTCCCAAGCCTTTAAATAGGTAACCGGATTGGAGCGTGTAGATTTTCCTATCGGATTTTGGTCGATAAATTCGACTCCGGTAATGGCTTTCAAATCTCCGGTGAGTTTATCGAAACTACCTGTGCGATCGGAATAATCTCCATATAATTTCTTTAAGGCAGGTACCAGAATCGTTTTTATCAAAGTACTTTTACCTGAACCGCTGACTCCGGTAATCGCAGTCATGATTTTCAAAGGAATATCGACAGTGATATTTTTCAGGTTATTCTCGGTTGCTCCGCTGATTGTTATTTTTTGTTTCCAGGGACGTCTCCGGGCAGGAACTTCGATTTTACGCTTCCCGAAAATATAATCGGCGGTTAACGTACCGGCAGTTTTCAGTGCTTTCATATCGCCCTGAAATACAACTTCACCCCCCAGGCGTCCAGCCTGAGGGCCGATGTCGATCACCTGATCGGCTGCTTTAATGATGTCTTCGTCATGCTCGACGACGATGACGGTATTTCCCAAATCCCTTAGTTTTTTCAATACTTTGATCAATTGTCCGGTATCCCGGGAATGTAATCCGATACTAGGTTCATCCAGGATATAGAGCGAGCCGACCAAAGCCGAACCCAGGGAAGTAGCTAAATTGATCCGCTGGGATTCTCCACCTGAAAGTGAAGAAGAAAGCCGGTTCAGAGTGAGATAACCCAAACCTACTTCAAGTAAAAATTCAAGTCGGTTCTTAATATCGGGAAGGATCCTTTCTGCCACTTTGTTTTGAGCCGGAGTCAAAGAAAGGGTATCGAAGAATACTTTCAGATCGGATACCGGCATTTCAACCAGTTCGGGCACCGATTTACCGCCGATCTTCACGTATGAAGCTTCGGGTTTTAAGCGAGTACCATGGCATTCTGGGCACTTGGTCTTTCCTGTATACCTGGCAATCATCACCCGGTTTTGAATTTTGTATTTTTTGGATTCCAAATAATTGAAGAAATCGTAAATTCCTCCAAAGTACGGACATCCGTTCCATAGGATATTCTTTTCCGCTTCTGTCAATTCATAATAGGGAGTATGAATCGGGAAATTAACTTTGTGTGCATGTTTCACCAATTCGTTTTTCCATTCGCTCATTTTTTCCCCTCTCCAACACAGCACAGCTTCTTCGTAGATACTGAGCGATTTATTCGGAACGACCAAGTCTTCGTCTATACCCAGAATTTTCCCATATCCTTCACATTTCGGACAGGCTCCCAAGGGAGAGTTGAAACTAAAGGTATTGACTGTAGGCACGACAAAGCTCATACCGTCTGCTTCGAAACGATTGGAAAAGGAGCGAATTTCCCCGTCGATCTCTATAAAACATTCTCCTTTTCCTTCATACAGGGCCGTTTCTACCGATTCGGAAACCCGGGAAGCGGTATCTTTTTCCTGGGTGATGTTGATCCGGTCGATGACGAGATATAGATCGGATGGGCTCGAAAGAACTTTATTTTCAGCGAGGATATCGTCGATCCGGTGATATGCTTTTCCTGATTTTATACGGGTAAATCCCTGGCTCAACAACAATTTTAAAGTTTCCACATCCTGCAAATGTTCAGGACGTGCCAGGATAATAACAGTTTTGCCGAGGTGGTCTTCCAGAATATACCGGGTAATGTCGTCAGTATGATCTCTTTTTACTTCCCGTCCCGATATCGGGGATATGGTTTGTCCTGCCCGGGCATATAATAATTTGATATAATCGTATATTTCTGTAGAAGTACCTACCGTCGAGCGTGGATTAGAAGTATTTACCTTCTGTTCGATTGCAACGGCAGGGGGAATTCCTTTGATATAATCACATTCCGGTTTATTCAGACGTCCCAGAAACTGCCGGGCATACGACGACAGACTCTCGACATACCGGCGCTGACCTTCGGCATATAGCGTGTCGAAAGCCAAAGAAGATTTGCCGCTACCTGATACTCCCGTGATGACAATCAGTTTATTGAGTTCGATTTTCAGATCGATATTTTTCAGATTGTGCACCCGTACACCCTTCAAATCAATATATGGTTTATTCATATTATCTTTCACATTTAGCATACAAAGATAATGAAAATGTTGCGAAAAATAAAAGCACCCGGCGAAGGGTGCTTTTAAGCGTTTGGAATATGTTTGGAAATACGTTTATAGTCCGTTTATGACTTTGGTTAATTATTCAGAAACTACTTCGAACTGAACATCGACTTTCACTTCACGATGAAGTTTGATGACAGCGGTATAAGTTCCTACTTCTTTAATTTCTTTCAGTATGATTTTCTTCCGGTCGATATCGAATCCCTGAGCCAATAAAGCTTCTGAAATCATGATATTGTTTACGGAACCGAAAATCTTACCGGTACTGCTGGTTTTAGCACCTACAGTCAGTTTCAATTCAGCCAGTTTTGCAGCCAATTCTTCAGCTTCTGCTTTCAATTTAGCTTCCTTATGTGCCCGTTGTTTGGTATTTTCTGCAACGATTTTCTTTGCAGCTTCGGTAGCTAAAATGGCATATCCCTGAGGAATCAGGTAGTTACGGCCATATCCGGGTTTTACGTTGATCACATCGTCTTTATGTCCCAGATTTGCGATATCTGTCAATAATATAATCTGCATTTCGTGTCCTCCTTTTAATTATTTCATCAAATCGGTTACGTAGGGCAACAAAGCAAGGTGTCTTGCTCTTTTTACAGCAGTTGCAACTTTTCTCTGGAATTTCACAGAAGTACCGGTAATTCTTCTGGGAAGGATTTTACCTTGTTCGTTCAAAAATTTCTTTAAAAATTCAGGATCTTTGTAATCGATGAATTTGATTCTTGCTTTTCTGAAACGGCAGTATTTTTTCTTTTTAACATCCACCGTTGGGGGGGTCAGATATCTGATTTCACTTTCGTTCTGTGCCATAGCTTATTTCTCCTCTTGTTTAGCTGCGTATTTACTTCTTCTTTTTAAAGTATACTCATAAGCATACTTGTCTAATCTAAACGTTAAAAAACGAATAACTCTCTCGTCACGTCTGTAAGCGGTTTCCAGTTTGTCAACCAGTGCACCTTCTGCTTCAAACTGTAACAAATGATAGAATCCGGTCGTCTTTTTCTGGATCGGATAAGCCAGCTTGCGAAGTCCCCAAGCTTCCTCATGTTCAATCGTACCACCATTATCGGTGATGGTATTCTTGAATTTTTCTACCGCTTCCTTTATCTGTTGTTCAGATAAAACGGGAGTTGTAATGAAAACGGTCTCGTAATGATTCAACATAATGATTTGATTATTAGTATAAAAATAATTTATCGGCCGCAAAGGTAGTATTTTCAACTGAAACTGCCAAACAAACAGGGGGCTTTTGAGTTATAAAGTTTATAAAGTCCGTAAAGTTTATAAAATCGATGTTCCCTGCGGGTACTTTTTTTAGGATCACTGAGGCGACCGATGGTAAATATGTATATAACTGCCTCTTTTAATAAATTCTTTTTATATTCAGGGCACGGTGATATTCGTTGGCATGCCGGTTGTGTTCCCGCAGGGTACGGGAAAAATAGTGACTACCGGAAAAATCACTTTTGGCACAGAAAAACATATAATCGTGGTGCTGATAATTCAATACCGCATCGATTACCCGGATAGAGGGCATACGTACCGGTCCGGGAGGAAGGCCTGTATTTTTATAGGTATTGTAAGGAGAGTCTATTTCCATATGTTTATCCAGCACCCGTCTGATGGAGAAATCTCCCCAGGCAAATTTCAGGGTCGGACAAGCTTCTAACTTCCAGCCTTTATTCAAGCGATTGATGTAAACCCCTGCGATGACAGGGTATTCGTCGGCAATATTGGTCTCTTCTTCTACAATCGAGGCCAATATCAGAATATCCATAGGAGAGAGGTCGGCTTTCCGGGCTTTCACTAGCCGCTCTTCTGTCCAGAATTTCCGGTATTCTTTATACATCCGCTGAATAAAATCTTCAACCGGCGTATGCCAATACACCTGGTAGGTGTTAGGGATAAACATACCGATGAAATTTTCCGGCGTAAAACTTAATTTCTTTACATATTCGGCGTTACGGGCCAATTGCAGAAATTCGGTCGAATCGATACCCAACTGACGGGATAAAATCGCAGCAAAGTCCTCTAAAGTACGGATATTGTTAAAAGTCAGGTGAACCGGTTCCTGACGACCGGCACGTAACATATTGATCAATTGATTATTGTTCATCTTGTCGACCAGGCGATACCGGCCGGTTTTTACTGCAGAAGGATATTTTTTCAGTTCTGCAAGCTTGCGAAGGGTGTATTCGTTTTTTACATATCCGCTACTGATCAGTGTTGTCATGACCGTTTCAAAGGAATCTCCCGGCTGAATGAAAATAATCCCATCATCGCCGACAGTGATGTTAGGACGCTGCACAAAGTAATAATAACCTCCTGCAATACCTCCCAAGCCGAGTAAAACAATCAAGCCGACGATTATTCCTGTCTTTTTCATCCGTTGACATTTTTCATTTTTTACTCTTCATTCCGAAAATAGAGTACGTAATAATTCATATCTCGGTCAGGATCGTAACCTTTGCGGATATATTTTTTTTCTCCGTGAATATAGACGTGAAAATTCTTGTCTAATTTAAGGACATGTTTAAAATATTTTTTCTCATCCTTCACAGCAAAATCCGATATGGCGAACTGGTCGGTGAGTTCGACATTATTATCCGTTTCGTACTGGCATTTGAAGTTCTCGAAAGCATTGATTACTTCGGGTTCTTGTACGACTTCTTGTTTGAAACGTTCTTCCGAAAAGACGTCCGCATCCTTAAAGAAATTAATCGATCGGTTGAGCATGTCTATTTGGTCTGCCCGTGGTACATCATTCTCCTGATTGTAAATATCTTTTACAAAATCCTTACACAGGTTCAGATAATTAGAGGTCTGGAAATAACTGGCCTCAGCCGGTTCCAGTCCTAGGAAATCGGTTGTCCAGTAGATCGCCTCTTTGGTATTCGTTTTATCCAGGATACAAACTTTGTATCCATTGTCCCGGTTGACATTGAAGACGATACAAGCCTTGTCCAGTTTTTTGATATTGATCCCCGATTCTCCCACCAGTTGATAAGTATTCTGATTCATCACTATTTTCAGAAAAGTGTCTTTGGTTTCTGATTTGAAAATGCCGACAGCATCACAGACACCTTCTTCAACATTACAATTTCGAAAATGAACGATATACAATTCTCCGGGTTTGATATTCGGGTTGTTGGATTGTTCGAACAGATGTTCGGCTATTTGGACAGATTGCTGATAAAATTCAGACTCATTGTCGAAGATCTGGGAAACCGACGCATAGACCGGGTTATTCATCAACTCTTCTTCATAGGGCAAAAAGTTGTAATAAGCATCCTTCTTGAAGGCGGACAAGAAATAACTTTTCAATAAATTTACCACATCGGGATCTTCGGGTAGGAAACAACCGTCGGACAAAGTGAGCCCACCGCCTTCGAATTTATTGCCGACATGATGAATCACAATATTACTGATGTCGCTATTTTCAAAATTGATCATGACGATAAAATAGTTAAGGTAAATATTCCTATGTCAGAATCTGAAATTTACACCCAGATTCAAATTTTCCTTGAATTGTAACTTTTTGGAATTGTTCTCATTATAAATAGTTTCCGTATAAATCGAAGCCCTCATGAAATAGTTGATATTAAAGTCTATATTGAGTTTCCAGTTTACTGTAAAAGGAATTTTCTTTTTTTCTTCGTTATCGGATTCAAAATTCAGATAATGGTCTTTTTTTTCATAACTCATAAACCAGGTCAATTCGTTCCTGATGTTCATGATTTTAAAGATATTGTTTTGCGTGCTCCTCAGGTCTATTCTTGCACCGGCCTCCCTTCTGGCCCGTTTACCTTGTTCCACTCCATAACGTCCGACGTCGATTTTCGCCGTATCCCGGACAAAATTCCATTTACCGGCAATAGGGGAGATAAACAACGAAAAACGATCGTTAGGCTTAAAATCAAGACCCAATGACAGGGTGAAATCTCCCGGGCTCATAAAATTGGCAACCAGTTTCTTGTCCTGATCCTGCGGATACTCGTAGGAGTTGAAAAGCTGGGTAATGACATTGAACTGGGCGGTATAATACCAATGTTTAAAGGCCCTTTGTCCCAATTTCGAGTTCAACTCAAAGCGATCTTCATTCTTCCGGATATCTTCATCCCCATTTTTCATGAAACCGAAGCGATAGTGTACCCAGTTTTCCCAGCTGGTATTATTCCGGTTGTAATTCCAGAAATAACGGATATTACTCAACAGGGATAAGGAATTTTCACCCCCACTGGTCCAGTTGGCCAGTTTACCCTGACTCATGGCCAACTCGACTTCGGAATAATAAGTCCAGTATCTCCGATGTAACTGCCCGACCTGCATCGGATTGAGCTTGAAATATTCATCGTCGAAGCGATTGGAAATGCCGGCTTCATTGGTTTCAGCATGTTTTTTCTCTATGGCGGGAGTCTGGTATACATCTTCGTCAACATAGATTTTCAGCCGGTTACCTTGTGGCATCACCTGAATCCAGGTGCCGATCGTGTCGCATATTTTATTGGAAGCCCAAAAACGATGATATTGCATCCGCCCGTTATTGACCCAAAAGCGAACAGAGTTATCGGCCACACTCATGATTTCCAGCAGGACAGAATCCCGGCTGGCATCCCTAAGCCATATATAATTGGAATCCTGATGAATATAGTTGACAAAGGTCTGTAAATCGGTATTGATATATTCTTCAAAATCTCCGGTCAGTAAATACTCAGTATTTTTATAAAATTCGATACTATCATAGGTAATCTTTTGTTCGAGTGTTTCCAGGGCTTGTTCCTTTTTTCCCATCGTTTGGGCATATCTTTTCAGATACTCCACCACATGCTTTAATCTTTCATCTTCAGCATAGCGAATCAGGGTATTGATGGCTTCATTGACCTGTGGTTCCGGATAACGTTCCTTCTTCAGATTTTGTATGGCATACCGGACTCCCGGGTTTTCAATAGTCCGGTTTTCCTGTCTTACTTTGTAGAGAAAAGGAGGGAAGGAGAGCCCCGTCAGTTTATTTACCACAGGGCCGTTCAGTGGTGTCCGGGGCTCCATGACTTCCGGATATAACAACTGGGCCCAACCACTTCCGGTTATACATATAAACAGAAACAAAAGAAATATATTTCTCATAACACACTTATTTAAAAGGAGAATCCGGTTCTTTTGCCATCAGTGAATAACTGAGCCGATCCACTAAACCCGGCAACCATTTACTTAAGAATACGGCTAATTTACCTTCTACAAAAGTCATTATAATTTCTCTTTTTCTTTTTCTGATTCCTTTCACGATGATTGCAGCACATTTCTCGGCAGTCATCATTTTGTTTTCGTTCCGGGGACTTTCTCCTTGTTGCCGTCCATTGGCATTCAAAGCAGTTTTCCGTATGTTGGAAGCTGTAAAACCGGGGGCTGCCACCATCACATGAAGTCCTTTTTTCATATTTTCGATCCGGACGGTATTCAAAAATCCACGAACGGCAAATTTACTGGCCGCATAGCCTGTACGTCCCGGCAGACCTATAAATCCTGCAATAGAAATCACTCCGACCAAACTTCCTTTGGATTCCAATAAATAAGGTAAGGCATATTTCGAACAATATACGGTTCCCCAGAAATTGACATCCATTACTTTGCGGAGTACTGCCGGTTCCAGATCTTCCAACAAAGCGCGCATAGAAATTCCGGCATTGTTGATCAAAGCATCGATCCGTCCGAAACGGGCATAAGCTTGTTCGATCAATTCTTTACAAGCCAATTCTTTCGTCACATCGGTACGTACCGACAACACCTCAGCTCCTTGCTGTCTTAAATCTTGTTCGATATGAAGTAATTCCTCAATATTTCTTGCTGCTAAGACAACTTTAGCTCCTTGATGTGCCAATTCGTATGCTAAAGCTTTACCAATTCCGGACGACGCACCAGTAATAATAACGACTTTATCCCGCATAGTATGATGTGTGTTAAAACAATGTGGACAAAGATAATAATTTTTGTTGACATCTTTTTGAGCAAATATTTAAAATCTATAATAAGAATTGGGGTAAACTCAGTCTGGAATATTTGTCCTATAATTTATATTATGTTAATAA
>CDZB01044307.1_pt1 | contig 11461 bp, 9 predicted proteins | sample 554961 | NCBI WGS metagenome assembly CDZB01 (sample SAMEA3182106, study PRJEB8094) | gut metagenome | biome: human; feature: gut; material: Stool; isolation source: human stools | place: Canada | collected 2013-02-26
TATATGAACACGCGCTCGATCAGCAAGAGCGGCGGCATCAGCACATTCCGCAGCAGCGTCGTGGTGCAAAAGGGTGCCAAGCACGCGAAATCTTCCGTGTCCTGCCAGTCACTGATGCTTGACTCCGAGTCCCGCTCCGATACCGTCCCGGCCATGGACATCCGCACGAAGGACTCCGCTGTCGGCCATGAGGCCAAGATCGGCAGCATCAGCAACGAGGCGGTGTTTTATCTCATGAGCCGCGGCATGAGCGAGGAGGACGCCCGCGCGTTGATCGTCAGCGGCTTTGCGGACAACGTCTCCAAGGAGCTGCCGCTGGAGTACGCTGTGGAAATGAACAATCTCATTCGTCTGGAGATGAAGGGCAGCATCGGCTGACCGCACATTCCGAAAGGAGGGAATATCGTGAATACGAGCCAACAGCTGGTCGTCAACAAACTGCCGACCAGAACGTGGAACCATCTCAATGTCAACGAGGCGACCATCCCGTGGAATGCGGCCGAAACAGCCGATCTCGGGACGGACACCTATCAAATCACAGCAGAAAACCGGACGCAGCCGCTGCATATTGACCTGACCGGTGCTGAGGGTTATAGCTGCAGGCGCATCGCGGTCGATGTGGCTGCCGGTGTGAAGGCAACGGTGTATATGGTGCTCGATACGCAGGGCAGCTTCGCCGTGGAAACGGCGTTCAAGCTCCACGATGCCGCGTCTCTTCGCCTTGTGCAGGTGCTCGGCGCGCGCAGCGGCGCGCTGCTCTACGCCAAAACGGACGCCGACTGTGCGCCCGGCGCCGGCGTGGACATGACGCAGATCCTGATGGGGCAGGGCGACCTCTACTCCGATAACGGCACGGAGCTTGTCGGCGACGGAAGCCGCTATTCGGCGCAGATCGGCTATCTCGGCCGCGGCAGCCAGACGATTGATGTCAACGTCGTCGTCAACCATTATGGCAGGAACACGGAGTGCGAGATCGACACGTCCGGCGCGCTCATGGACGTGGCGAAGAAAGTTTTCCGCGGCACGATCGACTTTAAGACCGGCTCGTCGAACTCCGTCGGCAATGAGAAAGAGACCGTGCTCATGCTCGGCGACGATGTTGTCAACAAGACGGTGCCGCTCATTCTCTGCGCCGAGGAAAATGTCGTCGGCAACCACGGCGCGACCATCGGCGAGCTCGATGACGAGACGCTGTTTTACTTTGAAAGCCGCGGTATCTCCCGCGCTCAGGCCGAAAACATCCTGGCCCGCGCATCGATCGAGCGCTTTGCGCGCACGGTGGATGATGAAGCGCTGCGTGCACAGATTCTTCAGACGCTGGAGGAGGAACTCAACGATGACGCATGATTATAAGCAGGATTTTCCGATCTTTCAGCACACGGACGTCGCCTATATCGATAACGCGGCCACAGCGCAGCGCCCGCAGTGCGTGCTCGATGCGGTGGCGGATTTCTACCGCTGCCACAACGCGAACCCTCTGCGCGGGCTGTATCCGCTGAGCGTGGAGGCGACCGATATCTATGAGCAGGCGCGCGAGACCGTGCGCGATTTCATCGGGGCACGCTCGGCGCGTGAGATCGTCTTTACCCGCAACACGACCGAGAGCCTGAACCTCGTCGCCTACAGCTACGGCCTGACGCACGTCAAGGCGGGTGACGAGGTGCTCGTGTCCATCATGGAGCACCACAGCGACCTGCTGCCGTGGCAGATGGTCTGCCGTCAGACCGGCGCGGAGCTGAAGTTCATCGAGTGCGCGCCTAACGGCAGCGTAGATCTCCGGCAGATCGAATCGCTCATCACCGAGCACACGAAGATCGTCGCCATGACGCAGGTGTCGAACGTTCTTGGCCGGAAGTACCCCGTGCAGGAAGTCGCTGCCATGGCGCACAAAAAGGGCGCGGTCATGGTCGTGGACGGCGCGCAGAGCACACCGCACATGCCGGTAAATGTGCAGGAGCTTGGTGCGGATTTCTTTGCCTTCTCCGGCCACAAGATCTATGGCCCCATGGGGATCGGCGGGCTGTACGGCAGGGAGGAGCTGCTCGAGGAGATGCCGCCGTTTCTCTCCGGCGGCGAGATGATCGAATCCGTCACGCGCACGGGTGCCGTCTATGCCGAGCTGCCGCACAAGTTTGAAGCCGGCACAGTCAATGCCGCCGGCGCGGCCGGTCTGGCCGCTGCCATCCGGTATGTGCAGAACGTCGGCTTTGATACCATCCGGCAGCGGGAGCACGATCTGACGGCCAATGCCCTCGCGCGTGTCCTGGCTGTACCGCATGTGCACGTGCTCGGCACCGATAAGCCGGAGGATCACAACGGCATCATCACCTTCACGGTCGACGGCGTGCACCCACACGACATCAGCGAGATCATGGCGTCCGACGGCGTGAACATCCGTGCCGGACACCACTGCGCGCAGCCGCTGCTCGCGCACCTCGGCCTGAATGCGACGGCGCGCGCCAGCTTTGCCTTTTATAACACCGATGAGGATGTCGACCGGTTCCTTGAGAGCCTCTCGACCCTGAGGGAGCGTATGGGATATGGAAAATAGAAGCTTCTATAATGAGATCCTGACCGAGCACAACATCCATCCGGAGTTCAAGCACGACATTCCGGACGCAGACATTGAACTTGCGGGCGTGAACCCAAGCTGCGGCGACAACATCGTCCTCAAGCTCAAGACCGACGGCGATGTCATTACCGACGGCGGTTTTGTCGGCGACGGATGTGCCATCTCGCAGGCATCGGCGGATATCATGCTCGGCATGATCGTGGGACAGAAGAAGGAAAAGGCGCTGAAAATGAGCCGCACCTTCCTGCGCATGATCCACGGAGAAGCGAGCGAGGAGGAGATCGAGAGCCTCGAAGAAGCCTCAGCGCTCAAAGACATCGCGCACATGCCCGCGCGCGTCAAATGCGCCATGCTCGGCTGGCGTACACTCACCGAGGCGCTGACCGGAAAGGTCGAAGAATAAGCCGTACCCGCCGCCGGCGGATGCTGCATCAGCGTCCGCCGGCGGCTTTTTGCGCGCTGGTATCGCCGCGTTTTCGCGCGGGGGTTGTGCGGGGAGGCGTTTTGTGGTACATTAAAAAAATAGAAATCGAGAGAGATCGCAAAACACTACTCGTGAAATTTCACAGAAAGGCGGGAGCCCCATGGATGTTCTGCGTTTCAAACAGGCCAACTGCAAAAACTGCTACAAATGCGTCCGGTTCTGCCCGGTCAAGTCCATCCGCGTCTATCAGGGTCACGCACAGATCATTTCCAGCGACTGCATTCTCTGCGGCAACTGCGTGTCTGTCTGCCCGCAGCACGCGAAGGAGGACATCAGCGACGTCGGCCAGATCCGGGAGCTGATCGCCTCCGGAAAACAGGTCGTCGTAAGCGTCGACTCGTCGTACATCGCCTATTTTGATACCCCCGGTTTTCAGGGTATCGAAAAACCGCTCAAGGCGCTCGGATTCACGGCGGCACACGAAACTGCGGAGGGCGCCTATCTGGTCAAGAAGGAGCTGGAAAAGCTCGCCGCCCAGCCGGGCGATGCGCCGATCATCACCTCGGGCTGTTCGACGATCGTGCTCTATGTGGAAAAGCATCTGCCCGAGGCGCTGCCGTATCTCGCTCCGGTGCTCTCGCCGATGCAGGCGCATGCCGTGCTGCTGCGCGAGCGCTATCCGGGCGCGACCATTGTCTACATCAGTCCCTGCATCTCCAAGAAGGAGGAGACGACGCGCTTTGAGAGCGTCGGCGCCGATTATGACATCACCTTCACGGAGCTCGAGGAGTGGATGAACGAGGCCGGTGTCGCCGTCGACCCGAACGTCCCGGCGGATGAGCCGATGCTCTCGCGCGCTTATACGATCACAAACGGTGTCCTGCATTCCATGGCGCTCGATTCCGGGCGCGATTATCTGTTCCTTGACGGTCTGGACGACAGCATCCAGACGCTCAAGAGCGTTGTCAATGGCGAGCTGCGCAACTGCTTCATCGAAATCGCCGCCTGTCACGGCAACTGCGTCGGCGGTCTCGCGTTCCGGCAGAAGCATACGAACCTGCTCGAGTCGCGCCGCCGCGTGATCCAGAGCGCCAACGGCAGCAAGAACTTCGACATTCAGGATCCGGTCAACATGCGCCGTGTGCTCATCGACAAGAAGCATCCGACCGATCTGCCGCCGGAATCCGTCATCAACGGCATCCTGCGTAAGATGGGTAAATTCAGCCCCGCGGATGAGCTCAACTGCGGCCTGTGCGGTTACCGCACCTGCCGCGACAAGGCCATCGCCGTCTATGAAGGACGCGCCGAGATCAGCATGTGCATGCCCTACATGAAGGAGCGCGCCGAGACCTACTCCGAGAAGATCATCAACGTCTCGCCCGAGGGCATTGTCACGGTCGGTAAAAAGCTCAAGGTACGGCAGATCAACAAGGCGGCCTGCAAGATCTTCGGCATCAAGGATCCGGCGGACATCATCGGTTATCCGGTGTCGCGCATCATGGACGAGTACGACTTTGTGAAGATGATCAGTCAGGACGAGACACAGGTCACGGACGAGGTCTTTCTCGCTGACTACAACGTCTATCTCGAGCGCATCTTCATCTGTGACCCGGAGCGGACGCTCTTTACCTGCATCATGCGCGACGTGACCAAGGCGCGCCAGCGCCGCAACAAGATCCAGAAGACGAAGATCCATGCGGCCGATCTGGCGGACGATATCATTGCAAACCAGCTGCGCATCGTGCACGAGATCGCAAGTCTGCTCGGTGAAACGGCGGCGGAGACCAAGGTGGCTGTGCACGATCTGAAGGAAGCCATCATGCTTGATGAGGACGGCGATGATGATGCGTAAACGAACGAATCGCTGCAGGAACACGGTCTGGGACATCAGCGTCATCAGCCGCAACAAAAACGGGGAGACGCTCTGCGGCGATCAGTGTGCGCTCGAATGGGCCGACAATGACGCGACGGTCATCCTCTCCGACGGTCTCGGCAGCGGCGTCAAGGCCAACATCCTCTCCACGCTGACAACGACCATGCTCACGACCATGCTCAAGGGCAACGTGCCGATCGACGAGTGCGTTACGACTGTGGCGGAAACGCTGCCCATGTGCAGGGAGCGCAAGCTCGCCTATGCGACCTTTACGATCCTGCAGACGGCCGGCACCCGCGCGCGCCTGATCCAGTATGACAACCCGAACGCTGTGTTCGTGCACAACGGCGCGATCGGGAAATACAACTATTCCGTCAACTTCATTCAGGAAAAGGAACTGCACGAGAGCTACCTGCATTTTGACGTTGGTGATATGCTTGTACTCTTCAGCGACGGCGTGTCGGAGGCCGGGCGCGGCGTGACGACGGACGCCGGTTGGGCGCGTCAGGATATTGAGGATTTTATCCTGCGCAATTATTCACCCACCGTCTCCTCACAGCGCATGGCGGCCAGTATCCTCTCGACCGTCAAGACGCTGGACATGGACGCTATGCATGATGATACGACTGTTGTTGTCGCGCGCCTGCGTGAGCGTTGCCCGGTCAACGTCATGATCGGCCCGCCCGAGCGCAAGGATGATGATCTGAGCACCATGCGCCTGTTTTTCGGCAAGGATGGCAAGCATGTTGTCTGCGGCGGCACCACGGCCAACGCTGTCGCGTCATATCTGGGCGTAAAGGTGCACACGCTGCCCGGCAGCGGCACGGAGGAGGTGCCGCCGATGAGCGAGATCCACGGTGTGGATCTGACGACCGAGGGCGTCGTTACAGTCAATGTGACGATGGAGCGCATCAAGGACTACCTCGCGGATGGCATGTACACGCTCGAGCTCGCCCGCATGAAGGACGGCGCGTCCAAGCTCGCGCTCGTACTGCTTGAGGAGGCGACAGAGGTCAATGTCCTCTTCGGCAACGCGAGCAACCTCGCCCAGCAGGATACGGAGTTCAGCTTTGAGCGCAAGCTGCAATTGGTGCAGGAGCTGCGCGATATGCTGACTCTGGCCGGAAAAACAGTAAAAATGAGCATCTGCTGACAGATGCCGATATTCACGGAGTGACCCAAACGAATGAAGATCCGAACTTTTTTTGCAGTATTGCTGTGTAAGCTTGCGCGCGGGCTGCTGCGGCTGCTGCGCCGCGGCGGCACGGCGTTTCCCGGCCGCGTGGCGCTCAAGGTGTACCCGCAGGTGCTCGGCGTGCTCTCGCGGGGGGTGCGCGTCATCCTCGTCACCGGCACGAACGGCAAGACGACCAGCTCCCGCATGATCGAGCAGACATTTGCCGATGCGGGCCTCAACTACTTTGCCAACCGCTCGGGCGCGAACCTCATCTCCGGCATCACGGCGGAGTTTGCCATGCACAGCACCCTGACCGGCAGGCCGAAGTGCCAGTTTGCCGTCATCGAGTGCGACGAGGCTGCATCCAAGACCGTGCTCAAGTACCTCAAGCCGGAGGTCATCGTGGCGACGAATGTTTTTCGCGACCAGCTCGACCGCTACGGTGAGATTACGCACACGCTCAATAACATCATCGAGGGCATCCGCCACACGCCGGAGAGCGTTTTGTGCATCAATGCCGACTGCTCACTCATCGCGTCCATCCCGGAGCATGTGCCGAACCCGGTCGTGCGCTTCGGCGTGAACGTTCCGCTCGGCGGCGACGACCTGACGGAGATCTCCGACGCGCCGCACTGCATCCACTGCAAGACCGAATATGTCTACGACTACCGTACTTACGGGCATCTGGGCGCATTTCGCTGCCCGAAGTGCGGCTATCACCGCGAAGCCCCGCAGGTCGCCGTCACGGCGGTTCAGAACCTCGGCGTGGACACGAGCGATGTCACCATGTCCATCGGTGGGCGGGAGTACGCCGTACACATCAACCTTCCGGCGGCGTACAACATCTATAACGCCGTCGGCTCGGCAGCTGCGCTGTCTGCGTTCGGCTTCACACCGGAGGCGATCGTGCACGCGCTCGGCGCGTTCGGCTGCGGCTTTGGCCGCATGGAGAAATTCGACCTGCGCGGCACACCCGGCCGCATGATGCTCGTGAAAAATCCCGCTGGCTGCAACCAGACCATGCGCTATCTCGCCGGGCTGAACGAGGATGCGACGTTTGTCGTCTGCCTCAACGACCGCGACGCCGACGGTACGGACATCTCCTGGATCTGGGATGCCGATTTTGAGCGGCTCGCCGCCATGGGCGAGCACCTGCGGCGGGTGTTCGTGTCCGGCACGCGCGCCGATGAGCTGCGCCTGCGCCTGAAATATGCGGGCGTGGATGAGGCGCGCATCGAGGTGTTTTACGATTATGACCCGTTGATCGACGCCATGTGCGCGTCGGAATATCCGGTGTTCATCATGCCGACGTATACGTCCATGCTTGACCTGCGCGGCCGGCTGCAAAAGCAGCTCGGCGGAAAGGAGTTCTGGGAATGAGCGAAAAGACCCTGCGTATCTGCCATCTTTACCCGGACCTTCTGAACCTCTACGGCGACCGGGGCAATATTCTCTGTATGCGCCGCCGTTTGGAGTGGCGCGGCATCGACGCCGAGGTGACGGAGGTCACGGTCGGCCAGCGGGCGGATTTTACACAGTTTGACCTGTTTTTCATCGGCGGCGGTCAGGACTTTGAGCAGGAGGTGCTCCTGTCCGACCTGAAAGCCGGAAAGGGCAGCGAAATTAAGGCTGCCATTGCCGACGGCAAAACGTTTCTGACCATCTGCGGCGGCTACCAGATGCTCGGCAGCTACTACCGCACGTGGGACGGCAAGCAGTGCGACTTCATCGGTGCGATCGACTATTATACCGTCGGAGCGAAGGAACGCATGATCGGCAACACGCTCTTCGAGTGCCTGCCGGAGTCCGGCGGCAGTACGGTCGTCGGCTTTGAAAACCACAGCGGCAAGACCTACCTCGGAAGCGGCGTGTCGCCGCTCGGCAAGGTGCTCGTCGGCGGCGGCAACAACGGGGAGGACGGCTTTGAGGGCGTGCGCTATCAAAACGTCTTCGGCACGTACAGCCACGGCCCGGTGCTGCCGAAAAATCCGGCATTTTGCGACCACCTGCTCACAACAGCGCTGCGTGACCGCTATCCGGAGCTAGAGCTGCAGCCGCTCGACGACGCGGCCGAGCGTGCCGCGCACGACACCATGGTGCAGCGGCTGAAGGAAAAATAATGGCATGCAAAATGGGCGCATCCGTCTGGATGCGCCCATCGTTCGTCTCATATTAAAAATCCGGCGGGATCGGAATGTCCGCGCGCGGGACCTTGTCCCAGGAAAAGTCCGCTGCCAGCTCGATTGCCGTCACCGGCGCGTCCGTTTGCCGCAGACCCGCGAGCTTTGCGAGCTTGCCGGTCAGCTGCTCCGGCGTATATTTTTGCCGCAGGGCCTCCATGTTCAGGTCGCCCTCGCGCTTGGAGAGTTTGCGCCCGTCCGGCGCGACGAGCAGCGGCGCGTGTGCGTATTCCGGGGCCTTGCCGCCGAGTGTTTCCATCAGCCAGATCTGCCGCGGCGTGGAGTCAAGCAGGTCGCGCGCGCGCACAACGCGCGTGATGCCCATATCGAGATCGTCCACGCTCACGGCGAGCTGGTAGGCAAATACGCCGTCCGAGCGCCGGATGAGAAAATCGTCGCGCCCGTGCCGCAGTTCGGCTGCCTGCAGACCGTAGTGCGCGTCAACGAAGGCAATGTCCGCGTCCGTTACCGCAAGCTTTTTCGCCGCGCGGCGACCCATGCGCAGGCGCTTTTGCACCTCCTGCTCTGACAGCGTCCGACAGGGGCAGCCGGCTTCGCGCGGCTCGCCGGGGTGCGGTGCGCTCGCGGCCAGCCGCTCGGCGCGGCTGCAATAGCAGTCATATACCATGCCGCGCTCGGTCAGTGCATCCAGCGCGGCGGTGTAGCGCTGTGCGCGCGTGCCCTGACGGCAATCCTGCGAGTCGGGGCGCCAGCCCTCGTCCCAGTCGAGCCCGAGCCAGAGCAGGTCGTCGGCCATCAGGTCAGCATAGTGCTCCCAGCTGCGCTCCGGGTCGAGATCCTCAAGGCGGAATACCATCGTCCCGCCGCGCGCGCGCACATCCAGCCATGCAAGCAGAAATGTCAGCATATTGCCAAGGTGCAGCCGTCCGCTCGGGCTGGGTGCAAAGCGGCCGCGGATCGTGTTATCCGGCATCGGTCATCCCTCCGGTTTCATTCTGAGTGCATTATAGCATAACCGTGCCAGTTGGCAACGCTTTTGCGCCAAATCCCTTGAAACTATGCGGGAAATCGGATATAATTAAGTGTTATTATCAGCGGAGGAATGTCTCATGGCGAAATCATCCATCGAAAAAACAAATGTCATGCGTCTGCTCGACCAGAAGAAGGTGCCCTACACGCCGCACACATATCCGCACGGCGACGATGCGGTGGACGGCGTGACCGTTGCACAGATGACGGGCATGGACCCGGCGAAGGTGTTCAAGACGCTGGTCGCCCGCGGCGCGAGCAAGACGCCGTACGTGTTCGTCATTCCGGTCGCGTGCGAGCTTGACCTCAAGAAGGCGGCGAAGGCCGTGGGGGAGAAGTCCGTCGCCATGCTGCACGTTTCCGAGCTTACGCCCCTGACGGGCTACGTGCGCGGCGGCTGCTCGCCGGTCGGCATGAAAAAGCAGTTTCGCACGGTCTTTGCTTCTCAGGCGCTCGCGCAGGAGACCATCCTTGTCAGCGCCGGCAAGATCGGCTATCAGGTCGAGACCGCGCCGCAGGCGCTCATCGCGCTCGTGCGTGCGGGCACGGCGGAGCTGACCATAGAATCCTAAGCAATTTCGGAGGCACCCATGCGGGATCATATTGTAATCAAAGGCGCGCGGGAGAACAATCTCAAGAACATTGATGTGGAAATTCCGCGCGATGCACTGGTCGTCATGACCGGCCTGTCCGGCTCCGGCAAGTCGAGCCTTGCGTTCGACACCATCTTTGCCGAGGGACAGCGGCGCTATATGGAGAGTTTGTCTTCTTATGCGCGGCAGTTTCTCGGCCAGATGGACAAGCCCGACGTCGACTCCATCGACGGCATGAGCCCGGCCATTTCCATCGACCAGAAGACCACCAGCAAAAATCCGCGTTCGACCGTCGGCACGGTCACGGAGATCTACGACTATCTGCGTCTGCTGTGGGCGCGTGTCGGCGTGCCGCATTGCCCGAAGTGCGGCAAGGAGATCCGCCGCCAGACGGTCGACCAGATCGTCGATCAAATCGCGGCGCTGCCGCAGGCGACGCGCGTGCAGATCCTTGCGCCGGTCATCCGTGCACGCAAGGGCGAGCACCAGAAGGTGTTCGACGATGCCCGCCGCGGTGGGTATGTGCGCGTGCGCGTGGACGGCAGCATCTATGACCTCACGGAGACGATCACGCTCGATAAAAACCGCAAGCACAACATTGAGATCGTGGTCGACCGCGTCGTCATCCGCCCCGACCAGAACCGCCGCCTGACCGACGCCGTCGAGATCGCGTCCGCGCTCTCCGGCGGTCTCGTGCTGGCGGACATCCCGGAGGAGAAGCGCGAGATCCTCTTCTCGCAGAACTACGCCTGCGACGACTGCGGCATCTCGATCGAGGAGCTCACGCCGCGGATGTTCTCGTTCAACAGCCCCTACGGCGCGTGCCCGACCTGCGGCGGTCTCGGCACGCGGCTGCGCATCGACCCGGCGCTCATCATTCCGGATCTGTCGAAGTCCATCCTCGACGGCGGCATCACCGCGAGCGGCTGGAACGGCGTCAAGGATGAGAGCATCAGCCGGATGTATTACGACGCGCTGGCGGAAAAATATCACTTTGACCTTGCAACGCCCATCGGCGACCTGCCGGAGCACGTGCGCGAGATCCTGCTTTACGGAACGGGGGACGAGGAGCTCACCCTGCACTACGACACAAATCGCGGCAACGGCGTGCTGCGCCGCCCGTTTGAGGGCATCGTCTGCAACCTTGAGCGCCGCTATCAGGAGACGCAGAGCGATGCCATGCGGGCATCGCTTGAGGACTGCATGGCGGAGACCGCCTGCCCGGACTGCCACGGTGCGCGGCTGCGGCCGGAGGTGCTGGCCGTCACGGTCGGCGGGCTGAACATTTCGGAGTTCACGGCGCTGCCGATCACGGAGGAGCTGGCGTTCCTGGATAAGCTCGCTCTGAGCGAGAAAGACGCCAAAATTGCCGACAGCATCCTGCGCGAGGTGCGCTCGCGGCTGCATTTCCTGCAGAGCGTCGGCTTGCAGTATCTGACGCTCGCGCGCTCGGCGGCAACGCTGTCCGGTGGCGAGAGCCAGCGCATCCGGCTCGCAACGCAGATCGGCTCGTCGCTCATGGGCGTGCTGTATATTCTGGATGAGCCGTCCATCGGTCTGCACCAGCGCGACAATGAAAAGCTGCTGGCCACGCTGCGCGAGCTGCGTGACCTCGGCAACACGCTCATCGTCGTCGAGCACGACGAGGACAC
>CDZB01064037.1_pt1 | contig 11346 bp, 9 predicted proteins | sample 554961 | NCBI WGS metagenome assembly CDZB01 (sample SAMEA3182106, study PRJEB8094) | gut metagenome | biome: human; feature: gut; material: Stool; isolation source: human stools | place: Canada | collected 2013-02-26
ATCAGATTCCGTTCGCCGTCCGATCGGATTGCGTCCGCCGTCCAATCGGATTCCGTTCGCCGTCCAATCAGATTCCGTTCGCCGTCCAATTGGATTCCGTTCGGGTGACGATGCAAATAGCAGGAAGAGAAAGTCAAAAACTTGGTAGCCGTTGATTATCCGTAGCGGAGGTCTCCGGCCTCCGCCACAATCAATAAAACTCTAATTATATATTATAACTATTCTACTTGAATTTGTATCTTTTTAAGAGTTGTTTATCAACAACTTGATTCTTGTTTTTGCTCAATCTTTAGTTGGAGTATCTATTATGGTTGATTATCAGTGCTATACGCTCTAAACGGTAGAAAAGTGACCGTATGGATTCTGATTAGATACGAAAAGGTGAATATTTAACGTATTTAACTTCCGATTACATCAGGAATCACGAAATAAGGGTTGGGAGGGGCGCTTTTAACCGATCCCATAATGTAGTGAATGGAAGTTATAGAACGAAATTCATAAAGGGGTACGGTTGAAACGACTTCCCTTAAAGGATGTGATTGCCAATCATCCCCTTTTATTCTATAAGAACCAATAGAAATGTAGCCTATCATACTGTTTTCCTACATTTATATATAAGTAGAAAAGCAGATTCCAATACTGATTTTTGGAGTCTGCTTTTCCGAAATGGTTAAGTATATCTTATTTATTGTTTCATAGATTTAATGGTTGCCTAAAGAACGTAAGTTCTATTTATGGCTTATGGTCAATATATACCAGCATGAAGTGGTGAAGAAATTTCTGATATACTTCATCTTCCAGACCCAATGTGGCAAGAGTTGTGGGGTAAGGTGGAACTTCTGCTTGTAATGAGGATTGATGAACCAAAGTTTTTGGTCTGTTACCGAGAAGCCGCATTGGTGTATGTTGTCAGTTCCGTAAAATCTGACAAGTAGCTGATGTAAAACTCCTTAGATGTTATCTCCAAGTCACGGAAATACATCTTCCTGTCTGTATGTCTTTTTTGCATGTATCTTATTTTTTGACTTTTCTGTATATATAGATACAGATCAGTCATAAAGACTGCATGCAATTTGAGACATTCTTACCAAGAGAGCCTAATACCGAAAGGTACAGTCAATGTAAATGGACGTTCTGTCCAAGTATTCTTGACTTCGCTTCCATTCGGAATGTACCAATTCAGCGTTGGCTCAACAAACAAAGTCAACTTTGGTGCAAATTGATATTGTATTCCGATGTTAGTGTTTACAGCCCACTGTATAGAAGGTATTGTCTTCCAATCCGTTGTATAGACAGACTTTCCTCCTACTACATAGTCTGCATATGTCTTTCCAGACAATGGTATCTGAATGCTTGCTCCTGCAGAACCGTAAGCCGACAGTTTCTTGTACGCCATGAATTGGTACGAGAGCTTGACAGGGATACCGATGTAATGCAACTTTTGTTCCTTGTCAACACGGTAATTGCCAGTACCCAAAGTAAAATATGACTTCAAGTAAGAGTATTGGAGTCCTGTTTCTAAACTCCAATGCTTTCCTATGCTCTTGTTCACAGCCAATCCTAATATTATAGGTTTGTCATGATGTTCTACCTCTTCAATTTTGCCCTTGTTATTATCGGCAATATCCATCATTGCAACATTTTCCGCCGTTGGGTCAGTTGGAGTTAAGCGATGTAGATATTCAGAATACTCTTCCCATGTAGTAAAAATTTTTTTTGAAGGTTGTTCACTCGTAATATCATCATCGCTACTTGTTATAATCTTACAAACATTTTGCGCAAGAGTAGTACCCAAAGAACCAGCTGCGAGCAATTGCCATTTACTTTTCTTGTGCGTCTTTGTATCATCCGCAATCCATCTTTCCTCGTTTGGAATAGGTGTATAGACAGTATCTTTTGTGATGATACTGTCTCGCTTGTTATCAGCCAAAATATGTTGGTTATCCTGCAAAGAATCGGATATTTCGACTATTACATTTTGACTTGCCTTAATCGAATCACCAACAGTTATTACAGTGTTCTTTCCCTGTTGAACACTTCGATAATTAGAGTACAAAATAGCGTTTTGTATTCTACGAACAGAAACATTAGGCTTCTTTTGTATAGGCGTAATGTCTTCATTAGGCTTTCGAGTTCGAACTATATTCACATCATTTTCTGAAACGAATTTCTTCTTTGCAGTAAAATATCTATATACAGGGATGACTATCCCCTTTCATCTTAGGATAATACATTTGGTATAATGTGCTGAAAGCGTCAGCGTCACCTTGTTTTGCTTTTTCTACTAATGTTGTTATATCTGAAGCCATGAGCGAATTGTTTCGTACTATCTATTTTGATATAGATACACAAACGGCTTGATGACTGCATGATGTTTAGTTAAAGAACGTAAATGAATATATTATTTTTAGGCAATGTTATACTTGTATTCTCATTTTTGGGAACATTTCAAGTGACCACCAAGCAACAAGTATTGGGTATCAATGCAATAACATCACTCTTATATAATCCTACCCAGATTGCACATGATAGCAAATATACCTTGTATCATTGTCCATTCTCAAATTCTACCTGTTTTATTTTATCGTTGATATGATTAGCGTAAGAACCTTTTTCTCGCAAAAATATAAGACAGGTGACATCTGTCAAGGATTGCAGCAATAGCAATACTTCCGATTATGCTAACGGCAATAGTGAAGACCGTATGTACCCCCCCAGAATTATCAAAATGGAATAGTGGCAATGCTAACTTGCCTCCCATTGTGAATATTGGATGAAAAAGGTATATAGGAAGTGTGTTTCTTCCGATATATCCTATAATTCCCAAGACCTTCTTGTTATTGATACTCTGTATGAGTTTCGGAACGAAAGAAAGGAATGACAATGCTAATATTGTAACCGCTAAAAAGTTCCAATTCTTATAGTTTGGGAAACTTGCTATTGCTATGAAAGGCAGAATACTCCACAACGATGGTTTTATAATTTCATCAAGACGTTTTTCAGACAGACGCAAACAGACACCAGTGAAATAAAAAGCTGCATTCGTAGAATTAAGAACTGGAGTGTATTGTGAGACTAACATAAGAAATGTGGCAAATAAGCACAATTTGCCCATTATGCTCCATTTGCCAACCAAATTGAATGTCAAATAATATATTACCCCGCATATAGCCATTGTGTACAAGAACCAATATGGACCAATAGAGGTGACAAATATCGTATTAAGAATTATAGGTATTGTAAATTCGTTTACCCCATCTCTTACTGGTAGTAATGTTGATACAAAAGCATAACCGGTAACCATTATTATATAAGGAATGAGAATCTTCATGGTGTAAGACGCAAATTCCTTATACGTTTTTCTGATGTTTACCAAATAGCCTGTAATCAACAAAAACGCTTGCATGAAAAAGAAGTTTATAAAGTTTTTTACGTCAGGGTATAGTGTACTGAAATTCACGATGTGTATCATCACGACCATGCATATAAGTACACATCTTGAATAATCTATATTGTTGTATTTCATCTTTCTTAGAGGGTATGATGATATATATTTCAGGTTTTATTTATTAATTATCTTACCACAACGCAATCTTGCCTGCAATACCCAAATCAAGAGTGGCTGTTGCGATACCTAAAGCTTGGAATACACGACTCATTGTTGGCAATGTGATAACACTTGTACCTTTCTCCAACTTTGAAATTTGAGCACGCTGCACCCCGATACGCTCACCAAGCTGTTCTTGTGTGAGGTTTTGTGCCAATCGAGCCTTGCGTATGGCTTCGCCTACAATATAGGCGTTCACATCTTCTTTGAGTTTAGTTTCCATTGCTTCACGCTCTGGTGTTCCTCTTCTACCCCAAAGTTTATCTTTCATATTGTCTGCTGGTATCAATTTCATCTGTGCCATAATGCTATTTATTTTTATTATTAAAGTACTCTTTTCTTATTTCTTCTGCTTTGGCAATTTCCTTTAGTGGTGTCTTCTGAGTTTTCTTGACTATGCCATGTGTGGCAATAACCAAAGTCTCTTCCTCAGTATCCCAAAAGGAGAAAAGCCTGTAGCATATACCATTGTAGAGAGTTCGAAACTCCCATATCTCAGTGTTCTCTAGTTTCTTGAAGATGTCAACTTTCATCACTCCTTCCTCAACCTTGAAGATGTTGTAGTATATCTTCTGCTGAGCTTTGAATGGCTGCGCATCCAAAAAGGCTTGTGCTTCTTCTGTCAACACCACTTTTAGCTTGTTGATGCTCATTTTGTTTTGAATTATGGTACAAAGATAACGATTTGTTTCCAAACAACGATACAAAATTCGGCTTTTCATCAAATCAGATCTCATTTTTAACACTCTCACGACTTGATAGTATCAGATACGCAATTTATTCACTCTTTTATTTCCCTAAATTTGAAATTCAAAAATAGGGAAGAAAAATATGGATGTGAAAAGTTGCGGAGAATACGAACAACATCCGTAATATCTTGCATTTTTGAGTTGCCCACTATTAAAATGCGTTCACCGTCATTCGTTCATAAACTTGTCTTTATACCAATCATGTATTGATTATCAAGTACCAAAACCCAGTCTTGTGTTATTCAGAGGAAATTAATGCGTTTATGCCTCCTTGATTAACAACAAATAAAAATAAAAAAATTGCATATTAGGGTTGAATGTGTTATATTTGCAGCATATTAATAACTTTAAACCATATTAATATTGATTATGAAATTAATCTTCAGTATATTAGCATTTTATGCTTTTACAATATGTGCCTGTTCACAAGAAATGACAGACATAGTCAATGTGCGTGTGCAATATCAGGCATTATACAAACACACAGAAGAACAAAAAGAAGTTTTTGATGATACAAATCTGTTAGATATAGGAAAACATTTGTCTCGGTTTTACAGCCAACGTTTTGAGCAGTTTCTGCATCAACTTGATTCCGTAAAAAGTGCCACTTCTGACCCTATGAGCTATCTGCAATTTTTAGGAAATAGATTTGGTTCAACGAAAGGACGCGAGTATGAAGTTTATAAGCACATTCCGAAAAAAGGAATGCTCACTTATACAGATGTTTTGCACAATGACTTCTTCTTCTGTTACGATGAATCCATTCCAAATTTTTCATGGGAACTGATCGATGGTGATACTTTAATTATAGGTTATCCATGTCATAAAGCCATTTGCCAGTTTCGTGGACGGACTTGGACGGCATGGTATACTTTAGACTTGCCTTTTGATAATGGTCCATGGAAATTGGGTGGTCTGCCTGGACTAATATTGGCAGCTTTTGAAAGTAAAAATGAGTTTTCGTTTATTGCCACAGGAATTGAACAATTGCATCAAAAAGCAACCTTAAATTTTCAGCCAAAACGTTACGAGCGTTTGACTCCTGTAAAGTTTCAACGCCTACTGAAAGATTACTGGAAAGACCAATGGAATACAACAAACCGTTTGCAAGGTAGTGGCTATAGTGAACCACCTAAGGCGCAGAGGAGTTTTAATGCCTGTTTAATGGATAAGTATGAATAAATTGATTGTATTATTTATCTTCCTTGTAACTTATATGGAAGGTATTGCTCAGTCGCTAACGGGGCGTGTTGTGGATAAAACACACGCACCGCTTGAAGTTGTGTCTGTGGTTTTGTTAGACAATGTAGACAAGAAGCCATTGGCTTTTGCACGCACAGATGCCAATGGATATTTTGTATTGTCATGTCCAGAAAGGAAAACGGGAATACTGACGTTTAATCTACTCGGTTTCGTAAAGGACTCCATAGACATACGGTATTTTAAGTCGGGGGAAACCTTTGTCTTAAAAGAGCAGTCGTACAATCTTAAAGAAGTGAAAATCAAAGCGCCTCGCATTGCGCAGCGTGGTGATACATTGACCTATCTCGTGGATGTTTTTAAGCAACAGCAAGACAGAAGTATTGCTGATGTTATAGCAAAAATGCCAGGTCTGCAGGTGAACGAAGATGGTACAATAGAGTATCAGGGACGGCGAATCAATAAGTTCTACATAGAGGGCATGGATATGCTTGGATCCAAATATGCTCAGGTTTCAGAGAATCTTTCAGCGGACAAGGTAAAATCCGTACAAGTTTATGAGAACCATCAGAAAATAAAGATGTTGCGTGGTCTTGACTTTTCTGAACAGGCTGCACTGAATATTGTACTTCGAGATGATGCAAAAAATATTTGGCAAGGTGTGGTGGATTTGGGAGCAGGAAGCAGTTTGCAAAAAAATGTGGACATTTTGTGTGACAGTCGAATTAATTCCATGCTCTTTTCACGAAAGATGCAGACATTTTCTTTGTATAAATATAACAACTGTGGAGAAGAATTGAAAGAAGGTGTCAATCTGAGAAAGTTCTTTGGTTATGGAATGCCCGAGGCTTCAAGTTTTGTGGAAAATATATCCATGAATGTCCCAGATCTTGCCCCTTCACGAACCAGAATGAACCAAACACATATGTTATCTTCCAATTGGCTTTTTAAAACTGGCAAAGATGCTGATTTGCGTTTTCTATTGAGTGGTGTTTTTGACGAGACAAAAGTGGAAGAAGATGTCGTTACCGAATATACAGACATTGCAACCGACAATCGTATTACAGAATATTCACATGCACGAAGTCATAAGAACTTCGCTGGAGGTGAATTGCTTTATCGTGTGAACGGTGACAGACTTTTTCTGACCAATAATTTCAAAGCAAATTTTACATTTGATCATAGTACAGGAACTATGCTCGTCAATTCACTGCAGCAAAATCAGTATGTTAAACCATATAAGCATACTCTATCTAATGAGATTGAAATGATAAATAAATTGAATAATGGAAAGCATCTGAATAGCCGCGTTTATTTCTCTTACAATTATCTGCCGAGTAAGTTGCTGACTGCCAAAGACATCGTGCAGGAGTTAAATCAGCAGATTGTGTACTGGGGAGCTAAAACAGCTTTCAGTCATCCTTTAGGCAAAATCAACGCACAATACAGCATCTCTAATGAAGGATTCACACAACATGTAGAAGAACGAAACAGTATGCTGTCCTTCAACTATGTACAATATACCACAAAGGTTGCCGTTGGATTATACAAGCAGAACGAAAGGCTCAGTTGGAATATCAGCTTGCCACTCGCTTTGCTTGCGCAATCTTTTGATAAGAAGAAACGTCAATATATTGAGTTTGAACCCTATCTGTCGCTGACATACAAGCCCAGTGCTCGTTGGAGCATGTCCTCTACCTATTCTTATTCAGAACAGGTGAAAGACGGACTTGAGTTGTGCCAATCCCCTCTGTTTACAAGCTACTTAGTGCAGAAAAGTGGTAATGGCAATTTCTGCAATATGAAAATACATACTGTCAACTTTCACGTCTCTTACAAAAATGTCCGTTATGGGTTTTTCACTTCGCTGCGTTCTGGTTACAACTATTGTCCCAATAGTATGCTATATTCTCATCAATTAGATGGAATTATTTATCATTCCATAGCCACGGCACACAGTCGAGGTGTTAGAACGTTTTATGCAAGTGGAAAATTAACAAAAGATTTTGGATCTAAAATGTCTGTAGGAATAGATGCCTATATCAGTCAAAGTCACTCCTATAGTCTATGGAGTGACAATCCTGTGCCTAACAGATTCCGAAATGTCAATGCTTCTGTTTCACTTTCTTATAGACCTTGCACATGGTTCTCTGTAGAAGAAAAGTCTTATCTTTTTCACACTGAGAGTAAACAAGGTCAGGTCGGTGATTTGACAGCCTATAACCAAAGTACCAACACCTTCAACCATACACTTGATTTGTTTGTTACTCCAAAGAAATGGGTGCTGCAATGGAAAAATGAGTTCTATCATAGCAATGATCAGTCATCTTCATTCAATTTCTTTTCCGATATGGTAATATCCTATAAATTAAAAAACAGCGAAATTTTTCTCTTTCTGAATAATATAATGGGTAATAACACCTATGAACGTAAAATTATAAAATACAATTATATAACTCATACAGTTCATCGATTACGTCCGCGTGAGTTCCTCATCAAATATTCATTTGCATTGTGAATTTAGGGTTAACAGATCCCGATTCTAATGGGACACTAATAACGCGCAATACGGAAAAATTTCATTACTTTTGTTTCTGCTGTTACAGCAAAGTATTGTTTAACCGAACTTACACTAACGTTTAACCGAATTTACACTAAACCGTATATGACTGGAAAAGACTTAGCTTGCTCTCTGGCAACGTGCATTGTGTCGCTGACCGCAAGCGCTTATGAAAAACCGCAGGTTTGCACGCTACATACCAACTGGACCTTCTGTCAGGTGGGCGACACGCTATGGAGCGACGCCAAGGTGCCCGGAACCGTGCACCAGGACCTGCTGAACCATAACCGAATACCGAATCCGTTCTACGGCATGAACGAGGAAGCCGTGCAATGGGTGGAGAACGAAGACTGGATGTATCGCACATCGTTTGTCGTAGACGAACAGCAGCTTAGCCGCGACGCCGCCGTTCTGGAACTGGACGGACTCGACACGTATGCCGACGTGTTTCTCAACGGAGCCTTGATATTGCGGTCGGACAATATGTTCGTAGGACACAAAATAGAGGTGAAGCCGGTGCTTCGCAAGGGAGTGAACCGGCTGCTCGTGCGCTTCCGTTCGCCAGTGAAGGAGGTGCTGCCGCAGTTGCAGACCAACGGCTTCGACTATCCTGCAAGCAACGACCATTCGCCTTGGCGCACGAGTGTCTACACGCGCAAGGCGCCTTACTCATACGGATGGGACTGGGGCATACGCCTGGCTACGTGTGGAATATGGCGACCGGTGCGTCTGGTGTTTTCGGATGTGGCAAGGATTGAGGACTATTATGTCTGTCAGGAAGCCGTGACGCAGGCGAAGGCGGATGTAGACAACCGACTGGAGATAAACAATGTAACCTCCAGCACCGTCTCGGCTTTGCTGAAGGTGGATTATCACTACTCTGACAGCGACACGAAAGAAATAAAGAAACAGATAGAACTGCGCCCGGGAGCCAATACGGTGAGTCTGCCTGTGAGCATCGAGAGGCCGCATCTGTGGATGCCAAACGGTTGGGGCGAACCGTCGCTGTATAAGTTTACGGCATCGCTGTCGGTAGACGGGGTGGAGATAGCGAAGCAAGAGCGGAATGTGGGGCTGCGCACGGTGAGAGTGGTGATGGACGACGACGAGCACGGCAAGTCGTTCTACTTCGTAGTGAACGGCAAGCCTATGTTTGCAAAGGGTGCCAACTTCATCCCCGACGACGCCATGCTGCCCAACGTAACGCCCGAGCGATACAAACGCATATTTGAGGACGTGAAGGCTGCCAACATGAATATGCTGCGTGTGTGGGGTGGCGGCATATACGAGGACGATGAGTTCTACGACGAGGCAGACCGCAACGGCATACTGATATGGCAGGACTTCATATTCGCCTGCAGTTCGTATCCTCACGACCCGCTGTTCGTCGGACGGGTGAAGAGCGAGGCAGAATACAACATAAAGCGTCTGCGCGGACATGCGTCGCTTGCCATGTGGTGCGGCAACAACGAGATATATGAGGCTATGCGCTACTGGGGATGGCAGAGAAAATACTCTGCCGAGGCTTTTGCCGAGATGGAGCGTGGATACAACGTGCTGTTCCTTGAGCTGCTGCCGCAGATGGTGGAGAGGCTCGACGGCACAAGGTTCTACATGCACAGCTCGCCCTACGAAGCCAACTGGGGACGCCCCGACAGCTGGAAGATAGGCGACAGCCACAACTGGGGCACATGGCACGGACGCAAGCCGTTCGAGAGTTTCGACACGGACGTACCGCGCTTTATGAGCGAATACGGTTTCCAGGCGTTCCCCGAGATGAAGACGATACGCACGTTCGCCGAAGAGAAGGACTTTGAGTTGGAGTCGCCAGTAATGAATGCGCATCAGAAAGCCGACATAGGCAATGCGCTAATCAAGCAGACTATGGGACTGTACTATAAGGTGCCAGAGAAGTTTGAAGATCTGGTATACGTGGGGCTGGTGCTGCAGGGGCAGGGCATGCGCCACGGCATCGAGGCTCACCGCCGCAACCGACCGTACTGCATGGGTAGCCTCTTCTGGCAGCTGAACGACAGTTGGCCAGTGGTGTCGTGGTCGGGCATCGACTACTACGGCAACTGGAAGGCGTTGATGTATCAGTCGAAGCGGGCGTTTGCTCCTATCCTGATTAATGCCATTAAGGAGGGCGACGACCTCTGCGTGTATCTTGTTTCGGACGAACTGCAAGACCATGACGGCGTAAGGCTGGACGTAGAGCTGATGGATTTCGACGGCAAGGTGCATGGCAAATGGACGCAGAACGGCAGACTCGCTGCCAACTCCTCCGTGCTCTTCATGAAGAAGCCTGCAGGCGAGTTGCAGGGCAAGCTAAGCGCCGCCAACTCATTGCTGCACTTCACGCTGAAGGCAAAGAACGGAGCAACGCTCGCCGATGACGTCTTTTACTTCGCTTATCCGAAAGACCAAAAGTTGCCCGAGGCTAATATAGAGACAAGCGTGAGACGGCGAGGCAACACGATAGAGATGACGCTGAAGACCGACAAGCTGGCTCGCGACATTTTCGTAGAAGTGCCTGTGCAAGGCGTTCGCTTCACCGACAACTTCTTCGACCTGCTGCCCGGACAGCGTAAGAAGATAACAATAACATCGCCAGAAGAACATTCGCTGAACGACTTCACGTTCAGACTGCATCAGTTGGGCGGCGTAAGATAAATTGTTGCTGGTTCATCCGGAATGTGAAGTGATTCAACAGTGAACCTAAAAGTAGCGGAGGTCTCCGGCCTCCGCAGCACCAAGTCGAATACAAATCATCTTTAATAATAATAGATGTTGTGCATCATTGGTTGCTGCGGAGGCGGGAGACCTCCGCTACTATATTGTATTGATATTATTGCTGTCCGCTAAAACTCCAAAGAGCATAAAAAACCTGCCCGAAGTCCTTTAAAACTGGACTTCGGGTCTGTTTTTCCCAAAAGTAAGCCCCCCTCTAATCAAACAGACTTGGTTCAGGAGGTATTTCCTTAGCCTCTTGAATCATTTTTGCCCAATCTTTTTCAGGCTCTTCAAGGAAAGTGTAGCAGTTCACATAATACATGAGCATGATTCTTATTATTGTAGCCAATCCAGAGAAACTCCAAGGTCGTTTTATACGTTTTTGTATGATCATCAGAAGGAGATTGGCTATCAGGGTGACCCAAATCTGTATCTTGATGGCGTTGGCACTCTCTCCATAGAAGTATCTAAGTGGAAAATTTTGTTTCAACTGCTTG
>CDZB01042371.1_pt1 | contig 11342 bp, 5 predicted proteins | sample 554961 | NCBI WGS metagenome assembly CDZB01 (sample SAMEA3182106, study PRJEB8094) | gut metagenome | biome: human; feature: gut; material: Stool; isolation source: human stools | place: Canada | collected 2013-02-26
TGGGGGACTCTTTCAAGAGTCCCCCAGCGCTTCTCCTTAGCCGTGGCTCCTCCAATCATACATTCGAGAAAAGTTCTGGGGGGTTTGGGGGACTCTTTCAAGAGTCCCCCGGCGCTGCTCCTTCCCCCATGCGGAGAGTCAGGCGGACGCCGCCGATCCCCATGCGGGGCGGGGAAGGAGGGAGGGTGTCGGGATCAAGAAAAGCGGCGACCGAGGGGGCGGCGAAGCAGACAAAACGCGTGCGGTCAGACGGCGTGCAGGGGAACGGCTCCCGTATCTTAGGTCCGTGCGCGCCGTAGATGACCAGGTCACTGTCCGCCGCAAGGGTGCGGGCAATGCCGGCAAGGTCGGATTCAAAAACCGCGCCGCCGCAGAAGGTCAGCGCACTGCCCTGCCCTGCGGCGTGCAGAAGCAGGACAGGCTGTGCGGAACGCTCCAGCCGGTCGGTATACAGGGTCAGCGAAATCCCGCCGCCACCGGAATCAAAGGCAGTCAGCGTATCGCCCGGCTCGTAGAGATACACGGGGACGCCCTGCCGCCGCGCCTCATACAGGCAGGACAGCATCCGGTAATAATCCTCCGGCACCGTCGGGCGGGGGAGCCACAGCGCACGCACGGTCGCCGCCGCGAAGGCACGATGCAGTGCGCCCGCCGTGCGCGTATGGAAGTGGGTCAGCATCAGGGCGGACACTTCGGTCGCACCGAGTGAACCAGCCTCGTCCAGTGCCGCATTCAGGGCAGTGCGGCTTCCGTCCGTCAGATCGCAGATGACAGCCTCCTGCCCGCGCGCCAGCACCAACGCCTCAGAGGACGCCGTGGGGCGGATATAGGAAGTCAGCACCTCCCCCGGATATACCCGCGCGGGCAGGCACACCAGCAACAGAACCGCCACCCAGCCGCCCGCCACCGGGAGCAGTGCCGGACCGCGCATCCGCCGCGGCAGATTCAGAAACAGCCACAGTAACAGGTACAGCGTCACGGCAAGGATGACCGCACGGATGGCACCTCCCGTCCGCGGCTGCTCCAGGGAAAGCACCGCGCCGGTCGGCTTGCCCAGCCATGCGGCGCATCCGCCCATCCAGCCGCAGACGCGCCGCAATGCCGGGAGCAATACGGTCCCGCCAACCCACTGCCCCGCCAGCGGCAGTGCGAACAGCGATGCGGCAAGCACGAACCCACACAGCGGCGTCAGCAGCAGCGTGGCAAGCGGCGACCACAGGCTCACCGTACCGACCGTGAGCGAGGTGATCCACAGCGAAAAGGTCATGGCAACAAGTCCTGCGAAAAGCCCCAGCGGTACGGCAGACGCCCGCGCAGTCAGGACGCGCAGGGCACGCCGGCGCGGGGCACGCCGGTGTCTGTCCGGATCCCGCAGAGCAGCCGGAATCGTCAGAAGCCCCAGCGTCGCGGAAAAGGACATCCAGAATCCGGCATCCGCCACGGCGCAGGGGGAAATGCCAAGGATCAGGGCGCCAGCCAGCCCCAGCGAGGTCAGCGGATCGGCAGACGCCGCGCACAGCCACGACAGGTACACGAACCCCAGCATCACGGCGGCGCGGGTCGCGGACGGCGGGAATCCCAACAGTGCAAGGTAACCGGCGGCGGCAAGCGTCAGCAGCACGGCGCGCACCCGGCGCGGCAGGCGCAGAAAACGGAGCAGCAACGCCAGCATACCGAACAGCAGTGTCAGGTGCAGTCCGCTGACAGCCAGCAGATGCGACACCCCGGCGCGGGAAAAATCCCGGCGCAAAGTCGGGGACAGGGCGGTCCGGTCACCCAGCAGGAGCGCGGACGGCAGTCCCAGTCCGTCCGTACCCACCGCCGCCTCCAACCGTGCCGCCAGACGCCGCCGCAGATTGCCGAGCCGGATCGGGAGCAGGTCGGTGCTCTCCGCCGTAACCGTGCAGTCGTCCTCCCTGCCGGACAGAAGCCCCAGCGCATAGCCGTCGCCCCGGAGGGAAACCGCCGACTCCCCGGCGGCGTCCTCCGGCGTGACTGCCTGCGCGCGCAGGAGAATCTCATAGCCCGGCTGAAGATTCGCGGCGTAGGTGCAGAGCAGGTAAGCGCGGGCGGGGCGCAGGGCACTCCCGACCGGTTCCCCCTGCACCGTGCGCAGGATCAGACCGTAGCCGGTAATCTGACTGCCGCCGCCCAGCCGTTCGGCGACCACGGCGCGCACCTCCCACACCGGAGCATCCGCCGCGTCCGGCAGGTCGGGGGCATCCTCCCCGGCACCGTCAGACGCCGGGATGTCGGAGTCCGCCGGAAGTCCGGGGAAGGAATCCGGCGTGACCTGCCCGGAAAAGTACGCGCCGCTGTTGAGGAGCGACAGCCCGGCGCACAGCAGGGCAAGCCCGACAGCGCATGCGCGGCGGGCTGTGATCCGCCGGAGGAGACGCAGGAGCAGGCAGACGGACAGCACACCTGCGGCAAGCCCGGTGCAGACTGCGCCGGCAGGAAGCATCCGGTGCCCGTCCAAGCCGGAAAGCACACAGCCGAGTCCCGCCGCCAGCATCCAGACGGCGCACAGACAGAACAGTGGGCGGTGGTGCCCGATGCGCATAGCCGTTGCCTCCTTTCCGGTTCCGGTGTGCCGGTTCCGTTATCCGCGCGGCGGTGTTGTCGATTTGGGCGTCCGCGCCGCCACGGGCTTGAAGTATTCGTACAGGTAACAGGGAATCATGCCGTTGTACAGCCGCCGCACGCGGTCGGCAGGCTGACCGTACAGGCGCTCAAAACGGGGGTGGGAGGTCAGAATGTACACCTGCCACGGGTACAGCGCCGGGAACACCCTGCCGAGCTGACGGTACAGCGTCTCGATCTCGTCCCGTTCCCCCATGCGCTCGCCGTAAGGCGGATTGCACAGCACCGTCCCGCGCCTGTCCAGCCGCCGGATTTGCCGCGCGTCCGCCTGAAAGATATTCAGGTGCTGTTCCACCCCCGCACGCAGGGCGTTCTCGTAGACCGTGTCCAGAATCTCCTCGTCAATGTCCGAGGCATACGCCTCAAAGCGGCTGTCGGTGCGCACCGCCGCGCGCGCCGCCTCCCGCGCGTCCTCCCATAGCCTGTGCGGCAGGCAGGGGAAGTCCTCCCCGGCAAAACGGCGCCCCAGTCCGGGCGCGCGCCCGGTGGCAATCATCGCCGCCTCGATGGCAATGGTGCCGGAGCCGCAGAACGGATCCCAGAGCAGCGTGTCCTCACGCGGGCGGGCAGTCAGGGCAATGGCGGCGGCAAGCGTCTCCCGGAGCGGGGCGGCACCGGCGGCGGGACGGTAGCCTCGCTTGTGCAGTGCCGTGCCGCTGGTATCCAGCATCAGCGCCGCCATATCCTTGAAGAGGAAGAACTCTATCTGATACTTCGCGCCGGTCTCCCGGAACCAGTCCACGCGGTAGCGGCGCTTCAGGCGCTCCACGACCGCCTTCTTGACTATGCTCTGGCAGTCCGGAATGGAGGTCAGCGCCGAGCGGATGGAGTGCCCCTTGACCGGGAAGGCATCCTCCCGCCCGATCCATTCCTCCCACGGGAGGGCGTTGGTACCGTCGAACAACTCGGTGAAGCTGTGCGCCGGGAAGTATCCCAGCCGGATGAACACCCGCTCGGCACAGCGCAGGGACAGGTTGGCGCGGGCTACGTCGGCTTCCTCTCCCTCAAACGTGACGCGCCCGTCCATCGTTTCCAGACGGTGCAGACCGAGGGCGTCGATCTCCTCTCCGACCTGCTTTTCCAGACCGAACATACAGGTCGCAACTAAGGTAAGTTTCATGCGGTTTTCCTTCCGGGTGACGGCTTTCCCGACCGGGCTGTCCCGGTTCCGTCACACAATATTCTTGAATTTTTAAGGAAACGCTGATTTAATGAGGTGGTGCATATTCGATACAGATTTTTTCGTCTGCGATTGCGAAAAACTCAAGATGTACTGGATGTACATCGAGTTTTTCGGCAAGAAGCAGGCGGGAAAAGATGTGTCGAAGATGTGCCGCCGAATAAATCAGTGGTTCCTTAATGGAATGCGCGGTGCCCTGTCACGGCAGCGGTGTATACTGCCCTCATCCCGGAACAGCCGGAGGGGCAGAGGAGGTACGGAGTATGGAACAGACGTGTCGGGGGCATCATACAGGGAGCAGGCGTGCAGGCGTGATCCTGCTGGCGCTCGCGCTGGCGGCGGGAAGCCTTGCCGGCTGCGGGCAGCGGAACGACCTGCCTGTCATCGAAAACGGAACGGGCGGTACGGGGGAGGACATCAGGCTCCCGGACGGCTCGCTGGTTACGCCGGACACGGCTCCGGACGCCGGGGAGGCTTCCGTGGCACAGACCGGCAGCTATGACGCCGCGTCGGTAACCGCAGTTGTCACGCTGACCGGCGACGGCGCGACCGTCAGCGGCAGCGGCGTCAGCGTATCCGGTTCTGTCGTGACCTTCACGTCCGCCGGCACTTACCTCATCAGCGGTGATCTTGCGGACGGACAGCTGATTGTAGACACGGCAGATGCCACGGCGGATACCGAAAAAGTCCGGCTGGTGCTGAACGGCGTGTCGGTCGCCTGCTCGACCGGTCCCGCCGTATTCGTCCGCAGCTCGCCCAAAAAGACTGTCCTCTACACGGCGGCGGGGTCGGTCAATCTGCTCTCGGACGGCAGTGGGTATATCGTGGAGGATGCAGAGCAGACCGAGGGGGAGGTATACCCCAACGCCTGCGTGTATGCCTGCGACGACCTCCGGCTGGACGGCGAGGGCACCCTGCGCATCACGGGCAACGCCGACAAGGGCATCAACACCAAGGATGACCTGGAGATCACGGGCGGCACGCTGATCGTGACCAGTCCCGGCACGGCAGTGCGCGGCAACGATTCGGTGGAAATGACCGGCGGCACCGTGACTCTGACCGTCACCGGGGAGGGCGACGGTCTGAAATCCGCCCAGACAGAGAAGGACGGGAAGGGCTGGGTGTCCGTCAGCGGCGGCAGTCTGTACATCACTGCCATCGGGGACGGCATCAGCGCCGCCACCGACCTGACCGTGAGCGGCGGCACGCTGGTCATCACCGCGCTGGACGCGGGCGGCAAGGCGCTGACCGACACCGGCAATGCCGGCACGGGCAGCGTGCAGGGCGGCTCCGGCGGCATGGGCGGTATGGGCGGTATGGGCGGTTTCGGCGGCGGACGTCCCGGCGGTATGGGCGGGGACGGAAACAGCAGCAAGCCCTCCATCAGTGCCAAGGGGCTGAAGGCGGCTGGTACCGTCACGCTTGCAGGCGGCAAGCTGACCGTCACGGCGGCGGATGACGGCATCCACGCGGACGACACGGTGCTTCTGCAGGACGGCGAGGCGTACATCCGCTCCGGGGACGACGGCATGCACGCCGACCGGGTGCTGACGCTGAGCGGCGGCAGTCTGGAAATCGCGCAAAGCTATGAGGGGCTGGAAGCGGCACAGATCACGGTCAGCGGCGGCAGAACGCGCATCACTGCCTCGGATGACGGCATCAACGCCTCAAGCGGCGGTGGCGGCAGTATGGGCGGCGGACGCCCCGGTGGGTTCGGCGGGGGCGGACGTCCCGGCGGACGATCCGGCGAAATCACGGACGGGCAGACCGCCGGCGGCACGGTCACGGACACCCTCACGCCGCTCCTGACAGTCAGCGGCGGCTACACGGTAGTGTATGCATCCGGAGACGGCATCGACTCCAACGGGAACATCGTCATGACGGGCGGCACCCTGCTGGTATTCGGTCCCACCGACAACGGAAACGGCGCCATCGACTACGGCGACGGGAACTGCAGTATGATCATCTCCGGCGGAACCCTGCTGGCAGTCGGTTCCAGCGGCATGGCGGAAACCGCAACGGGCTCCGGGCAGGCGGTGTTCGACGGTGCCTTCCGCTCCTCGGTCGCGGCAGGCACGCTGATCGGGCTGTGCGATGCCGACGGGAACCTGCTCTACGGCTACCGCCTGCCGAAGGTCATCAGCTCAATCGTATTCAGCTCCGCCGCACTGACCTCCGGCGCGACCTACACACTGGTGCAGGGCGGCACCGCCGAGGCGGACGGGGACGGCGTGCTGGATCTGTCCACCTGGACGGGCTACAGCACGCTCGGGTCACGGGCGGCAAAGTAAGGGCGCATAAGTGGGATACAGGGGGACTTTATCAGGAAGTCCCCCTGTATTTTCCTATCGGAATTCGCTTCCGTCCGCGCAGAGAAAGCCGGTGCGCAGGATGCGGTACCAGCAGACGTCGGGATGCTCCGTGTCCGTCAGCATCCCCAGCTTTTCCCGCAGAGCGGCAACGAGAAACTCCGGGCTGAGATTGGCGCTCCCGCCGGCTGCCAGCGTTGCGTGGAGGATCAGCGTGCCGTCCGCCTCGCGTGCGGCGTGTATTTTCCGGATGAGCGGCAGGATGTCCATCTCCCGGTCGCCGGATTTGGTGCGTTTGGTCATCAGGATGGGCGCGGCGCCCGGTGCGAACAGCGCCTCCACCGCATCCGTGCCAACCGACGCGGCAGAGGGATCGGAAACGGTCACGGTATAGGTCGCATAGGCGATATCCGAGAAAGCGGTCGTGGGAATATACACCGCGGACACCTGCATCTCATCGGTCAGCTCGGCGTTCAGCTGGTCGCGCATTTCGTCGGGCGTGATGGCTCGGTCGATGCGCAGATCCACCATCTCGTGCGTTCCCTCGGTGCCGACCGACAGCGGAATACCGAATACAATCTTGCTGTGCGGGTTGAATCCCTGCGTGTACCACATGGGGATCGACGCGCGCACCAGCACCCGCTGCCACGTGCGTTGCAGATCCAGGTGCGAGAAGAATTGCAGGTTCCCCACCTTGGAGAACACCACCCTGTATGTCATCGGTTCCGGCAGAAGCGGGCGGTCAAACTTGGAGACCGGACGGCTCACTCTTTTTTCGGACAGCATGACCGCACACCTCCCAGTCTGTTAGCGCCGCATCCGGCGCATTTTTCGCGGCAGTTGGGCGTGGTGACGCCCTCAAACGCCTTCGCCCGCTCGCGCTTGAGGAAGGCTTTGGTCACGCCGCAGTCAATGACATCCCACGGCAACACCTCGTCCAGCCCGAAGCGGCGGTTGGCGTAAAAGGCGGGATCTATGCCGACGGCGGCAAAGACTTCCATCCATTTGTCGTAGTCAAAATACTCGCTCCACGCATCAAACCGGAAGCCCCGGCGGCACGCCTCATACAGGGCGGCGGACAGGCGGCGGTCGCCGCGCGCCAGCACCGCTTCAATGACGCAGGTGCGCGCATCGTGGTGATTGTACTTGACCTTGCGATCCCTGACGCAGGAGCCGACATACTCCTGCTTGCGCAGCATTTCCTCCAGCGTATCCTGCGGCTCCCACTGGAACGCGGTGAAGGGCTTGGGGATAAAGGGCGACACGCTGATCGTCACCTGCGGCTGGCGTCCGCGCGGGCGATTGGGATTCTTATAGAACTCGCTGACCACCCGATGTGCCAGCTCCGGGATCTCGGCAAGATCCTCGTCCGTCTCGGTCGGGTGTCCCTGCATGAAGTACAGCTTGACCTGCGTCTTGCCCGCGTCAAACGCGACGTTGACCGCGCGCATCAGATCCTGCTCATACAGATTCTTATTGATGACATCCCGCAGGCGCTGACTGCCCGCCTCCGGCGCGAAGGTGATGGAGGATGCCCGGATGGAGGCAACCTTATCCATCAGCTCCTTGGTGAAGGAGTCGGCGCGCAGGGACGGCAGGGACAGGCTGACCATATTGGGGTTCGTCCAGGCAAGCAGCTTGTCGGTCAGCTCGTCAATGCGGGTGTAATCGCTGATGGACAGCGAGGACAGCGACAGCTCCTCATAGCCCGATGTATCAAAAATGGCGCGCGCCTGACAGTTGATGACGTCCGGCGTTTTTTCGCGCACCGGGCGATAGGTCATGCCCGCCTGACAGAAGCGGCAGCCGCGGATACACCCGCGCCCCACCTCCACCGTGATGCGATCCTGCACCGTTTCAATGTAGGGCATGACCACCTGCTCCGGGTACAGCCCTTTGTCCAGGTCGGTCACGATGCGCTTGGTCACAACAGCCGGTACATCCGGGTAGCGGGGCGTGTAGGCGCGGACGGTGCCATCCTCATTGTAGGTCACGTCATACAGCGACGGCACGTACACGCCGGGAATCGTGGCGGCGGCGCGGTGCAGGAACGCCGCGCGCGTGTAGCTGCCTTCGTCCCGCATGGCGATATACAGCTCCACGATCTCCGGAAGCATTTCCTCGCCCTCGCCGATGTTGAACAGGTCGAAGAAGTCCGCGACCGGCTCCGGGTTATAGGAGCAGGGACCGCCGCCGATCACCAGCGGGTCATGCTCGCCGCGCTCGCGCGCCCAAACCGGGACGCGTCCCAGCTCCAGCATATTCAGCACGTTGGTGTAGCTCATCTCATACTGCAGGGTAAAGCCGATGAAGTCGAACACCGACAGTGGATCTCCGCTTTCCACCGCCGTCAGCGGCAGGTCGTACTCCTTCATCTTTTCCTGCATATCCACCCACGGGTCATAGACACGCTCGCACCAGATGCGCTCGTGCAGGTTCAGGCAGTGGTACAGGATGCGGACACCGAGATTGGACATACCGATCTCGTAGGTGTCGGGGAAGCAGAAGGCAAACCGCGCACTGACCGCCGCCCTGTCCTTGATGACCTGCCCGTACTCACCCCCGGCGTAGCGTCCGGGTTTCTGTACCGAGGTCAGGATCATGCGTTTTTCGTTCTGATTCATGGAAAAGGGGAAACCTCCTTATGTATCGTTGCGGGCGGGCGCCGCTTTACCGCCGCGCGCGCCCCTTTTTCCGGGCGCCGCGCACCGGACGCACAGCAGTGCCGGCAGGCAGGAGAGCCCGGCAGTCACGGTATACCAAAGACAGCAGAGCAGCGGCAGAGCGTCCGCGGAAAGCCCGATGGCAGGTGAGGCAATCGTCAGTCCGCCTGCCGCAATCACCCACAGCCAGCCAAGCAGAACGCCCAGCCGGTTGGCGGTACGGATACGGCAGCAGGCAAAGTAGCCGCGCAGGATATCCAGCCCGTCCCGCACCGACACGATGCCGCCGGAACGGGGAGCATACAGGCGGCTGTACCGCCGGGGACGGAACAGCCCGACGTGCAGATCCTCCCCCTCCTCCGTAAACAGCGGGGAGGACCCCGCCAGCGGATCATAGGACAGCACCGACACGCGACAGCCCAGCGCCTGCAGGCGCTCCGTCATCTGCCGGAACAGCGGCTCAATGTGCAGACCGCAGGCGCACGCCAACCGGAAGCGGCGGTCGAACGCCAGATACAGTACCTGTGCATCGGGAGTCTTCCGGTAGGATGACTCCGCCTCGCGGGGGGGCAGGCGGACGCCGAGCGGCGCCAGTGCCTCATAGGAGCCGAGCATAACCTCGACCGTGCCGCCCGACCTCGTATCGGTCATGTACAGGCGGAGAAAGTCCGTACCTCTCTCTGTCGGCTCAAGGCGCAGGGCGTCCAGCTCCTCGCGGGAAGGCGGAGTGCCGAAGCCAGCCAGCGGGCAGTCCAAAAGTGCAAACAGCCTGTGCGCCATAGCCAGCCACTCGTCCGCGCGGCTGTCGTCCCGCACGGTAATCTCGTTCGGCAGAATCGGGGACAGGGCAAACCCATCCGGCAGGATCATGTGGGTATGTGCCGGACGCTTTGCCGCCCGCCGTCCGGCAAGCCCCACGGGGGCATACCGCTCCGGCGTTGCCTCCCCGAGCAGGGCACAGCCCTCCCGGCTCAGCGCACGGTTCCCGACCGCAAACGGCAGGATAATCGACAGCAGGAAGGCGCCGGGCAGGCAGGCAAGGTACGCCGCCGTACAGCGCGGCAGGGCGTCGTGAAGCAGGGAGCCGCCCAACAGCATGGAGGTGCCGGCGGCGGCGATTGCCATCAGCATAGCGGCGGGCATGAGGTAGTTCAAATGGGACAGACTGCCGCTGTACCGGTTGGCAAGCGCGAAGAAGTTGGGAACGCCGGCGGTGCGGCAGAGCCGCAAGGTCAGCAGGGTATCCCGGCGGGCATCGGTCTGCCCGACGGTATCGGCAAGCCCGAGGTCGTCCGTGCGGTCGCTCTGTCGCATACCCGGTGCCGACAGCAGCGTGATGACAGTCCGGGCACGCCCGGAGGACACGATACGGAAGCTGCGCCATTCGGCAAGCAGAGCAAGCAGATCGCAGACGCAGGTCAGCATCAGCAGGAACAGCGCCGCCCCGCAGTACAGGGGCACCGGCGCGCCGTCCCCGACCGCCGCCAGCGAAAGCAGTGCGTGCAATGCCGCCGCACACAGTGCCATGCCGGGAACGGCATAGCGCACCGGTTCAAAGTCCCACAGACTGCGCAGTCCGAGCCCCAGCCGATGCAGACTCGGCAGGGCGAACAGGAGCAGGAGGGCAATGCCCAACAGCGGGTACGTATAGCCCGCCGTGAATGCGGCAACGCCGGACAGGCTCCAGCGCGGCAGGGTGTCGTACAGGATTCCGCACAGGAAGCCCGTCCCGGCAAACGCCAGCCGGATCAGTGCCATCAGCCGGGCGGAACGGTAGCGGTGCGCTACCTCGTCCGTCATGGCGGAGCCGGCATATTCCCTGCCCCGGTATGCAGCCGGGACGGCATTCCGTGTGCCGACGCGCCCCCGCCCCAGCCTGTCGCGCAGGGCGGCATCGGCACGGGCAGAGCCGTTCGGCGTGCGGCGCAGTTCGTTCTCGTAGCCGAGATCCATGTACAGCTCGGTGTCGCTCCTTGCCCGCCCGTCCGCCGGGCGGGCGGCATTCTGCGGCTTGCGCGGCGGTTCGGACTGCCGGACTGTGTACCGCCGGCGACGCACATCCGGGCGCGGTTCCTCCCGGCGCATACCGGCGGGGATCTCCGCGATTTCCGGATCATCCGGCAGGCGCCCGTCCCCCGACCGGTTCCGCGCGGCATCCAGTCCGATCTGGAGCGGATCCTGCGGGGAGCGGGGCGTTTGGGGCGCGGGAGTCGGGGGGGCGGATGCCGCCGGCTGTTCCGGTGCGGGTGATGCCTGCGGTTGCGGAATCTGCGCCTCCGGTTCCGGCGACGGGTTGTCGGCGGGCAACAGTTCCGCCGCCGGAGCCTCCGCCTCCGGGGAGGCAGCCGGGCTGTCCCAGACAGCGCGTATCCGGCGGCAGACGTCCGGATCCAGCCCCTGGAGGAATGCGCCCGAATCCAGCAGTTCCGCCACGGGCACACCATTCAGCTCATCATCCGGTGCGGTGGGCGCCGGAGTCGGTTCCGGTTCCGGCTCGGCGGGCGGCTCCGGTTCGGCGGGCGGCTCCGGCTCGGCAGGCGGCTCCGG
>CDZB01061486.1_pt1 | contig 11336 bp, 14 predicted proteins | sample 554961 | NCBI WGS metagenome assembly CDZB01 (sample SAMEA3182106, study PRJEB8094) | gut metagenome | biome: human; feature: gut; material: Stool; isolation source: human stools | place: Canada | collected 2013-02-26
GGGCGGCAAAACCCGCAGAGAAGAAAAACCTCCGGTTTTTATCCGTTTTGACGTACCCCCCCAGGGGGCCTTCTCTTGCCCCTTCGGGTCAATTCACCTTGTCGCCGTCAAAGCCGGAATAAACTTAAGGGACTGCGGCCCCTTAACAACCCTGAGGTTTTTGGGCAAAGTAAGAGCCGTCATTTGACGGCTCTTTTATGTATTATGTGCTGTGCTTATTCGATGCTGTCCAGATAATCGACGATGCACTTACAGGGGCATACCTTTGCGCAGGCGCCGCAGCGGGTGCACTTTGCCTCGTCTATCTTGGCTACGCCGCCCTCCACGTGTATGGCGTCGTTGGGGCATTCTTTGGTGCAGCGACCGCAGGCGATACAGGCCTTCATGCAGGCTGCCCTGGCTTCGCGCCCGCTGTCGGTATTGCGGCAGGAGACGATCACGGTCTCGTTCACCGGCTTGAGAGCTATTACGCCCCGGGGACAGATATTTGCACACTGTCCGCAGGCAACGCATTTCTCCTCGTCGATATGTGCCAAGCCGTCAGCGATCTTTATTGCTCCGAATGCGCAGGCCTGGGCGCAGTCCCCCAAGCCAATACAGGCAAAACGGCACATCTTGGGGCCGCCGGCAAGACCGGCTGCGGTAGCGCAGCTGGTATATCCATCATAGTTATAGCGCTCCTTTGCTACGCCGCAGTCTCCCTGGCAGATGACACGGGCGACCTTGCGCTCCTCTGCTTCGGCAGAAACGCCCATTATGGCGGCTATGGCCTCGGCGCCCTTAGCGCCGGAGGGGGAACACCCGTTTACGGGGGCCTTGCCGGCCACTACGGCATCAGCGAAGGCATCGCAGCCAGCGTAACCGCAGGCGCCGCAATTGGCACCGCCCAGGCATGCACGCACAGCCTCAACGCGGGGATCCACTTCTACCTTAAATTTTTTATCGGCAATGGTAAGTATAACGCCAAACAGCACACCCAGCACGACCATAACGCCGGCAGAAAGAAGTATAGCAGTAACGTTCATCTGTTTTCTCCTTTCTATATTATACGAGGCCGTTGAAGCCCATGAAGGCCACGGACATCAGGCCAGCCATGAACAAGCCGATGGGGAAGCCCTTGAACTGGTCTGGTATATGTGAGGTTTCCAGACGCTCGCGCACGCCCGCCATAAGGGTTATGGCAAGCAGGAAGCCCAGCGCGCCGAACACGCCGTTGAGAACGGCGGAGAGTATATCATACTGCGCGCTGGTATTGAGCGTTGCGACGCCCAGAACCGCGCAGTTGGTGGTTATCAGCGGGAGATAGATGCCCAGAGACTTATACAGCGCAGGGCTGGACTTCTTCAGGAACATCTCCACGAACTGGACGAGGCCCGCGATTATTAGTATGAAGCTTATAGTATCCAGATAAGTAAGCTGGAGGGGATACAGCACATACTGATAGACTGCGGAGGTGAACAGGGAGGCAAGGCCCATTACGAAGGTAACAGCAAGGCCCATGCCCGCCGCGGTCTCGACCTTATTTGATACACCCAGGAAGGGGCAGCAGCCGAGGAAGCGGGAAAAGATGAAGTTATGGCTCAGCACGCAGCTCACGAAGAAGAGCAGCACGTTGCCGCAGCTGTTGGTTTGCATTACAGGAGTCATTTATGCGGCCTCCTTTGCTTTCTTTTTCTTTTCGATGCTCTTCATTATGATGTTGGCCACGCCGAGGGTGAGGCCGAATATCATAAAGCCGCCGGGAGCCATGGTTGATATGAGCATAGGCTCATAGCCCGCGCCGAGGAGGTTGATGCCGGCAATGCAGCCGGTACCCAGGAGCTCACGGACACAGGCAATGATGGAGATAGCCAGGGTGAAGCCCAGGCCCATGCCAAGGCCGTCCACCGCAGAGGCCAGAGGCCCGTTTTTGCTGGCGAAGGCTTCCGCGCGGGCAAGTATTATGCAGTTAACCACTATCAGCGGTATAAACATGCCGAGGCTCGCGTAGAGGCTTTGAACGAATGCCTGCAGCAGGAGCTGTACTATGGTAACGAAGGTGCATATGACCACTATGAAGCAAGGTATGCGCACCTTGTCGGGAATAAAGTTCCTGAGCAGCGAAATAACGAAGTTAGAGCCTATCAGCACGAAGGACGCCGCCGCGCCCATGCCCACCGCGTTTATGACGCTGGTGGTGGTCGCTATGGTGGGGCAGGTGCCGAGAACCAGGCGGAAGGTGGGGTTCTCCGTGATTATGCCGTTAAGGAATACGCTCGTGAGCTTAGGCTTATCGCTCTTAGACATTTGCCTTTACCTCCTTCTTTGGCTTTTCCTGGCCATATACCCTTATCTTGACGAACTTGTCTATGAGGGGGGTAGCCACGTTCATTATCAGTATGGCGTAGGTAACGCCCTCGGTGTAGCTTCCCCACTTGCGTATGACCGCCAGTATGAGGCCGCAGCCGAATGCGTATATGTACTGACCGACCTCTGTCATGGGGCTGGTGGTGTAGTCTGTCGCCATGAACACGGCGCCAAAGAGCAATCCGCCTGAAAGCACGGAGGTCAGCACGTCCTGATCCATCCTGAAGATGGCGGCAAGTACGGCAAAGGTTCCGACGAACACAACGGGGATGCGCCAGCTTATAACCTTGCGGATAAGCAGGTATGCAAAGCCTATGAGTATGGCTATCTTGCTTACCTCGCCTATGGTTCCGGGTATGAAGCCCATGAACATATCATAGGTGGAGGCCTCGTATCCGCCCAGCACCGTTGCGGAGGATACCGCGTCCACACCCTTGCAGAAGGTGGGCAGATACCATGCGGTCATCCTTACTGGCCAGGAGGCAAGCATTATGCCGCGGGCGGTAAGAGCGGGGTTCATAAAGTTATCGCCTATGCCGCCGAAGAGCTGCTTGACCAGCACTATGGCTATGAAGCTGCCTACCACGGGCATCCACCAGGGGGCGTTGCCGGGCAGGTTGAGCGCCACGAGAAGGCCGGTAACGGCGGCGGAGAGGTCGCCTATGCGTACCCTCTGGCGGGTCATCTTCTGGTAGCCGTACTCGGCCAATACCGCGGCCGCCACGCCGAGGACGCACAGAAGCGCCGCGTTGAAGCCGAAGCAGTATACGCCCATTACGGTGGTGGGGAGCATGGCTATGAGCACGTCCCGCATTATGGTCTGGGTGCTGTCCTTGCTGTGGACATGTGGTGCGCTTGAAACGTGAAGACTCATTACTTCTTTGCCCTCCTTGCTTCCCGCATGATAGCGTCTTTAGTATTCTTGAAGGAGGCGGTAAGCCAGCGCTTTGCGGGACACACATAGGAGCAGCTTCCGCAGACTATGCACTCCATCACGTTGTTGGCTTCGGCGCCCTTAAGATCGCCCTTGTCGCAAAGGTGCTTCATAAGGTAGGGATTAAGGCCTATGGGGCAGGCTTCAACGCAGCGGCCGCAGCGTATGCAGGGGCTCTCCTCATAGCTTCTTGCGTCCTTTTCGTTGAATACCAGTATGCCGTTTGTGCCCTTCATGACCACTACCTGGTCGTTGGGGGCGCAAAGGCCTGTCATGCAGCCGCCCATTACTATCTTGCCGGCCTCGTCGGTATAGCCGCCGCACTCGCCTATGGCGTCGGCAACTATGGTTCCCATGCGAAGGCGCAGATTGGCGGGCTCCTTTACGCAGCCCTTTACGGTGGTGACGCGGCTGATGAGAGGCTTACCCTCTATCACTGCATCGGCTATGGCCTTTGCGGTGCCGACGTTTATAACTATGACGTGAGCGTCCAGAGGCAGCTTCTTGCTTGGAACTTCCCTGCCGGTGACGGAGTAGATCAGCTGCTTTTCAGATCCCTGAGGATATTTGGTGAAAAGGGGCATGACCTCTACGCCCTCGCGGCCCTCCGCCGCACGCTGCATTGCGGCTATGGCGTCCGGCTTGTTATCCTCGATACCGATAACGCCCCGCTTTACGCCGAGAGCCCGCATCGCGGCCCTGAGGCCGTCCACTATGCGCCCGGATTCCTCGATCATGAGGCGGTGGTCGCAGGTAACGTGGGTCTCGCATTCCGCGCCGTTGAGGATAATGGTATCGCAGTACTTACCCTCGCCCACGGTAAGCTTTACATGGGTGGGGAAGGTCGCGCCGCCCATACCGCAGATGCCCGCAGCCTGTACAGCGGGAACTATCTTAGCGGGGTCGCACTCCTCCACGCCGCCCAGCGGCTCCAGCTCTGTCCACTCGTCCTGGAAATCGTTCCTGATGGTGATGATGGTGGTGGGTCCTCCCAGCAGAAGCACCTTGGTGCCTATGGCCGTAACCTCTCCCGAAACGCTGGCATGAACCGGTAAACTGACAAAACCGGTAGCGTCTGCGATCTTCTGGCCCAGCTTGACGTGATCCCCCACCTTTACGCAGGGCGCCGCGGGAGCGCCTATGCTCATTGACATGGGGATATCCACGCTGTCCGGGATATACTCTCGTATGGGAAGACCGCTCGTTGATGTCTTGCCCTCATGCTGATCGTGCAGAGGATGCACGCCGCCCTTGAAGGAATGCTTTGGCAAAGCCAACACCTGCCTTTCATATTTTTCAACAGTTTTACAAGCCACATAACAGATCCGCCAAGAATATGCCTTATAAAAATATACTGTAGCACAGACGATACGCAGCTATGAATAACTATTTGTGACCAGAAATCATTATAGCATATAAGTTTCGGAAAATCAGTATAAATATTTCCTCTCGAAGTGTTTTTTTCTCGATAATGTCTGATTATTTTCTATCAAACCCGGCCCTTTGGCGATCTTCCTATATACTGAATAATAGACAAGATTGTTAAAAATAATCCGAAGGCTTTTTTCAGCCATTCCTCCTTGAGCCAGCCGGCGGCCAGCGCCCCAAAAAGAGCCCCCACAATGCCCGCGGCTATTACGGGCAGGCTGCTTTTAAGCTCCAGCCTTCCCTCTTTTTTGTGTATATACAGCGCGGCGGCTGCGGCGGGCAGGAAGGACAGCATGTTGACCCCCTGGGCCTGCCTCTGGGGGATGCCCATCAGCAGCGTAAGCGCAGGTATGAGCAGCGTGCCGCCCCCCATTCCCATGCCGGAGATCACCCCTGCGGCGGCGCCTATGGCAAAAAGCAGCAGCTCCCTCACAGCAGCATCCACACCCCTGCACAGAACATCACCGCGGCGAACAGCTTATCCAGCGCGGCGGACTTTATCCTGCCGGTCAGCTTCGCCCCGGCAATGCTGCCCAGTATGGCCCCCGGCGCCGCGAAAAGCAGGGTATGCCAATCCACCCCGCCGCCTGCGCAATACACAGCCGCGCTGGCAAAGGTAAGGGGCAGCATTATGCTTATGGCGGTGGCATGGGCGTCCTTTGACGCAAAGCCGCACATCCGCTCCAGAGCCACTACGGCCACAGCCCCGCCGCCCGAGCCGAAAAGCCCGTTGCACAGCCCCGCCAGCAGCCCCGCAAGCAGCTTATTGATATTCTTTTTATTAAAATATGCAAAAAAATACTCCGCCCTTTTCATAGGCAGAGTATGCGCAGAAAATCTAAGTTTTATCAGTAGGCTATGGCCTCCTCGCGGCTCATCCAGAAATGTATTCCGTAGGTGGACTCTACCCACCTGTCCTCGGTGAACCTGTCGGGATAGATCCATTCCCCCTTTTTATATACGAAGTTCTCGTCAACAAGGGACACCGCCCAGTCGTAGCTTTGCGTAAAGTCAAAGCTGGTTATGGTCAGCACCTTGGCCTTATCGCAGCGGCAGGCGTTGTTGGTGGCGGATACCCGCTTTGCATCGGCTGGGATGAGCAGCATTACCACCCTGTCCTCGTAGCACTTCTTATAGCCTATAAAGGCCCCCGTTTCGGGGCAGCGCAGCCGGAAATACCTGGTGCTTTCATCCTGTATTATGCCGTCCAGCCTGGCCCCCTCAAGCCATGCGCTGTATACGTTGCCTCCCCGAAGGTCAATGCCGGTAAGGTCGGCGTTGCGGAGGTCTGCCCCCTGAAGGCCGGCGTTCCTGAAGTTCGCCCCCACAAAGGAGCAGTTTTCGAACTTGCCGTTTGCAATCGTAGCGCCCTCGAAATCGCACCCGTCCAGCCGCACGTTCTTCATGTCCCACCACTGGCAGTCCAGCCCGGAAAAATCGGCGCCGGATATGTCTGCATCGTGAAGGCACAGGGATTCAAGGCCGGTGCGGCATTTGCGCGCCTGCTCCAGCTTTTGCAGGAATTCTTCCTTTGATACAGGCTCCATACAGCGCCCTTTCCCGGCGTCACTTTCCCAGCTTTACAAAGTATACATAGCCGAATATCAGCCCGCCCAGCAGCAGGAAAAACATCAGCAGCGCAAGGCCGCAGCACGCTATGGTTCTGCCGGAAAGCTTATTGCCGCCCTTATCCTCCATGGTATTCCCCCTTTATTTTTCCTTATAGTAAAGCATGCAGTGGCAGTACCCCTCAAAGTCGGGGTCGGCTATCTGCTCCCGGAACTGCTTGCACATGCACTTGGTATCGTCGCTTATCTCCCGCACGCAGGGGCAATGGCCGTTGCGCTCGCTGAGGCCCTGCTTTATCAGCTTCACTATCTGCTCGTCCTCATTAAGCCTTATCTTCATATGGCGTTTTCCACCAGCCTTATTATGTTCTGCTTGCCGGCGAGGCCCTCTGTACGGGCTGCAACGCGGCCGTTTTTGAGCACCACGAGAGTAGGTATTACGTTCACGCCGAACTGCTCCGCCAGCGGCACCTCCTCGTCCACATTGCACTTGCAGACCAGTATGTCCTCCCGCTCGTTGGCTATTTCTTCTATCACGGGGGCGATCATGCGGCAGGGGCCGCACCATGTTGCCCAGAAATCTATGAGCACCGGCTTGCCGGTATTCGTCACGCTTTCAAAGTTTTCCACAGTGAGCTTTATTTCCATGTTCTTCTCCTTGGTTCTTCAATTTTAACGGCATATTTACGCCACAGGCAATATTATACCCTATTTCGGGAGGAAAAGGGTGAACGGGGGGTGAAAAAATATGATCGCCCATAAAAAGTCCCCCCAATCCGTTGACACGGAAAGGGGGAACGGGTATAATACTTATAGGGTAAGACCTAAACGGTCAGCCAATAAATCAGTATTAGCAAACCCCTTTATTCAGGGGAATAACCGCACTGTTTACGGCAGGGCGGTTATTTCTTTCTGATAGTGATAGTTATGGACTGAATGTCGCGCTTAAGCGCAGCAAACAACATCATAATCAGTTCTATCATACTTCACACCTCCTTTCGGATGGTGTGCTGACCGCCGTATTGCCCTATGCAATTATACCTGTAAATATTATAGCGCACATGTAAAAATTTGTCTATATATAAGAAAAATCCTTATACCACTAAAGAATGATGAAAAGAAAGGCGGCGGCCCGCCCGCAGGCGGCCTCCGGGGGTTGATAAGGGGGCGCACCCCCTTATGTTCATTCCGGCTTTGGCGGCGTGTACGTCAAAACGGATGAAAAGCTGCGCTTTTCCTTCCCTGCATCCTATGCTGGCCGCGCCGAAGGCGCAAGCAGAGGATGAAAAAAACTCGCAAAAGCGGACTTGCCGCTTTTGCGAAACAAAAAAAGCCCCCCACATGGGGGGACTGTGCTAACGCCCGCGGAAGCCAAGTTTAGGGGCGGCGGAGCCGCCCCATTGCTTGTTTAGCTTTAATTACTTCTTGAGACCCATAGCGCCAGCAGCGGCTACGAGAGCCATTACGGCGTAAGCGACGACGGATGCGTCACCGGTCTTGGGGATCTCGACCTTGCACTCGGGGTTGGTGATGGCAGCGCCGTTCTTGCTCCACTGGAAGCAGGACTCGACCTTGTTGTTCCAACCGAAGTTGTCGTTGATAGCCTTTGCGCTTACAGGAGTACCGATCTCGAGGTTGAAGTAGGTCCTGATGGTGTTGTAATCGTCAGCACCGCACTGATTGGACCAATCGATACCAGTGACCTTCTCGTCCTTGATGGTGTACTTCACCAGAAGCTTATCCTGCTGGCCATCAGCCTTCTTGGAGTAGACTTCAATGGTCATGTTGTTCGGGTTGGTAGTATTAGCCTTTACATAGTAGTTACCAATGATACCACCAGTATAAGTCTCCAGCTTGGACTTCAGGGTAGCGCAAACCTTAGCCTTACCAGCATCGGTTACCTTTGCGGTGAAGATGTAGGCGGCCTGATTCTTAGAGGACATATCCTTCCAATCAGAGACATCCTCCCATACCGTTCCGTCATTGCTGAGGTAGTACGCTATGGTATCATCCTCTTCCTTCACGATGCCATTAAACCAACCGCCAACGAGGGTTCCATCCATCCAAGTAGCCGTGTTTCTGCTCTGCAGACCCTTAAGCTCAACCTTCAGGGTAGCTTTATTCCACCATTCCATATCAGCCTTGGGCTCAACGGTGAGCTTAACAGCATAGTAAACGTTCTCGGAGTTGATAGCGGCGGCGCAGTTGTTCTCCTGCCATACATAGTTGCCGCAGCCGTCGTTGACCTTAACAAAAGGAACAACCTCTACCTTACCCTTGCCGCAGTTAGCAGCAGTAGCAGTAGCCGACCAGTTGAAGGGGCCGGTTACGCAAGCGGATGCAAAGGCGGAAGCCATGGAGAGAACCATGACCAGAGCCAGAGCGATTGCGAAAATCTTCTTCATTTCTTTAAATCCCTTTCAATTATTTTGTGTTTTGCAAGTGATGGGGGTTTCCCCCCGGGCGAAGCGCGTTTTGCGCGCCCTTCCGCTTAGCACGCCTATATGTTACCACCAAATGTTACGGACGTCAAGGGTTTTTTGTTACGAAATTGTAACAAAGTGCAGAGCACTTTCGCGCACGCGGCAAAGCCGCTTGTGCGAGGCAAGGGTTTGAGCGCGCCCGGTGGGCGATGAAGCGAAAAGCCTTGCCAGTGAGGCAAGGAGGTCGAGAAGCGAACGCGACGCTGACCGACTATGCCGAACTGAGAGTTTGCCGTTTATACCAACCATAAAGGCGTGGTGGTGGGATTCCGAAAAAGCTGAAAGCTGCTTTCAGCCGTATAAGCTGCAAGCGCTCCAAAGAACGGGGACGGCTGGTATAAGTATCGACCACAGAGGAAGTTCCGCCCCGGGAGACGGGGCGGAACTGACCCGCCTGCGGGCGGGCCCCCGCCCTTCACTTCCTATTTTTGTTAGCAGGTATAAGGGTATCCTTAAATATAGACAAATTTCTACCTAAGCATTATAATATTTACAAGTATAATACTAAGGGCAAGCGGCGGTCAGCACACCATCCGAAAGGGGGTGTGAAGTATGATTGAATTGATTATCATGCTTTTTGTTGCGCTGAAGCGTGACATAAAATCGATAACCATAACGGTCAGAAAGAAATAACCGCCCTGCTGATACCAGAGCGGTTATTTTCATAACTGGAAATAACTCTTAAATATTGGCTGACCGTTTAGGTCTTACCCTACTGATATTATACCCGTTCCTCCTTTCGGTGTCAACCGAAGGGAGGAATTTTCTTAGTATCGACCACAGAGGAAGTTCCGGCGCGGGAGACGCTCCGGAACTGACCGCCTGCGGGCGGGCCCCCGCCCTTCACTTCCTATTTTTGTTAGCAGGTATAAGGGTATCCTTAATATAGACAAATTTCTACCTAAGCATTATAATATTTACAAGTATAGTACACAGGGCAAGCGGCGGTCAGCACACCATCCGAAAGGAGGTGTGAAGTATGCTGGAATTGATTATTGCGCTCATTCTTGCGCTCAAGCATGAAATAGAGACGATAACTATCATAAAGTTCCGACATAAATAACCGCCCTGCTGCCACAGGACGGTTACTCCCTTAATTAGGGAAAATACGTATTTGTAGACGGCTGACCGTTTAGGTCTTACCCTATAAGTATTATACCCATGCTGCCCGTTCATGTCAATGAGCGGGCGGTATTTTTATGAATAATCCTCCCCGCTTTTAAGGAAAACTGTACAGGTAAGGACGCTTTTTAGGGGAGGTGGCTTCATTATATGAAAAAAAGGCTGAAATACGCTCTGCTGTGCGGGGCGCTGCTGCTGCTGGGCGGCGGCGTGGCCCTGGGGCTCAGGTTTTACAGCGGCATTGCCCGGGACCCCATGCGCGCCTTTACCGAGCCGTCCCCCTCTCCCTCGCCTTTGCAGGCGGGGCAGCCCCTGCCTTCCCCTACCCTCAGCCCTGAGGAGCAGCTTTTGCGGCAGGCCGATACGGATTTCATGCGCAGCAGGGTAAACATACTGCTGGTAGGCTGGGATCAGAGCCCGGAGCGGGACGACAGCGACAGCGTGATGTACCGGGACAGCAAAAACAACTTCCGCAGCGACGTGCTGATGCTGCTGGCGGTGGATTTTGAGCAGGGCAACGCCCACCTCATATCCATTCCCCGGGATACCATGGCCAAGATATACAACACAAAGGGGCATTACAAGATAAACGCGGCCTTTGCCAAGGGGGGCAGCGCCGAGGGCGACGGCTTCGAATACGCCATAAAGACCGTGGAAAACCTCATGGGGGTGCCCATATCCCACTATGTAGGGGTGAACATGGAGGGGCTGAAGGCCGTGGTGAACGCCCTGGGCGGCGTGGAATACGATGTGGACCGGGAGATAAAGCTCAACGGCCGGGTGCTGCACAAAGGGGTGCAAAGGCTGGACGGACAGCAGGTGCTGGACTACTGCCGCGCCCGCAAGGGCTACGGCACCGACGTGGACAGGGCTGACAGGCAGCAGCGTATGCTCTTCGCCATATTCACCCAGCTCAGGGAGGGCAGCAGGCTGACCTCCATACCGAAATTATACCTCAGCGTAAAGGATTACATCTATACCGACCTTACGGCGGAGCAGATAGCGGCGCTGGCGGTGTTCGGCATGGATCTCGTGCCGGGGGAAAGCCTTGTGCGGCATACGCTCAAGGGCAAGTACATAAGCGGCACGGCGTATAACGGCGCCTCCTTCTACGTGCTGGACACCAGGGCGCTGAAGAGCCTTATGAAGGATATATTCGGCGTGGATATAAAGGTGGACTACCGCTACGACTATCGTTACATACAGGATAAAAAATCCTGATAATTTCTTACCATCAGTTGACAAAAGCACACAAGGTTTTATGAGCCAAACAGCACGGCATAACTGTGTCGTCCTCATTTGAAATACAACCAGTATTTCTGCACTCGTCCTCCTTGTTCTGCCATACTCTTTGGCTTCTAAAACTCAAAGACCCCAAAGAGCTTGTTTTGAGGGCGATCCAAGGCCGAGGAGCGCAGTACTACTGGATGTAATACAAGCGACGAGAACGCAGGA
>CDZB01078652.1_pt1 | contig 11231 bp, 8 predicted proteins | sample 554961 | NCBI WGS metagenome assembly CDZB01 (sample SAMEA3182106, study PRJEB8094) | gut metagenome | biome: human; feature: gut; material: Stool; isolation source: human stools | place: Canada | collected 2013-02-26
AGATATTGAGCCACTTGTAATTGAAGCTGTTAAGGAATTGGTAAGCGATAAGTATTTTGCAAAAGAGATTGAAAAGCGTATTGGCGTACAGACCGATACAACAGCTATTGATAAGGAACTTGCCAATTACGAGAGTAAGCTGAAAGAAGTAGATTTGAATAAAGCCCGTCTGGAACGAGAGATTGATAATCTGCCTATTGATGCTCGTTTCAGAGAAAGGAAAATCCACGACATGACTTTAAGACTTGATGCCTTGTATGATACGATTGTAGAGTTGGAAGAACGGATTGAAGATGCAAAGCTGAGAAAAAGTTCTATCGAAATGGAAACAATCACTCTGGACAATATTTACAAGCTTATGCTGAATTTCGGAAAGCTCTATGATATAATAAGTGACGAGGAAAAGAAAAGCCTTATAACTTATCTAATAAAGGAAATTCAGATATATCCTAATGGAGAGTCAGAGATGCCTTTGAAGTCGATAGAGTTTAATTTTCCGATATATCGTGATGGACAAGAGGTAAGGCGGCTCTTGTGGGAAAAAGGTAATACCGTTGACACGATGGCGCGGCTGCGCTCGCTGATCCTTGCGCTGAACGAGACCTGGAAGGGCGAGGCACAGGCTGCGTTCGTCGCAAAGTTTGAGAGTATGCAGAGCAGCTTCACAAGCTTCTCTGAAATGCTGGAGGGCTACGCAACGCTGATGGATACGGCGGCCCGCGAGCTGCAGAACACGGATCAGGGCCTGAAGGCGACCATGCAGAGCAGCTTCAACTAAGACAGAATTACAAAGGGGCAGTGCTTCCACGCTGCCCCTTTTGTCTGCGTTATAGATATTTGGAAAAAATGGAGAAAAGTATGAAAAGAATAAAGATGATGTGTTTCCTGCTGGCGCTGCTCGGCTTGCTGAGCGCCTGTTCCGCGCATTCCGTTGACGCTGAGGAGCAGTCCACGCCGACGTGGCAGTCCCGGTACGATCTGGGCGTGCGCTATCTGTCGGACGGAAGGTATGAAGAGGCGATTCTGGCCTTTACCGCAGCCATCGAGATCGACCCGAAGAACGCGCAGGCGTATGAGCAGCGAGGCGACGCGTACTGGGAGCTGGCGCAGAGCGCGCAGGGCAGCGAACAGACGGATGCATACCGCAGCGCTGCGGAGGATTATGAATCGGCAATGCAGTGGGGGAGCGAGACGGACGAGCTGTACCGCCGCGCGGCGGATGCGTACTACGGTGCGCAGGACTATGAAAAGGCGGAGTCCTATTATGAAAAGCTGCTCGAAAAGGACGAGGATGTGCTTGCGCGTCTGATCGAATGCAGCCGGGCGCTTGGAACCGGGAAGGAGCTTGCGAAGCGGCTGCAGGCGCGTTATCTCGAGACGGGTGAAGAACGATATTTACAGGCGCTCTGCGAGCTGTGGCCGCAGGAGGCGCTGCGCGCCTATGCCGCGCTGCTTGGCACAGACGGCACAATGGGCTTTGCGCTTGTCGATCTGGACGAAGACGGCACGCCGGAGCTGATCTGCGGCGAAATTGATACGAAGGGGCAGTCTGAGCAGATCGCGCTGACCGATTATACGCTCTATACATGGAAAAACGATCAGGTGACGGAGCTGTACCACGGCTTTGTCGATACCTGGATCAACCCCGATGTCCGCGTCACCACGGCGGGGGCCGTTGTCAACAATGGGCACGGCACGTCTGGCGCATATGAGCTGCAATATGTCCATTGGGACGGCGTGCAGATCGAGCATCATGATTTCTGGAGCTACGCCAAAACCGAGGATATGTCCGGCGAACGGGCATATTATCTCGACGACGTGGAGGTTTCCGAGGCTGTTTTTTACGAGCGCCTTGCCGACTGCACAGAAGGCGACGACGGATACGTGCTGCGCTTCCTTGCCAACACGCCGGACAATTGCAGAAAGTACCTGCGCGATTCCATACAGGCCAGCCGGCAGCCGGAACAGCCGCAGCTGAACGAGCAGGAGCTTCTGGCGCTTTTGCAGGAGAATCTGGCATGGCTGAACGCGGTCGAGGGTGAGACGTTTTTTGTTGAGGGCCAGGGATCGTATATGGCGATCGTTTCCTATGAAAACGGCCAGTACGGAAGAATCAAGCGCCTTGTGCCGTCTCCGGCGACCACCTCGGAGCTTGAGAGTACACTCGCAGAAGACGAAGCCATCGACCCGACGTTCAGCTCCTATTATCCGATTTCGAACTATTCCAGCAAGGAGCAGATTCTGGATAACCTGAGAGAATATATGGACGTAGACAGTCTGGGCATTATGCAGAACGCTTACGCAACCGTTTCAGACGTACTGAATGATAACGTTTGGGAATTAAACGGCGGGTTGTATCTGGTTCGCGGCGGGCGCGGATACGGCGTATTTAACTATGACCCGCAGACGCTGAAAATCGTCAGCTTCGATGAAACGACCTGCGAGGCGGAATGTGATCTGATGCGTTTTGGAGATTACTTTGATTCCGTTCAGACCATTTCATTTGAGAAACGCAGCGGCCGGTGGATCATCACGCATATAGAAAAAGCCAATGGCGGCGCAGACCCCTATACCATCACCGCAGAAACCAGAGCGGACCGCAGCCTCTATCCCCGCCCGGAGCGCACGCTGCAGCAGGGCAGCCAGGGAGAGGACGTCAAATATGTACAGGCTATGTTGGTTGTCATGAACTATGATGGCGTGGTTGTCGACGGCGATTTTGGCCAGGCTACGGAAGCGGCGCTGATGCGCTGGCAAAAGAACCATTCACTTACCCAAACGGGCGTTGTCGATGCCGACACGCTGCAGCAGCTTGAGGCTGCCGAGACAGCATGGCTGCTCCGGGAGTAAAGCGGAGCGATGTTGTGGTGACGGCTGGAGAATGGGGCGGAAAATCACAGTTACGGCACAAATGGTGCAAACTTAAATGACGATCTACTTCGCGTCAGAGGTAGCTTCCAAATCGAGAATACTGGCCTATATCGATACGCTGCCATATGACACCATTGCCGACAGTGCGCGGAAGCTTGTAGACGCATACGCGGATATGCTGAACAGCACCGATTCGGGCGAGGGAATTTTCTATCCGGACGAAACAGATGCCAACCGCTTCTGGACGGCAATTTATAACTACGAAATCAATCAGAGGGGATACCTTGATGCCGATGACGTCAATTATTGGATGTACAAAGGTTACCGGATGGATAGCCGTCAAAATGTGCAGGATGTTGCAAATGCGATGTATGGACATATCGTAGAGCTGCCGCCGCGTGATTATGTGCCTAGCTATTGTCCGAAGGACAGTGATACATGCTATTATTTCGGCATAGGCGACCGTGGCGCGGTACAGGTGGCGCTGGACGGCTTCGAACGCTCGGAGGATGGCAGCGCCGTGCTCAAGCTGTCCTATTCTTTCCCCATGGATGGCCTATACATGACCGCGCTGGCAAAGCTGCGGGTCAACCCGAATGTAAATCTCGACGGCGAGATCCCGTTTTATTACATGATAGAATCCGTGGAGATCCGGTACGCGTGATCCTGCGCGGACGGGAAAACGGTATGCAATAGGAGAATCGATATGAAACGCTTCTTTTATATCCTTCTGGCAGCGCTGTTGCTGCTGTCGCTTGCCGCGTGCCAGAAAGCCCCGGAAGCCGCCGAACCGGCGGACGAAGCCCCCGGCTGGCAGGCAAAGTATGACCTCGGCGTGCGCTACCTGTCCGAGGGGAAGTATGAAGAGGCCATTCTGGCCTTTACGGCGGCGATTGAGATTGATCCCAAGCGGGCGGAAGCCTTCCTGGGCCGTGGCGACACCTATGAAAAGCTTGTTGATTTGGAGCGGGCTGCGGCAGACTATCGAGTTGCTTTGGAACTTGAACCCAACGCAGATGCGGAGATAAAATTGAAAAAATGGGAAGCGGAACTGTTGTCAGCGCAACTGCAGGACGAGCTTTGGCCGATGGTTCGCGATCTGGTGCTCCCAATGACAGTGGATTCCGTGGTGCTGGGAGAGACGAGCATTGAAACAGCCAAGAGCATTTATGCGTCATATCCCTACGCCAAATCCAACCTGATGAACGATGCTACACAAGACACGGTGTACAATTGCTTTGGTATGGATATGCCAATTCCTGCCGGTTACGAAGAGAATGAATTCGGGTTTCTATTTGCTGCACCCGTGGGTGGAGCTGTCTGCGACATCTGTATAAACCAACCTGGTTTCGTCGCGCTTGGCGCATTGCAGGTCGGGGATGCGGCGGAAATGGCACTGGAATTATTCGGCTTTCCTGAAATGCCGCTCCATGTACCCCTCCAATGGATTCTGAAGAATGGTGCACAGCTGGAGTATAATTGGTATAGTGATGACGACTTTACGTTTACTTATCAACTCAATGAGCAGACAGCAACGGTTTACGTTGAAGGTGGAGTTGTGCATTATGTGGGGCTGAAAGTGGAAGATAGTCCTGCATAAGAGACTGATTTTCGATTGGCTTTTTTTGAAAGTGCGTGACGGCAGAGCAAAAGACCAATAAGATAAGTGTGGAAAAACAGAGGAGAAATATGGAATATTCAGTTGATGCGGCTGTTTTGGATGGCTGGAATATAACGCGGCTGCTTGGCGAAGGCAGCTATGGAAAAGTATTTGAAATCGAGCGCAGCGAGTTCGGGCAGACGTACCGGGCGGCGCTGAAGGTGATCACGGTCCCGCAGAGCAGCGCGGAGGTTCGGAGCGTGATCTCCGAGGGCATGAGCGTGTCGCAGGCCGAGGCATATTTTCACGGCATCGTCGAGGAGCTTATGCATGAGTTTTCCATCATGTTCAAGCTCAAGGGTACGGCGAACATTGTAAGCTGCGAAGATTTGCGGGTGCTTGAACATCCGGATGGTATCGGCTGGGACATTCTCATCCGCATGGAGCTGCTGCACCCGCTGCTGCCGTATGTCTATCAGCACCCGATGGCGCGGCGGGACATTATCAGGCTCGGTATCGATATCTGCAAGGCGCTGGAGCTTTGCCAGCGGTACAACATCATCCACCGCGACATCAAGCCGGAAAACATCTTTATTTCCGACAACGGGGATTATAAGCTCGGCGATTTCGGCATCGCGCGGACGATCGAACGCACGACCTCCGGCCTGTCCAAGAAGGGCACGTATAGTTACATGGCCCCGGAGGTCTACATTGGAAAGAAATATGGCTTCAGCGTCGACACGTATTCGCTCGGACTGGTGCTGTACCGGATGCTGAACAAGAATCGCGGCCCGTTCCTCCCGCAGCCGCCGGAGGCAATTACCTATGACAACCGTGAGCAGGCGCTGGCCAGACGGATGTCCGGCGAACCGCTGCCGCGCCCGTTCTACGGCGAAGGCCGCCTCGGCGAGATCGTCCTGAAGGCCTGCGCGTTTGACCCGAAGGACCGCTATTCCAGCCCCCAGCAGCTGCGGCAGGAGCTGGAAGCCATCCTGTACACCCAGACAGACGCAGCCGTCATCTACCCCGACGGCGACGAGCTGACGATGGATCGTGAGTCGTATGCTTCCGCGCGATATGCGGCGGCATTCGGCACTAGCACGTCCAAATCAGCGAGTGCAACGCAGGGCGTCTTTACCGGCGATTACCACACAAAGGCCGAGGCAACCAGTGAAGAACGAACACAGTCCGCCTTTGGTTCGGAAGAGCCGAAAAACGCAGGCACAAAAAAGAAACGAAAGAAAATAGGACGTTTGATCATTGGGATAGTCGCGGCGGCTCTGCTTGTGCCGGTGGTGCTATGCGTGATTGGGGCAATTCCGATTCCTGCTGCTATCCACAATATATTCGTGCCGCAGACAATTCCGGAGGCACTGCGGGAATATGAAGAAGCCGGTACGCTGGAAAAACTTTATGAAAACGGGAATCTAAGCGGCTACCAAGTGGTAGCCTACAGAGAAGATGGAGAACTTGATTCCGTGCAGATATTTGATACAGCAGGAAACTGTGTACGGAATGAACTTTACAACTCAGATGGTACGCTTCTGGGGTATGTCCTGTACGAATACGATTCAGATGGAAACAGGACGAAAGATGAATACTACGATTCGGACGGCATTCTTCAATACTATACCCAGAATCAATACGATTCGAGCGAAAAACTGCTCAGGGAGGAAAATTACGATTCGAATAACTCTCTTCAAAGTTATGTGCTTTACGAATATGATTCGAATGGCAATTGCACTATGGAGGATGTGTACAATTCAGGTAGCCCGCATCAAACGTGTGTGTATGCGTACAACGAGAATGGAGAAAAAGTGATGCTCCAATTCTATGAAGATGATAAATTGCTGTACTATGTGGATTTGAATGATGCTGGCGAGTGGGAATATCATGTTGTCGGCGATACGCCGGAAGAGTAGCAAAAAGAAACGGAGAACAAACTATGTCTACATATGAGATCGGCTCCATTGTGTTTGACAAATGGAAGATCTGCCGGGAGCTGGGGCAGGGGAGCTATGGGACGGTCTATGAGATCCAGCGGGAGGACTTCGGCGGCGTTTACAAAGCTGCGCTGAAGGTCATTACCGTCCCGCAGAGCAGGACGGAGCTGCAGAGCGTGCTGGACGAGGGCATGACGCCGCCGCAGGCAAAGCAGTATTTTTACAGCGTCGTGGAGGACATCGGCCGCGAGTGCGCCATCATGTCAAGGCTCAAGGGCACTGGCAATATTGTCAGCTATGAGGATCACGCCGTCCTCCGGCACCCCGACGGCATCGGCTGGGACATTCTGATCCGGATGGAGCTGCTGCACCCGCTGCTGCCGTATGTCTACCAGCACCCGATGGCGCGGCGGGACATCATCAGGCTCGGTATCGATATCTGCAAGGCGCTGGAGCTTTGCCAGCGGTACAATATCATCCACCGCGACATCAAGCCGGAAAACATCTTTATTTCCGACAACGGGGATTATAAGCTCGGCGATTTCGGCATCGCGCGGACGATCGAACGCACGACCTCCGGCCTGTCCAAGAAGGGCACGTATAGTTACATGGCCCCGGAGGTCTACATTGGAAAGAAATATGGCTTCAGCGTCGACACGTATTCGCTCGGACTGGTGCTGTACCGGATGCTGAACAAGAATCGCGGCCCGTTCCTCCCGCAGCCGCCGGAGGCAATTACCTATGACAACCGTGAGCAGGCGCTGGCCAGACGCGTGTCCGGCGAACCGCTGCCAAGACCATTTTACGGCGAAGGCCGCCTCGGCGAGATCGTCCTGAAGGCCTGCGCGTTTGACCCGAAGGACCGCTATTCCAGCCCCCAGCAGCTGCGTCAGGAGCTGGAAGCGATCTCCTACGAGGCGCAGGACGCGGCGCTCATCTACCCGAACGGCGACGAGCTGCAGATCGACCCGAGCCGCTACGCGTCGGGGAAGTCCTCCGGCGCGGCGGGAACTGCGGGCAAAACGAATGCGGTGTTTTCTGACCGGCCGCAGCGCACATCCGGCACAAACAGAACGCAGGGCGTCTTCGACGCCTCCGGCGGGGGCAGTCCGGCTCCCGTGCGGAAGGAAAAAAAGAAAGCCCACCGGGGGCTTGTCTGGGTGCTGGTGCTTGTCGCCAGTGCGGCGATCGCGGCGGGCAGTCTGCTGCTTTTGCACACGCGGCAGGAAAAGCAGGCGCAGCTTGCCGCCGCGCAGCAGGCACAGGTACAGGAGCAGCAGAATCAGTACGAGGCTCTGATGGAGCAGGGAACGCAGCTGTGCGAAACGGACCCGGAGCAGGCGCTGGGATGCTTCGAGCAGGCGCAGGCGCTCTACCCGGAGGAGTCTGCACCTTATATTTCCTACGCCTACGCGCTCTACTGCGCGCAGGACTATGAACGCTGCATTTCCTATATCGAGGACGAGCTGGGGCTTGGAAAGGCCTACGATATCGAGGCGCAGAGCCAGCTGAGCGAAATTCTGGGCGCGGCGTATTTTGAATGCGATGACTATGCCGCCGCGGCCTCGTTCTTCCGGCTGAGCACCGCCGGAGGCGATATCACCGTCAATGCCCAGCGCGATTACGCGGTTTCCCTCGGACGGCTGGGCGATATCGATGCGGCGGACGAGATCCTGTCGCAGATGTACGCGGCAGGCGCAAGCGGCGACGTGACTGACTACGTACAGGCGGAGATCGACTACGCGAAAAAGGAATATCTGGACGCGGAAAGCGGCTTTCAGGCGGTGCTGAATCAGACGCAGGATATCGCGCTGCAAAAGCGGGCGCTGCGCTCCTTGGCGGAGGTCTACCGCGATTGCGCGGCGCTGGTCCGGACGGGAAGCTCCCCGATCGGAAACCCCGCGACAAAGGCCGTCGAGGTTCTGGCGAACGGGATCGAAACCTACGGCCTGCGCTATGACTCGACGATCTGGGAGATGCTGGCGCTGGCCTATTTCGAGGCGTACCACACCGACCCCTCCGTTCCGCAGAGCTACCTGCGCAAGGCCGGGGAGTGCTTCAACCGCGTGCTGGAGCTTGGCGTGACGAAAAGCTATCTCTACAGCAACCTGTATACGATCTATTATGAATTACAGGAATACGATCTGGCGGAGCAGACGCTGGACGCCTATGCCGCGCAGTATCCGAAGGATTATGAACCCTACGCGTTCCGCGCCATGCTGTATATCACGCTGGAAAACCGGAAGGAACAGTCCGCGCGCGACTATTCCGTCGCCGTCGAGGCCTACGAGACAGCCGTGCAGCTGCTGCGCAGCGACGACGACGCGACATACTATCAGCAGCTGCAAAGTCTGATCCAGCAGCTGCAGAAGGAAGGATGGATCAACGGATGAAATACAGCTATGCCGCCGTCTGCGCGACAGGGCGGGTGCGAACGGAAAATCAGGATCGGATCTATCTGAACGGCACGATCTGCGGCGGCGGGTACGCGCAGACGGACGGAACCGGGAGAAAGCAGGGCCTTTTCGCCGTGGCAGACGGAATGGGCGGGCAGGCGCAGGGGGCGCAGGCCGCGCAGGCCGCGCTGGAGGCGCTTCCGCCGAAAAAATGCTGGTCGCCGGAGGCGGTTTTGCAGGCGTATGACGCGGGAAACCGCGCCATCTGCGACCAGATCGGGAAAATCGGAAAGCGCTCCGGCGCGACACTGACGACGCTGCTTCTCGCAGACGGCGAGGCGTATGCCGCCAATATCGGCGACAGCCGGTGCTATCTGTACCGGGACGGCTGCCTGTCGCGGCTGAGCGAGGACCATACGGCGGTGCAGCGCCTGATCGCGCTCGGCATCATCGAGCCTGCGGAGGCGAAAACCCATCCGGAGCGCCACCGGCTGACGCAGCACCTCGGAATTTTTCCGGACGAGCTGATCATACAGCCGCATACGGTCCAGCTTCCCGTGAGGCCCGGCGACCGCTTCCTGCTCTGCAGCGACGGACTGACCGATATGCTGGAGGAGGAAGACCTCAGCGCGCTCCTGCGCAGTCAGACAGCAGCGCCGGCCTGCGCCGCCGCACTGTACCAGCTGGCGATGCAGCGCGGCGGGAAGGACAATATTTCCGTGCTTCTCGTGGGGATCGACCGCTGAAGCTGCCCAAAACGCACAGAACGCCGCGCCCGGCCGGGCGCGGCGTTTATGCGCTTATATCAGGAAAAACTCCAGTACCAGCACGACCGCGCAGCAGCCGACGGCGACCTGAAGCAGATTTGCGCCGAGCCATGCGGCGGCGATGCCCAGCACCAGCGCGGCAAGGCCCGCGATGGGGGAACTTGTGGCGTTTACAATGGACGGGAAGGTCATGACGGCCAGCGTCACATATGGAACATAGAACAAAAACGAGCGCAGAAAGCGGCTTTTGATGGGCCTGCGGATGAGCGTCAGCGGCAGCTCCCGGATGAGGAACGACACGGCGGCGCAGACCAGAATATACAGATAAATTTTACCGTTCATCCTGACTTCCCTCCTTCTGCTCCGGCGCGTCCTTCACCGGGAAAAGCAGCGCCGCTGCCGACGCAATTAAAATCGTCAGCAAAATCGTCCGCGTGCCCTCGGACAGCGTCTTGACGTATGGCAGAACGGTGCACAGCCAGCTTGCCGCGAAGCTCACCGCCACACAGCCGAGCACGACCGGGTTTTTCTTCGACGGCGGAATGATGATCGCCAAAAACATCCCGAACAGCGCGACGGAAAGCGCGCTGACCAGACGCGCGGGCAGGATGCTCCCGGCCGTGACGCCCAGCGCCGTGCCGATGGCCCAGCCGGGGATGGCAGGCAGGAACGCGCCGTAGGAATAGAACGGGTCGAGATAACCGGGCCGCGCAATGGCGATGCCGAACAGCTCGTCCGTCACGTCGTAGCCGACGAGCAGCCGGTGGTACAGCGGCGTATCGGGCGAAAATTTCTGGCTGAGCGAGCAGCTCATGAGCAGATACCGCGCGTTGGTAATGAGCGTGATGAGCGCCATTTCCAGAAAGCCGCTGTCCGCGGCAATGACCGTGAAGGCTGCGTATTCGCCCGCGGAGGCGTTATTGAGCAGGCTGATGAGAAAGCCCTGAAACGCGTTCAGTCCGGCGTTCCGGGCCGCGATGCCGAGAGAAAACGCCACGGCCAGATACCCAAGCCCAATGGGAACGCCGTCGCGGACACCGGCAAGAAACACCCTGCGCCGTTCGGCGCGCTGTGCGCAATCCATAGGAAAAACCTCTTTTCTGCCCGAAGAATCAATCGGAAGATTTACTTTTAGCACAGCTTTTCCCGCTTGTCAAGCGCCGACGGCATTTTGACGAAAGCGTGGGAATATGCGCCGTGCCGTTTGCAATCTGTCCGTTTCTGAACGGCAAATGTACGCAAATCGCGCGCATAGCCTTGACTTTCCAGCCCAAGTCTGCTATAACTTCAAAGTAGCAATTTAAAGCATTTGCCTATTAAAACGAAAAACGGAAAGAGAGACTCAAATGGAAAGAGAACGCTTGGGTTCCCGGCTGGGCTTTATCCTGCTGTCGGCAGGCTGCGCCATCGGCTGCGGAAACGTATGGAAATTCCCGTGGATGTGCGGCCAGTACGGCGGAGGCGGCTTCGTCCTCATCTATATCCTCTGCCTGCTGCTTCTGGGCCTGCCGGTCATGACGATGGAGTTCGCCGTGGGCCGCGCGGCGCAGGCCAGCCCCATCCACATGTATCAGAAGCTTGAACGCAAGGGCCAGAAGTGGCACCTGCACGGCTATATCGCCTTCTTCGGCAACATCGCGCTCATGGCGTTCTA
>CDZB01072015.1_pt1 | contig 11192 bp, 5 predicted proteins | sample 554961 | NCBI WGS metagenome assembly CDZB01 (sample SAMEA3182106, study PRJEB8094) | gut metagenome | biome: human; feature: gut; material: Stool; isolation source: human stools | place: Canada | collected 2013-02-26
GCCTGCAGTATCTTTATGCTTCGTTGTTGGGAGGTATTCATGGAGATGTCAGTTATGTGAAGCAATATTTCGTAGAATTCTCTTCTGATCCCATCAAACCGACTTTTTGGACGATTGCTTTTATCTTGATTACCCATTGTGTGGTAGTCAAAGGTGTGCGCAATGGTATAGAGAAAGCTTCCAAAATATTGATGCCGATGCTTTTTGTCTTACTGATTGTATTGGTCATCTCGTCTTGTTCTCTGCCTGGTGCATTCAAGGGTATAGAGTTTCTGTTGAAGCCTGATTTCTCTAAAGTGGATGAGAACGTGTTGCTGGAGGCTTTGGGACAGGCTTTCTTCTCCTTGAGCCTCGGTACAGCTTGTCTTTGTACCTATGCTTCTTATTTTAGCAGACAAACCAATCTCTTGAAATCTGCCACTCAGATAGCATTGATAGATACGATTATTGCCATCATGGCGGGACTGATGATTTTCCCAGCAGCATTCTCTGTAGGTGTTAATCCGGATAGTGGTCCTTCACTCATTTTTATCACTTTGCCTAATGTTTTCCAACAGGCATTTGGTTCTATGCCTGTTGTGGGGTATATTATTTCTGTACTGTTTTACGCATTGTTGGTGTTGGCTGCATTGACTTCCACTATTTCTATGCACGAAATCGGTACTGCCATGTTTTATGAGGAGTTGAAAGTAACTCGCAAGAAGGGTGCCTGGATAGAGACTATAACCTGTTGTATTATTGGTATTTTCTGTTCTTTGTCTTGTGGAGCCATGCCAGAACTGAGTCTCTTTCATTTGAACTTCCTGGATTTCTGCGACCATCTTACTTCTCAGTTGTTTATGCCGCTGGGTTCCTTTGCAACCTGTATTTTCTTAGGCTGGTATGTGCCGAAAAAAGTGGTCAGAGATGAGTTTACGAATTGGGGAACTTTGAAAGGTTCTCTTTTCGGTGTTTATCTCTTTATGGTGCGTATCGTTTGTCCATTATGTATATTAACTATATTCCTGCATCAGTTAGGAGTGTTTTGATTTGAAATCCAAGAGGGTGTGTCATTGACTGATGACACACCCTTTTTTAGAATATGATATAGGGCTTAAGTCTCTCTATTTCTGCTGGTGGAAAGTTCTTGAGGAGTTTTAGTTCCTCCAGACTTTTGAAAGGACCTCTTAACCGTCGATAGTCGCAAATTTCTTTCGCTTGGTAGAAGTTGAGGTAGGGGTGACGTCGAAGTTGATTGAGCGAGAGGGAATTGATATTCAACTTTCTCACTTCTCCAGGTGTGATTTTGATGAAAGATAGAGCTTCTTCTGGTAGTCCATCTATTTCCTTCAGCTGGTTGATGGATGCAAAGCCTCCTAATTGTTCTCTGTATCTTGTGATGCTTTTAGCATAATAGCTGCCAATGCCTGGAATCTTCATCAGTTCTGTTGTGTCGGCAGAGTTGACGATGACGTGTTGCCCCGGTCTCAGTTTTTGTGGATAACTGTAGATGTTGTTGCCATTAGCATTTGTAGAATTAGCGCCATTGTTTGCTTGTGAATACGTACTTGTGTTTGCACCATTTTTGTATGGAGAATTATGATAGCCTCTTTCTTTGCCTCCTCTGCTATTTCCATAGTAGTCAGATGCAGGCCGGTAGTCTTCACCTATTATGATATAAGGTGCCAGCACTTCGTATTGTTTCTTGGTAAGTCCGTACAGACGGGCAAAATCCGTTTTCTCTCTAAAGATGCCGCCTTTAGCACGAAACCTATAGATACTTCGTACTTGCCATGATTGTAAACCGAGTTTGAGAAGCTGGGTGCTGTCGGCAGTATTAGGGTCGAAAGGAAACAACTCATGAACTGTTCCCTCTACCTTATAATATAAAGGATGCTTTTCGCTAATGTTTTTATCTGCAGTTGATGATTCTTGGTGATTATCGCCAGTCATGCTTTTGGGGTTATTATCTGCAGAATAGTCGTTTTCCAAACTTGATTCTTTCGTATTGACTTTTCCCACAATGATAATGAGAGTAAGACAAATGATGATGATACCGAGCAGAACCAGAATGGCTTGTCGGTCGTTACGCTGTAGATAAAAGAAATCTTTTAGTTTAAGCATATCGTTTTCGCATTTAAAGTTAAAATATGATCTAATGAAGAGTTTACAGGAAGTAAACTCTTAGTTTGGTCGGGATTACTGGACTCGAACCAGCGACCTCATCGTCCCGAACGACGTGCGCTACCAACTGCGCTAAATCCCGCTTTTATTGCCTGCAAAAGTACATAAAATCTGATAGATTTCAAAATAAAAAGGCGAATTTTAAACTTTTTTGAAAGAAAAGTGCGGAAAAATTTGGTGGAATCAAATAAAAGTACTACCTTTGCACCCGCAAATGAGAATTCTTGTTTGTTCATATTAGTTGGTGCCATAGCTCAGTTGGTAGAGCAAAGGACTGAAAATCCTTGTGTCCCCGGTTCGATTCCTGGTGGTACCACTTCTTATTAGAAGCCGAATCTTCGTAACAAGATTCGGCTTTTTTAATTTCCCTAATGTTTTATATATTTCGTTTTAATGGCGCATTGACACTTATGAAAACGTTTGCGTGCAAAAAGTGAAACGAAAACGTTTGCTGTATCAGAATTTTGGCTACCTTTGCAGCGTAAAAGTAAATCATAAAAACCAAAAAAATATATATCTACTAAACATTTTAGTTTAAAATGAAAAAAACTTATTTACTGCTTTTAGCGGGTATATTTGCTTCCGTTGTTTTTGCGAACAACAAGCAAACCGTTAAAATTGATGGTGTCGTCTCAGACAAAACCGTCACCGAGATCACCTTCGATGGTGATAACGTAACACTCAATTATGCGGACAATTCTTCTGAAACGAAGGATATGTCGCTTGTGTCTCTTTCTTTTTCTTATGATTCTACTACAGGAATCAACAAGATAGAAGAGGTCAAGAAGTCATTGCAGGGTAAGGTATTTAACCTCAATGGCCAACTCGTAGGTAATTCTCTTGAGGGATTGTCTAAGGGCATCTACATCGTGAATGGTAAGAAAGTAATTATCAAGTAAAAAAGGAGGAACTCAAAATGAAGAAAATGGTATTTACTTTGGCACTCCTCTTGATGAGCTTGAGTGCTGTCATGGCACAGACATGGACATTTGGTGCAATGAGCGAGGCTGATAAGGCTTTATGTGCAGCTGATGCCAATTGGGTATTGGGAACCGATCGCTATTGCTATACCTTAGCTTTGGAAAATGCAGCTCTTGTAGCAAATGGTTCTGAATTAGCTTATGCTGAAGGTTTGAAGTTTACTGCTGGTGCTCCTTCAACAAAAGATGAAGGAAAGGCTAAGGTGCGTTTGAACTATGGTTCTTCTCGTTTGGAATTGAATGGAAACGGAATTGTATTGACTATTCCAAGTTTGAAGGCTGGTCAGAAAGTAACTGTTAGTTGCAGTACTGGTAAAACAGGAACTGCTCGTGGTTTGAATGCAACAAACATTACTCCTGTTTCTGGTTCTTTTAATGCTACTTCTGCAGATAAAGTTACCAACGTAGGAACTGTAACAGCTGATGGTGATGTTGTTTTGACCACAAATGTTGGTGGTATGTACATTTATAGCATCAAGGTTGAGACTGTAGGTGGCGGATCTACCGTTACTCCTGGTTCTACCGACAAAATTACCAATGCCGTTGCTCGTAACAGCAAGGTCAATCAGATGTATGTTACCACCAATGCTGGTGATGTGAAGTATTATAATACTGCCGACTTGACAAGTGTTAAGTTCGAAGGAGACAAGACTATTATTACTCCTAAGTCTGGTGCAGAGAATGATGAGTACAATGCTTCTGTTCAAGCCATCAACTTTGCCAAGAAGGCCGATCAGGGCGAAAGTGGTGATATTGACAATCCTGCAGGTGTGATTCAGATTACTGAGGCAAAGGGCTGGCAGGAGTCTGCCTACTTGAAGTGGGCTCCATTCGAGGGCGCTTCTTCTTATAATGTATATGTAGATGACAAGAAGATTGATGCTCAGCTGATTCGTCAGTATAAATCTTACTATCGTGCTGATGTCCTCGGTTTGAAGGAAGGCACTTATTCTGTAAAGGTTGTTCCTGTAAATGCTGACGGTAAAGAGATTGCTGGTGCCAATACTGCTTCTAACTTGGTAGTAAAGAGCTACAACCGTGAGGGCTTTGCTCATTTCAAGTATGCCGGTGTAGGTGCTTATAATAATGATGGTACTTTGAAGGCTGGTGCTAAGGTTCTGTATATTACAGCCAAGACGGCCAAGACCGTTTCTACAACAGTTAATACTGGTAAGCTTGAGACGATTACAGGTCTTCAGTCTATTATTGATGCTTATTCTAAGGGCAAGGATACTACTCCTGTCGCATTCCGTATCATCGGTAAGGTAAATCTTTCTGATTTGGATCACACTTCAAGTTCTGAAGAAGGTTTGCAGATTAAGGGTAAGGGTGCTCACTCTGTAATGAACATGACTTTCGAAGGAGTCGGTGATGATGCTACTGTATATGGATTTGGTTTCTTGCTTCGTAATACCAAGAGTGTAGAGTTCCGTAACTTTGCTATCATGCGTTGCCTGGATGATGCTATGTCTCTTGATACTGATAACTCTCATGTATGGATTCACAACATGGATCTCTTCTATGGCAAGAAGGGTGGCGCTGCCGACCAGGCCAAGGGTGATGGTACTGTAGATATCAAGGGTGACTCTCAGTATATAACTGTAGCATACAACCGCTTCTGGGATAATGGTAAGGCTTCTATGTGTGGTATGACGAGTGAAAGTGGCCCTAACTATATCACTTATCACCACAACTGGTTCGACCATTCAGACTCTCGTATGGCTCGTATTCGTACTATGAGTGTTCACATGTACAACAACTACTATCAGCACAATGATGTTTATGGTATTGGTGCAACCAGTGGCTCAAGTGTGTTCATGGAGTCTAACTACTTTGATGCAACCAAGCGTCCTATCATGAGCTCTTTGCAGGGTACTGATGCTATGGGTGATGGTACTTTCTCTGGTGAGGATGGTGGTTTGATTAAGGCATACGGCAATGTATTTGCCAACAAGCCTGAAAACTTCAGCTATATCACATATGCAGACAATAATACAAGCTTTGATGCATACGAGGTTTCTGATCCAAGTGAGCAGGTTCCTACAAGCGTAAAGACTTTGGTAGGTGGTACTTCTTACAACAACTTTGATACCAACTCAAGCCTCATGTATGCATACGCTGCAGATAAGGCAGAAGATGTTCCTTCTATCGTAGAAGGTTTCTTTGGCGCAGGTCGTTTGAATCATGGTGACATTGATTTCGTTATTCCTGATGAAACAGTCGTAACAAATGGTCACCAGCAGCCATGGCCTGCTTTGGCAAGCATTCTTGACGCTTATACTTCTGGTGTTGTTAAAGTGTTCGGTGAGAGCAATGCTTCTGGCGATGGTGGCACAGTAAATCCTACCCCAGATCCTACTCCAGATCCAACTCCAGGTCCAGATGCTCCAGTTATTGAGGGTACAGTAACTTGCAGCTTTACAGCAAACGGAAAAGAGGCTGTTCCTTCTAATACAGCATTTACTTTGACAGGTGAAGCCAAGAATGTTAGAAAGGAAGAAACAGTTATTGAAGGTACAACTTATACAGCAAGTCTTAAGATGGAAACTAAAACTGAAGTTTCTTTCACCACATCTAAGAAGATGACTCTGTATGTATATTATGGTCTTTCTGGTACAAATACTAATGTAAAGGTGGATGGCGTAAAGCAGTCTGGTGCTCCTACAACAGTTGTGCTTGAGGCTGGCGCCCATAAGATTACAAAGGGTGATAGTTCCGCAATCGCTCTCATCAAACTTGTACCTGTAACTGAATAATAAACATGTTTTTCCCAATGAGGGAAGGAAATATAACGTGAAACAAACTAAGGGCTGTCTTTTCCTGATGAGGACAGCCCTTTTTTCTCAAAACAACAAACAAAACTAAACTTTGCAATGAAACATATAAACCCTATTCTTTCAGTACCATTCAAGGTAACTTGCCGTAAAACCATCTTGGCTGCTGCTTTATTTTGTGGCTTCTCAATGATGGCAAATGCACAGATTCAGGATGGTCGTGACTTCTCAATGGATGGCTTTGCTGCCTACGAAGGTGTTCCTGGTTCTAACTGGTATCGTGCAGGTGGTACTACTGGTGGCGCTGGTGGCAAGGTGGTAAAGGCTGATAACTTCTCTCAACTGCAGGCCTATCTCCAGGCAACTGACCCATATATCGTTATCGTAGATCATGATATTACTACAGGCATCAAGTGCTATGTGGATGATCTGAGTACTGGTCGTTTGCTTGACGATCAGAGTGGTAAGTCTGGCGTGGAGTCTGTCTATGGCGAGCGCATTATGGTTGCTCCTAATAAGACTTTGATTGGTGTGGTGGATCCAGCAACAGGCAAGGCTCCTCTCTTCTCTCATATCACCTTCGTGATGCAGTCTGTTGATAACATCATCATCCGTAACTGTCGTTTCACTATGAAGGGTGTACCTGTGCTCAGAACTGGTGAAAATAAGATAGTGGCTTGGCGTAATGGTGTACAAGTAGAAGTGGGCGATCCAGACTGCATCGGAATCCAGGCTGATAAGGTAAGTGCCAAGACCAACTGGGGTGGACATATCTGGGTTGACCATTGTGAATTCTTCAATGGTGATGCTGCCAACAAAGACCGCTACGATGGTTTGCTCGACTGTAAGAACAATGTGCAGTGGATGACTTTCAGCTATAACTATTTCCACGACCATGACAAGAGCTGCTTGTGGGGTAAGGGTGATTCAGATGTTTATGATAACTGCCGTACCATCTCTTTCCACCACAATTTCTTTGATAATATCCAAGGTTCTCGTCTTCCTCTCCAACGTGGTGGTCATGTACATTATTATAATAACTATATGCGTGGTTGTGAGGATGGTTGGGATATTCGTACGGGAGCTGTGGCATACGAAGAGGGATGCTATTTCGAGAATACAAAGTCGCCTATCCGTTCAGACAGAGGCGGTAGCTTGAATATCTCTAAAGCTGAAGGTTATGACTGCATCTATAAGGGTTGTAACAACTTGATGGAGGGTTACACCAATATTGATGGCGCTAAGATAAGTAAAAGTTTTGGTGTGACCAAAACCGATTGGGTTCCTACTCAGACCGTAGCCTCTTACACCCAGCATTATCTCGACAAGACAGTAGATGTTCCTGCCATCTGTGAGAAATATTCTGGTGCAGGTAAAGTGGAAATCTGGAAGGCTTATACCAATGAGATTCCAACAACAGATGTAGCAGAGTTCGATCATGCCATCAAGAACTACAATACAGCCAAAACTTTTGATGCTAACGGAAAGGAGATGTCTGGTGCTACTACTGGCATTTCTCTTCCAGAAAAGGCATCAGAAACAGGAGAAGCTCGTATAGAGTATTATGATTTGGCTGGATCTCGCCTTACAGTTCCTCAGAAGGGAATCAATATAGTAAAGAAAATTAAATCAGATGGTATTGCAAGCGTGAAGAAAGTTATTCTCTAACAAGAATGTTTTTTCTGACAAGCGAATAATTTCTAAGAGAAATATGTACAGAATCTGATAAAATATTCTTGCCAGTTTTATTATAAAACGGACAAAAGCTCGATAAATACAGGCTTTTGGCTCGGAGGATTTTGCAAAGGTCAAGGAATATACTGTTACGAATCTTTCCAACTGAATGGTGAGCAGAGGAATGCATGTGATAGATGAAGATGGTGGATGGCTGCAAGGCTATTTCTACCTGCGAAGGTATCTTCTATTGGGAACCTGAGGTTTACAACAACTGGAAGCCTGCCAACTATAGTACTTTGGGTTGGAATGCTTATACCAAGGGAGCTTTTGATAACTCCGGTAAACCAACTGCTGTATTCGATGCATATAAATAAGAATATTAAATAAGAAATATGATCAAGAAAAGCATTACTTTCATGACTCTTGCCCTGGCGCTCTCTACCATGTGCCAGGCGCAGAGCCGAAAAATAATAAATTTGCCATCGTGGGATTTCTCCCGCGATGGCAAAGTGTGGTCTCAGGTAGCAGTGCCTCACGACTGGGCTATCGCAGGTCCTTTCGATAAGAAATGGGATCTCCAGATGGTGGCTATCGAGCAGAATGGTGAGAAAGAGAAGTCTGAGAAGTCGGGACGTTCGGGTGCGCTGCCTTGGATAGGTGAGGGTATGTATAAGATGAACTGGATGGCTCCTAAGGGTTACAAGCGTGCCGTCTTGGTTTTCGATGGTGCCATGAGCCAGCCTGTAGTCACAGTAAATGGAAAGGAAGCTGGTAAGTGGGCATATGGTTACAATGCTTTCCGTATTGACATCACTCCTTTTATCCAGTTTGGTAAGAGTAATCTCATCGAGGTACATCTTAATAATGTAGAGGAGAGCAGTCGTTGGTATCCGGGAGGCGGTCTTTATCGTCCGGTATCTGTTGAACTGTATGGCAATGAAAACTTCTCTACCTGGGATACTTTCGTGCGTACTTTGAAAGCCAACAGACAGGAAGCTGAAGTAGAGGTAAATGCTCTTTTGGAAGGAAAGATTGGTAAGTCTGGCAAGACAGTCATCTCCTTGCTTGATGAGGAAGGAACTAAGGTAGCTGAGCAAACCATCCAGGGTACTACTCCAGAAATCAAGACTACCTTGAAGGTGGCAAGTCCTCAGCTCTGGTCGCCAGAGTCTCCTTATCTCTATCAGGTGAAGTTGACCCGATATGAGGGAAAGAAGGTGGCTGATGCCCAGACTTTGAAGACCGGTATCCGTACCATCTCGGTATCCAAGAATAATGGTTTCCAGCTCAATGGCGTTACTCGTAAACTGAAAGGTGTCTGTCTGCACCACGACCTCGGTCCATTGGGCGCAGCAGAGAATAAAGCTGCGCTTATCCGCCAGATCAAGATGATGAAGGCGATGGGTTGCGATGCCATTCGTACTGCTCATAATATGCCTTCTACCATGCAGATGGAAATCTGCGACTCCCTCGGTATGATGGTGATGGCAGAGAGCTTCGATATGTGGATTTATCCTAAATGTAAGAATGGTTATGCCAAGTTCTTCAAGGAATGGAGCGATAAGGACATCACCAACTTGGTGAAGCATCATCGTAATCATCCAAGCATCATCATGTGGAGCATCGGCAACGAGATTCCTGAGCAGTGGAGCAAGGAGGGTATGGAGATAGCCAAGCATCTGCAGGATCTCTGTCATCAGTATGACCCTTCTCGTCCTGTTACTCAGGGAATGGATAGGGCAGAAGATGCCTTGAAGAGCGGTTTTGCCCAGACCATGGATGTACCGGGCTTTAACTATCGCGTACATAAATATTATAAGAATATCGAGCAGTTGCCTCAGGGATTCCTCCTGGGTTCAGAGACTGCCTCTACGGTCAGCTCCCGTGGCGTATACAAGTTCCCGGTAGTGGTAAGTGATAAGGCTACCTATCCTGATGGCCAGTGCTCAAGCTATGATACCGAGTACTGTTCATGGAGCAATCTTCCTGATGATGACTGGAAGATGCAGGATGATTACAGTTGGGTAATCGGTGAGTTTGTCTGGACAGGATATGACTATCTGGGCGAGCCTACTCCTTACGATACCTACTGGCCATCTCGCAGCAGCTACTTTGGCATCTGCGACCTCGCTGGTCTTCCAAAGGATAGATATTATATGTATCGTGCCCGCTGGAATGAGCATCAGCATACCACCCATCTTCTTCCTCATTGGAATTGGACAGGTCGTGAGGGACAGGTAACTCCGGTTTATTGCTATACAGATGGTGTGGAAGGCGAGCTTTTCGTGAATGGAAAGAGTCAGGGTAGAGTCCGCAAGGATAAGTCAAGTCGTTTGGACCGCTATCGTCTCCGTTGGAACAATGTGAAGTACGAACCTGGTGAGATTCGTGTGGTTACTTACAATCAGTATGGTGAAAAAGTGGGTGAGGATGTCAAGCGAACAGCCGGAGAACCTGCGCAGATGAAGTTCAGCGTGGAGACTCCAGACCATGAGCCTATCGCTTGTATGGTAGAGGGCTGTACAGACGAACACAACCTGCTTCTGAATGCTGATGGCAATGACCTCGCCTTTGTCACTGTGAGCCTTTTGGATAAGGAAGGCAACGAGTGTCCGCTTGCCGATGATGAACTGACTTTCGAGGTAACTGGTGCTGGAATCTTTAAGGCTGCATGTAATGGCGATGCTACTTCGCTTGAGTCATTTACGCAGCCACAGATGAAACTTTTCAGTGGTAAACTGGTAGTTGTTGTACAAAGTAAGAAACAGAAGGGAGATATCACGCTCAAGGTGAAAGATACCCAGAGAAATATAGAAAAGACGATAGTCTTGAAGTGTATTTAATTCTTTTTATGCCAATATGTTTGCGAGTATGCTTAATAATGTGTATTTTTGCACTTATGAAGTTGACTCTTAAGCATATTGGCATGTTTTTTATCATGCTTTTTTTGAGTTGTGCTCTTAATGCACAGCGTTTCTGAAGTGATGTACACGGTGGGCTTCTCCAACAACAGTTATTTCTCTAAGTGCTTCTCCACGGCTTTTGGTATGACGCCGACAGAGTATATGAAGAGTTAAGCGAAGAATTAAGTGAAGAATGAAGAATTCAATAGTAATTAGGGTATGAAGACGATACAACCGATATTGACCATTACGGGTTCTGACAGTACGGGTGGTTCTGGTGTCCAGGCAGACATCAGGACGATCTCTGAGTTGGGAGGCTATGCAGTTTCTGCCATCACCTCCATTACCGTGCAGAATACCTTGGGTATTCAGGCTTTCTTTGATATTCCAGCCGAGATTGTTTCGGGACAGATAGAGGCTATCATGAACGATATTCAACCGAGCATTGTGAAGGTGGGTATGATTCGTCGGGTGGAGACGCTTGAGGTTGTGATCGATGCCCTGACGAAATATCGCCCGGATTATATCATCTATGCCCCTGCCATCTGGTCAAGTAATGGTGATGCGCTGATGACGGAGGATGTGGTAAGTCAGATCAAGTATCGTTTGCTGCCGCTCTGTTCCGTGGTGGTTGCCCGAAAGAAAGAAAATGATATTATTCTGCAAGACACCAAGTTGCTGCGCATGGCTGAGGG
>CDZB01081328.1_pt1 | contig 11139 bp, 10 predicted proteins | sample 554961 | NCBI WGS metagenome assembly CDZB01 (sample SAMEA3182106, study PRJEB8094) | gut metagenome | biome: human; feature: gut; material: Stool; isolation source: human stools | place: Canada | collected 2013-02-26
GTTTATATGGTATGTAAAGCGCTGATTGATTAGCTTTTATCTATCATTGATTACACCCGTTTTGTATGCCTTTTGCTTTCCGTTTTACTTACTTTACTTTCCGATGCAAAAATTCTTAAAAATATTACCCAGAACCTCATCCGTAGTAATCTCGCCGGTAATTTCACCAAGATAATGAAGACACTCACGGATATCCTGGGAGATGAATTCGCCACTGAGTCCGGATTCAAGACCTTCGTTCACACGCTCGATGGCTGTGCGGGCATTACGAAGGGCTTCGTAGTGACGGACGTTACTGACAATGACATCGGAAGTATTGAGGGTATTTAGATTTACAGTCCGGGTCAATTCCTGAATCAAGCGATCCAGATTTGCTCCGGTACGGGCTGAAATCGGAATAATCTCTTCACCGGAGGTAAAAAGCCGGATGGTTTCCTGAGGCGTCAATAAATCTTCTACCTGATCGGTTTTATTAAGGACGATGATTAACTTTGCATCCGAAGTGAGGCGGGATTTCACCTGATGATAATATTCTTCGAAAGACTCTACTCCCCGATTCAGATCGGTCAATAACAGGACGACACTAGCCTGACCGATTTTAGCAAAAGTCCTTTCGATCCCGATATTTTCGACCTCATCCGAGGTGGCCCGTATACCGGCCGTATCGATAAAACGGAAAGTGATTCCATTCAAATTGATCGTATCTTCGATCACATCCCGGGTTGTACCGGCAATATCCGACACAATAGCCCGGTCCTCACGCAACAAAGCATTCAACAAGGTACTCTTTCCTACATTCGTATTGCCGACAATAGCTACAGGTACCCCATTTTTAATCACATTTCCCAAAGAAAAAGATCTACACAAGCGGGTCAGTAATTCATCGATATTTCCGGCAATACGTCTCAATTCCGAACGATCGGCAAATTCAACATCTTCCTCTGAAAAATCCAGCTCCAACTCAAGCAAGGAAGTAATATGTAACAATTCGGCCCGCAATTTCATCAATTCAGCTGAAAAGCCACCTTTCATTTGCTTCAGAGCCATCCGATGCGATGCAGCCGAAGAAGAGGCAATCAAGTCTGCAACCGCTTCTGCCTGCGACAAATCCATTTTTCCGTTCAGGAAAGCCCGTTGGGTAAATTCGCCGGGAGTAGCCATCCTGGCGCCCTGATTCACCAACAGCTGCAATAAACGCTGTTGGATATACAATGAACCATGACAAGCGATTTCTACAGACTCCTCCCCTGTGAATGAATGAGGTGCATGAAAAATAGTCACCAGGACTTCATCCAACAAACAACCTTCTTCAAGGATCCTGCCGAAATGCACTGTATTCGCTTTCGAGCCGGTCAGTTTTTTCCCGGATGGAGACTCGAAAATCCGGTCGGTAAGAGCGATACAACCCGCCCCGGACATTCTCAAAACTGCGATAGCTCCGATTCCGGGAGCCGTCGATACAGCGCAAATTACCTCAGAAGTTTCCATGATAGCCAGAATTTATCGTTTTATAAAATCAATTTTATCATTTTTTTAGAAGCGTCATTCCCAATATGGCATAAAATATGCAAAACCTTTCCTAACAGCTATTTCTGACAAAAGTACTCTTTTTTACTGACATGACAGAAACGAAGTTTTATACTTTTTTAAATACAGGTTGAAAACTATTGGAGAAATTAACACGTATATGAGGGAAATTAATAAACGGTGATATATGATAACAATCTGAATAACCGGATATAATATAAAACAACTAAATAAAAACGACCTATTATGAAACGAGTATTATTTTTATTGCTGGTATCTGTATTTATGCTGCCCGCTTTCCATAGCGAAGCACAGGTACAAGGAACACAAACTCCGACTCATTATCAGGAGCTAACCAAACAACAACAACGACAAGTGAAGCGGGATCTTCGCAAGAAAGCCCGTGAGGTTGCTAACCAACAAGCTTTCAACGCTGCTGTAGATGCTTTGAAAGACCGGAATTGGGTATTAATGGCCAGTACACTTTATGGCCCCAGAGGTTCAGCTATACCTGTATCCGACAATACCAACTTCATCCAATTTAAAGGCAATACCGTGTATGTACAGTTAGCTTTCAACGGCATTGCCGGTCCGAACGGTCTTGGTGGAATCACCGTACAGGGTACTCCTTCACAAATCACCACCAATACGGATAAACATGGAAATATCACTTATTCCTTCTATGTGAACGGAATCGCTTTAACCGCCCAGGTTGTGGTCAATCTGAGTGCAGGCAGTAACTATGCCAATGCAACGGTTTACCCGATGATGAACGGTAATAACCTGACTTTCTCCGGAACTCTTGTTCCCACCTCACAATCCGGAATCTTCAGAAGTGGATTCATCAGTTATTGACCGGAAGTTTATAAATTACGGCTTTATACTTAAAGCCGGTAAAATAAAAGGCGCCTTGCGGGGCGCCTTTTTACGATCGTTGTTAATCTAATTATTTTGCCTTTTCCAATTCGACAGTAAAGTGGCGCATGATCGGAAATTCTTTCGTAATTACATAACCACGGGTAATGGATTCGCGGCGATCATATACATTTTTCAGTGCAGCAGCTATTACATCCATATGATTATTGGTATAAGTACGGCGCGGAATAGCCAGCCTTAATAATTCCAGGCGGGGATAACGGTTTTCGCGGGTTACCGGATCCCGGTCGGCCAATATCGAACCGATCTCCACACCACGGATTCCGGCTTCAAGATACAACTCTACTCCCAACGTCTGAGCGATAAATTCTTCTTTAGGTACATGAGTAAGTACTTTCTTGGCATCCACAAAAATCGCATGTCCACCGGCAGGACGCTGATAAGGTATTCCGTATTCATCCAATTTCGCCCCCAAATATTCCACCTGTTTAATCCGGGTTTCGAGGTATTCGAACTCAGTACCTTCATCCAATCCCTGTGCCAAAGCATTCATATCCCGGCCCGACATTCCGCCATAGGTAATAAACCCCTCGTTCATGATACAGAACATCTGGCATTTTTTCCATAATTCTTCGTTTTTGAATGCTACAAATCCACCCATATTTACAATCGCATCTTTTTTCGAAGACATGGTCATGATATCGGCATAAGAAAACATTTCTTTTACAATCTCTTTGATGGATTTGTTTTCATACCCTTTTTCCCTTGTTTTAATGAAATAAGCATTCTCTGCAAAACGGGCAGAATCGATCTGCAGGTTCACTCCGTACTTTTTACAAAGGGCAGATACTTCCCGAATATTCTGCATAGATACGGGCTGACCTCCGGCGGTATTATTCGTAACGGTCAATACGACTGCAGGGATCTTTTCTTTGGGATATTTTTTCAGTACTTCCTCCAGCTTGGCAGGATCCATGTTGCCTTTAAACGGAATTTCCAACTGCGTATCAGCTGCTTCATCGATGGTACAATCGATAGCCAAAGCTTTCCGGAATTCAATATGTCCTTTCGTGGTATCGAAATGGGAATTGCCCGGCAACACATCTCCTTCTTTGATAATGGTAGAATATAAAACATTCTCCGCAGCACGTCCCTGGTGAGTCGGTAAGAAATAATCGAATCCCAGAATTTCCTTGATAGCATTCTTCATCTTATAATAAGAACGGGCTCCGGCATAGCTTTCGTCTCCCAACATCAGCTCAGCCCATTGTTTATCGCTCATAGCCCCGGTACCCGAATCGGTCAGCAGATCGATGAATACCTGGTCGCTTTTCAGGTTAAAAAGATTGTATTTAGCCTCTTTAATCCATTGTTCACGTTCTTCACGTGTACTTTTACGGATGGTTTCCACCATCTTAATCCGAAATGATTCTGAAAATGGTAATTCCATAACAATATAAATTAAGTTTTAAACAAAAAATAACAAAACAAAACCGGAAAGTTATCTATAACTCTTTACAGACATCCTCACCTCAGGACCTTTTAAACAGAAAATATAGAACAACAAGAATAAATGAGTTTCAGAAATTAAACTCATCGCGCTTTTTAATATTCAGAAAAAGCCGGTTTAAAGGCAATATGTTTCCACTGCGTTGCATACGATTGCAAAAATATAAAATAATTTAGAAATGACAAGTTTTGAACAAAAAAGATACTACAACTTTCACCGAACCACTAAAAAAATTATTGACCACACTATTCATATACCGTTCCATATAATCCTCCCGATTGACCAAAGGATAATATTAAAAGGATTTGTATGATTTGCAATTCTGCCTTCGTTAATTCCTCCATTTTATTCATTATTCACTCATTTTTAGTTATCCCATCCAAGTATCGTTACACAAACGCACAACTATAAAAATAATTATACAACTACTTCAATAGTTATTTTCAAAACAGCCGATAAGAAATTTTTAAAAACAAGCTATATCTTTTATATTTGCAAAAAATAAAGACGATGAACATCACCACTTACTTTTTGATTCCCCTTGTCTTATTTGTTATTTTACTGTATCCCTTGGTCAGGAAGGCTGTTGCTTTACTAGAAATTCTGGTAAATAAACAGGTACAGCAAACTACTCAGGAAAAGCAAGCGAATACGTCGTCTACTTCACAAACGCTATTTAATCTGAAATTATTAGCTTATGAAAGGATTATTCTATTTATTGAAAGAATAAAGCCGGATTCGTTTATCCCCCGTACCCTTTCTCCCTCTCTTCCTTATCAGGAATATCAATTATTACTGATCACGAAATTCGGAAAGAATTTGAATATAATCTTTCCCAGCAGCTTTATTTAAGCGAAAATGCCTGGGAGGTCACGGTCAATTTCAAGGATAATATCATTACGCTGATCAATAGTGCAGCCACCTCCTGTCCTCCCCAAGCAACAGCCAGCGATCTGGCCCGAAAAATTTTAGAGCATTATATTTCGTCGGACCTGAAAGGAGATCAGATTTTAAAAATCGTCAAGGCAGAAATACAATAAAAGTGATAAAACTAGAGGCTAAAGGCTAGAGGCTAGAGGCTAGAAGCTAAAGACTAGAGGCTATGACGCAAAGTTAAAATTATTTTTTCAGCTTTTAGCCTATAGCATTTAGCTTTATTGCTTTCAGCCTTTCCTACTTTTTCCGTCTTCCCTCTTTGGTTCGGTCTTTACGTACTTTTTGGGGCGTTTTACTATTTTTGGCTGATTTGGCATGGAAAGCTCCACCACCTTTCGGTTTACCTTTTTGATAGACAATATTCGAAGTCTGTACTTTTTCGTCGTCAAGTAAGACATCTGAGATCACCAGATTTTCCGGTAAGGCAGCCCATTCGACCTGCTGCCCGATCAGCTTTTCGATTTCTTCGAATTTCGGCTCTTCTTTTTCCGTCACGAAGCTGATAGCCGTTCCTTCCTTTCCGGCACGGGCAGTACGTCCGATGCGGTGGATATACTCCTCAGGAATAGAAGGTATATCGAAATTGATGACATGGCTGACATCCTGCACATCGATTCCACGTGCCGCAACATCTGAAGAAACCATGATCCGAGTCTTTCCTTCTTTAAATGCTTTCAAAGCATTCAATCGGGAATTCTGGGCCTTATTCGAATGCAGTACACTCAGTTCCCCCTTCCAGTGGTCGCCCAGTCTCTCCACAATCCGATCGGCATTTTTCTTTGTTTCGGTAAATATCATGACCCTGCGAAATTCTTCTTTATCCGTGAGAAGTAACTTCAATAAGTTGATTTTAGTCTGAATATTAGGAAGATCATAGCGCAGCTGGGTAACCAATTCTACCGGAGTCGTCGGGTTACCTGTCTCTATCCGGACCGGTTCCGGAGCCAAAAATTCTGCTGCCAATTCAGCAATTGTAGTTGAAAAGGTCGCGGAAAACAGTAAAGTCTGATGCTTCTCGGGTACTACCTCAAGAATACTTCTGAGCTGAGGCATAAACCCCATATCCATCAATCGGTCAGCCTCATCGACAACCACAGTCTTAATCTGAGGGGTACGGATAATGCCATTCATATAAATATCCATAAAACGTCCCGGAGTCGTTACCAACAAATCGACTCCCTCGTATACCGCAGCTTGCTGTGTCCGGATATTCGTTCCTCCGTAAATGCCGACACAACGGATATCCATATACTCCGTCAGCAACTCTACACTCTCACATACCTGCACCACTAACTCACGGGTAGGTACAATCACTAATGCACGTGGGTAATTTCCCTGCGCATAATGAAGTTTCATCAGCAAAGGAATCAGATAAGCCAAAGTTTTACCGGTCCCCGTCTGGGCTATTCCAATCACATCCTTTCCGGAACGAATGACAGGGAAAGCCCGTTCCTGAATCGGTGTCGGTTGTTCAAATCCGGCATCTTCCAAAGCCATCAAGATCTGTTTGCTAATATTCAATTCATTAAAAGTCATGTATACAATGCATTAGAAATTCAATTCATCGGCCGGATAAGATCCGACCGATCCTGTTTTTTCTCTACAAAAGTACAAAAAGTTATCCGGTAAGGAAACAATTTTCACAGACATTCTGAGTATTACAGAAATACACTTAATATCAATAGATTACACAAATAATTGATTTTATTAATTTTTTTATGTGAAATTCGCAAACGTTTTACTTGTTTATTCAGAGATTTAGTCCTATATTTATTCCACTGATAAACCATAAAACTTTTGAGATATGACTACAATGATTACCTTCAATGAGTTGAGACAAATCAAAGACATGTTGCCCTCAGGGAGTATGCAAAAAATTGCGGACGAACTGGGACTCGACGTAGAAACAGTACGTAATTATTTCGGTGGAGACCATTATGATGAGGGCAAGGCTGTCGGTTTACATATCGAGCAAGGTCCGAATGGGGGCATAGTAAAATTAGACGATACTACGATCCTGGAAAAAGCCAAAGAAATGCTTGAATGTTAAATAAAAGAGCATTTTGTATTCTTTTAAAAGTCAGCACATATACCTCCGGCAGATAAATACATACGATAGTCTATCGTTTTGAAGATATCAATATCTCCACCCCATCGGTATCCTGACCCGAGGTATATGACTTTCAGAATACAAAATGCTTTTTTTACTCCAGACTTACTTGCAAATCTGTAAAGATCATCGCTTCCGGCGCATGATTGATAATATAAGCCGCAGGGAGGACCGAGTTTTCTTCTGCATTGATCACTCTTTGTAAAATGCTTGTCTTTGCATTTCCCAATACAGGGATAAGAAGTAGTTTCGCATTCAATATCAAACTACCTGTCATTGTAATTCTTTTCTGTCCACTTTCCGGATGTTGGGATACTTTATAGCAACATTTTGCCGTTAGTAATTCCGGCGTTGAAGGAAAAATAGAAGCAGTATGTCCATCCTCTCCAATTCCCAGAATGATTGCGTCAAAACGAGGACAAGAGGCATATCCGGGTAGTTCCCATTTCACCAATTCCGAATAATGTTCGGCCTCTACTTCAGGCTCCCGTTCGCCATGAATACGATGGACATGGGCATGTGGAATATCCAAAGGCCGGAACAACAATTCATCCGCATGTTTGAAATTACTCTCCTCATCATCAGGAGAAACACATCGCTCATCCACCCAATAAAACCTCAATTGCTCCCATTTTATCTTCTCCCGGTATTCCCGAATCCAAAGCCCGAACATTTGTTGGGCCGTACCGGCACCCGACAATGCTAAATGGAACGGAGAGATTCCCCGCATATTCATTTTTTCTATCAATTGTTCTGTCATTGCACGCAAAGCATCTTCAGCAGAACCCAATACTTTAAGTCTCATCTATTTGTATTTATCGTATTAAACTTCTTAGGGGGCACTTCAGCTCAAAATTACATACCCCGACAATATTCGCAATTTATGAATTTTTAAGAACTTTTCCAACAAAAACAAGAAACTATCTCTCAAATATTCTTTGTGTATTACGCAATCGTTCGGTTTAGGGTTATAATATCGACTTTTAAAGAAACAGATCAAAGTTTTTTATCTATTTTTGCAGTCCAGTAATCAGTTATGCTTCATCTTATGAATAAAATCATACTAAAACCAGGAAAAGACCGTTCGGTATTTCGTTATCATCCTTGGATATTCTCAGGGGCAATCGCCAAAACAGAGGGGAAATTACAGGAAGGAGACCTGGTCAGAGTCTATAGTTCGGACAATCAATATCTGGCGACAGGGCATTACCAGATCGGTTCTATCGCAGTCCGAATTCTCACTTTTGAAGATGAAGAAATCGGTTATTCTTTTTGGCTACAACGAATTACAGCAGCCTATCACATGCGCCGAGCTATCGGTTTGACCGACAGAGCAGACAACGATACTTTCCGGTTGATCCATGGAGAAGGCGACAATCTTCCCGGATTAGTCGTCGATTATTATGCCGGTGTTGCTGTCGTTCAATTCCACTCCGTAGGTATGTACCTGGAACGGGAAAATATCACCCGGGCCCTACTCGAAACTTTAGGAAACAGATTAACCGCCATTTACGATAAATCGGAATCTACCCTTCCCTACAAAGCGGCGATCGATCCACATAACGGTTACTTATACGGGAAAGCGGATCATTTTATAGCACAGGAAAATGGGTTAAAATTCAATGTCGACTGGTTAGAAGGCCAGAAAACCGGTTTTTTTATCGACCAACGGGAAAACCGACATCTGCTCGAAAAATATGCCGGTAATAAACAGGTCTTAAACATGTTTTGTTACACCGGAGGTTTCTCTTTTTATGCCATGCGGGGAGGTGCCCGATCAGTACATTCCGTAGATGTCTCCACCCGGGCGATCGAATTGGCCAAACAAAACGTAGCACTCAATTTTCCCGGAGACAGGCGGCATGAAGCATTTGCAGAAGAAGCTTTCAGATTTCTGGAACAATCTCACAATAAATACGACTTGATCATTCTAGACCCTCCGGCATTCGCGAAACATCAGAATGTACTCAACAATGCCATCCAGGGATATAAAAAACTGAACCGGAAAGGCATTGAAGTCGTCAAACCCGGTGGGATCATTTTCACCTTCTCCTGCTCACAAGTCATGACTAAGGAACTGTTCCGTCAGACCGTATTCACAGCAGCAGCCAACACAGGAAGGAAAGTACGTATCCTCCACCAGTTAACCCAACCGGCAGATCATCCGGTAAGCATATACCACCCGGAAGGCGAATACCTGAAAGGCTTGGTATTATATGTCGAATAATATACAGCCTATCGTTTCCCGGATAAAACCGGGAAACGATAAATAAGCCTTACGGTCACAGCTTACAGTTCAATTTCTCACGTTCTAAAGCGTACTTTTAGCTGCAGCAATCACTTCCTCAGCCAGTTGATTGGCAGCAGCCTCGTCTTTAGCTTCCGAGTAAATACGGATGATCGGTTCAGTATTCGATTTCCGTAAATGCACCCATCCTTGTGCAAAATCGATTTTTACCCCGTCGATATCTGTCACTTTTTCTGTGGCATATCTCTCTTTCAGCCCTTCCAGAATTTTATCTACATCCATATCGGGGGAAAGGGTCATCTTATTCTTCGAGATAAAATATGGCGGATAGGTACTTTTCAATTCGGTCATCTTCTTGCTCTGGGCAACGTAATGGGACAAGAATAATCCAACTCCGACCAAAGCATCCCGCCCGTAATGACTTTCCGGGTAGATCACACCACCATTCCCTTCTCCACCGATCACCGAATGCGTTCGTTTCATCTCGGCAACCACATTCACTTCTCCCACTGCAGCAGCATGATATTGTTGTCCATAAGCTTCTGTCACATCTTTCAAAGCCCTGGAAGAAGATAAATTAGACACGGTATTGCCTGGGGTGTGTTTCAATACGTAATCAGCTACTGCCACTAAGGTATACTCTTCTCCGAACATTTCACCGTTCTCGGAGATCAAAGCCAGCCGATCGACATCCGGATCGACCACGATTCCCAGGTCTGCACGGGATTCTTTCATTTTAGCAGCAATCTGAGTCAGGTTTTCAGGTATCGGTTCCGGATTATGAGCGAAATGTCCGGTAGGTTCACAGTTCAATTCAATGATCTCTTTTACCCCCAAGGCCCGCAATAAAGCCGGAATGACAACACCTCCTACCGAATTTACCGCATCCACGACAACTTTAAGATCAGCCTGAGCTATCGCATCCCGATTCACTAATTTTAACGCCAGCACCTGATCGATATGATATGGGGTATAATCCTTTTCTACAACAGTACCCAATTCATCCACCTCAGCATACTCGAACTCTTCTTTTGCCGCCAATTTCAAGACTTGTTCCCCATCGGCTGCCGATAAAAATTCTCCCCGGCTATTCAATAATTTCAGCGCATTCCATTGCTTTGGATTATGACTGGCTGTCAGAATGATACCTCCATCCGCTTTCTCGGCAGTCACAGCAATCTCTGTTGTCGGCGTCGTGGCTAAACCGATATTGACCACATCGTGTCCCAAACCCGTCAATGTTGCAGCCACCAATTTGGCATACATATCGCCCGACACCCGGGCATCCCTACCCAGAACTATTTTAGCCTTTTTTTTCCCGGCACCTGTCTTCAGCCAGGTTGCATAGGCAGAAACAAACTTCACGATATCCAGCGGGGTAAGATTATCTCCGGGATACCCGCCGACAGTTCCCCGGATACCCGAAATTGATTTTATCAAAGTCATATCTTTAAATTTTAGATTTCATTTCAATAGAAATTCAAAATTATAAAAAATCAGTTAGTCTGCCTAATATACATAAAAAAAGCTGTATTACTTACACGTAATACAGCCTTAATTATCTCATTCCAAGGACTTAAATTATCGCTTTGTATGCATCAGCATTCAACAGTCCATCCAGTTCAGTCTCATCACTGATTTTAATTTTTACAATCCATCCTTTTCCATACGGATCCTTATTCACTAATTCAGGTTCACCTTCGAGCTCTTCATTAAATTCGAGCACTTCACCTGCCACCGGTAAATAAAGATCAGAAACAGTTTTCACAGCCTCGATGGTACCGAAAGTTTCACCTGCTTCCAATGCATCTCCGACTGTTTCACATTCAACGAAAACGATATCGCCCAATTGACTTTGAGCATAGTCTGTGATTCCTACAACTGCTTCCTCACCTTCTACACGAATCCATTCGTGTTCTTTGGTGTACTTTA
>CDZB01072595.1_pt1 | contig 11100 bp, 9 predicted proteins | sample 554961 | NCBI WGS metagenome assembly CDZB01 (sample SAMEA3182106, study PRJEB8094) | gut metagenome | biome: human; feature: gut; material: Stool; isolation source: human stools | place: Canada | collected 2013-02-26
GTAACTACTCAGGTAGGTATGCCGTACTCATATTATGACGAAACAATAGCAGCTTAACGTTCAATTATCACTTCGCATTTGACGCTCATAAAAGCTATTGAATATCAAGAAAATAAACATTATTTTACTTGCATATTTGTTTTTTTTTTTGTACCTTTGTAGGTGAAATGAAGGCAAAGAAATCAGCAAATAGCAAAGTTCCCAGCAGGGCGTTACATGCCAAGAGTCGCAAGGATTCTTGTACAAACAACGTACACCCTGACGTAATTCTTGACGCTGATGAAGCATTGCGATATATTCTTGGAAGACTAACAAAACTCGAAGATGAAGTAGCTCCGATAAAGATTGAGAATAAGGAGTTGAAAAAGCGTAATGGATACCTTGAGTCGCAACACAGACAAGATCTTGCAAAAATCAAGAAACAGAATGCGGAAATCTGCACACTAAAGGCTCGTCTCGACAAATTGGAGAAACCAAAGAAAGATAGCCACAACAGCAACACACCTCCGTCTAAGGAAGATATTGCAGCCTCCGAGGAGAGGAAGCGTACAAAGTCATTGCGTGAGCCATCTGGCAAGAAGTCAGGAGGTCAGCCAGGACATAAGGGAAGTACTTTGCAAAGGGAAGAGAGATCTGATTTTTATGTAGAGGTACCATTGGACAACTGCCCGGACTGCGGTGAAGATTTGTCAAATGTTTCGGGTATTCAGAAGATGACTCGCCAGATGATAGATATAAACTTCCCGGCTCCAGTCATAACCCAGTACTCCATATTGGAGAAGGTTTGCCCTAATTGTGGGCATACTGTATGCAGCGAGTTTCCGGAAGGTGTAAACGGAGACGTATTCTACGGCCCGAATGTACAGGCCCTGGTTGTATATCTTTGTGAAGAGCACGCTGTATCATACCAGCGTATCAAAAGGCTCATGAATGATATGTTCCATATAGACATGAGTGAGGGTACGATCAACAATATAGTGCAAAGGATGACCAAGCGGGCAAGAGCACTTTACGAGAGAATCAAGTCAAAGATAGGCAAGTCTCCAGTAGCTGGCGCAGATGAGACGGGTATAGACATTGCGGGAGTCTTGCATTGGCTGTGGGTATGGCAGACAGAGACTGCGTCTTTTTTCAAAGCACATGCAAAACGTGGTCACAAAGCAATAGATGATACATTTGACAAGGGACTCCCAGATACAGTACTTGTAACGGACAGGCACGGAGCTTACTTCAGCATGAATGTCAAGACCCACCAGATTTGCCTCGTACATCTCCAGCGTAATCTCGTTTATCTGACAGAGTTGCAACCTGAAAACCAATGGCCCAAGGACATGCTCAATCTCATAACAGACGCAATGAAGCAACGCAGAGAAAAAGCATGGGACGAAATAGACCGTGAAGGGTTGAAAAAACGACTGGACGAACTACTTGACGGACCTCTTGGAACTGAAGACAAGGAGTTTACTGGTATGCAGAAGGGATTGTCTGGTAAAAAGGACTATATCTTCACTTTCCTTGACAACCCTGATGTCCCATATGACAATAATGCAAGTGAACGGGCAGTTAGACCGGCAAAGACGAAGCAGAAAGTCGCAGGACTTTTCCGTACGTTCCTTGGAGCCGAAGCGTATGCAGTAATACACTCCGTCATTGATACTGCCAAAAAGCAAGATCTTTCTCCGTTCCGTGAGTTGCAATTAATAGCACAGCTCAAACCGAGCATGCTGACATTATAAACAGCTTCATATTTTGTAAAAAAACGATTTACTCTCGTTGGTTGCAACGAGGGAAGTTGTGCATGGGGGAGTACGACAAACCTACCTGAGTAGTTACCACATTTAACGCTAAATACTGCTAAAAGTTCTTATTTTGTTTGGTATTTCAGTACATACCACAGGTCTCTTATGCGTGCTTCGGGATCCCATTTGCCATCAAAGGTCCAAAGGGCAGTAAGGCCATGGAAGGCAGGATGGCCAGGAGCCTGGTCGAGATTGTCGCGCAACCATCCGCTGTCGCCTCCCTCGCGTTCGCAACCATAATAATATACGCGCAATCCCCAGGGGCAAGGGTCGAGCACCTTGTCGCTATAGGCATAGCTGATGTTACTGTCGAGGATGTTTTTCGACATACGGCAGTGGGCCAGATAGAACTGGTGGTCGTGGTGATAGCGTCCCAACTTGGTGGGCGAGAGGGCATCGAAGGAAGAGCATGTCACGACAAACTTGTTGTTGATGTCGCCTCTGCCGTCGTGCCAGAGGATGGCTCTGCTGTCGCCGACAAACTTGCAGCGTGTGGCATAGCATCTGCCACGAGGACACATAAAGTCGACACCCGGACAGCGCAGGTAGAGGTCGGCATGATAGTACATTCCTCCATTCTGACACCATAGCGAGAGGGCATCGTTGCCGTCGGCAAAGATATTGCTGTTGATGACGATGGTGCGTGTTGCCTTGCCATAGATGGCCATCTGGTGTGTGGTGGTCTTCTCCACCGTGCTACCATAATTATTATATACGGTGATGCCGCTGATAACACAGTCGTTGGCATTGTCCTGCAGTACGATGACCCCCATGTGTACAGGCTTCCCCTTGTATTCCTTAATGGTTTGTGAGGCTGTGGTCTCGGCATATTGGATGATGACACTGTCGCGGTCTTCGCCTACGAGCACGATATTGGGACGGTCGATAATGACCTTCTCGTGATACACTCCGTTGCGGATGAGTATCTTGAAAGGCTTCGCTGGGTTCTCGGGAGCCTTCTCTATGGCATCCTGTATGCGCTCGCCGGCATTGACTATTGCATCGAAACATGACAGCTCTGGCTTCGAGAAGCGGTTCATGTTGATGAGTCCACGCTCGTTGGCACCGGGCGAGTTGAGGCTGAGGTTCAGCTTGTTGGCCGTATCATACTTGTCGGCCCACTTTTCGTAGAGAGGATAGATGAAAGCAGTACGGTCGCTGTACCATGAATAACCGTTGCGACGCTCTGTACCTATCTCCCAAAGATGCCGGCGTGGCACACCGTCGCGGTCGCACACGAATGGCTCACAGTGCTCTAAGTCGTAGTATCTTGCCCACAGAGGTGTGGTGGCATCGGGGTCTTTAACGAGTTCGGTTGTTCTGAAAGGAGAACCAAACTCGCCCTTGCGTACCACTTTCAGCCCCGTCAGTTTATAGGTGTCAAACCACTGCATGGCTCCACGAATGGCGCGTTTTATCTCTTCGCTTGGGTTAGGAATCTCCATCAGCATAGCCACGATGCGTGCACTCTCGTTAGAACTGTAGGACGAGAGCTCGAAGGCACGTGCCGGACGAGGCTCGAAGGTTACGCGGTCGTGCTGCTGGCACCATACGGTAGGCTTGCCGTTCTTGACTATCTGGCACTTCAGTATGCACTCCACACCCTTGTTGAAAGCCTTGATGGCCTTTTGGCGCAGCGCCTTGTCGGTCAGCTTGCCATCGAAGGGAGCCTTCTGCAGATAGATGTCGCGCAGCATTTCCATGGTGTTGACCATGGCATCATCGTTGAAGGTGATATGAACCTGATAGCCACGCATCCCGGGCCAGAACTGTGGCCATCCGCCATTGTCGTACTGTCCGCTCAGCAGGTATTCCACACCCTGGCAGAAAGCCTCACGATACTTCTTGCTCTTGGTGGCCTGATAGAGCCGAGCCAGATACGTCATCTGCATATTGGTGGCATCGTTGTCGGTGGTAGAGTCGTCTCGCCGGCTTTTGTCATTGAGTACTTGCTGCCGTTCCTCATGAGTCATGGGCTTTGCCATGTCGATGTTCTTTGGCCATCCGCCCGTCACTCTCTGGTAGTCAAGAATCTGGTCGCCAATGAGTCGGGCTTGCTCTGTTTTGAAGAATTCCTTTTTAGTTTCCCTCAACGCATTGTACCTGCGCTGGGCATGGGCTGGCAAGAGGGCCAACGCCATCAGGATGGAAAGATAAAATGCTTTCATATTATAATAGTTTATGTTTAGTTTTTAAGTTTGGTGCAAATATACAAATATTATTTTGATAATATCATCTTTTTTTCGTATTTTTGCCGATGCTTATTATTAGCATCGGCATTTTTGGGGGTACATTATTAGATTTATAATAATATTGTTTTTATCGAACAGAAACAGGTAAACATGAAGACGATACAACCGATATTGACCATTACGGGTTCTGACAGTACCGGAGGCTCTGGTGTCCAGGCAGACATCAGAACCATCTCTGAGTTGGGAGGCTATGCTGCTTCAGCCATTACTTCCATTACTGTGCAGAACACTTTAGGTATTCAGGCATTTTTTGATGTTCCAGCCGAGATTGTTTCGGGTCAGATAGAGGCTATCATGAATGATATTCAACCGAGCATCGTGAAGGTGGGTATGATTCGTAGAGTGGAGACGCTTGAGGTCGTGATCGATGCTCTGACGAAGTATCGTCCGGATTATATCATTTATGCCCCTGCCATCTGGTCGAGCAATGGCGATGCATTGATGACGGAGGATGTGGTGAGCCAGATCAGGTATCGTTTGCTGCCACTCTGTTCGGTCGTTGTTGCCCGAAAGAAAGAAAATGATATTATTCTGCAAGACACCAAGTTGCTGCGCATGGCTGAGGGTAACGGAATGCAGGTGTTCCTGCTCGACAATGCCAATTCACATGGTCTTACCAACCGTTTCTCTTCTGCCCTTGCCGTATATCTGAACCAAGGCAAGAAGATGGAGGATGCTTTGGCGATGGCACAGGATTTCATCAACGTAGAGTTGACACGTGAGAGCAACCTGCAGGGACGCAGTTCGGAACTCTATAATCAGTTTATCTCTCAGGTCAACAACTTCTGCCGCACCTATAGTGATGTGCATTTCTATGCAGACCAGTTGAATGTGAGCAGTCGCTATCTGGCACAGGTAACCCGTCGTATCTCGTGCAAGACACCGAAGGCTATCATAGATGAATATATTGTAAAGGAGATAGAACGTGAACTTTCTACCACCACGCATACGGTGCAAGAGATAGCCAATACCTTCGGCTTCTCATCGCAAGCCCATCTCACCAAGTTTTTCAAGAAGATGAAGGGGGTCACTCCTTCTGCTTTCAGGCAACCAAAACCAGTTGATTAAATGAGTCCAGCCAACTGAGAAAATAAAATTGCTATAAGCCTATCTAATGGACGTTTGAATGTGGCTTTGCGTAAGTCTCCAAATGAACTCTATGGATCTTATGGCAAATATTCGATATATTTACGTAAAGGTAATGTGTTTACTAAAGTGACGTTTGATGTCAATCTTTAAGTTATGTTCAACAGATGATATCTCATATCTTAAAAAGATGTAGGAATCTATAAATTATTACTTTGAAACGATAAAGTCGACAATAATGTTTACAGACCTTACTGTATAAAGGAATGATTGCTGAAGCGTTTATTTAAGTAGGCATAAATTGTATTATTATGAATTTACAAACTTTCAATTTGAAGAACTCTTCTGTCTTGAATGAAGAAGAGTTGATGGTATTGCTAGGCGGAGGTTTTGATGAAAACGAAGTGATAAATATGAATTGTTGGAACATCGTATAAAAGATTATTGTTGGCGAGTCATTAATAATAAAAAACTTAAGAGATGAAGTACATTTGGGTAGTGTTGATGTTATTTTTGTTTCCTTTCACTTGCTTAGCGCAGGTGAGGGGAAAAATTGTATCTGTATCGGATTCCTCTTGTGTGCCTTTTGTTACAGTTTCTGCTTTTGATAAAACAAATCGGTTTCTGGGTGGAGTGCGCAGTATGGAAACAGGAGAATTCTCTTTGGAGAGCAAAGGAAACATATATAAATTGTCTTTCCAGTCGATAGGTTTTGAAAAACGAGATACTATATCTCCTCTTGGTTTCAAGGGCGATATAGGTGTTGTTGTATTGCAATCAAAGGTGGAAAATTTAAAGGAGGTGGTAGCTGTGGCTGATATGGTGAGTAGAAATGCATCTAAAGAAACTGTATTCATCACTGATTCCCTTCGAAAAGGAACCACTAGTGCTATACAGCTATTAGCAAAAATTCCAGGTATAACAACAGATTGGGGAACAGACGAAGTGAATGTAGGAAAAGATAAAAATGTACCTGTAATTATCAATGGCAAGGAAGTAAAACGAGAATATGCCATCAGCATAAACCCAAAGCGCATCAAAACAGTAGAAATTATGCGTTATCCTGCTGGTAAATATTCTGAATATCCTGTAGTGCTCAATATGGAACTGGTTAATGACTATACAGGATGGGATATAAGTGCGTTCTCTCGCAATTTGTATTCTTTCAGAAATAAGCATTCCAATAGGGAAGCTATGGGTGCAAACTTTACCTATACATTTCCAAGGGTTAATCTGTATGGCAGCCTAAACTTTACGCATCGTCAGAATTATGATGTATTAGGTTATGAATATAGTAACTTGGGTGATGTGACGATAAAATCAAAGGCTATTGATTATAGAAAACCAAACATGAGTACTGGGAGCAATATTGGTAGCTTTAGTTTGGGAACAGATTATAAATTGTCAGATAATCAAACACTATCTGTGCAAGCTTGGATAGAGACAAAGGGAAGTAAACAAAGTGATTCCTTTTCTGTTTCTAATAGGGACGAAAAATATGAATCAAATAGCCTAGATGATTTCAATACAGATGATTATACTATTGGATTGTTTTATAAGGGAATGGTTCTAAAACATTTAAATTTATCTTCGGAACTCATATATAATAGGTATGATATTCATGAAGATAGATTTTATAGTGCAAAAAATGATGTAGCTCAAACCCCTTACAAGGGAGATAAAAACTATTGGCGTTATTATTTGTCTGGTTATTATAACTTAGGCAGTAAGGTGTCTTTGTGGGCAGACTTCACCCAAATATGGAAAGATTATTCTAATTCTGACCGGAATGAGAATGTTCTGTTGCATAGTAGCAAGGAAACTCGAAGTAAATTGATGGGAGCAATATCATATCAGCCATTTAGAAATTTCAATGCTTTGTTAGGCACTCATTTGTTGGCTGTTAAAGATGAAAACCAATTGAAGGCTGTATCTGAGAAACATACATCTTGGATGCCTTTGTTTAAGGGTTATTGGAAACCTGTTAAGTGGATGTATTTGCAATATAATTATTTTTGTGATGTGGAATACCCCAACCTAGATCAGTTGTCAACGGTAAGATGGCAAGTGAACGATGTGCTTTGGCATAGAGGTAATTCTGAGTTGAAACCTAGAATTATGCATTATTCTGAAATTACGGTCAACTTTGTCAATATAGTCAAGATTGACTATATGTACAAGCAGAGCAAGGATGAGATTATAGACTATTATCAGCAAGAAGAGGATAAAACTTATCAAACTCAAGCAAATTGTAATTACAGACATAATTACTTGGGAATGGAAGGTGATTATAATCTTGGCAAAGGCGTAGAACTGTCATTTGTTGCAAATTACCAATGGTATCATCGGTATATGAAAGATGACACGAAGCATTTTGGTAGAACCTGGTATCTTGATACACAGTTTCTTTGGAATGTTCCAAATACAAAATTGAGTTTCATGGCTAGCTATTTCCTTCGACATGACAAATTGCCATTATTACAAGGTAAACAGTATGATGAAGAGGAAAAGTTGTTTGTAGGAACTTCTTACTCTTTGTTAAAAGGTAAGTTGCCAATATCTTTGGAAGTAAGCATACCGACTTCCATGATTTCCAAGAAGACTTATACGAAAGTGAGTCTTCCAAATTTTGCTTATCAAACCTATGGAGATAATAGAGTGAATGCTTTTGTTGCCCTAATCAGTGTTAAGTATAGTTTGGGTAAGGGGAAGACAACAAAGCTAAATAATAGTAAGAATTTAGATGTGGAAAAGTAAATGAATAGATTTCCTGTTTGTTTTCAGCATGATAGTATGCTATGTGGCATTACTTGCTTGTAGATGATTTGTAAATATTTCGGCAGAGAATATTCTTTAGATTCTCTGTCGAAACTTTGCTTTGCCACAACCGAAGGGGTTTTGATGCTTGGTATCAACGAAACAGCGAAGACCTTGGGACTGTATACGGTATGTGCCAAAACAAGTGTCGTAGAACTTAGCGAGACTCCGCTCCCTTGCATCCTTCATTGGAATCAGAATCATTTTGTTGTATTATATAAGGTGAAGAAGGGCAAGAAGTTCTATATCGCAGACCCTGGCAAGGGAAAGACAACTTATAATCTTGAAGAATTCAGACGGCATTGGATAAGTACTCGCTCTAATTGATATCCAATTAAAGTCCAATTTGGAGCGAGTTTGTTTTGTTAACACATAGATAAATCTCTCTTGTAAAATCGCCAGTGAAGCCTTTCTACAGCTTCGCTGGTGATTTCTCAGTATATAATCTTACTCAATCATATTCTTGAGTATCCATTTCCTGAAGAATGGGTCTTCTATTTCATATCTGTCACTTCGGAAGATGTAGCCTTTCTTGCTTAAACGCAATAAGGCACTGGTCATCGTGCTGGTAGGTTGGTTCCTGTCTTGTGCAGGATTGTTGCCCTCGCAGATGCTGACCATAACATACTTGTCTGTCTTGTTGAAATTCAGCCATAAACGTTCGTAGTCTAAATCATGGGTCGTTATGATATCTTCTACGGCGAGTTGGAGTACATCCTCGTTTTTACCAGCTACCAGGTTGTTCCAAACTGCGAATGAAAGCTGTTGCGTGTAGTATGGATGGCAACTTGTAAAGGTCAGTATCTCGTCTGCAATTTGAGCAGCCTGCTCTGATACATCTTCCAATCTGTCTGCAATATATGACTTGAAATCTTCGTATGGAATCTTGTTGAGTCTCATCAGCATTCCAAAATGATAGAATGGAGACTTCACCCGTTCAAAGATATCTGTCATCATCGATTCCTGGCTACCCAGAAAGATGTAATTGATGCCTGTCTGTTCCTGCATGATGGAACGGAGCTGCTTATCCATGTTTTTGTCGATTTCCAGGATGCTTTGAAACTCGTCCAAGACAACAATCAGTTTGTTTTGAGGTGTAGATACCTTCTGGATTGTATTTAAAACATCTTCTATTGCTGTTGTTCCACTGTCGGTTGATGGTTGGAATGAAACCGATAGCTCGTCTGTCATAGGATTCATATTGATAGAAGGAATGATGCGGAAGTTACGAAGATAGTGCTTCATCTTTTCAAGTTTGAATTGATTGAGCAGTTCCTTCAGAAGCTTTGCCGCAAAATCTTCTTTGTTGAGCACGGCTTGCATATTGAGCCATAGGTATGGTCGCTGGGTTTGGATAACAGCCTTTTTTACGAGACTTGATTTACCAAAACGTCGTGGTGACATAAGAACGAGATGGTTCTCGCTCTTGAGAAACTGGACGATGTAGTCCAGTTCTTTCACTCTGTCTGTAAAGTATGGGGCATCAACTAATGAGCCAAATTTAAACGGATTTTCCATAATCGAAATTTTTCGTAACGAAACTTTTCGCAAAGATACGAAAAATAAAGATGCTCAGATGATAAACTCCTTTAAATTATTGTTGTTTAACAAATCTTTTTGTGTAGAGCTTTGCATATTTTGGAATATGGCTTATACTTTTGCGATTGATGGCATTCTTGCCCAGCATCGCTTTGCCTATCAAGCGTTGATATACCAGTTGACAGCCAAGCAGAAGCAGGTGCTCACGGCTATCGCTTTGGAAGGAAAAACCTCTTCTCTGATGTCACAAGAGTTTTTGCAGAAGTATCATCTTGGGGCAAGCACCGTGCAAGGAGCGGTCAAGACTTTGCTTGACAGAGATTTTATCACGCAAGATGATGGGGTATTTCAGTTATGCGACAAGTTTTTGGAGCTGAGTTTAAGGGGATAAAAAAGGAAGCAAATGTATGAATTTTAACGATGCGTTTTATAGTGGTCTAACGATGCGCTTTATTAGGTGCTAATGATGCGCATCGTTAAGGTGCAATGATGCGCATCGTTAAGTTAGGTCGATTTTTTAACAAGTTATAGCTTATAAAAATAAGTGCAGAAAAGTGTATCGCAGCTACATAAAACTGCACTAAATATAATGTAATATTCTTAGTTTGAGCGATGTTAACATAAAGTTCTAAAGCTGCCAAAGGAGAACAAGAGTGGTTGGAACGTAAACAGTTGGGAATGAGTAGATTTGCAAAAAGTTGCCAAATAGCCATAAAGCAAGCGAGTGAGGAATATTGAAGTAGTTCAGTTACTAAATCGTGAGCCACAGTTACCTATGCAAAGCAGGTAACAATGCGGAAAGGCAACTTTGTGCATCAACGGATTTTATTGCGCTGATTCTCAATGCTTTGCGTATCAAGGAACGCTTACAAAATGATTATATTTGCACACTCTAAATGTAAGCGTTATGAAAATCGAAAAATTCAAGGTGTTGCTCTACCTAAAAAAGGGCGGAAGACCGTCTACAGGCAAGGTTCGCAAGCTGTCGCATCAGAGAGGTTTCCACGAAACCAATGTATATGTGGTGGACTTGTTGAGAAGATTGAAAGCAATCCTTGACGAGTATCGCCAAGCAAGTTATAAACCGAAGCCAAGCAGTATGGGCAGAAAGGAGGATACCACAGCACAGTTGAGAGATTGGAGCAGAAAGTCGATGAGCTTTCTGCCTCCACAAAGAACGCAGGAGCGGAAACCGTTCCAGCAAGTAATGACATAACCAAGTTGGATAAGTCAATCAATGCGATGTTTAGTATAGGCTTTTTCCAATCGGTCATCGTATTAATTTTGAGCACTCTCCAGAGTTATTTTAGACTCGCTTTTCTAAACTGTTTAGCATATATTACCTCAAATCCGCAACCTATAGGGTTTAGTGGGATTTTGCTTGCAAAGCGACAAAATTCATTTTATTGTACATATTTCTTGCACAACAGAAATGTCGCAGACACAAAATCCCCTTACCCCATAAAGCGACTTGAGGTAATACGCTGGTTTAACCAGAAAAGCATGGTCTTTAACCAAAGTCTGTCTTGAACAGGTTGGCATAAGCATTGTTGTCTGAGTAAATGTTCAATACATGCCTACGTGATGTCTTAATCCATTTCGCAGGA
>CDZB01045605.1_pt1 | contig 11086 bp, 6 predicted proteins | sample 554961 | NCBI WGS metagenome assembly CDZB01 (sample SAMEA3182106, study PRJEB8094) | gut metagenome | biome: human; feature: gut; material: Stool; isolation source: human stools | place: Canada | collected 2013-02-26
CAGCTGACGTTGAGGAATATTTTAAAAATCTTATCAGATTTGAAGGCTATAGAATTATAAGTGAGAAAGCTGACAGTGAGAATTTCAGGGCTGGATATGATGAATTATGTATGCAGGCTAATAAACTGTTATTTATGAAAAGTGAATAAACGGAAAGAGAATAGTTAAGATGTTAAATGTCATATATGAGGATAAAGATAAAATAATAGTTAATAAACCGGCAGGGCAGCTTTCGCAGAGTGCCAGAGGCTTTGATATGGATCTGGTAAGCGAAGTGCTTACATATAGAAAGAATAAGGGTGAGGAAGCCTATGCGGCAATTATTAACAGGCTTGACAGACCAGTATCAGGTCTTGTGCTTATAGCAAAGAACAAGAAAGAAGCGGCAAGGCTTTCAGCACTTATGCAAAGGGAATCTTTATGCAAGCAGTATCTGGTACTTGTATGTGGCAGACCTCATAGTGATACAGGCACATTTACAGATTATCTTTTAAAAAATGGCAAAGATAACACATCAAAGGTGGTATCAAAGGAACAGGCAGGAGCAAAAAAGGCTGTGCTTGAGTATAGCCTTATTGACTATGACGAGGAAAGAAATGTTTCACGCATTTTGATTAATCTTATAACAGGACGACATCATCAGATACGTGTCCAGTTATCATCAAGGAATCTGCCCGTTGTTGGCGATGGCAAATATGGTGGAAACCCAGCGGTTAAGAAAGCAGAGGAGTACCATATTAAAAGGGGCTGTATAGCATTATGTGCTAAGAGCCTTACAGTTGATGGAAAGGTGTATGAAATTGAGCCTGAATTTTCAGGAGGAAAATAGAAAGACTAAAAACAGAGATTTGACAGCTCAGGAAAACAAGCAATCAATATAGAATTTTTTCAAGTATAATTTGTCGGTAATGTGGAATTATTTCATATATAGATGATGAATTATTACGGAGGAGATTGTATATTTTGCGTGATGAAAAGAGTGGTAAGACCAGAATAAAATTTCTTTTTGGAATAGCTGTTATAGTGGCGGCTGTATATATAAGCTTTAAGTATCTGATTGTGTATGTATGGCCATTTGTTATAGGTGTGTTTATAGCAGTTATACTTGAGAAGAAGGTAATATATCTGTCAGATAAGCTATACATAGGACTAGATAAGCTTTTAGTATGGAACAAAAGAATAACAATTAAGAAAAAGAAGTGTCAGGGGATTGCTGCAACGATTATTGTATCATTGATATTTGTTGTACTGCTGGCACTTTTTAGTTTTATAATTTTTAAGGGTGTAGATGAGTTCAGCAGGCTGTTAAGAAACCTTGATTATAACCTGATTGCGGTAAAGCAGCTCACAGCCAGAATGTGTTTTGATGCAGATGCATTTCTGGGACTGGAAGGAGGCTGTTGTCTTGAGTCACTTATTGCGTGTGGACATAAACTTATGAGCATAATGCCTGAGAAGATAATATTGATATCTGCTCCAGTTGTAAAAAATATTGTTATTATTATGGGTGGAATTGTTGTATGCTTCATAGCAGTTATATATCTTGTGTCTGATTTGCAGAAGTTCAGGGATAATATAAGACAAGTAGTATTCTATGAAGAAATCCGTATGATATGGAAAGAAGTAAGAAGGCTTATAAATATTTATTTCAAAGTGCAGCTAAGAATTATGCTGATTAACTCTGGGTTATGTATGTTGGCATTTGCGATACTTAAGAATCCATACGCTATTGTGCTGGGAATTATTATAGGGATAATTGATGCACTTCCTGTATTCGGAACGGGTACTGTGCTTATTCCTTGGATATTAATAAGCTTTCTTATAAGAAATTACAGATATGCGGTAATTTTGTTAATGGCATATATAATCACGTATTTTGTGCGTGAGATTATGGAGTCCAAGAGTATGGGCGACAGACTGGGAATATCACCATTTACAATGCTTGTGATAATATTCACTGGACTGCTTGTATATGGTGTGGCAGGTTTTATAACAGGACCGGTAAGTTATGTCATAATTAAGGCATTGGTTATAAGACTTAGGTGTGAAATGGGGATAGAGTAGGCATATAAAATATTTAAATAACGGATATCTGTGTTCTACTTGAAAATCCCTGCTGAAAATGTTAGACTATTACAGATTATGTGAGCTTTAATATGTGGATAACCTGTGGCATCTTTTATTGTGGGTTATCTGCTTAGATTACAGGCTTGCGGCACATTTAACAGGACGCGCAGACAGCGCAGGAAATGAGGTATATTTATGGCAGAGGATAAGAAGTTAGTAGAAGCGATTACTTCCATGGATGTAGACTTTGCACAGTGGTACACAGATGTATGTAAGAAGGCAGAGCTTATGTCATATTCAAGCGTTAAAGGATGTATGATATTTAAGCCGGCTGGATATGCAATCTGGGAGAATATAAAGAATGAAATGGATAGAAGATTCAAGGAAACAGGCGTAGAGAATGTATATCTTCCTATGTTTATTCCAGAAAGTCTTCTTGAGAAAGAAAAGGATCATGTAGAAGGATTTGCACCAGAGGTAGCCTGGGTTACTTATGGAGGACTTAATCCACTTCAGGAGAGAATGTGTGTAAGACCAACATCTGAGACACTTTTCTGTGATTTCTACAAGGATGAGATACAGTCTTACAGAGATTTACCAAAGGTATATAACCAGTGGTGTTCAGTTGTAAGATGGGAGAAAGAGACAAGACCATTCCTTCGTTCAAGAGAATTCTTATGGCAGGAAGGACATACAGCACACGCAACAGCAGAAGATGCAGAAGCACGTACACAGCAGATGCTTAATCTTTATGCTGACTTCTGTGAGGAGGTTCTTGCTATCCCGGTTATCAAGGGCCGCAAGACAGATAAAGAGAAGTTCGCTGGTGCAGAAGCTACTTATACTATCGAAGCACTTATGCACGATGGAAAGGCCTTACAGTCAGGAACAAGCCATAACTTTGGTGATGGATTTGCTAAGGCATTTGGTATACAGTATACAGATAAAGATAACAAGCTTAAGTATGTTCACCAGACATCATGGGGAACAACAACAAGACTTATCGGTGCTGTTATTATGACACACGGCGATAATTCAGGACTTGTGCTTCCACCTAAGGTTGCACCAGTTCAGGTTGATATTATTCCTATTATGCAGAAGAAGGAAGGTGTGCTTGATAAGGCATACGAAGTAAGAGATGCTATCAAGGCAGCAGGTCTTAGAGTTAAGGTTGATGATTCTGATAAGAATCCAGGCTGGAAGTTCTCAGAGCAGGAAATGCGTGGTATTCCAGTAAGAGTTGAGATGGGACCAAGAGATATTGAAGCTAATCAGGCTATCGTTGTACGCCGTGATACAAGAGAGAAGATTACAGTTGCAATTGATGAACTTGCAGTTAAGCTTCCGGAAATTCTTGACACTATCCAGAAAGATATGCTTGAGAGAGCAAGAGCACATAGGGATGCACATACATATGTAGCAGTTAACTATGATGAGTTCAAGGAAACAGCAGCTAATAAGCCAGGCTTTATCAAGGCTATGTGGTGCGGTGAGCAGGCTTGTGAAGATAAGATTAAAGAAGAGACAACTTGTACATCAAGATGTATGCCATTTGCACAGGAGCAGTTAAGCGATGTGTGCGTATGCTGTGGCAAGCCAGCTAAGAAGATGGTTTATTGGGGTAAGGCATACTAATTAAATGCAGCAATTCTGACATATCAGTGAACTGCATAGCAATGGGAGCAATCCGAGGGCATAAGTCAAGGGCAGAGTACCTTTTGCCTCTGACATTAATATATAAGATTATATAGAATACTGATAAGAATGGCAGACAATGCGTAAATACGGCTGGTTACCAGACTTGTCAGTATTTTTTACATTTATTTTATAAATATTAACACTGGATTTACGATTGTATACAAGCAGATTTTATAAACTCCCCATATATTATATATAGTCTTTAATTAAGCTGTTATCTGCAAAATACGTATGGCAGACAGATTGATAAAGACCAGGCTGAAAATATAGAGGCAATTATTATTGTACAGGATAATGGCACATTTTCAGCAATATAAAATGTAAAGCTTGATATCGGGAGGAAACGATGAGAAGAATGAAGAAGGTTGCGGCAGCAACGTTAACAGCTATTATGGTAGCAAGTATTGCAATGGGAACAACTGAGAGCTGGGCAAGAAGTTCAACAAGAGCAGCGTGGAACAATGCTGCGGCACAGTCAAAGGACGAGGAGCAAATTGTCAATGATGCCTGTTATGCAGAAGATGGAAGCGTGACAGAGGAAAGAAATGTAAAGTCAAATGTATATGCTAACAGCGAGGAATGGGCAGCGTGGAAGACAAAGTGGGAATCAGTAAGAAATAACTTCTGTCAGATTGCACTTACACCGGGAGAAAATGCAACAAAGCTTAATGCAGCGTGGTATTCAACAACTGAGGGCGAGACACCTAAGATTAAGCTTATGGATTCAACAGGCAGAGAGATAAAGACATATGAGGGCGTGCAGTCGGTTGATACAGATGTTGAAACAGTAGTTGATAATGGAACAACTTATACATTATATCCTTGTAAAGTAACTGTTACAGATCTCACAGAAAATACTTCATATCAATATCAGTATTATGTCAACGGTGCTTGGTCAGATACATATAGTTATAAGACACAGTCTACAGAAAGCTTTTCAATAATGTATGTCGGCGACCCACAGATTGGTGCTTCAACTGGACAGATTAAGGGCGAGAATAAAGAGTATTTTGCGATGAATGACTCTTATAACTGGTATCACACACTTAATAATGCAGTCAGCAAGTTCCCTGATTTGAGCTTTATTATGTCAGCAGGTGACCAGATTAACCAGTCATCGGTTTCAAAGGATGCAGATAAGTTAGAACAGCAGATTGAATATGCAGGATTTCTTAATCCAACAGTATTAAGAAGCCTTCCGGTTGCTGTTACAATCGGTAACCACGATTCAAAGTCTGTTAATTATTCAAACCATTTTAATTATCCTAATAAGCAGACAAGCAGTGATAATACAGCTTCTAAGACAGCGGCAGGAACAGATTATTACTTTACATATGGCAACACTTTATTCATAAGCATAGATACTAACAATTACAATGTTACAACTCACGAAAATGTTATTAAAGAAGCGACTGAGAATAATCCAGATGCCAAATGGAGAGTTCTTATGTTCCATCAGGATATATATGGTTCAGGTTATGACCACTCAGATTCAGATGGTATAGTTCTTCGTACACAGCTTACTCCTGTAATTGATAAATATGATATTGATGCAGTCCTTCAGGGACACGACCATACATATTCAAGAACTTACCAGCTCACATCAGACAGCAAGGCACATAATTCATACACAGCAGCACCATCAACATCAAAGACTGATGAATTTAATGCCTATCTTACAGATAATTTATGTTATCAGCTTTCAACAGGGGAAAAAGATGGTTCAAAGGTTGTAGACCCTGAGGGAACAGTATATTTTGAGGCTAACTCAGCAACTGGTAGTAAGTATTATCAGCTTATAGGTACTAAGCAGAATTATATTGCCGCAAGATGTCAGAGCTGGAGACCTACATATTCAGTAATTGATATAACAGATACAACATTAACAGTAAGAACTTACGATGCGGCTACTAATGAAGAACTTGTGGCAGATGGTGGAGTAGCAACTGCTTATACAATTGTTAAGCAGGCTGATAAGAGTGCACTTACCAGTGAGGTTGCCAAGGCAGAGGCTTCTTTGGAAACAGCTAAGGCGGCAGGCAATTTTACAGAAGAGTCAGTAAATGCTCTTTCAGATACAATTGAGGCAGCTAAGGCAATTCTTGATAATGAGGAAAGCACAACAATGGATATTGCAAGTGCAGTTACATCACTTCAGGATGCAGTTAAAGCATTAAAGACAGCAGATAACAGCAGTGATAATGTTAATAACGGCACAGAAAATGGTGATAATGCGGCTGATAACAATGGCAATAATTCATCAGATAATAACGGTAACAACACATCAGACACAACAGGTTCTGGTAATGATAATGCGGATAATACGGCCGATTCTTCAATGGATAATGAAGGCACTCAGACAACAGATAACTCATCAGATGTAACAGCAGTTAATGAGAGCTCTGATAATTCCAATACAACCGTCAAGACAGGTGATATAAGCAGACCGGCAGTATATTACACAGCTGCAGGAATATCATTAATAGGAATTGCAGGAATTGTATTAGCAGACAGAAAAAAGAAACATATTAAATAATGGAGATATATAATGTCGGATAAAAAGAAATTCTTAATCCGTATTATAGTAATTATAGCCGGTCTTGCAGCATTTATAATAGCTGCTGACCGGCTTAAAGTTACAGATAAGGCGGAGATAGTAACAACTCTTGGTTATTCCTATGAAAGTGCCCGGGTTGTTGAGGTGGTGGAAGATAATCTTTCACCAGATGGAATAAGAGTCGGATACCAGATGTTAAAGGTTCAGCTTACATCAGGTGAGTATAAGGGGGAGATAGTCAATGCAACGAGTGCAGAGGGTAATCTTTTTGGAGCAGTGTGCCATAAGGGGGATTCTGTAGTTGTGCATATGAGCGTGTCAGGAGAGTCTAAAAATGTATCTGTCTATTCAAAGGACAGGATTATACAGATAGCTGTATTTGTTGGAATATTTCTGCTTCTAATATGTGTTATTGGTGGAAAGAATGGGGTTAAATCGGTTGTCGGGCTGGTGTTTACATTTGTTGCAATATTCAAGATATACATACCTCTTATATATAGAGGTTTTTCGCCATTTGCTGCGGCGGTAATTATTACAATAATAACGACAATTGTGACGATGTATCTTATAAGCGGTGCAACTATAAAGACATTTTGTGCAATTGCAGGTACGGTTCTTGGGGTATTGTTAGCGGGAGTCAGTGCGTGGCTGTTTGGCGTATGTGCGGATATTGACGGATATAATGTGTCTAATATAGAAACGCTTTCGTATGTGGGACAGCTTACAGATATTAAGATTGGTGGCCTGTTGTTCTCAGGAATATTAATAGCATCGTTAGGTGCGGTAATGGATGTTGCTATGTCGGTATCATCGGCGATAAGTGAGATACACGATAAAGCACCAGAGCTTAGTTCGGTGGAATTGTTTAAGAGTGGAATGAACGTGGGACGTGATATGATGGGAACTATGTCTAATACACTTATACTTGCATTTGTCGGAAGTGCAGTTAGCGAGCTTGTAATTAATTATGCGTATAACCTTCCATTCAGGCAGATTATTAATTCTTATAATATAGGAATAGAGATTATGCAGGGCGTGTCGGGAAGCATAGGTGTAATACTGACAGTTCCGGCAGTGGCAGCTATCACTGCATTTTTATGTAATAGGAAATTTCAATAGAATTCCCTGTTACATAAAAGGCACTATGTGCCAATCTGCACACTTGTGTGAAGCTGTAGTGTGTCGTAAGTGACCATATTTGGTGCGAGAATGTGCTTTGCACATTCTTTTTTTAAATATAAAGCAAGATAATATTAGTAATAAGAATAGGAAGTAATAAGGGCAGGAATATAATTCCATAAATTGAATACAATATAAATACAGCATAAAATTAAAACAATATATGAATTGCTTAGAACTCGTTGATGTATTAATAAAAGTATGTTATACTTTTAACAATAAATTAACGGACGTAATAACTAAATACGTTATAGGAATAATGGAGGGAAGCTTATGGCGAAATGGGTTTACAGATTTTCAGAAGGCAACGCTTCAATGCGGCCATTACTTGGTGGAAAAGGAGCTAATCTTGCAGAGATGACAGGGCTTGGTATGCCAATTCCACAAGGTTTCACAGTTACAACAGAGGCCTGCACTGAATATTACAGACACGGAAAGCAGATTACAGATGAGATACAAGCTCAGATATTTGAAGCTATTGGCTGGCTTGAGGAGTATAACGGAAAGAAGTTCGGGGATACACAGGATCCTCTCTTAGTTTCTGTAAGATCAGGTGCAAGGGCATCTATGCCGGGTATGATGGATACAATACTTAATCTTGGACTTAATGATGTGGCAGTTGAGGGCTTTGCGGTTAAGACAGGTAACCCAAGATTTGCGTATGATTCATATAGAAGATTCATACAGATGTTCTCAGATGTTGTTATGGAAGTTCCTAAGTCATATTTTGAGAAGATTATAGATGAAGTTAAGGCTGATAAGGGTGTTGTATATGATACAGAGCTTACAGCAGATGATTTAAAAGAACTTATTGTAAGATTTAAGGCTGTATACAAGGAAGCTATGAAGGGTGAAGAGTTCCCACAGGATCCTAAGGTTCAGCTTATGGAAGCAGTTAAGGCAGTATTCCGTTCATGGGACAACCCTAGGGCAATTGTATACAGAAGAATGAATGATATTCCGGGCGACTGGGGAACAGCGGTTAATGTACAGACTATGGTATTTGGTAATAAGGGTGATACATCAGGAACTGGTGTAGCATTTACAAGAAATCCATCTACAGGTGCTAAGGGAATATACGGAGAATATCTTATCAATGCACAGGGCGAGGACGTCGTTGCTGGTGTCAGAACACCTCAGCCAATAACACAGCTTGAGAAAGACCTTCCAGAGTGTTATTCACAGTTTATGGAACTTGCAATGAAGCTTGAGAACCACTACAAAGATATGCAGGATATGGAATTTACTATAGAAGAAGGCAAATTGTATTTCTTGCAGACACGTAACGGCAAGAGAACTGCACAGGCGGCTATCCAGATTGCGTGTGATCTTGTAGATGAGGGAATGATAACACCTAAAGAAGCAGTAATGAGAATAGAAGCTAAGTCTTTAGACCAGTTATTACACCCAATGTTTGATACTGATGCACTTAAGGCAGGGGAAGTTATTGGAGAAGCACTTCCAGCATCTCCTGGAGCTGCCGCAGGTAAAGTAGTATTTACAGCCGAAGAAGCCAAGGAACTTGGAAAAGGCGGCAAGGGAGAAAGAGTTATCCTTGTAAGACTTGAGACATCTCCAGAGGATATAGAAGGTATGCACGCTTCACAGGGCATACTTACAGTAAGGGGAGGTATGACATCACACGCTGCTGTAGTTGCAAGAGGTATGGGTACTTGTTGTGTTTCAGGCTGTGGAGCAATATCTATAGACGAGGAAGCTAAGCAGTTTACACTTGGTGGATATACATTTACAGAGGGGGATTATATATCACTTGATGGTTCAACAGGTAAGATATACAAAGGCGATATTAAGACAGTGGAAGCTACTGTAAGCGGTAATTTTGGAAGAATTATGGCTTGGGCTGATGAATATAGAAAGCTTGGTGTAAGAACTAACGCAGATACACCAGCAGATACTAAGAATGCTGTAAGGCTTGGTGCTGAGGGAATAGGACTTTGCCGTACAGAGCATATGTTCTTTGGTGAAGACAGAATTCCTAAGTTCAGAAGAATGATTCTTTCTGATACAGTGGAGAAGAGAGTAGAGGCATTAAAGCCGATTGGTGAGTTCCAGAAGGCAGATTTCAAGGCTATGTATGAAGCACTTGAAGGCAGGCCAATGACTGTAAGATACCTTGATCCACCTCTTCACGAATTCGTGCCAACAGAGGAAGAAGATATTAAGGCACTTGCAGATGATATGGGACTTACAGTAGAAGAAGTTAAAGCAAAATGTGAGGCACTTCACGAGTTCAATCCAATGATGGGACATAGAGGCTGCCGTCTTGCAGTAACATATCCAGAGATTGCAAGAATGCAGACAAGAGCTGTAATGGAAGCTGCGATTGAAGTTTCAGAAGAAAAAGGCTATGAGATTACACCAGAGATAATGATACCTCTTGTGGGCGAGAAGAAAGAATTAAAGTTCGTTAAAGATGTTGTAATAGAAGAAGCGGAAGCTGTTAAGAAAGAAAAGAATTCTGATATCAGGTATAAGATTGGTACAATGATAGAGATTCCAAGAGCAGCACTTCTTGCTAATGAGATTGCAGAAGAAGCAGGGTTCTTCTCATTTGGTACTAATGATCTTACACAGATGACTTTTGGATTTTCAAGAGATGATGCAGGAAAGTTCCTTGACTCATATTATAAGAGCAAGATATATGAGTCAGATCCATTTGCAAGATTAGACCAGAATGGTGTAGGACAGCTTGTTAAAATGGCAGTTGCCAACGGAAGAAAGACAAGACCAGCACTTAAGTGCGGAATATGCGGAGAGCACGGTGGAGATCCATCAAGCATAGAATTCTGTCATAAGGCAGGACTTGATTATGTAAGCTGTTCACCATTCAGAGTACCTATTGCAAGACTTGCAGCAGCACAGGCAGCAATCGCCAGCGAATTGCAGAATGACAGTGAAGGTGACACTAATGCCGCGGCTAAGGAAGGCATAGATACAGATGAGCTTAAGGAGAAAGCTAAGAAAGCTGCTAACGAAGCCGCCAAGGTAGGCAGGGAAGTAGCTAAAGAGGCTGTCAAGGTGGGTAAGGAAGCCGCCAAGGCCGGTAAAGAGGTAGCATTTGCAGGGGTGGCTGGACTTAAAGCAGGAATAGCAGAAGCGAAGAAGGCTTATAAAGAGAATAAGAATAAAGATAACTAGGTCGGATTATTTACACAGGTATTGGTGTGATTGTGTTATCATAATAGTAAAAGAGCTAATCATTAATATGCAGGCATAGCTTTGTGGCATATAATGGTTAGCTCTTTACATTTTAAAAGATATGGCTGAATTTATATTTGAAATAATAATATGGTATAAAAATTAAATTAAAGTTGGATTTTTAAGGTAGGCGAAAAGCCAAACCTGTGTTATATTATAGAACATATAAGCTGAATATATATTTAGAATGTGAGGATAGATATTACTATGGCTAAATTTACAAAAAGAGCTATAATGTTAAGCCTTTTAAAATTACTAAAGCAGAAATCAGTTGATAAAGTTACGGTTAAAGATATATGTGATGAGTGTGAAATTAACAGAAACACATTTTATTATTATTTTAAGGATATATACGATGTTCTCAAT
>CDZB01034005.1_pt1 | contig 11004 bp, 4 predicted proteins | sample 554961 | NCBI WGS metagenome assembly CDZB01 (sample SAMEA3182106, study PRJEB8094) | gut metagenome | biome: human; feature: gut; material: Stool; isolation source: human stools | place: Canada | collected 2013-02-26
TATGTAGACCAGGGAATCATCGCAGGCTGTGCAGGCGGTGGATTTGAGAATATCTGCGATGCGGCTGACATATTAAACGGACATTCAATCGGAGCAGACGAGTTTACACTGAGTGTTTACCCGGCATCTACTCCAATATACATGGAGCTTGTGAAAAACGGAGCTGTAGCAAAGCTTCTTGAGACAGGTGCAATCGTAAAGACTGCTTTCTGCGGACCTTGCTTTGGTGCAGGAGATACACCTGCCAACAACGCATTCTCTATCCGTCATTCAACAAGAAACTTCCCTAACAGAGAGGGTTCTAAGGTACAGAACGGACAGATCAGCTCAGTGGCACTCATGGATGCACGTTCAATCGCTGCAACAGCAGCAAACAAGGGCTTCCTTACATCAGCAGCGGATATTGATGTCAACTTTACAAAGCCAAAATATTTCTTTGACAAGACTATATATGAGAACCGTGTATTTGACAGCCATGGAGTGGCAGATCCTTCAGTTGAAATCCAGTTCGGACCAAACATCAAGGACTGGCCGGCAATGAGTGCGCTTCCTGAGAATATGCTCCTTAAGGTGGTTTCAGAGATTCATGATCCTGTTACTACAACAGATGAGCTCATTCCTTCAGGAGAGACATCTTCATATCGTTCAAACCCTCTTGGACTTGCAGAGTTTGCACTTTCAAGAAAGGATCCTGAGTATGTAGGCAGAGCAAAGGAAATCCAGAAGGCCCAGAAGGCTATAGAGAGTGGTGAGTGCGCAGGAAAGGCTGTTCCTGAGGTTGCTGAAATCATGGGAGTAGTAAAGAAAAAATTCCCTGAGGCAAGCCATGAGAATATGGGCTTTGGAAGCACAATTTTTGCTGTTAAGCCGGGTGACGGCTCAGCAAGAGAGCAGGCTGCCAGCTGCCAGAAGGTACTCGGAGGCTGGGCAAATATCGCAAACGAGTATGCCACAAAGAGATACCGTTCAAACCTTATCAACTGGGGAATGCTTCCATTCATCATCGATGAGGGAGAGCTTCCGTTCCACAACCTCGACTATATCTTCCTTCCGGGAATCAAGAAGGAAATCGAGGATGCAAAGACGGAGTTTGAGGCATATGTTGTCAAGGATGGTGAATTAAAGCCATTTACACTGAAGATGGGTGAGCTCACAGATGATGAAAGAGAGATAATATTAAAGGGATGTCTCATCAACTATAATCGTAAATAAGGAGAGTTTAATCCGATGGAAGAAACCGGAAAAGCTGGTAAAAAATCAAACATTGAGATAAATGCAGATAAGGGCGCGAAGCAGAATTCGCACCCGGGGCGTGAGGAATGGCCACATCTGATCAGAATAGGTGTCATGGTATTTGTCACGTTTGCAGTCAGTATACTGTTTTTCTTTGCACTGTACAGATTTGAGGGCTTTGCAGGCATATGGAGCAAGCTGCTTGCGGCAGCAATGCCTATTATAATGGGACTTGTGCTTGCATACCTGATGAATCCTGTCATGCTGTGTCTGGAAAGATGCTTTAAAAAGCTTCTTTCCAAAAAGATGAAAAGCGAAAGCAAGCTGCGAAAGGTTTCAAGAGCTCTTGCAATCACAGGCTCGGTTATTATTCTTGTAGCGATTATTTCGCTCCTCATTGCGGCTATTGTGCCTTCTGTCATAGCAAGTATATCAGGACTTATTAAGACACTGCCAAATGACGTTGCGGCATTCATCAACATGATAAAGAACGGCAATTTCGGAGGCAGCAAAATAGCTGAGCTCGCGAGCACATGTTTACAGAATACAACCGACTACATTGAGAATTATGCCACAGAAAAGATAATTCCTGAGGCACAGAAGTATGTTGCACAGATTACAACCGGTGTGATTTCGGTAGTCAGAGGTTTACTCAATTTCATTATCGGAATAATCGTGATGGTCTATGTGATGAGTATTCAGGAGACTCTCGCAGGACAGAGTAAAAAGATAATATATGCTGTCTGCAAGCCAAAGACAGGCAATATCATCATTGAGACGATCAGAAAGACAAATGAGATTTTTGGAGGCTTCATAAGCGGTAAGATTATAGATTCACTGATTATAGGTGTGATTGCATATTTCGGATGTCTGATTTTAAGGATTCCATCATCGGTGCTCGTTGCAGTGATTATCGGCGTCACAAATGTGATTCCGGTATTCGGACCGTTTATCGGTGCAATTCCATCGTTACTCATAGTAGTAATTCAGAGTCCGTGGCATGCGCTTTATCTTCTGATATTTATTGTCGTGCTGCAGCAGGTGGATGGCAATATAATAGGGCCTAAGATACTTGGCTCATCTACCGGTCTTTCGACCTTCTGGGTTATGTTTGCCATACTAATCGGCGGAGGAATGTTTGGTTTTCTTGGAATGTTACTTGGTGTTCCGACCTTTGCTGTGATATACTATATTGTGAGAAGAGTTGTTAATTATGCTCTCAGGAAAAAGAAGCTTCCTGAGGACACAATGGATTATACAAAGACAACAGGCGTAGATACAAAAAATAATAAGCTTAAATACGAGTAGGTGAAATAAGTGGATAAATACGAATACAATCTCAAGCTGGATCAGATAAAAGCCCTAAGCGCCGAGGAGGGCTATATGAGCGCAGCAGAGATTGCAGATAGCATAAATTGGAACAAAATTAAAAATGTAAATACACTCGTTAAAATCGGTGAAATCTACGAGAAGGCCGAAAGATACCAGGATGCAAGGGATATACTTTTAATGGCCTATGACCGTTCACCAATCGGCAGGATGATTATATACAGACTGGCTGAGGTCGCCATCAAGATGGGTGATTATGATGCTGCTACAGAGTATTATGATGAGTTTGTTGAGATAGCGCCTCATGATGATATGAAGTATGTATTAAGATATGCCATCAAAAAAGGGCAGGGAGCTTCATTTGATGAGCTTATCACTATTCTTGAAGAGTACAAGGATGAAGAATACACTGAGGAGTGGGCATATGAGCTTGCATATCTATACCACAAGGCCGGAAAAGCCGATAAGTGTATAGATGCCTGCGATGAGCTCATTCTGTGGTTCGGAGACGGACCATATGTGGAGCGTGCGCTGGAGCTTAAGATGCTTTATCAGCCACTTACCAAGGCTCAGGAGGAAAAGTACAGACGATTCAAGGCAGAGAAGGAAAAGCCGGCTAAGATAAAGGATGAGGCTGAGGTCACTGAGATAGGTGCCATGGAGATGGTAAAGGGCGGAGAGATAGTGCATGATGACGTAACTATTCCGCAGATTACTGTAAATCAGGAGAAGTTCAATACTGTAAATTTACAGCAGGAGATTGCCAAGGGTATGCAGCAGATCATTGAGGCCAAGGGCAAGAATGAAGTTGCTGATACGATGGATACCATCAAAAAGATAGTTGAGGATATTCCTTATCTTAAGCTCGAAAAGGAGCAGGAAGAGTATGTACAGCAGCCGGAAGAGACAGAGCATATCGCTACAGATGAAGAGATAGATGGTTCACTTAAGTTGAATTTCAAGGAGCTTTTGGGTGAAGACGCTGACGGACAGATGTCTATGGTCATGAGTGAAAAGACTCAGCTTGAGCATCAGATTACAGGACAGATGTCTATACATGATGTGCTTGAAGAATGGGAAAAGACCAGACATGCGGCTGAAATTGCACTTAAAGAGGCTGAGCAGCAGAAGCTTGAGTCAGCTAAGGCAAGAGCACTTCAGGAGGCAGGAGACATCATGGAGAGACTAAATGATGTCATTCCAAAGCTGGATGCAGGTGTCACTCCGAAGGAACTTCTTGAGGAGGAGTATTTGAAGGTGCCGGTTGATATTATAGAGCAGAAAGCTGCTGTGAAGGAACCTGAAGAAGAGCAGAAACCTGATATGCAGGAGCTTTATGCAGAGGAGACTGTGGATGAAGTACAGGAGTCGCAGGAAGTACCGGAAGATACTATAGACGAAGCACAGGAGTCGCAGGAAGCACCGGAAGAGGCTATAGACGAAGTGCAGGAGTCACAGGAAGAATCGGAAGAAGCTATAGACGAAGTGCAGGAGTCACAGGAAGAACCGGAAGAGGCTGCATATGAAGCCAAGGAACCAGTTGGAGAGCCGGAGGATATAATTGTGGCAGAGGAGTCTGAGAAAGACGAGATATTCACGCAGCCGACTACCATGATGCCTGAAATAACAGATGATATGTTAAATGTCGATGATGATACATCAGATGATGAGACTTCACAGGAGAAAGAAAACGTTTCTGAGAAAAGAGATTTTGATCATGTGACATCATTTATCGAGCAAGAAATAGCCAAGATGACAGCAAAGAATCCGGGACTGGAGAAGAAGCTGGATATGGCTAAGACAAGAAAAATGCCGGATATTTCATTGCCGGAGGATTTAGACAGCGAAGAAGATGACTCGAAATTGAAAGAAACAAAACATATAAAAGAGCTTACAAGCGAACAGAAAGCTATATTTTCATATTTCATACCGGTAAAGGGTATGGAGGATCAGATTTGCAAGGCATATAATGCAGTACTTGATCATTTCAACAGGAAAGAAAACGCATCCACAGGCAACCTCATTATACAGGGAGAGCAGGGTTGCGGAAAGACAATGCTTGCTACAAGCTTTATAAAGGTATTACAAAAAGATGGTGAACAGCTTACAGGAAAGATGGGCAAGATTGATGCTGCCGCACTCAATAAAAAGGATGTGCAGCAGGTAGTCAGAAAGATAACAGGAGGCTGTCTCATCATAGAAAGAGCCGGTGATATCGACCGCAGCATAGCTGCCCAGCTATCATTTTTGATGGAGCATGATATTACAGGAACACTCTATATACTTGAGGATACATCAAAGGGTATAAAGAAGGCTCTCTCAATGGATGAGGGCTTTGCATCCAAGTTCACGGAAAAGATATCGGTTCCTATTTTTACAAATGATGAACTCGTATTGTTTGCCAAATCGTACTCTGCAGAGCTTGGGTACAAGATAGATGAGATGGCTATTCTGGCATTGCATAACAGAATCAGCAATATTGAGAGGATAGACCAGGCTACCACTCTGACAGAGGTCAAGGATATAATTGACGAGGCCATAGACAGGGAGGCTCACAGCGGACTTAAGAAGGCTATAAGTATTCTGACAGCCAGGCGATATACAGATGATGACCGAATTGTACTCAAAGAGGATCATTTCAGGGAAAAATAAATACTTATGGGGGGTATATATATGTGTAATTTTACAGCAATGGATTGTTACCTGTTTGGTCAGGCAACACACTATGATATCTACAAGAAGATGGGTGCTCACTTAGCTGAGCGTAAAGGAAAAAAAGGAGTGTGCTTTGACGTCTGGGCGCCACATGCGAGGGAAGTATACGTGTTTGGTGAGTTTAACGACTGGAATGAGACCAGTCATGAGATGAAGCGTGTAGAGCCGGAAACCATGGGAGTGTATGAGCTTTTTGTACCGGGAGCGCAAAAGGGTCAGATGTATAAGTTTATTATAGTCACTGAACAGGGTGATAAGCTGTACAAGGCGGATCCATACGCAAACTACGCAGAGCTTCGTCCGGGAACAGCGTCAATCATCACAGATATCGAGCACTTCACATGGACTGACAAAGAGTGGATGGATAAGAGAGCAGCAAAGTCAGATGCTGATGTATATTCTTCACCTATGGCTATATATGAGTGTCATCCGGGCTCATGGATGAGACATCCGGGCAGGGATGATGAGGGCTTTTATACATACAGGGAGCTTGCAAAATCACTCATATCCTATGTGAAAACTATGGGATATACACATATTGAGCTTATGGGTATTTCAGAGTATCCGTTTGATGGCTCATGGGGATATCAGGTGACAGGCTACTATGCACCTACATCGAGGTATGGAGAGCCTGAGGATTTTGCATACTTTGTTGATCAGTGCCATAAAAATAATATCGGAGTAATCCTCGACTGGGTACCTGCACATTTCCCAAAGGATGCGCATGGACTTGCCAATTTCGATGGAACAGCCACATATGAGTATGCAGACCCAAGAAAGGGAGAGCATCCCGACTGGGGCACAAAGATATTTGACTACGGTAAGAATGAAGTAAAGAACTTCCTTATCGGAAGTGCACTTATGTGGATAGAAAATTACCACGTAGACGGACTCCGTGTGGATGCAGTTGCGTCAATGCTTTATCTTGACTATGGAAAGAACGACGGACAGTGGGTGCCAAACAAGTTTGGAGGAAATAAGAACCTCGAGGCAGTAGAGTTTTTCAAGCATATCAATACACTCATACTTGGAAGAAATCACGGAACTGTAATGATAGCCGAAGAGTCTACCGCATGGCCAAAGGTAACAGGCAAGGTAGAGGAAGACGGACTGAACTTCAGCTACAAATGGAACATGGGATGGATGCATGACTTCCTTGATTATATGAAGCTGGATCCATATTTCCGTAAAAATAACCACAACAAGATGACATTTGCGATGAGCTATAATGAGAGTGAGAAATATATTCTGGTACTGTCACATGATGAGGTGGTACATCTGAAGTGTTCTATGCTCAACAAAATGCCGGGCTTAGAAGGGGATAAATTCAAGAACCTCATGGCAGGATATGCATTTATGATGGGACACTGTGGAAAGAAGCTTCTTTTCATGGGACAGGAGTTTGCACAGAAGCAGGAGTGGAGTGAGGAAAGAGAACTCGACTGGTATCTGCTTGAGAATCCGGAGCATAAAAAGATCCAGAACTGGGTAAAGGAGCTGCTTCACCTCTATAGGAGAAACCGCTGTCTGTATGAGCTGGATTCAAGCTGGGAAGGCTTTGAATGGATAAATGCAAACGATGCAGACAGAAGCATCTTCAGCTTTATCAGAAAGAGTAAGGATGGCAAGAATAATATGCTCTTTGTCATCAATTTCACACCGGTAGAGAGACCTGATTACAGAGTCGGAGTGCCAAAGCACAAGACATATCAGCTCGTTTTAGATAGTGAGGATCCTAAGTTTACCGGCAAAACGGTACAAGCGCCTGTAAAGAAGGCTGCAAAGGGCAGAGGCAAGGCAGCAAAACAGTCATATAAGAAGCTGGACTATAAGGCAGTCAAATCAGAGTGTGACGGCAGACCATTTTCATTTGCTTATCCACTTGCGCCTTACGGAGTTGCTGTATTTAAATACTAATATACCGGTAAACAGCAGGGTAAAGGACCGCGCCAATTTAAGGCGCGGTCTTTATTTTTGCGTATTATATGTCGATATATAGTAAAAAGATAACTATTCAGAACCACTGAGAACAAAAAAACTGATGCGTCATGCTTGCATGTAAGCAGCAGATTTTCTTGTTCTCAAGGTGGCTCTGAACAGTTGGATAAAAAATACGAGGTATGAATATCCACAAATAAAGGCTGCAGAGATGGTATATATGCAGGGCACGGAGCAGGAAATATGCAGATAGAGAATTTGATTAATAAAAGCACAGATACGAAAAATACGGACACAAAAACCATAAATGACATGACAGCGGGTATGCGTGTGTCAGACTACATAAAGACAGACAGCAGTGACAATATGTCAAAAAAGGCGGCTGTTGTCGGTTCGTCAAACTCTGTTGATATGTCGGATACGATATATGCAAGACCACAGGCTAAAAACGAAGCCGGGAACAACGATGGCACAGATATGGCAGAAAATCTGCTAAATGACATGAATCAGACCTCAGAAAACAGGCGAAATGATATGATTGTCACTGCAAGCACCACCACGAGTGATGATTACAAAGCTGCAAAGGATGACGGCTACGATGTCATTGTCACTGAGACCGATAAGATAAAAGCAGTGCTGGCAAAGGCAGGTGTAGATATATCCATATATGGAGATGATCTGAGCATGGAGCAGCTTACAGACATCACGGGAAGCCAGACTGAAGCGGCCATGCTTGTCAATCAGATGAAAGCATATGATATTCCTGCTACAGATGATAATATAAAGGCAGGTACAGATGCCATAGACCGGGCAAAGAGCCTTACAAATATATCCAATGAGACAAAGGCATATCTGGTCAGAAATAACATGAATCCGACGGTTTCCAATGTATACAAGGCTACGTACAGCAGCAGTCAGGTACAAGATTACAGGCAGAAAACCAAAATGACGGAGATATCAGATGAGCTGTTTGAGGAGCTTAAGCCACAGCTTAAACAGATATTAGAGGAAGCTCATATAGACAGTAGTGATGAGAATCTGAATCAGTGCAGATGGCTGATAGATGAAGATATAGCCGTTACACCTGATAATGTGCTGCTTGCGAATCAGGTAGACTGCATCAACGCAGCAGAAGAAAATGTGAGCAGTGATTTTTATGCAAGGGCAGTGACAGAAGCACTGGCAATGGGAAAAAAGGCTACAGATGCCACTATGTCACAAGATGGTCTGACATTTGACATGGCAAAGAAAGCCTGTGATGTATTAGGTGAGGCGACCGCAGATGACATTGTCACATTAGAGTCAGATAACATACCTGTCACGATAGAGAATCTGTCAAAGCTTATAGCTGCAAGAGGCAAGGATAGTGCAGCATCGCAAGCCTCAGCGAATAAAGCTGCGGATAATCAGATTACAGACAGCCGGGAAGCAAGGCTTGTGACAGCTCAAAGAAAGCTTGAGGAAGCGAGACTTTCCATGACAGCAGAAGCCAACCTTTCACTCATAAAAAAAGGAGTTTCAATAGACACAGAGCCTATTGAACGTGTAGTGGAGCTGCTTAAGCAGCAGGAAAATAAATACTACGGAGCGCTGTTTGGTGAGAGCAGTGTAGAGGCATCTGATGATAGGGTACGTATGTACAATAATGTCTGTGATATTTTCAATCAGATGAAGCAGCAGCCGGCGTATGTACTGACCCTGGAATCCGCTGATGACACTGTGTATGAGCTGTATACAGCAGGCAAAGCAATGAAGCAGTCATTAGAAGCAGCAGCCTCAGGATATGAGACTCTTATGACATCACCGCGGGCAGATATGGGAGATAGTATGTCAAAAGCATTTCAGAATGTGGATGATATACTTAAAGAGCTTCAGATAGATACATCTGAAAGCAATCGCAGGGCTGTGCGGATACTTGCGTACAATAGTACCGACATCACAGAGGACAATATAAAGCAGATAAAGTCTGTAGATGAGCAGGTGCAGAGAGCATTCAGCGATATGACACCGGCGGTGACGATTGAGATGATAAAAAGAGGCATATCACCGCTTGATATGAGCATGAGTGACATAAGTGACACTGCCAGACGGATAAAATCAGAAAATCCTGACGAAAAGGATGAGAAATTCAGCGAGTTTCTCTGGAAGCTTGAAAAGAAAAATGAAATCTCAGAGGAGGAAAGAGACTCATATATAGGCATATACAGGCTTATTTCACAGGTGGAGCAGTCAGATGGTGCTGTGATAGGCTCACTTGTTAATCAGGGAGCAGATATTACAATGAAAAATCTGCTTACAGCGGTCCGGGTACGAGGAAAGAGTGCCATGGACTATAAGGTGGACGATACCTTTGCCGGAGTGGACAGTGTAAGCAGTGGCATTAAAATTGACTCACAGATAGAAAGCGCATATCATACAAACTGCCTAAGGGATGTGCTTGATACACTTTCACCTGAGAAAATGGAGTTTATGCAGTATGACAGCTGGCTTGATATGACTCCGGAGCAGTTAAGGCAGGCTGTATATGAGGCAGACGAGGATAACGCACTGTCAGAGCAATATGCCACAGAACAGCTAAGACAGTTCAATCAGGCAGTTTCGGTGCCTGAGAACGTATATGCTTTTCTAGAGAAATATGATGTAAAAACAACCGCGGTAAACCTCATGGCTGCGTCACGGCTAATGAAAAATCCGTCAGAGGCAGTAAGAAATCTCTGGGAGCGTGGAGACAGTGCTACGGCAAGGGCTCTTTTGGATGAGACTCTCAGACGGTTTTCTGAGTCGGTCAAAAATCCAAAGGAGCTTGCGCAGGCGCAGGAAACGCTGGCTGATACAGCAGAGCATGTTATGGATTCGATGATTATAGAGGATAGGCACACCGGTTCAATAGACCTCAGACAGATGAAGCTATTATGCAGTCAGCTAAGGATAGCTTCAAATATGTCGAGACAGGAAAACTATATTGTACCAATAGAGACTGCAGACGGGGTCACAGGTATGAAGCTTAGTATAGTAAGAGGCGAGGATAAAAAGGGCATGGTTGACATATTCCTTGAGGATAAAAAATGCGGCAGAGTAGCTGCATATTTTGAGGCAAAGGAAAACTCAGTATCTGCTATGATAGTCACAGACGATGAGCAGACTAAAAAGCTGTTTGAAGATAATATCACTATGTTTGAGGCAGGAATAAGTGATGGTGAACAGCGTGTGCGCATAGATGTGGCACTGGAGCATGATATATCTGCAAAAGAGTCTAAGATGTCAGATATGAAATCGAATACTGAGTCAGATAATGAGACTAAAAAGCAGCTTGATGGCAGTGAAAGTGTCCAGACAACCAGACTATATCACATCGCAGAGCAGTTTATTGTAAATGTCCAGAGGGTGATTGCGCAAGATAGTCTGTAACACCGATATATATTGCATGTGCCAGGTCATCCTGATAGTTTTTGTCAGTAAGAAGAAGTGTCTCAGCAGGATTACTCAAGAATCCACATTCTACGATTACGGTCGGGGATGTGGATTTTTTAAGTATAAAGTATTCTTTATTGGGCTTAATGCTTCGTGGCTTTGCGACACAAAGAGAAGTGTTTAAAGCTCCAAGGACAGAGGATGCGAGCTCTTTTCCTGCATCAGAGGCTTCATAATAGAATACCTGTGGACCGCAGCTTGAATTGTCCTCAAAGCTGTTTTGATGGATACTGATGCTGACTGCCACATTGCTTTTAGACATCAGGGCAGTTCTCTTTGTGAGATCATCTGTCTTTGGATGCTTGGAATTATCCGGGG
>CDZB01039232.1_pt1 | contig 10990 bp, 10 predicted proteins | sample 554961 | NCBI WGS metagenome assembly CDZB01 (sample SAMEA3182106, study PRJEB8094) | gut metagenome | biome: human; feature: gut; material: Stool; isolation source: human stools | place: Canada | collected 2013-02-26
CCTCACGAGCCCCTCGTCCGTCCATCGGGAGAGAATCACGCTCGCCGAACTCCGGTTCGCCGAGACGATGCGGCTGATCTCGGTCACGTTGAGTGCGATGGGAAGCGGATTCCAACCGTCGGTCCTGAGCGGATACTAGGACTCGATCACGCTCCTCAGAAGCGCCTTCATGCGCTCGGCGAGGTCCAGCGTGTAGTTCGCAATCATGCCTTCCATGTGGCACTCCTGCTTGATGATCGCCTCACGCACGTGCACTCTCATGAGCTCCGTCGACATCTCAAGCGCCGCCTGCCACCTCGAGCGCTCGAGAATCAGAATCGTCGAGCGCCTGATCGCCATCCCGTGCAGATTGGGCCTGCGCCCGGAAATCACGTCCAGGTTCCAGAAGACGCGTCCCGGGAGAATCAGCGCGAAGGTGTGGCCCCTCCCCTGCCTGTCCGTAAACGAAAAGCCCCGAGCCCGTTTTCAAGAAGGCCGACAAGAGGTTCGGTCGTCTCGTACGGCAGCAGCGTTCCCGCAGGCACCTCGAGCCTTCGGCCGAGCGTGCGAAAGATACGCTTGAGAGACTCGGGCTCTTCAGGATGAATCCAGGGAGACTGCAAAAAGACGTGCGGCATGGGCGTTTACGGAGAAAGAAGGGTTTTCCTGCACATATTAGCAAGAGCCTGCGTTGCAAAGACAACGAATGCGCACGGTTTCTTGCGGGAGTGTTGGTCAGGCAACAGTTGCCTGATCAGGCAGGACGGTCGCCAGCTTCTAGACTGAATCATGACGGCAACAAGCCCGAAGAAGATTCTCATCGTGAACGGCGCCGCGACCTTCAACGGTCACGGCGGCTCGCTCAATACGCACTATTCTGAATTCGCCGCCGAAGTGCTCCGCGACCTCGGCCACAGCGTCGAGGTCACGACGGTCGCCCGCGACTTCGATCCCGCCGAGGAGGCCGCGAAGGTCGTGGCGGCCGACGCGATCATCATGCAGTTCGCGGGCTGGTGGATGGGGCAGCCCTGGCAGGTCAAGCGCTGGGAGGACCTCGTCTTCACGCGTCCCGAAATTGCCTCGGGCGACGGACGCTCGCGCACCGACCGCACCGCGATCTACGGCACGGGCGGGCGCAACACGCAGAAGACCTACATGCTCTCGAGCACCTGGAACGCGCCGCTCGAAGCCTTCAACGAACCCATGCAGTTTTTTGAAGCCAAAGGCATCGACGGCCTGCTCTTCCCGATGCACAAGACCTTCCAGTTCATCGGCATGAGGCCGCTCCCGTCCTTCATCGCCAACGACGTCCTCAAGAACCCGACCATCGAGGCCGACCTCGAGCGCTTCAAGGCGCACCTCATCCGCTGCTTCGGATGATCCTCAGGGCGCTCATGCGCCCGTCATAGCCCGCAACGGGACCGTCCGAGAGGACCGCTCCTGTTTTGTTTGTCGGCGTCGGAGCTGCGTGCCGCGTATTGATGAGCCTGTCGCTCAAAAATGGCGTATTCTCGATTCACACGCAAACCGCAACAGGATCCGACATGACCGACACCTGCCTCTCCCGCGACCTTCCCGACATCGCGGACGACCTCCCCTTCTTCACCGACTGCCGCAGGCGCCTGCACAGGCGTCCCGAAGAAGGCTGGACCGAGTTCGAGTCGACCTGGACCGTGGTCTCGGCTCTGAAGGCCATGGGCTGCGAGGTCGTGACGGGTGCGGATCTCATCGAGCCCGAGGCCGCGATGGGGCGAGATGCTGCCAAGGTTGAGGCCGCGCAGAGGCGCGCACTTGAGGCGGGCGTGCCCGAAGCGTTTCTCACTTCGCTCGACGGCTGGACGGGCGCGGCCACCACGATCGACACGGGGCGTCCCGGTCCCCTCACCGTCTTTCGCTTCGAAATCGACTGCGTGTGCGTCTCCGAGTCGCTCGAGCCCGGACGCCTGCCCGTTGACCTCGGCTTTGCGTCCGAGCGTCCCGGTCTCATGCATTCCTGCGGCCATGACATGCACGCGGCCACCGGCCTCACGCTCGCCCGCTGGGTGACGGCCAACCGGGATGCACTCTGCGGACGCATCCGCTTCGTCTTCCAGCCCGCCGAAGAAGGCGTGCGCGGCGCAAGAGCCATGGTCGCCAGGGGCCTCGCCCGAGGCGCCGACTATCTCTGGACCCAGCACATCACGACCAGCATTCGTGAGAATGAGATCTTCGCGAGCGAGGGCGGATTCCTTGCGACGGAAAAGATCGACATCAGCTTCCACGGCTCCTCCGAATTCGGCACGGCCGTGACGGCTGCCGCTCATGCGACGCTCGCCATGCAGGCGATTCCCAGACATTCCGAGGGCGCGAGCCGCATCTGCGTGGGCACGCTCGAGGCCGACGCGGAGAAGGCACGGATGTGCGTCGAAGTGCGCGGCGCCACTCAGGCGGTGGCGGACTTCATGTCGGCGGGCGTGAGGCGAGCGGTTGAGTCGGCCGCCATGCTCGCGGGCGTGACGGCGGGGATTGAGGTCGCGGGCCGAGCCGAGGCCCTTCTTCCCAACCCGACGGCCGTCGAGATGATCGTCGAGTGCGCAAAGCGCCTTCCCGACGTCGTCATCACCGAGGACCGCACCCGCGGCTCCGACGACTCCACACTCTGGATGAATGCCGTCACGAAGGACGGCGGCGTCGCAGGGTGTTTCCACTACGGCTCTAGGGGCCGCGCGGGTCTGCATACCTCGAGTTTCGATCCGGAAGGCGAATTCACCGCGATTCCCGCGCTGAGGTTGTCCGTCGAGCTCCTTCTCTCCACAAACAGGAGAGGTAACGCCTGACGAACTCCGACGGCGCAGACTCCCTGCTGATCAGGAACAAAACGAGGCCAGCCTCCCGAAGAAAGCCGGCCTCTCTTGCTGCATCTCAATCAGCCGGGATTGAGAAGGCTGATCAGAAGCTCCAACGTGCGCCGAGGTTCACGCGGTAGTCGGTGTCGACTTCGCCGCCGTCGGCAGCCTCGACGTCTGCATAGAAGTGCAGATTCTTCGAGGCGTTGAGGTTGGCGCCGAGGCCGTATTCATACCACGTGCCGCCGAGTTCCTCGGTGAGGCTGTGCGATTCGCCCTTCCAGGCGTACGTTTAGTCGGCGTCACCCTTCCAGTCGTGCAGAACGGAGGCGCGGACGTAGACGTTGCCGCGGTCGTTGGGCAGATCCATGCCGGTCATGAAGCCCGCACGGCCGATGAACGATTCGGCGGCGTCCAGCTTCACGGTGTAGCCTGCGGACGTCGTGTAGTCGACGCTCTCGACTCGGCCGTACATGAATTCGACCTGAGGCTCGACGAAGAAGCCCGCGACAGGATGGAAGCAATGGCCCGCCTCGATCGAGAACGAAAACATGTTCGCATCGTAGTCGCCCTTGGCACGGCCGGCTTCGGCCGCGATGTTGAACTCATTGTCGGTGCGGCCGAACTTGAAGGTGCCGTCGAGGAAGGCGCCGTTGTCGAAGAGCTTCGTGGCGTAGCTCGTGAAGGCCGCGATGGAACTGTCCCCTTTGCCCGAGGCGATGTCGTTCGAGCCGTCCCTGTAGGAAAGTGCGCCGCCCGCCCGGAGACCGGGTTGAATCTGGCGGTCATAGCCGAACTGGAACGCCGTGTATTCGCTCTCGATGCTGCGTCTGCCGTACTCGGACCTGCCCGTGCAGACACGACTCCACAACCTTGTCGCCAGTGAGCGTGGCGTTTGCGCCGATCGTGACCTTGCCCGCATTCTTCGCCTCGGTCGTGACCGCCACGGTGGTACTGTCGGCCGTCCTCGCATCGAAGTCAAGGGTGGAGCCGCCCTTGAGCGTGACTTTCATTGCGCCAGTCTCGCGGTGGCCCGTGCCGGACGAATGAAGAATGTTCGAATCTTCCGGCATGCGCATCCGGCGCCTCATGCTTGCTGCCTGACTGAGGCCTGTTCCATCCGGTGTTCTGACCCGCCCGGGGCGTCGGCCGGCTCGTCGGAAATGGTTTGCGTCCTCGAGCACATCAGGTTCGAAACACCCTTCCCCGGCCCGCTGCGGCGGAGATCGGCGAGCGTGTATTGGTTGAGTTCCTTGTAGAAGGCTTCCCGGGCTCTGGCGAGCGCATCGATCAGCACGCATCTGCCGGCAAAGGGACAGGGCGGCTCGTTGCAGTCGACGAGCATGTCATTGTCTTCGAGTGTGCGCACGACGTCGCCGATTCGCAGGTCTTCAGGTTTGCAGGCCAGCCTGAGCCCGCCGTGCCGGCCGCGAACGGCGGAAAGCCACCCGGCCTTGACCATGGCGTTTGCGGTCTTGATGACCAGATTCTGGTTCCAGCAGAGGAATCTCGAGAGCTCCGGCACCGAATGGGGCGTCTCGGGGTCGGCCTCGTTGGCAAGGTGCATCAGAATTCTCAGGCCAAGGTCTGTAAATCGCTTCAGGTGCATGGTCCGTTCGGAGAAAGGATGAGAAAACGGGAATTTCCGTGAGGAGATTCCCGTATCATACTCGATGGACGGCAGCGTCCATGGCCTTCGCCTGGACGGCTCCCGATCCCTTGAAGGGATCGAAAGCGGTCCGCAGAATTCGGATCAGGCCTCGCTGCCCGTTCCGAACACTTCAGCGTGGATCTGCCGTGCCGGAACGCCAGCGGCTTCGAGAGCGGCGCGCATCCCTGACATGAAGTCGCCCGGGCCGCAGAGATAGGCGTCGACGTCGGCCGACGGTGCAAGCGCCCTGATGTCCTCCACGCTCGGACGGGCACCGAGCTTAACGCACGGACACTTGATGGTCGTGTCGGCTTCGGCAGGCTGTGTCACGAATGCAAGCAGCTTCGCGTTCTTCAGCTTGCCGGCAGCCTCACGAACCTCATTCACGAAGACGAGTTCAGACGCCGTGCGGGCAACCTGAACGAAGGTCACCTGACGCTCGGGCGTGTTTCGTGCGATCGATTCGAGCATGGCGAAAATCGGAGTGACGCCGATGCCGGCTCCGGCGAGGAACACCGGATTCGTACCTTCGGCAAGATGGAATTCGCCGGCGGGTGCCGAGACGTCGATGGTGTCGCCGACCTTGAGGCACTTGTGCAGATGATTGGACATGAGGCCGGCGGGGGCATCGCCCGCGGCGGCAATGCGCTTGACGGAAATGCGGAGCTGGTTCCGGTCCTCCGGTGCCGCCGAGAGCGAATACTGGCGCGGTTGGACGAGCTTCAATTCGGGCAGATAGGCGCGCACCGACACGAACTGGCCGGGCTTCCAGACAGGCACCTTCCCGCCATCTGCAGGCGTCAGGTAAAGGCTCACGACGTCGGGCGTTTCTTCGACGCGTCTCGAGACGATGAAGGGGCGCCAGCCAGACCAGCCGCCGTCGGCGTTCGCCTGAGCCTCGTAGATGCCGCTCTCGACTTCGATCATCAGGTCGGCGAGCTGCCCGTATGCGGCACCCCAGGCCTCGAGGAGTTCATCGGAGGCCGCTTCTCCGAGAACCTCCCTGATGGAGGCCAGAAGATGCCGGCCGACAATCGGATAGTGCTCGGCGCGGATGCCGACCGTTGCATGCTTCGAGGCGATGAACTTGACCGCGGGCAGAAGCACGGCCGGATTTTCGATGTTTTCTGCGTAGGCGAGGACGGCTTCAGCCAGTGCCTTCTGCTGACGTCCGCGGGCCTGATGAGCCTGGTTGAAAATGTTCCGAAGTTCGGGATTTCCTTCGAGCATGCGGCGGTAGAAGTGCGTTGTGAGCAAAACGCCGTGTTCACGAAGTACCGGCACGGTGGCCTTGACTTGTTCGATCTGTCGGGGTGTCAGCATGGATTGGTCTCCCAGTTGCTATGGAATTCTTGTCGGTGAAGCGCATCTCGCCTGGCGGCGGATGCGGACTGACATCGTCACGGGCCCGTTCGATGTTGGTTGAACAAATCTTATATTTCAAATATCTGTATTGTCAATAAGCGCGCGTCGCCTTTTGTAAGAGAATGCTTCGCGTTCGCATCGTCGAATTTGCATGGCAAGACTCGGCCGCCGTCGGCAGGGGGCCGGACCTGTGCGGCCAGCCCGCCCGAGCCGCTCAAAGTCCGCTACAATATCCGGACTTTTTATTCATCCCCTTTTTAGAAAGGCCTCAAAGTGTCCGCTCTCATTCTTGGTCATAAGAACCCCGACTCCGACAGCATCATTTCCGCCATTGCCTGCGCGCATCTCTACAAGCAGCGTGGTCTGGACGTCGTGCCGGCCGCCCAGGGCACGCCCGCCCCGGAAACGGCCTTCATCCTCGAGCGCTTCGGCCTTGAAGCTCCGGAAATCGTGACGAGCGTCGCCGGCCGCGACGTCTACCTCGTCGACTACTCCGACAAGGCCCAGGCTCCCGCCGACATTGATGAGTGCAACCTCAAGGGCATCGTCGACCATCACAAGCTCGGCGACGTGACCTCCACGGCTCCGCTCGAATGCATCATCTGGACGGCCGGCTGCACGAACACCATCCTCAAGCGCATGTACGACTACATGGGCTTTGAAATCCCGGCCAACATCGCCGGCGCCATGCTCTGCGCCATTCTCTCCGACACGGTGATCTTCAAGTCTCCGACGACCACCGACATGGACCGCCAGGCTGCCGCGGAACTCGCCGCAATCGCCGGCATCGCCGACATCCAGGCCCTTGGCATGGAGCTCTTCACCGCCAAGTCCGCCGTCGCCGGCTGCACCCCGCGCTCTCTCATCTTCCGCGACTTCAAGGACTTCAACATGAACGGCTGCAAGGTCGGCGTCGGTCAGCTCGAACTCGTCTCCCTTGACCTCGTCGCCGACATGAAGGCCGCGCTCGAAGCCGAGCTCGCCGCCGTCAAGTCCGAGGAAGGTCGTCACTCCGCCCTTCTGCTCCTCACGGACATCATGAAGGAAGGCTCCGAACTTCTCATGGTCTCCGACGATCCCGCCCGCATCGCCGAAGGTTTCGGCAAGACCTTCGTCGAAGGCTCCAACCTCTGGCTCGACGGCGTCATGAGCCGCAAGAAGCAGGTCGTGCCGGCCCTCGAAGCCGCCTTCCGCAAGTAATTGCGCCTTCCGCCCGCCTCTCAAGGCCGGCTGATTGACGAACAAAGCCCCGAATTCCATGTGAATCCCGGGGCTTTTCTTATCGGGTGAATTCAATCGGCGGAATCGTCTCTCCCTGCACTTCGGGCCGCATGAGCCCAGAACGCCTCAGCGGCGCTCGAGAGCGCCACATTTCTGCGATGGACAAGAATCTGCTCCGAGGTACGTGGAGGACCGATCGGAATGAAGACGAGTCCCTCGGGCGGCCTCATGTCGAAGGCGCCCTTGACCACGAGCATCACCGTGCCGCCCGCCTTTGTAGAAAGTGCAGATCCGGTCAGATCCATCTCCAGTGATTCATTTTTGTGCTCAACCATGCATGATCCGCATGGATCAAAAGACAGCAAAACGCCCGCGGGCGCGGAGCCTGCGGGCGTTCGGAAAGGAGGCGTCGGAACCTTACATCAGGGCGAGGAGCGCGTCGACGTCCTCTTCGGTCGTGGCCCAGCTGGTGGCGAGGCGCACGATCGTGTGGTTGTCGTCAGGCTTTTCCCAGAAGCTCATGCCGACCTTTTCGGAGAGGGTCTGGTACTTGTCGTCGGGGAGTTTGACAAAGGTCTGGTTCGTCGTGGAGTTGAAGAGGAGCTGATAGCCCTTTTCCTTCAGGCCCTCGCGGAGCTTTTCGGCGAGGCGGACGGCCTTGGCGCCGTACTCGACGTAGCGGTTCTCCTCCATGAGGGTCTCGAACTGCAGACCGGTAATGCGGCCCTTGGCGAGGAGTGCGCCCTGCTGCTTCATCCAGGTGAAGAAGCGCGGACAGGTGTTGGGCTTCGGGAAGACCACGGCTTCGCCGAAGAGCGCGCCGCACTTCGTGCCGCCGATGTAGAACGCGTCGCAGGTACGGGCGATGTCGGCGAGCGTCAGGTCGGTCTTGGTGGCGCCGAGACCATAGGCAAGACGAGCGCCGTCAAGGAAGACGCGAGCGCCGTAGCGGTGCGCGACGCCCGTCACGGCCTCGAGCTCGGCGCGCGTGTAGAGTGTGCCCGTTTCGGTCGGGTGCGAGATGTAGACCAGCGCGGGCGCGGGCATGTGGTCGCGGTTGCCGTCGACGATGTACTTGTGGAAGGCGGCCTCGACGTCGCGCGCACGAAGCTTGCCGTCGCGCTGAGGAAGCTCGAACACCTTGTGGCCGAGACTTTCGATGGCGCCCGCCTCGTGAACGGAAATGTGACCGGTCTGGGCGGCGATCACGCCCTCCCAGGGCTTGAGCATCGCGCCGATCACCGTGCGGTTCGTCTGGGTCCCGCCGGCGAGAAGATGAACTTCAGCGTCGGGAGCGTCGCAAGCTTCGCGGATGAGCTCCGCGGCCCTTGCCGTATGCTCGTCCGAGCCGTAGCCGGACGATTTTTCAAGATTCGTTTCCGTGAGCCTTGTGAGAATCTCCGGAATGCAGCCCTCCATATAGTCGGAGGCAAATTCAAGTCGTGCCATTGTCATGGTCCATGCTGAGTGGGTTCGACATATTCTAGCGCATTCGCGGCGTTTCCCCGAACGGGGACTTTGTGGCCTGTATTTCCTTGCAATCCGTCCCGCAGGCGTTGTCATGATGAAGTGACGGCATCAAGATGAATCGCGATGGTTTGGGAATTTCCGTCCTGCAGCGAAAGCGCGCACATTGCCGTCAAACCGTGCTATCTTGACCGGATTGCATTCCTGTTTGGAGACAATTATGTCAGAACGCATTCAGCTCAAGGCGGGCGACGCAGTGCCCGCCTTCTCGGCGCCCGGACTTGACGGCGAGCCCGTCACGCTCGAGTCCTTCGCCGGTCGCGGCCTCGTGCTCTACTTCTATCCGAAGGACAATACCGCGGGCTGCACGCTCGAGGCCCAGGGCTTTCGCGACCATCTGGCCGACTTTGAGGCCCTCGGCTACGCCGTTGCCGGCGTCTCACGCGACAGCGTGAAGAGCCACTGCGGCTTTCGCGACCGCCAGAACCTCAACTTCCCGCTTCTCGCCGACAAGGAGGAAGTCGTCTGCACGGCCTACGGCGTCATGAAGGAGAAGATGATGTACGGCAGGCTCTGCCGCGGCATCGAACGCTCCACGTTCGTGATCTCGCCCGAAGGCAGGATCCTTCATGCGCTCTACGGCGTCAAGGCGAAGACCCACGTTGAGGAGCTCCTCGCGCTTCTCAAGGCGTGAGGACGGACGACCACTGACGACAGGGGGCACGGCCTGCGCCTCTTGTCGTTCATGCACGGAGCATTCCCTCGCAAGGCCTGAGCGCCTCGCGTTCCGAAGGATGTCCTGCCTTTTCGGCAATGGGCCCTTCTAGATACTTTGGACTAGGCCCAGATCAACTCTTGGGTGATGCATGAAGCGTGCGCCCTTTCCTATACTCCATTCTATAAACAACCGCCTGCGCCTCCCACATCGGAGAGAGGACGACGGGCGAACAGAAAAAACGGGAGAGGGACGTGGAAGAGACGAAGGTGACTCAGGCCGCGCATGAAGCCGAACGCAAGACCGTGCGCAGGACAATGCCGACGCAGATGAGCCGTCTGCGCGTCTTTGCGAATTCGCCCGCGCCCCACTTCGAGTCGGGGTTCGGGCGCATTGCCGAGACCCGCATGAAGGGGCTTCCCATCCTCAATCCGCGCATTCGTGTGAAGGCGGACAACTTCCGCCGATGGGGCAACGACTGGATCGGCACGGTGACGACGCCGTGGGCGGTCATCGTGGTCTATGCCTGCGGGTGTCGCGAGAGCTGGGTCGACGTGCCCGCGGGCGAAGTCCGCACGCTCGAGCTGCCCGCAGGTGACTTTCCGTTCCTCGGCTGCAGGGACGACCTGCTCGGCGACTATCTGATGCTCTCGCTCGTGAGTCCCGTTACGGAGTTCGAGGACCAGGCGGCGGCCGAGGCCGTGGCCGAGATCGCCCTCAGGACCATTCTCACCGTGCCCGAAGACGAAAAGTTCAGGACGAATTACGACACCGAGGAGGAAGGCACGCCCATTCCTCCACTCACGCCGCCCGTCGCGGGCAGGAAGGTCATTCCGATCAGGGCCGTGCCGCAGGGCGGCGCCGACGGCGGGTCCGTTCAGGTCACGCGCCGCGGGTTCTTCACCCGCATGGCGAAGGGAGCGGACAAATGATCGATGCCGGTGTCATCACCGTCGACCTGCTGCTCGCGCCGGAGTCCCGTCCCGGGGACCTTCGCGTGAGACGCGCATCGCTTCTCAACGAGCGCACGCTCAACCTCATGGACAGGCTTGCCCGAAGCTCGGGGAGCTGCCGCGAGGTGGTGCCGCTCGTCTTCAGCCTCTGCCCCTGCGCGCATCTCGTCACGCTTGACGCCGCCGGACGTGCGGCCGCAGGTCTTGCGGAGGACGAGCGCCGCACGGTCGACGGCGGTCTCGCCGAGCGCGCGCTGATGCTTGAGGCGCTTCTGGAAAACATCCGCGTGCTCGCGCTTGACGCCTCGAAGCTCGTCTGCGTCCCTGTTCCAGCCGATTCGCTTGCCGCCTATGCAAAGGCCCGAGCGGGCTTTTCGGGCGTCATCAGGACGCTGCAGGGGTTCAACCTCGTCACGGGGCAGGTCGATGAAGACGCCCTCCTTGAGGCACACCGCCTCATCGACAGACTGACGGCCGACTGTGAGGGCCTTCTGGCATCACTTGTCTTCGGCATTTCTCCCGAAGCCTTTCTGGAGATGACCGAGCCCGTGCAGTACGCCGCCTGGTACGGGACGAATGCCTCGACCGTTGCCTCGGCGCTCGCCTACCGCTACCATGCCCTGCCCGCAGCCTTCGGTGCGCTGGACTGCCCGCCTGTACCGCAACCCCATGAGCTCGACTTTCCGGATTTTGCCGACGAGATGTACCACAGGCTCAGGAATGAAGCCGACTTCGAGGCCGAGCCCGTTTACCGCCGCAGGCCCTCGTTTACGGGAGCACTCGTGAGGGAGGCGGGACACCCTCTTGTCGAAGC
>CDZB01033977.1_pt1 | contig 10942 bp, 8 predicted proteins | sample 554961 | NCBI WGS metagenome assembly CDZB01 (sample SAMEA3182106, study PRJEB8094) | gut metagenome | biome: human; feature: gut; material: Stool; isolation source: human stools | place: Canada | collected 2013-02-26
GCATAAAGGCTTTTGTCTTCAGCTTCATCTCCGTACCTGCCAAGTGGATCATGACAGCAAGGCAATACGTGCTGAATATCTATACTGAAAACCGGGCTTATGCAAGACCTTTCAAAACTGGATTCGGATAAAGTCCGTTCCTTATGGTTTTAATCTGCGTATTGCCTCAAGTCGCATTGTGGGGTAAGGGGAAGGTATGCACAAATCGGACAAAATTCACGCTCATACTATCATGATGCATAGTGTTCAAGCTCTTTACTGCAATTGAGATTGCCATTGAGATTGCTTGCGGATTTTAGGTTTTATAAAACTGCAAATTATTTATCCAAAGCATTCAAGTTCTGATAGAACCAGACATTCATCTGGTTGGCACCACGATGATTCCAGGCATAGTAAGGAATCAGGGTGAGCTTCTGGTTCTTGACAGAAACGGTGCCATCAGCAGCCTGGTCGAGCACCTGAGAAGAGGTCTGGATAGCCTTTACTGAGAAGGCTGGAGCGCCCTTAGTCTCTGTGTTCTCGACGCTGTAGTTATCTACCAGCGAGAAGGCAGGCTTCTTGGCCATAACGGCACGGAGCACCGGCTCGTTCTGATTATCCACAGCCTCAGCGCAATAAACCAATGGTCCACGCTCTACGGCAACCTTTCCCTTGTCATCTGCCACCTTGCCATTAGCAACTACTGTACGAACCGGCATATCGAAGTGGATGCGGATCACATCGCCCTTCTTGATGTTCTTGACAGGCAGATAACCCTTGTTGGCATCGAGGTCAGCCTCCACAGCCTTGCCGTTTACGGTTACGCTATAAGCAGGCTTCTCGGCATCGCTATACTTGTAAAGATCGCTAGGCACCACCTGGTTGCGAACCCATCCAGGAATACGGACCAGGAGGTTGGCATTCTTTACGCCGCTCTTCTTCACAGCAATCTTGATATCGCCGTTCCAAGGATACTCGGTAGTCTCCTCCAAAACCACATCCTTACCATTTACCTTGATGGTAGATGTATTGCCGGCAAAGAGATTCACATAGATATTGTTGTCCTTCACGCCATAGAGATAACCTGGAACAGAAGGGATGAAGCGGCACAAGTTACTCGGACAGCAGGCACATCCGAACCAAGGCTGACGGGTGGTGTTGCCATCGGCATTAAACTTATACTTGCCATCGCTTGACAATGGGTTTGGATAGAAGAATCTGCCACCATCCATGCTCATACCCGAGATGACACCATTATATAAGGTACGCTCCATGCAGTCGATATACTTGCTCTCGCCGTGAAGGAGGAACATGCGCTCGAAGAGATAAACCATAGAGATGGCTGCACAGGTCTCGTTGTAGGCAGTCATGTTTGGCAACTCATAGTTATCACCGAATGCCTCACCTGCATGGCGGGCACCTACTCCACCTGTAAGATAGTATTTCTTGCCAACGATGTTTTCAAAAATGCGGTCGATCACCTTCATATAGGCAGAATCCTTGGTCAGGGCAGCCACATCGGCAATACCGGCATACATATAGCCGGCACGAACCGCATGACCTACCGCCTCATTCTGCTCCAGGATAGGAGCCTGACTCTGAGAATATGGGTTGCGGATATGAGTCTTGCCACGATAATCGAGCAGATACTTAGCCTCATCCAGATATTTCTTCTCACCGGTCAAGGTATAGAGACGAGCCAAAGCCATCTCTGCAATCTGATGTCCCGGAACGATGGTAACCTGTCCTGGATTAGGTCCCACCTCCTTTACCACACAATCGGCATAGCGCTTGGCGATGTTCAGGAACTTGGTGCTACCCGTAGCCTGATAGTGAGCACAGGCTGCATCTACCATGTGACCGAGGTTGTAAAGCTCGTGGCTCGCCTCCTCGTCCTTGACCCAACGCTTATTTCCCGACCATCCGTGTGGATGCTTTGGGTTGATGGTACGGGCAGTATAGAGATAGCCATCTGGCTCCTGAGCAGCAGCTACCACATCGAGCACGCTGTCGATGTAAGCCTTCAACTTCTTGTTCGGATAAGTCTGGAGGATGTAGCTGGCACCTTCGATGGTCTTATAAACATCGGTATCATCGAAAGAGAAGCCCATGAACTTGCTCACATCCCACTCCTTGGTGTTCAATCCCGGGTGGTTAGGATGCTGCAGGGTATAGGCAGCCATCTCGAAGTTCTTGTAACGGTGCTCGCTCTCACACTTGCTGAAAGCCAATGGCACGGTTACCTCTCGGGCAGCCTTCAGACGGGCACCCCAGAAGGTGTTCTGTGAAATCTTCACACTGGTGAATGGTACTTGAGTGAATGGATAGCCATTGCCCAATGTCTTCTGCTTCTGCGCCATTGTTGGCATTGCCACGGCAGCAGAAAGCAATACTGCTGAAATTAATCTCTTCATATTGATAGGTTTAAAATTTATTATTGTTATATGATTTGCGGTGCAAAGATAACAATAATTTTCGAATATAGTGTATATCAAACAACAAAAGATAGGCACTTATCGTTCAAAAACCATTTAGCACTGATAAAAACAGAGTCATTTCGTTCAAATGACCACCTTTTTGGGAACAAAATTAGCAAAAATACACTTTACTTCCCATTTTTCAGAATATTATTGTATCTTTGCACGCATAAAAAACAAAGAATCACATAGAACAATGGAAAAAGCAAAACAGATTCCTTACCGTGCCATCGCACTCGACCTGGATGGCACCCTGACCAACCACGAGAAGGTGGTTACCCCGAAAACCCGCGAAGCGCTGCTCCAGACTGCCAGCCAGGGAGCCGTCATCATCCTTGCATCCGGTCGCCCTACCTACGGCATCGAACCGGTGGCAGAATGCCTGGAACTGCAGAAGCGAGGGGGCTACATCCTCTCCTATAATGGTGGCAACATCGTGAATGCCCAGACCGGCGAGAAACTCTTCACCCAGTTTCTGCCAGATGAGGTAATCCCCGTATTATATAAGTACGCGCGAGAGAAGAACCATGCCCTGCTGGGATACGCCGGCAATGAAATCATCACCGAAATGCCAGACGATCAGTATGTGAAGGAAGAATCGCGCATCAACAAGATGAACATCCGCAAGGTAGAGAATCTGCTCGAAGCCCTGGAGCCTCATCCTACCAAGCTCCTCATGACGGGCGACCCATCGGATATGCTCAAGGCTGAACAGGAACTGCTGGATATGGTGGGCGATAAGATGGATGTCTTCCGCTCAGCCCCATTCTTCCTCGAACTGGTGCCTAAGGGAATCGACAAGGCGCAGTCGCTGAGAAGACTCCTCGCGAAGATCAATCTCACCCCTGCCGATATGATAGCCTTCGGCGACGGCTACAACGACCTGAGCATGCTCAAGCTTGCCGGCATGGGAGTAGCCATGGCGAATGCTGCCCCGGAAGTAAGAGCCGATGCCGACTACATCACCCTCTCGAATGAGGAAGATGGCGTAGCTGCGGCACTGGAGCACTTCGGCATGTAATTGCATAAATAATCTAACTGAACTTTCGCACGTTTTGCCCTACACGCCCTGAAAGGGCAGAAGCTCCTAGCCCAGGGCATCGCCCTGGGTTATTATGGACGCTAGCCTATCGCCCTGTAAGGGCAAAAGCTTTAATACCAAAATAATCACATATTATCATCGAATAACAAAAATTAAATTGAAATATTTTGTGTTTTCTTCCTTTTAGAGTACCTTTGCAGTCAAAAATCATTCAGGAACTATCATCCTGACAGATAACAGAATTAAAGCATATCAACGATTATGTTACAACTTGACGATTTCTACAAGGCCCGCTTCGTGCTGAGCCACGTAATTAGAAAAACTGAGCTGGTTCACACACCGAGAATCAACCCAGATAGTGATGTTTATCTGAAACCGGAATGCCTCCAGAAGACGGGGTCGTTCAAGATTCGAGGTGCATACTATAAGATTTCCCAACTCTCTCAGGAAGAGAAGGAGAAGGGTGTGATTGCCTGTTCGGCAGGCAACCACGCACAGGGTGTGGCTCTCGGCGCTACCGCCATGGGAGTGAAGAGCCTCATCTGTCTGCCCGAGGGTGCCCCTATCTCCAAGGTAGAGGCTACCAAGCGTCTGGGTGCAGAGGTCTGCCTGGTTCCGGGCGTCTATGATGACGCTTACCAGAAGGCGCTGCAGCTGAAGGATGAGCACGGCTATACCTTCGTGCATCCTTTCGATGACGAGAAGGTGATTGCCGGACAGGGAACCATCGGACTGGAAATCCTCGACCAGCTGCCTGATGTAGAAGCTGTGGTAGTACCGGTAGGTGGCGGCGGACTGATTTCGGGAGTCGCTTTCGCCATCAAGTCGCTCAACCCCAACGTCAAGGTCTATGGAGTCCAGGCAGAGGGAGCAGCCAGCATGGTTCAGAGCCTCCACGACCACAAGCAGGAGAAGCTGCCATCTGTGGCAACCGTAGCCGACGGCATCGCCGTGAAAGAACCGGGAAAGATTACCTTCGAAACCTGCTCCAACTATGTGGATGAAATCGTCACCGTAAGCGAGGACGAGATCTGTGCAGCCATCCTGAAGCTCCTCGAGAGCGAGAAGATGGTGGCAGAAGGTGCCGGAGCAGCCAGCGTGGCTGCCGTGATGTACAACAAGGTGCCGGTGAAGGGCAAGAAGACCATCTGCGTGGTAAGCGGCGGTAACATCGACGTAACCATCCTCAACCGTGTCATCAACCGTGGATTGGTAAAGAGCGGACGTCTCTGCACCATCGAGATGGAGCTGGACGACAAGCCGGGCGAGCTGGTAGAGGTAGCCTCCGTCATCGCAAACCTGGGCGGCAACATCACGGGAGTTCATCACGACCGTTCTTCCAACCGCAACAAGGTGAATGCCTGCGTGCTCCGTGTCACCATGGAGACCCGCGACGAGGAACACGTCAAGGAAATCAAGAGTGCCCTGGAACAGAAGGGCTTCCATCTCTGGATCATATAATGTTAAATTGTAAATTATTAATTATAAAACATCAATTATCATGAACGCAATTCATACAGACAATGCGCCTGCAGCTATCGGTCCATATAGCCAGGCGATCGAAGTAAACGGTTTCGTATTTGCATCAGGTCAGATTCCTATCGACCCTGCAACAGGCAACTTCGTAGAGGGTGGCATCAAGGAGCAGACTCGTCAGAGCCTCACCAATGCCCAGAACATTCTGAAGGCAGCCGGTACCGACCTTTCTCACGTAGTGAAGACTACCGTTTATCTGAACAGCATGGACGATTTCGCAGCCATGAACGAGGTTTATGCCGAGTTCTTCAGCCAGCCATATCCAGCTCGCTCAGCCGTAGCCGTAGAGAAGTTGCCTAAGGGCGCACTCGTAGAGGTTGAGGTTTTGGCAGCTAAGTAATTCCTGCATTCCAGGAATCACAAGTCCGAAAACAACAAGGAAAAATATTTTTGATGGAATCCTGCATTACATTCAAGAATCTAAGCATTGGCTATCGTCCGAAGCATCAGCTCCGGGTGATAGCCTCTGCTGTTTCTGCCTCCCTGCATCCGGGCGAGCTCACCTGCCTCATCGGCGCCAACGGAGTGGGCAAATCCACCCTGCTCAGAACCCTTTGCGGTTTCCAGCCAGCCCTGGATGGCGAAATCCTTCTTCAGAATCAGCCCCTTTCCGCTTATCCGGCGCAGCAGCTAGCCCGTCAGATTGGCGTGGTTCTCACCTCCCGCATCGATGTTCCCCAGCTGTCGGTCAGAGAGATTGTAGGCATCGGCAGGTCTCCCTACACCAATTTCTGGGGCACCCTGACTCCGGCAGATCAGCAGATAGTGGATGAAGCCATCCATCAGGTCGGCATACCCCACCTCGCCCAGCGCAACATCTCCGAGCTGAGCGATGGCGAGCGCCAGAAGACGATGATAGCCAAGGCGCTTGCCCAGCAGACCCGCATCATCATTCTCGACGAGCCTACCGCCTTCCTCGATTTCCCCAGCAAGGTAGAAACCCTTCAGATGCTCCGCCGCCTGGCACACGAGCAGCACAAGGCAATCCTGCTCTCCACCCACGATGTAGAGCTGGCGCTGCAGCTAGCCGACAGTCTCTGGCTGATGGAGCAGAACCGTCTCTCCATCGGCACTCCGAAATCGCTTGCCGCCGATGGTTCCCTCTCAAGATTCATCGATCGCGACGGCATCCGGTTCAACCCGGAAGGAATGAGGATTGAAATAGAAAATGCAGCGCACTGCAAATTTTCCTAGTTTTAGGCATTTTTTTGCAGCGCACTGCATTTTTTAGATGATGGTAATCCAAATACCTTCTCCCTGATTCTCCGCCTCCTGAATGCGATTCATCAGACGATGGAGCCAGATGCGGGAGTTCACCACCATACCTTTTACCCTGTTCTCGCCCACCAGAATGCAGCCCTGGGTATCTTCGGGCTTGTTGCCGGCATGGATGCGGATGCCCTCAAAACCGGGAACACCCTGCACATACGGCAGCCAGTTCTTGAATCGGCGCGACTTGGTGATGAGCACACGATACGAGCCTTCAGGGATGGCAGTATGACCCGGAATCTTTCGTGCCACCTTACCGCTCTCTCTACTGAAGCGGGCTTTCACTTCCCCGGGCTGGAGCTCCACGCCCTTCAGGTTGCGCCACGTAGGCTCCAGGGTATCACAGAAGTAGCTGTCCTTAGACAACTTCTCCAAATCAAAACTATGTTCGAAACTGCGCTTGTCGCCTGCAGTCTTGCCGGAAAGAACCTTGCGCTTCACATCACCATCAGCCAACAGATAAAGTCGGCCAATGGTATAAGTATTCTTCTTTGCTATACGCTCTAAAACTATTTCCATATACAATAGATTTTTTAATAATGGGTCTTGATAAAAACTGAGTATTTGAGTAACTGAGTATTTGAGTCTTTCTCCTTCACCTTGATGTAGCCACGGAAGAGCCAGTTGTTCAGCATTTTCATCGTGCCCTTCGCACTCATCTTATGCTCAACTCTCAAGGCTTCCACCTGCTGATAGTTGAACTCCTCTGGCAGGAATCCCAGGATGCTTGCCGGACCTCTCTTGCTCTCCTGATCGCACTCCTGTTCCGCCTTTTTGATGGCATCACCGAAGAAACGCATCTTGCAGTAGAGGTCGTAACGCTCGCTCCAGCGGATGAAATCCTCAATCTCCGGCTCCCACTGGTAACCGTTCGCCACATAGAGCACACAAGCCTTCAGATAGCCGATTACGTTGGCACGGAAGCTCAGATTCTCATAGACTCTGTCCTGCGACAGACGGGAGAATTCCGCATTCTCATCCTTCAGCACCTCGGCAAGATGAAAAGCCTCCTTGCATTCCACCAGCCCCGAAGCCATGCAGAGATTATCGATGTAAGGTTTCAGAGAATTTCTGAAATCCTCATCATAGGTTCCATAGACGGGAATGTCCTCGCCGATGTCTCTTTCGGGGATGGTACAGAAGTTGATACGGGAAACCGGACCATCGGTCAGCACACGCTTGAAATACCTGATGCCTTTATGGATGGTGGTAGAAGCATTCCAGTTGAAGCGGATGCTGACACGCTCGGTGACACTTTGGGTTCCGACTCGTGTTTGTCCATATAAGTTACCTGGATCAAAGGCGAGGCACATAATACGGAACTGCTGATAACCGCTACCTTTGAGTGCATCAAACTGGTCGATTTCGTTCAGTGAAGTATAAAGGAAATGTTCCTTGGCTTCAGCGGTACGCATCACGAAGGCTGGGTTGGTCATATCGGCATCAATCTCCTGGATAATCAGATTCTCAGGGCGTTTGCGCTTATCCTTATTGGCACCCTTGCGCATCATTTCATCCTTCCATTCCTTCTCACGTTTCAGGTTTTCCTGGTCGCGCTTACGGATATCCTCCATGATGAAATCGATAGGTTTCTGTACGCAACTTTTACCTGCACCTGTGCCTGCAAGCAGACAGGTCATCAGGGTAGCTTCGTGCTCCACGTTGTCGATATATCTGAATCTGGTTCTCCAGAGATGGGTAGCGAGCGAAGGAAAAATGGCGTGCGCCACAGCAGGCTGATAGATTTCCGGAGTCTTGGATATCAGCAGCTCCACCAGCTTCGGCAGCTTCTTCGGCATCGGAGGCGGAGCAGGATATTCCTCCTCTTCGTTACTTTGAACATTGAGCATTGAACTTTGAACTTTATGATTAGCATCATTCGCCTGTTTCTCCGCCTGAGCATTCACCCGAATTACATCCCTCGAAAACGGTTTCGAGCTATCCCCATATTTCGAATAGAAGTCATGGATTAATTGATGGCAGTCATTCTCCTGATAATAGCTCGGCATTCTCTTCGCCACCACCTTCATCAGCTCCTCCTCACTCATCACACGAGAAGCGCCAGCACTCATAATAGCGAGCAGGGAGGAATGCCTGGACCCGATGGTATCGATATTCATCCCCTTGAGTCCTGCGGAATCCTGGAAGAGGTCGAAGGCTATCAGATTCTTCTCACTGGCACTTTCTGCTTCTTGGGCTGCCAGTCCGCCAGCATTCTGAGAGCCTCCAGTATGGCTGATATAATCATCATCAGCACGATGGCTATTACCAGATTGGGCAGGCTGAATAGCAGCGCCAGAAGGAACAGCAGAATGGCTGTCAGTGCCCTGAAATCGATTGTCTTGAACATCGTCATTACTTTGAACTTTGAGATTTGAACTTTGAACTTTATGATTACTATCGCTAGGTACTTGCCCCTGAAAGTCCCCCGTCAGGCGTTCCGGGGATTTGCAATCCCCGGCAAGCAAGCTGTAGCGAGCCGTCCCCTTTCCATCAATAGTAAGCCCACGCTTGAGGAAAGCCTCTCTGCGAGCCTTAATCTCCTCATCCGGCAGAACCCCATACCACTCCTTCGAGCGGTAAATCTCCGAGTCCTTATCCGTGATAAAGATGATTCTCTCCGGCGTGATGCAGCTCTTGTCGTAGGGAATCCCAGCCGCCTCGCAATACGCCTTCTGCGTCTCCTCAATCGTCATGCCCATCGGCATACGGATATCGATATGCAGCTTCTTTCTAGCCGAATATTCCAGATGCAGCAGCTTTCCCTTCCATATCGTGTTACTGCAGTTCAGCTCACGAGCCTTCTCCAATGCAGCATCCACATAATCCACATCATCCACATCGATGGTAGTCTGAAAGAGGAAACTTTCAGGGTCCGCATCTTCACTGGAGCGGTGATTATTCCTGAACTTAGAATAATGAATCGCACGGATAGGCAGCTGTCTTTTCAGCCCCTCCTTCGCCTTCTTCACCGCCTTTTCATCACCAGCATCTACGCCGGGAATCGCCTTTTCCCCACGTATCTGCGCAATCACACCCTTCAGCCACGGCTGAACAATCAGGGCGTCATAGACATACAGGGGCTGGGAAGAATTCAATCTTCCCATATTGCCCTTGCGTGCCGGATTTAAAGCCATTACCTGTTGCTTGATCGCCATATTTCCATTTTTAATGATTATCCCAAATTCTTCACCTCATACAGTTCGGCAAGCTCCCAGAATCTGTGGGCCAGATCATGGATAAACTTCCTGCCCTTTTCGGTCCATACGAGATAGGTATGCGTAACCGCCTTGCCCATCTTCTCCTTTCTGCCATCGCATTTCGGATCAAGAAAGGCATTGTATCGGGTGCGGCTCTTCGCCAGTCCCATGTGCGCATACTCCGCATAGAGCATGTACTGCCCGCTCTGGTAATACTGGATATGCAGGGCGCACAGCGAGCGGTTCAGCTCCTGCGCCGTAATCCCCAACTCCTTCGCCACCTGGGTAGTAGTGAAGCAGGAAACGGAATCCAAGACATTATCCGAGTAGATAGCCTTCGGCAGAAGCCCATCCACCTGCTTCTCCAGGTTGATGACATTCTCGCCCTGGATGGAAGCCCATCTCGTCTGCTCATCCAGTACTCCGTTGAGACGTCTGATTTCCACATCCAGCTCGCCAATGAGCTTCTTGTCAAGCCCCATCTGCACCTCCTGCTGATACAGCAGCTTCTTCTGCTGCTCCAGCAGTTCCTCCTTCTTCTTCAGGGTAGCCCGGAGAATCTCCTCGGCATTGCGAATCGTCTCCTCCTCGCTCTCCCCCTCCTTCACTGGGATATAACCGCCCGTCTTGCGAATCTGCGGCAGCACCACCGAGGTAACCCAATCCTTGAACTTCACCGCCGTAGACAGTTTCGAACCGAGCACCAGGGCATAGAAGCCGCTCTCGTTAACGAAGTTCATCAACACGTTCTGCACCTTTCCTTCAGAAACGCCAAAACGATTTTTGACAGTTCTAGCAATGCGGTATTTCGCCGCATCGCTAGACCTAACATGCTGTCTTACAGCGTCTGTAGCTCTCTTATACCCGAGCACATCACACAAATCCTTCGCACAGAACCAAGGCTCGCCCTTCTCATCTGTAACGATGCGAACCGTTCCGAACTCCGGATTCTCAAAAACAGCAGTCTGCACACTCTTCTTGGCAGAGCCGGCATTCTTGCCATCCTCCGCCTTCTGAATTTTTGAATTCATCATAAGCAAAAAAAAATTAAAGTAAATATATAAAAGGTACCCGATGGATACCTCCGTAAAAAAAATACACGCTAAAAGTTTCCGCAAATATTTTAAGTTGAGGAATTAACTCCTTTAACTTCCTCACAAAAAGTTCTGCAATAATAAATGTATCAACCTTGTCAAAGACCGATGGGCTGATACGCTGCGCCACTTACAACATGGCAGGAAACCTATGCCAGCATCCTGGCGATAGAAAACGCAAAAGCCCCAGACCTCAGAACCGGTATCGTTCTGAAATCTGGGGCAAAAGTAGAAAGAATACTCCGTTACGCCTTTTCCGCCGAATGCGCCAAATTGAATTCGGCGGAAACAAGAAAGGGGCAAAACCATCGTCTTGCCCCTCTATATCAATATCTTACAGAGATA
>CDZB01041703.1_pt1 | contig 10929 bp, 9 predicted proteins | sample 554961 | NCBI WGS metagenome assembly CDZB01 (sample SAMEA3182106, study PRJEB8094) | gut metagenome | biome: human; feature: gut; material: Stool; isolation source: human stools | place: Canada | collected 2013-02-26
AATTCCACACTTGCAGCCTGAGAAGTATTTTCGGCCAGGTACACGCCCCGGCCGAAAATGATTGCATTTTATTTGCCTCCTGCGGCAAGGTTTTGCTGCGCAAAACGCTTGTACGCGCCATCAGGCGCGTTTGGCGCAGACTATTCACAAGGAGCAACCCATGGCAAACGGAATCATCATCATCGACAAACCCGCCGGGTGGACATCTATGGACGTCTGCGCCAAGCTGCGGGGGATTCTGAAAACAAAAAAGGTGGGCCACGCCGGGACTCTGGACCCCATGGCCACCGGCGTTCTGCCGGTATTCGTGGGCCAGGCCACCCGGGCGGTGTCCTTCGCCGAGGACGGCCAGAAGGAGTACGTCGCCGGGCTGCGGCTGGGCCGCACCACCGACACCCAGGACACCTCCGGCGAGACCCTGGACACCCATCCGGTGCTCACCGGCCGGGAGGACCTGGAGCACCTGCTGCCCCGGTTCACCGGCGAGATACAGCAGGTGCCCCCCATGTATTCCGCCGTGAAGATCGGCGGCCAGAAGCTCTACCAGATCGCCCGCCGGGGCGGGGAGATCGAGCGCCCTGCCCGGCCCGTCACCGTTTATGAGCTGGAGCTGCTGGACCAGACCGGCCCCGGGGACTACACTCTGCGCATCCGCTGCTCCAAGGGCACCTACGTCCGCACCCTGTGCCACGACATCGGCCAGGCCCTGGGCTGCGGCGGCTGCATGAGCAGCCTGCGGCGCACCGTGGCTGCGGGCTTCACCCTGGACGACGCCGTGACCCTGGACCGGGTGCAGCAGGAGGGCGAGGCGCTGCTGGCCCCGCTGGACTCCCTGTTCCGCCAGCACCCGGCCTATCAGATCCGGCACCCCCGGGTGGACGCCCTGTGCCGCAACGGCAACCCCTTCACCATCCGCCAGCCCTTGCCGGAGGGCCTCTACCGGGTCTATGGCCTGGAGGGCGAATTTCTCTGTCTCAGCCGCCTGGAGGGCGGCGTGATGACCTCCCTTAAAAACTTTTTCGGAGCGTGAGTACCTTGAATCGAACTGTTATCGCCCTGGGCTTTTTCGACGGCGTTCACCGGGGCCACGGAGCCCTGCTGGAAAAAACCGCCGCCCGGGCCCGGGAGCTGGAGACCGTCCCCGCCGCCTTCACCTTCGACCGCCCGCCCAAGGAGGTGGTCACCGGCCGCCCGGTGGGCCTGATCAATACCCCCGACGACCGCCGGGACCTGATGCAGCGGCTTTACGGCATCCGCCAGGTGATCATCGCCCCCTTTGACCGGGCCATGATGACCATGCCCTGGCAGGATTTCATCGACGATCTGCTGATCGGTACCTATGGCGCGGTGCACCTGGTGGCAGGCCACGACTATCACTTCGGCCACCGGAACCAGGGGGACCCGGACAAACTCCTGTCCCGCTGCCGGGAGCGGGGCATCGGCTGTGACATCATCCCTCAGGTGACCCTGGACGGCATCACCGTCAGCTCCACCTACATCCGCACTCTGGTGGAAAGCGGACAGATGGAGCGGGCCGCCGATTTCCTGGGCCACCGCCACTGCCTGACCCGCACCGTCACCCACGGCTGCCGCTTTGGCCGCACCATCGGCATCCCCACAGTGAACCTGACCCCGCCGGATCACGTTCTTCTGCCGGAGCGGGGCGTGTATGTGACCCGGGTGTTCCTGCCGGACGGCACCAGCGTCCCCGGCGTCACCAACATCGGCACCCGCCCCACCGTCAGCGACGGCGACGCCGTGTCGGTGGAGACCTTCCTGCTGGATTTCGACGGCGACCTCTACGATAAAACCATCCGGGTGGAGTTCTGCCGCCGCCTGCGCCCGGAGCGCAGATTCGCCTCTCCCCAGGAGCTGAAGGCCGAAATTCAGCACAATATCCAACAAACCCGGGACTATTTTATAGAAAACCCCGAATAACCCCCGCCGCCTGCCTCCGCAGGCGGCGGTCAGCTTGTCAAAAAAGTCTTTTTTGACAAGCTGAGTGCGGTTTTTCAGAATTTAAAAAGTTCTGAAAAACCTGTGATTGCAAACGAAAGACACCCCTGATGGGTTTCTTTCGTAACTATCTTCCTTTCCGATGGTGGAAAATCTCCGAGTTTTTCGACAGTCTCCCCGCCGCCTGCCTCCGCAGGCGGCGGTTTTCTCGTTTACAATTTGTTTACAGAAAAGGTCAAAGAAAGTCAAAATATCCTATTGACATTTTGAAACCCGGTGGTATACTATAGCCAAAGGTCAAAGAAAGGCAAAGTCAGACAGACCGAATCGAAACAGAAAGGAAGTGAAGGGCTTGGGTACATCGGATATGATCGCCCGGTTCATCCAGGCGGAGCTGGAGGAGGCCAACGGGGTTCTGGAGCTGCAGCGCAGCGACCTGGCCCAACGCTTTGGCTGCGTCCCCAGCCAGATCAATTATGTGATGTCCACCCGGTTTTCTCCGGAGCACGGCTACATTGTGGAGTCGCGCCGGGGCGGCGGGGGCTACATCCGCATCACCCGGGTGCAGGTGGACCGCCACACGCTTTTGATGCACGTCATCAACTCCGTGGGCGATACGCTGGACCTGGCCAGCGCCCGGGCCATTCTTTCAAACCTGGTCCAATCCCAGGCGGTGGAGCGGAACGTGGCGCAGACCCTTCTGTGGGCTGTGTCCGACAATTCCCTCCGCTCCGTTCCCAAGGACCGGCGGGACGATCTCCGGGCCAGTATTTTCAAGCAGGTGCTGATTCACCTGGTTTGAGTTTTCAATAAGGAGGCAATCATTATGAAATGTCAGAACTGCGGAAAGAACGAAGCAACGTTTTACTATAAGAGCAACATCAACGGCCGGGTCATGGAGAGCCATCTGTGCCCCGAATGCGCCCGTCAGCTGGGCCTGGTGCAGGATATGCGCCGCCCCATGATGAGCAGCTTCTGGGACGATGACGATTTCTTCACCCGTCCCTTCCGGATGCTGGAGCCCCTGCTGGGCGGCTTCGGCAGCCGCCTGCTGACGGAGTTCCCGGAACCCGTGGACGTGACCCAGCAGGCCCGCCGCGCGGCGGAGGAGCCCCGGGAGGACAACCTGGTCCAGGGCGACGAGCGGGAGAAGCTCAGCCGCCAGCGCCAGCGCAACGCCCTGGAGACGCAGCTGCGCCACGCCGTGGAAACCGAGAACTTCGAGGAAGCCGCCAAGCTCCGGGATCAGCTGCGGTCCCTGCCCCAGGCGTAAGCGTTACGCCGATCAACCGAAAGGAAGTGTAAACTATGATGGAAAATAAATTCACCCCCCGTGCGGAGGAATCCCTGCGGCTGGCCCAGGAGGCCGCCGAGGAAATGGGCCACGGCTATGTGGGCAGCGAGCACCTGCTGCTGGGCCTGATGCGTGAGGAGGAGGGCATTGCCCACCGCGTCCTGGAGGAAGCGGGCCTCACCGATGATATGATCTGCGATGTGCTGCATCGCAGCGTGGGCACCGGCCTTTCCGGCGCGGCTCCCTCCCAGGGGCTGACCCCCCGGGCCAAGAGCGCCGTGGAGCTGGCCGTGTCCGAAGCGTCCCGCACCGGCGCGGGCTATATCGGCACCGAGCATCTGCTGATGGGCCTGCTGCGTGAGGGCAACAACATGGCCATCCGGGTGCTGCGCACCGTGGGCATCGACCCCAAGAAGCTGTACAGCGCCGTGGTGAAGAAGATCAACGAAGCGCCCCGGGCCGCGGCCGCCGCAGGCGGCAATTCCGCCGCTCCCTCCCGGGAGGACGGCAAGAAGGGCGGCGCCCTGGCGGAGTTCACCCGCGATTTGACCGAGGCCGCCCGCAGCGGGAAGCTGGACCCCGTCATCGGCCGGGAAAAGGAGATCGCCCGGGTCATCCAGATCCTGTCCCGCCGCACCAAGAACAACCCCGTGCTGATCGGTGAGCCCGGCGTGGGCAAAACCGCCATCGCCGAGGGCCTGGCCCAGCGCATCGTGGCCGCCGACGTGCCCGAGGACCTGCTGGACAAGCGGGTCCTGTCCCTGGACCTGTCCGGCATGGTGGCCGGTACCAAGTACCGGGGCGAGTTTGAGGAGCGCATCAAGAACACCATCAACGAGGTGAAGAAGGCCGGCAACGTCATCCTGTTCATCGACGAGCTGCACACCATCGTGGGCGCAGGCTCCGCCGAGGGCGCGGTGGACGCCGCCAACATCCTCAAGCCCGCTCTGTCCCGGGGCGAGATCCGGGTCATCGGCGCCACCACCCTCAACGAGTACCGCAAGTACATTGAGAAGGACGCCGCCCTGGAGCGCCGGTTCCAGCCCATCACCGTGGGCGAGCCCTCTCCCGAGGCCACGCTGGAGATCCTGAAGGGCCTGCGGGACAAGTATGAGGCCCACCATCACCTGACCATCACCGACGGGGCCCTGGAGGCCGCCGTGCGGCTGTCCCGCCGGTATATCAACGACCGTTTCCTGCCGGACAAGGCCATCGACCTGATGGACGAGGCCGCCAGCCAGGTGCGTATGGCCGCCGAGTCCGCCTCCCCCGATCTGAAGGATCTGGAGGAGAAGATCGCCGCCCTGCACCGGGAGAAGGAGGAGGCCGTCACCGCCCAGGACTTCGAGAAGGCCGCCCAGCTGCGGGATATCGAGAAGGACTATCAGGAGCAGGTGGAAATTGAGCGCGACAAGTGGCACAAGCAGATGTCCGTGAGCCGCGGCACCGTCACCGAGGACGACATCGCCAAGGTGGTGGCCGGCTGGACCGGCATTCCCGTCACCCGCCTGACGGAGGACGAAAGCCAGCGGCTGCTGCAGCTGGAAAAGGTCCTGCATGAGCGGGTGGTGGGCCAGGACGAGGCCGTGGCCGCCGTGGCCAAGGCCATCCGCCGCAGCCGTGTGGGTCTGAAGGACCCCAAGCGGCCCATCGGCTCCTTCCTGTTCCTGGGCCCCACCGGCGTCGGCAAGACCGAGCTGTGCAAGACCCTGGCCGAGGCCATGTTCGGCGACGAGAACGCCATGATCCGCATCGACATGTCCGAGTACATGGAGAAGCACACGGTGTCCCGTCTGGTGGGCTCGCCTCCCGGATACGTGGGTCACGAGGAGGGCGGCCAGCTGACGGAAAAGGTGCGCCGTAAGCCCTATTCCGTGGTGCTGTTCGACGAGATCGAGAAGGCCCACCCCGATGTGTGGAACATCCTGCTGCAAATCCTGGAGGACGGCATTGTCACCGACTCCCAGGGCCGCCGGGTGGACTTCAAGAACACCATCATCGTCATGACCTCCAACGTGGGGGCCAAGAATATTACCGCCGCCGACACGCCTCTGGGCTTTGACGGCAGCGGTGAGGCGGCCAAGCGCACCGAGGAGGAGCGGTTTGCACGCATCAAGGACGCCGTTATGGCGGAGCTGCGCCAGACCTTCCGCCCCGAGTTCCTGAACCGTATCGACGAGATCATCGTGTTCCACCAGCTGACAGAGGAGAACATCCGCAGCATTGCCCGCCGGATGCTGGATACCATCGGCAGCCGCATGGCCGCCCAGGGCATCACCCTCCAGGCGGACGACGATGCCGTGGCCGCTCTGGCCAAGGATGGCTTCGACGCCCGCTACGGCGCCCGTCCCCTGCGCCGCACCCTCCAGAACGAGGTGGAGGACGTGGTGGCCGAACAGATGCTGGATGGTCAGCTGAAGTCCGGCGACACCGCCCACGTCCGTCTGAAGGATGACAAGGTGGTCATCGAAAAGTAAAATAATCCCCCGACCGGCGGCACCTCAAGCCGCCGGTTGGGGGATTTTACGTTCTGTCTTACGCCTTTACCAGCTCCACCAGCACCTGCACCATCTTTTCCATAGACGGCACGGGAATGAACTCATGGACGCCGTGGAAGTTTGCGCCGCCGGTGCACAGGTTGGGGCAGGGAATGTCCCGCTCCCAGGAGAGCCGCGCCCCGTCGGTGCCGCCCCGGATGGGAACGATCACCGGCTCCACGCCCACGGCCTCCATGGCGGCCTTGGCGTTTTCGATCAGCTCCATATGGGGCCGGATCTTCTCCTTCATGTTGTAGTAGCTGTCCCGCATCTCCAGCCGGAAGGTGCCCTGGCCCCACTGATCGTTCAGATAGGCGGTCAGCCGCTCCACAAAGGCCTTCCGGGCGTTGAACTTCTCCAGGTCGTGGTCCCGGATGATGGCGTGCAGCACCACCTGGCTCTCGTTTCCGGCCAGGTCCGTCACATGGTAGAAGCCCTCATAGCCCTCCGTGTGGGAGGGAGTCTCCGCCGCAGGCAGCAGGGAGATGAACTGGTTGGCCAGCAGGATGGCATTTTTCATCTTGTTCTTGGCGGAGCCGGGATGGATGTTCACGCCCTCCACCGTCAGGGTCACGGCGGCGGCATTGAAGTTCTCATACTCGATCTCCCCCAGCTCGCCGCCGTCCACGGTGTAGGCCACCCGGGCGGGGAACTTCTCGGGGCTGAAGTGATCGGCGCCCTTGCCCACCTCCTCGTCAGGGGTGAAGCACACGGCGATGGCCCGGTGCGGGACCTCCGGATGGGCCAGCAGGTATTCGCAGGCGGTGACGATCTCCGCCACGCCGGCCTTGTCGTCGGCTCCCAGCAGGGTGGTGCCGTCGGTGACGATCAGCTCCTGACCGATGTACCGCTCCAGGAAGGGGAAGTCCTTCACTTTCAGGCTTCCGGCCTTCTTCAGGGGCAGGTCCCCGCCCTGATAGGTGACGATCTCCGGATGGATGTCCGCCCCGCTGACGGCGGGGGAGGTGTCCATGTGGGCGATGAGGCCCAGGGCCGGAGCCTGGCACCCGGGGGTGGCGGGCAGCAGGGCATACACATAGCCGTTGTCGTCCATGTGGGCCCCCTCCAGGCCCAGCTCTGCCAGCTCCTGGGCCAGATACCGGCCCAGAACCTTCTGGTGGTCGGTGGTGGGGACGGTGTCCGACGTCTCGCTGGAGGTGGTGTCAAAGGACACATATTTCAGAAAACGCTGGGTAACTTCCATGATGGTTTCCCTCCGTAAATTGGATTTGCCCCCAGTATAACACACCCGCCGCCCCGCCGTCAATCCGGGGGAAGCCGTCCCGGGACAAAGAGGGACGTCCCGGGCAGGGCCGGTTTTGTCCCGGGCGGAAGCGGGACAAAACGAAACAGGCAGATCCGTGCAAAGCGCCCCCGGCGGAAATCCGCCGGGGGCGCTTTTTCTCAATAGAAAATATCGTCCAGCTCCATGGTGGCGTAGGCGTTCAGGTCCAGCCCCGCCCGGCGGCCCGCCAGATACTCATAGTATCCCTGGGCCCCGATCATGGCGCCGTTGTCGCCGCACAGCCGCAGGGGCGGCAGGTACAGGCGGTATCCGGCCTTTTCGCAGGCCCTCTCCAGGTCTCCCCGGATGATGGTGTTGGCGGCCACCCCTCCGGCGGCCACGATGCACCGGCGGCCCCGGAGACGGGCGGCCTCCATGGCCCGGGGCACCAGCTCATCGGACACCGCCTGGTTGAAGTCGTGGGCCAGGGCGGCGGCGTCCAAAGGCTCCCCCTTCTGCTGGGCGTTGTGGGCCAGGTTCACCACGGCGGTTTTCAGGCCCGAGAAGCTCATATCCAGGGGCGCACCCTCCACATGGGCCCGGGGCAGGACGTATTTCCCGCCGGGGGACCGGGCGGCCAGCCGGTCCATGGGCTTCCCGCCGGGGTACGGCAGGCCCAGCACCCGGGCGGCCTTGTCGAAGCACTCCCCTGCCGCGTCGTCCCGGGTAGCCCCCAGGACCTCCATATCCGTGTAGCCCTTCACGTCCACGATCAGGGTGTTGCCGCCGGACATGGCCAGGGCCAGAAACGGCGGCTCCAGCTCCGGAAAGGCCAGATAATTGGCGGCGATGTGGCCCCGGACGTGGTGCACCGGGATCAGGGGCACCCCCAGGGCATAGGCGGCGGACTTGGCGAAGCTGACCCCCACCAGCACCGCGCCGATAAGGCCCGGGGCGTAGGTCACGGCCACGGCGTCAATGTCCCGCCGGGTCAGGCCCGCCTCCCGCAGCGCCTGGTCCGACAGCCCGGCAATGGCCTCCACGTGCTTCCGGGAGGCGATCTCCGGCACCACGCCGCCATACAGCGCGTGCATATCCGCCTGGGACAAAATGGCGTCCGACAGCACCGTCCGCCCGTCCCGCACCACCGCCGCAGCGGTCTCGTCGCAGGAGGATTCAAAGGCTAAAATATTCACTGGTCATCCTCCTCAAAGGTCCGGGTCAGGATCAGGGCGTCCTCCTTGGGCAGGTCATAGTAGTTCCGGCGGCGTCCGGCCTCCCGGAAGCCGAACCGGGTATACAGGGCAATGGCGGCGGCGTTGCTGGGCCGCACCTCTAAGGTCAAAAACGCCAGATGGTTGGCCCGGGCAAAGCGCAGGAACACGTCCAGGAGCTTTCCCGCCGCGCCCCGGCGGCGATACGGGGGAAACACCGCCACATTGGTGATATACCCCTCGTCGGCGGCCACCAGCAGCCCGGCATAGCCGATCACCTGGCCGGTGGCGGCGTCCTCCGCCACTAAAAAGGCCGCGCACTCATTGTCCAGCTCCTCGGCCAGCATCTTCCGGGACCAGGGCCGGGAGAAGCAGGTGCGCTCCAGCTGCTCCAGGGCGTCCAGATGGTCCGCCGTCATGGGTACGATTCTGATGTTGTTCATAATTCCCTCGGTGTATTGCGATTTTTACTCCACGGTGACGCTCTTGGCCAGGTTCCGGGGCTTGTCGATGTCGCAGCCCCGCTCCAGGGCGATGTAGTACGCCAGCAGCTGCAGGGGAGCCACCCCCAGCTGGGGCAGCAGCATAGGCTCCACGTCCGGCACCGTCAGCACCCGGGGCGTCCGGGCGGCCATAGCGTCCCGGTGGGTCTCGGTGGTCAGGGCCAGGACGTTGGCGCCCCGGGCCTGGACCTCCACCACGTTGCTCATGGCCTTGTCAAACAGGGGGCCGTAGGTGCTCAGGGCAATGACCGGCGTTCCCTCCTCGATCAGGGAGATGGTGCCGTGCTTCAGCTCGCCGGAGGCGTAGGCCTCGGAGTGGATATAGCTGATCTCCTTGAGCTTCAGGCTGCCCTCCATGCTCAGGGCATAGTCCAGGTTCCGGCCGATGAAGAACACGTCGTCCCGCCCGGCGAAATCCCTGGCGATCTGCTGGATCTGATCCGCCTGGGCCAGCACCTGCTCCAGCTTCTCCGGCAGGGCCAGGATATCCCGGACCATGGCGGTGTAGGTCTCATAGTCCACGGTGCCCATGACCTCGCCGAAATACAGCCCCAGCAGGTTCAGCACCGCCATCTGGGTGCTGTAGGCCTTGGTGGTGGCCACGGCGATCTCCGGCCCGGCCCAGGTATACAGCACGTCGTCGGACTCCCGGGCAATGGAGGAGCCCACCACGTTGACGATGGACAGGATCCGTGCCCCCCGCTTTTTGGCCTCCCGCAGGGCGGCCATGGTGTCCAGCGTCTCGCCGGACTGGCTGATGACGATGACCAGGTCCCCCTCCCCCACGATGGGGTCGGCATACCGGAACTCGGAGGCCAGGCACACCTCCACGCTGCGCCGCAGCATCCGCTCCAGGTTATATTTGCCCACCATGCCCACGTGGTAGGACGAGCCGCAGGCCACGATGTAAATGCGGCCCATGGCCCGGATCTGCTCCGGGGTCATGGTCAGGTCCTGCAGCACCACGCGGCCCCCCTGGATCCGGGCGGCGGTGGCCTTGCGGATGGCGGCGGGCTGCTCCATGATCTCCTTGAGCATGAAGTGGGCATAGCCGCCCTTTTCGGCGGCGTCCACCTCCCAGTCCACATGGTGGTGCTTCTTCTCCACCGGCCGCAGCTGACGGTCGTATACCCGGATGCCGCTGCGGGACAGAATGGCCAGCTCCCCGTCGTCCATATAGGCGATGTCCCGGGTGTGGCGGATCAGGGCCGTCACGTCGGAGGCGATGAAGTTCTCCCCATCGCCGAAGCCCAGCAGCAGGGGGGCGTCCTTCCGGGCGGCCACCAGCCGGTCGGGATAGTCGGCGCAGATGATGCCCAGGGCATAGGCCCCGTCCACCGCGTGGAGCAGCCGGTTCATGGCCTCGAAAAAGTCGCCGCAGTCGCTGTAGTAATAATCCAGCAGCTGGGCCACCACCTCCGTGTCCGTCTCGGACTGGAACACATAGCCCTTCTGCTGCAGCTCCTCCTTCAGGGTGATGAAGTTTTCGATGATGCCGTTGTGGACCACGGCGAACTTGCCGCTCTGGCTCATATGGGGATGGGCGTTGACATCGTTGGGCTCGCCGTGGGTGGCCCAGCGGGTGTGTCCGATGCCCAGGGTGCCGGGCAGGTCCCCACCGTCATGGGTCAGCTCCCGCAGAGCCGCCACCCGGCCCTTCTTCTTGCAAAGGCGCAGCACGCCATCGCCGCACACGGCGATACCGGCGGAGTCATAGCCCCGGTATTCCAGCCGCTCCAGCCCGTCCAGCAGAATGGGGGCGGCCTCCTGACGGCCAACATAACCTACAATTCCACACATATTGATGATTCCTCCTGATTTCTGATAATGGGGAGGACAAATACGCAGACAATTTGCCTCGATTTCCGGTCGCAGCGTCTCTGTTTTGCGGTCACCCGCATATTTGCCCGCTGCGTGCGCGCCCGGACGGCGCGGGAGAGCTCCCGCCGAAGGTTCGATCCTCTCTCCTCCTCGTTATCCTGCCGGGAAACGGCAGGCACATGGCGCTTGGTATGGGATTTTCCCGGGGGCCTCCTTTCTCGGTTCTGCGTTCTGTATATCAAACGGCCTCAAGGCCGGATGAAGCGGTATAACTCAGCTTGTCAAAAAAGGCTTTTTTGACAAGCTGAGTGCAGTTTTTCAGAACTTAAAAAGTCCTGAAAAACTTGTGATTGCAAACGAAAGACACCCCTGATGGGTT
>CDZB01073181.1_pt1 | contig 10872 bp, 8 predicted proteins | sample 554961 | NCBI WGS metagenome assembly CDZB01 (sample SAMEA3182106, study PRJEB8094) | gut metagenome | biome: human; feature: gut; material: Stool; isolation source: human stools | place: Canada | collected 2013-02-26
GGCGCAAGGCGCGCGCCGTGTGAGCGCCATCCGATGTGATGCTTGCGAAAGGGGCGGCGGTTGACGGATCACGCGAACGAAGTGAGCGTGGACGCCGTCTTTCATAGCCGCCATCGAACCGCTGCCGGCCGCACAAATGGTCAAGCCGGAGGTTTGCGGCTTCTTTTCGTTCTTTTCTTGTCCGAACAAGAAAAGAACATGTTTCTCCTTTGCCAAGGAGAAGATATGTGCTTTTCTCACTGAGGAGAAAAGCACCAAAAGACTCACCGAGACTCCGTCTCGGACTCTCATCGTGCTGCTGAGAAGCGCATATACACGGCTCCCAACAGACGGAACCGCGCATCTACGTGCGCTCTCCGTCATTCGCCGTGCGGGAATTGAGTGCGGCTGGGAAGCCTGCGCCCGCAGGCGCAAGGCGCGCGCCGTGTGAGCGCCCTCCGGTGCGATGCTTGCGAAAGAGGCGGCGGCTGACGGATCACGCGAGCTTCGCGAGCGTGGACGCCGTCTTTCATAGCCGCCACCGAACCGCTGCCAGCCGCACAAATGGTCAAGCCGGAGGCTTGCGGCTTCTTTTCGTTCTTTTCTTGTTCGTACAAGAAAAGGACACGTTTCTCCTTTCCAAAGGAGAAGATATGTACTTTTCTCACTAAGGAGAAAAGCACCAAAAGGAGGTTTTTCATGATCGAAACCATAAGCGGCGTCATCCTCAGAGAAACGCCCATCGGCGATTACGACAAAATCATGACGGTGCTTACCTCCGGCCACGGCAAAATCTCTGTTTTTGCAAGAGGCGCAAAGCGCCTGAAAAGCCCCCTTTTCACGCCGACGCAGCTTTTTTCCTACTCGGAAATGACGCTCTACAAGTCTGCAAGCACATATTACATACGAAGCGGCGACCTGATCGAAAGCTTTTATCACATCCGCGACACGCTCGCGGGCGCGGCTCTGGCCGGATACCTCGCGGATATCGCCGCGGATATCGCGCTCGAAGAACAAAATGAGGAAACGCTTCTGCGGCTTCTGCTCAACTGTTTTCACGCCATTGCGAATAAAATCAAGCCGATGGAGCAGATTAAAGCCGTATTCGAGCTTCGCGCGGCGGCGGAAGCCGGCTTTCGTCCCGACCTTGTCGCGTGCGCGGGATGCGGCAAATCCGAGCTTGAAACCTATTATTTCGACATATCGGGCGGCATTTTCCGCTGCGAGGACTGCTTCCGCACGGCGGAAAGCTCGCTTTCTGCCGCTGCCTCAAAGCAAAGCGAGGCAGATTCCATCTATCACACGGGGCAGCTCATTTCTCTGCTTTCCCCCTCCGTATTCGCTGCGATGCGATACGCCGTATATGCGCGGCTCGAGCGCATCTTCGCTTTCGAGCTGAAAGATGACGCGCAGCGGGACTTTTCCGCCGTCTGCGAAAAATATCTGCTCTGCCATTTGGAGCGGAATTTTTCCACGCTCGATTTTTATCACAGCGTCAGAGACAATCCCTGAATACGCAAAAAGGATTTTGATATGAAATACAGAAATAAAATATGGATCGGTCTTTCCGCAGCGGCGGCGCTCACTGCCGTCGGCGCGGTCGCGCTTCAGGAAAATCTTTCCATAAGGCACTACGCTCTGCAATCCGACAAAATCACAGAGCCAGTAAAACTTACGGTTATGACCGATCTGCACAGCACCCTTTACGGAAATAAGCAGGAAAAGCTGCTCCGCGCCGTGGAGAACGAGCAGCCGGACGCGGTTCTTCTTGTCGGCGACATCGTGGACGACAGAAGGACGGCGATCGGTGCAAAATGCCTCTTTGCAGGCATTGGCAAGCAATTTCCGTGTTATTATGTGACCGGGAACCACGAGTTCCGGTCAGGCAAAATCGATACTATTAAAAAAATGATCCGCTCCTACGGCATCACCGTTTTGGAGGGCACGGCCGCAAAGCTTGCCCGGCAAAATATCCTCATCGCCGGCGTCGATGATCCCGCAGGCTTTCCCAAAAACAGCCCTGCCGGCTGGCAAAAGCAGCTCGCGGAATGCGGCCGGGCTGCTGCGGAAAATGAGAATGCTTACCGTATTCTACTCTGTCACCGTCCGGAACGGACGGAAGCTTATGCCGAAAGCGGCTTCGAGCTTGTCCTGTGCGGCCATGCGCACGGCGGACAGGTGCGCGTGCCCTATCTTATCAACGGACTTTACGCGCCCAATCAAGGGCTTTTCCCGAAATACGCCGGCGGCTGCTATCGGCTGGGAAACGACGTCACAATGATCGTCAGCCGCGGATTGTGCCGCAACGAGCTGCCGCGCGTATTCAATCCGCCGGAGCTTGTTATCGTGGACATCAAGTCAAAAAATCCCTCAAAAGGATAACTTCTGAGGGATTTTTTCTTTATTTGGCTGTGTTATCCCGCCATAAGCGCCGGAATAAAATGCGAGGCAAGCGCGAAATACACCATCAAAGCAAGCGCATCCACGATCGTCGTGATAAACGGGTTCGCGACGACAGCGGGATCCAGCCGCACGGCTTTGACCGCCAGCGGCAGAAGACAGCCGACGAGCTTCGCAATCACAACGACAAACAAAAGCGTCGCCGCAACGACAAGAGAAATGGTAACGCCGTCCGGCTCCGCATAAAGCCCGTCGATATACATGACCTTGAGAAAAACCACCGGTGCAAGAGAGATCCCGCAAAGCAGTGAAACGCGCAGCTCCTTCCAGACGACGCGCAGCGCGTCACGAACGCCGATCTCTCCGAGAGAAAGACCGCGGATGATAGTGACGGACGCCTGTCCGCCGGCGTTCCCGCCCGTATCCATGATCATAGGAATGAACGCTGTCAGCACGACGCAGGCGGCAAGCGCACTTTCATATGCGGACAGAATTTTCGAGGTGAACGTCGCGGATACCATCAACAGCAGCAGCCACGGGATACGCGACGCCCACGACCGGAAGATGCCCGTTTTCAGATATGGCTTTTCCGACGGCAGAATCGCCGCCATCTGCTCGATGTCCTCCGTAGCCTCCGACTCGATGACATCGATCGCGTCGTCGACCGTGACGATCCCGACAAGGCGCTCCTCTCCGTCGATCACCGGTATGGCGAGGAATCCGTATTTTTTGATCTGAGACGCCGCATATTCCTTGTCGTCCGTGGTCTTCACGGCGATAAAATCCTCCGTCATGATATCTCCGACCGTTGTGTTTCGATCCGAAAGCATCAGCGTCTTGGCGGATACGATTCCGACAAGCCTCCTGTTTTCTGTGACGTAGCAGGTGTAGATCGTTTCCTTGTCCACACCCTCCGTGCGGATCTTGTCGAACGCTTCGCCGACCGTCATATTCCGCCTCAGGCTGACATATTCCGGCGTCATGATGCTGCCGGCACTGTCCTCAGGATATAACAGAAGCTCATTGATGAGCCGCCGCGTCTCGGGATCCGTGCTTTTTAAAATCCGCGCCACGACGTTGGCCGGCATCTCCTCGACGATATCGACGGTATCATCGAGATAAAGCTCATTTACAATCTCTCCAAGCTCTTTGTCGCTGAAACTCGTGATCAGCATCTCCTGCGTATCGCTTTCCATTGCGACAAAGACCTCCGCCGCCTGCTCCTTGGACAGCAGCCGGAAACCGATCGACACCTCTTTTTCGGAAAACCCGTCGAGCGCCTCCGCAACATCGACCGGATTCTCATGCAGAAAGAGCTCCTTCAGTTTTTTGAATTCCTTTGCCGAAAGAAGCTCTTCAATTCTCTCGTGAAGCTCATATGTATTCGACATAATCATCGCCTCCCCTTGCTATTATAATAAATTTGAATCGCCGGAACCGCTGTGTATTGCAAAGCATCGGCGTCCTCTTCGATTATTGCGTGTTTTGGATTCGGTTAAGCTGTTTTTTTCTTTTTTCCTATCTTTTTAAGTAAAATTTTTCGATAAAAGCACACTCTCTTCCGTTTTTTGGACAAACAAACGCCAAAAGATATTTGTTTCACAGCCAACTCTGTGCAGCGGCGAGCTCTCCGGCCGCTTTTCAATTCCCACGTTAAAGCAAGAAAAAAATCATTCTTTCCCGATTTGCGGCTGACAGACCGAACAGTAATATACCGAACCGCCGAGATATGCTTCCTTTGTGATCGCTCCCCCGCACCGCGGACAGCCCGACGACAAGGTGTTTTTGGACATTTTTGTCCGATATCCCCCATGACCGCCAAAAAGCGTTTTTTCCGTATCACGGCCGCCTCTTTCCGTCATTTCACATAAAACCCGCACCGTACTGGCAAGAAGTCGGTCCGTCTCGGCGGAATCCATCGCCGACAGCTTCCTTTTGGGATGGATCCCCGCATCAAATAAAATATCCTGTAAAACGCCGTTTCCGATTCCGGGGAAACGCTGTTTCGTGGCAAGAAACGCTTTCGCACTGAGCGCCTGGCTGCTCTGCGCAAGCGTCCTTCTGAAATATGCGGGAAATTCGTCGGAAAAAGGAGATACGGCTTCGATGCTTTTCAAATAATAAGGATTGTCATAATTTTCGTCATGCAGACAAATGCCGCCGTACATAGATACGGTAAAGACCAAGCAACCTCCTTCTGAAAAACAGAGCATGAGCTGATAATCGCCCGATACGGCCTCTCGCGGAAGATACGTAAGGACGACCCCATCGTTTACGCTGAGAAAGCAGCCGCTCTCAAAGGCAAGCGTCAAAAAGCTGCCGGCGCCGGAGGCCGAAACAAGCCGCCGTCCCTCCAGCTTTTCCGGATAGGAAGCGGGATCGCCGCTCCACCAACAAAATTTATGGGGCTTGCTCGGGGGATATCCCTTTTCCACTACAGCTCCCGTAAGCGCCTGACGAACCTCGGCCGCACGGCTGATGACCTCAGGAAGCTCCAACATCGCAATATCCTCTTTTTCTCATTTTTTTCCGCGGGGCGCACGCCGCGTCCTGAAATACCGGCGCACCCGCTTTTCAATATCGATAAGCGTATCCATCACAAAAATCGCAAGAGCAATGGCGCCTGTGATGAGCAGCGTTTCCACCAGTACCTGCGAAGCGCTCTCCATACCGTATATCATATTGTAAACCGCGCGATAGATCCCCACGCCCGGCACAAGCGGCAGGATTCCTCCCAGCAGGAACAGAATGACCGGCGCTTTGAGCGCGCGCGCACAGAAATAGGCGAGGAAATCCGAAACCAGTGCCGCGAAAAAAGATGCCCATGCTGTGGAAAGTCCCAAGGAATCGGACACGAGAAACACTGCCCAGCTGACAAACGCAATCACACAGACCGGAAGTAAATATCGTTTCGGAATTTCAAAATACAGTGCAAAGCCAAGAATCGCAAGAGAAGAAAAAATCACAGCCTTCAGAAAGGCAAGCGCGTCATGCACCGAAAGATCAAAGGTAAAATTCAGTGCAGAAGAAAGTCCGGCAGCGCCGGAAAGCGACAAGCCCGCGCCGACGCCGAGCGCGACGGACGCGGCAATCATGAGCGCCTCGATCATACGGGAGCCGGCGGAAATATAGTCGCCCTGTAAGGTATCGCGTATCGCATTGGTCAGCGCCAGTCCCGGCACCAGCGGCATCATCGAGCCGACGATCATATATTGGCTGTGAAAGGCAAGCCCTGTCCATTTTCCCGCAAAATAAGAAAAGGTCGTCGCACCCACGGTAATGACAGCGGCGCCAAGCACGCTTGTGATAAAAGTCCTTCCGATTTTAGGGCCCAGCACGAGAAGGACAACCGATAAAAGCAAGCCGCAGAAAATCGCACCGAGCGCGTCCAAAAAGCTGCCGCCGAAGACAATCGCGAATCCGCTCGACGCCAACATGATGCCGAAAACCGTTAAAAGATCGGAATATTGTCGTTTATTTTTAATGACTCGCAGCTTTGCTATCGCCTCGTCAAGCGTGATCTTGCCGTCACAGAAGTTGCGCGAAACGCTGTTGACCTCCGCCACTCTGCCAAGATTCTGTGATGTCCCCGATATCCGCTGCGTAATGGAAAGCGTTTCGCTCGCGGGATCGGATAAAGTTACAATGAGTCCCGTAGTAAAGACAAAGGATTCCGCATGTGCAAAATTCGATGTGCCGAGGATGCGCTGAAGCGTGTCCTCCACGCGGTGCGTTTCCGCGCCGGAGCGGATCATGATTTCACCCGCCAAAACAGCCATATCCAAAAGCTTCCTATAATATTCGGAGGATTCCAATTTATCAGCTCCGTTCCCCAAAAATTCTCTCTTCATCTTATACCATAAACGGGCTGTTTTGTCAAGACGGCTTCTTTGTCGGGCCTCAAAAAACATGAACGCTGACCGCGGCAGGAAAACAATTTTCTCTTCTCCGTTTCATTTTGATGAAAAATTCTTCTTTTTTCGGCCGAAAGCAAAAATAATAGGTAGAAAAACAGAGATTCCTGTGGTATAATGTTTTTCGATTATTGAATCCGACAATACCAAGTTAGGAGACGCTCATGAAAACCATCTGCTTTGACAACGACCGCTACATATCCATGCAGTCAAAAAAAATCCTCGAGAGAATCGATTCCTTCGGAGGCAAGCTGTACCTCGAATTCGGAGGCAAGCTTTTTGACGATTATCACGCCTCCCGCGTGCTTCCCGGCTTCCAGCCGGACAGCAAAGTCAAAATGCTGTATGAGCTGCGCGACCGTGCCGAAATCGTCGTCGTCATATCGGCGAACGACATCGAAAAGAACAAACGGCGCGGCGACCTCGGCATCACCTATGATCTCGATGCGCTGCGTCTGATCGACGCCTTCCGCAGCATCGGGCTGTTTGTCGGCAGCGTCGTCATCACCCATTACAGTGCGCAGCCCGCGGCAGAGCAGTTCCAAAAAAGGCTGGAAGCACTTGGCATTCGGGTATACCGGCATTATCCTATTGAGGATTATCCGTCGAATGTCCCGTTCATCGTAAGCGACGAGGGCTTCGGCAAAAACGATTACATCGAAACCTCGCGCGAGCTTGTCGTCATCACCGCGCCCGGCCCCGGCAGCGGAAAAATGGCGACCTGTCTTTCTCAGCTTTATCATGAGCACAAACGCGGCATCTGCGCCGGATACGCAAAATTTGAAACGTTTCCGATTTGGAACGTCCCGCTCGGGCATCCCGTCAATCTCGCCTATGAGGCGGCGACCGCGGACATGGGCGACGTCAACATGATCGACCCGTATCACCTCGAGGCCTACGGAAGTTCCGCCGTCAACTATAATCGTGATATCGAAATTTTCCCCGTTCTGAAGGTCATGTTTGAAAAAATATACGGCGACTCTCCGTATAAAAGCCCGACGGATATGGGCGTCAATATGGCGGGCTTTTGCATCATCGACAACGCCGCGGCGGAGCGCGCCGCGAACGACGAGATCATCCGCCGCTATTATTCCGCGCTCTGCGCTCTCCGTCAGGGGCTCGGCGAAAAAAGCGAGGTACAGAAGATCGAGCTTATCATGAGCAAGCTCGGTCTGTCCCGTGAAATGAGGGCGCCCGCCGCAGCCGCGCTCTCCAAGGCGGAGGAAACCGGAGCGCCTGCCGTGGCCATCGAGCTTTCCGACGGAAGAATCATTACCGGAAAGACCTCCACGCTGCTCGGCGCATCCTCCGCCATGCTGCTCAACGCACTGAAAGCCTTGGCGGGAATCGACGATTCCGTCTGCCTTATTTCTCCGACGGTGATCGAGCCGATCCAAAGACTGAAAATCAATCACATGGGCAATCACAATCCCAGACTCCATACGGATGAGGTCCTTATCGCGCTTTCCGTCTCCGCCGCCGCTGACAAAACCGCCGCCTTAGCGCTTGAACAGCTCCCGAAGCTATGCGGCACGGAGGTGCATTCGACCGTCATTTTATCCCGCGTCGATGAAAACGTATTCAAAAAGCTCGGCGTCAATCTGACCTGTGAGCCGCAGTATCAGACAAAAAAGCTTTATCACGGATAAGCAGAAAAAGCCCCGCCTGACAGGCGGGGCTTTTTTCGTCGATCGCTCGTCATCTCTTATGCGATAAACTCTTCGGGATCGACTTCCTCGAAATCCTGATAGCCTGCGGGCGGCGTAACCGTAACCGCGGTACCCGGATTTTTATATGTGATTGTCATATCAACGGAAGATACCGTTTCGACGGAAGCTCCCTCTGATTCCACTTTCAGATTCATGTCGAAGCTGACGCCGTATACGGAAACATAGCCGTCTTTGTTAACGGTGACAGTGACATTCGCATTGGTAACGGAAACATCAAGTACCGCTTCCCCTTCCATCGCGGAAGCAGACATCTCGTCGACCAAGCTCTGATAGAGCTCCGTGAATTTTTCATCCGAAACGGCAACGGAAACCGTCTTGGTGCCGTCGCTGTTCTCCGTGATCTCCACATCGGAGAGAATGTCCTCCGGAATCTCCTTGATCACGGATTCGATATCGGCATACCCGTCATATTCCTCGGTGTTCTCCCCCGCTTTCATTTTCATGCCCTGTCCGAAAGCGGTAATATAGCACCATTCACCCTCCGTGTAAGCTTCCGTTTTCATCGTCACTCCCATCATCGTCATGGAAACCGTCGAGAACGTAACCGGATTATCGCCCTTCAATCCCGCCGCTTTCACATTATACTGCATAGGAACATCCATGCTAACACCCATCGTCTCGATCCCCATCTTGATATCCATATCGGCTTCAAACGAATCGAGCGTCTCCATCTTCGCAACGGCGTCCGAAACAAGCGAATAGGCTGTCAGCTTTTTTTCTTCACATGAGGTCAATGCAAACAACGAAACAAGCATGACAAGAACAAGTGCGATTGCTGTAAATTTTTTCATAAAGTGGGATTCTCCTTTTCATGGATTCATTAGATGAAGCTATTATATCATATTATTCATATTTTTGCAATATAAAAAACAAAAAATATTTATAATTCCGGTATAAATTCAGTTGATTCCAGCGCAGGCAAATTTGAGAAATATCAAATCGCGGTTGTTTTTTATGCTTAACCCTGTGCCGGCAAAAAATATCCTCCGGAAAAACCGGAGGACATTTCTTCTCTTATATAATATTGAAAGAAAAACCGTCTATACGGATCATCGGTTGCTTTGATCCTTGACGAGCACGTCGTGTGCGCCGCCCTCCACGATGGAGGTCGCGGAAACGAGCGTGAGCTTCGCCTTTTTCTGCAATTCCGGAATGGTGAGCGCGCCGCAGTTGCACATCGTCGAACGGATCTTGCTCAGCGTCGTCATCAAATTGTCGTGCAGAGAGCCCGCATACGGCACGTAGCAGTCCACGCCCTCGACGAAAGAAAGCTTCGCGGCGCCGCCCATATCATAGCGCTGCCAGTTGCGTGCACGGGCGCTTCCCTCGCCCCAGTATTCCTTCATATAGCTGCCGTTGACCATGACCTTGTTGGTCGGGCTTTCGTCAAAGCGGGAAAAATACCTGCCGAGCATACAGAAATCACAGCCCATAGCAAGCGCCAGCGTGATATGATAATCGAGAACGATGCCGCCGTCCGAGCAGATCGGCACATAAATCCCGGTTTCCTCAAAATATTCGTCGCGCGCTTTGGCCACCTCAATGACAGCCGTCGCCTGACCGCGTCCGATCCCTTTTGTTTCTCTTGTGATACAGATAGAGCCGCCGCCAATGCCGACCTTGACAAAGTCCGCGCCGGCTTCCGCGAGGAAACGGAATCCATCGCGGTCTACGACGTTGCCGGCTCCGACCTTGACCGTATCGCCATATTTTTCGCGGATAAAAGCGAGCGTGCGGCTCTGCCACTCGGTATAGCCCTCGCTTGAATCGATGCAGAGCACGTCCGCGCCGGCTTCGACAAGCGCCGGAACACGCTCGGCATAATCCCTTGTGTTGATTCCCGCACCGACGACGTAGCGCTTGTGCGCGTCGAGCAGCTCATGCGGATTTTCCTTGTGCTGATCGTAGTCCTTGCGGAAGACGAACGCGACAAGCCTGCCGTCTCCATCGATGATAGGAAGCGAATTGAGCTTGTGCTCCCAAATGATGTCGTTCGCCTCTTTGAGAGAGGTACCCTCGGGAGCTGTAATCAGCTTTTCAAACGGCGTCATAAACGTGGAAACCTTGTCGTCCGGCGACATGCGGCTGATACGGTAATCACGGCTTGTCACGACGCCGAGCAGCCTTCCATGAGAGGTCCCGTCGTCCGTCACGGCGATCGTGGAATGACCGAGCGCTTCTTTGAGCGCGATGACGTCGGCAAGCGTCCCGTCCGGTCTGATATTGGAATCGGAGGTCACAAAGCCAGCCTTATAGCCCTTTACCCGGCGCACCATTTCCGCCTGCTTTTCGATGGTCTGAGAACCGTAAATGAAAGAAATCCCGCCCTCCTTAGCAAGCGCGATGGCCATGCGGTCGTCGGAAACCGACTGCATGATCGCGGATACAAGCGGTATGTTCATGGAAAGCGCCGATTCCTCGCCGCGCTTGAATTTGACAAGAGGCGTTTTCAGAGAAACATTCAACGGAATGCAGTTAGCGTCCGAATATCCGGGAACGAGCAGATATTCGCTGAAAGTATGCGAAGGCTCGCTGTAATAATACGCCATTTTTTGACCCCCTTTATTTTTCTATGATTTTTGCAATTATACCACAATGTAAATGCTTTTTCAAGATTTTTTAAAAAATCCGTGTCCTTTTCTTTACGGAAAGAAGCCGCAAGCCTTCGGCTTGACCGTTTGTGCGCGCCAAGAGTGCGCTCCGGCAGTCTTGCGCCTGCAGGCGCGGAGCTTCCAGCGGCAATCACTTCCCGCACGGTGAGTGGTGGCCTGTGCGAGCTCTGCGAGCACTGCAACACCTTTCGAGCCGTGTGTATGTGCTTCTCAGCAGAAGCATGAGAGTCCGAGACG
>CDZB01033439.1_pt1 | contig 10860 bp, 6 predicted proteins | sample 554961 | NCBI WGS metagenome assembly CDZB01 (sample SAMEA3182106, study PRJEB8094) | gut metagenome | biome: human; feature: gut; material: Stool; isolation source: human stools | place: Canada | collected 2013-02-26
CAGTTCGTCGGCAACCTGATCGTCCTGAACAACGTCACCCGCTTCAAGGAGCTGGACTCCGCCAAGACCAACTTCATCTCGACCGTCTCGCACGAAATGAAAACCCCGATTTCGTCGATCCTGATGAGTTTGCAGCTGCTCGGCGACGACCGGCTGGGAACGCTGAACGGCGAGCAGAAACAGCTCGTCACGAGCATCAAGGAGAGCAGCGACCGCCTGCTTTCGATCACGGGCGAACTGCTGAACATGACCCAGATCGAGACCGGCAAACTTAAACTGATACCTAAAGTAACCAAGCCTATCGAACTGATAGACTATGCTGTAAAGGCTACGCAGGTTCTGGCCGAGAGGTTCTGCTGCTTCGTCGAGGTGGACTATCCCGAAAAGATCTCGAAACTCTTCGTCGACAACGAGAAGATCGCCTGGGTCATCACCAACCTGCTGTCGAACGCCATCCACCATTCGCCCGAACGGTCGCGCATCATCATCGGCGCCGTACAGCGCGAAAAGGCGGTCGAGATCTACGTCCAGGACTTCGGGCGCGGCATCGACCCGCGTTACCACAAGAGCATCTTCGAGCGCTATTTCCGCGTCCCGGGAACCAAGGTGCAGGGCAGCGGGCTGGGGCTGGCCATCTCGAAGGAGTTCGTCGAAGCGCACGGCGGCACGATCTCGGTCGAGAGCGAAATCGGCCGCGGCAGCCGCTTCTCGATTCTGCTCCCGGCCTGAAAAACTACCCGCCGCCCGCTTCGGAGACTGTTCGGAGCGCCGCGAACAGACGAAATTCCTTACTCCGTCTGCGCCATCAGCCGGGGTCCTGCCTTGACGGCGGCGGGAAAGCGGCAGGGCACGGCGCTGTCCGCCTCGGAGGTAAGGATCACGACCGGCATACCGACGTAGACATACTTTTTCACCAATTCGAGCAAATCGCTATTGTTCAACCGGACGCACCCTTCGGTTGCACGCGTGCCGATCGAGGCGGGATCGTGGGTTCCATGGATACCGATGCCGCGGTGACCGGGCGTTTTCAGACGGATGAAATGCGAACCGTAGGCCCCTCTGATCTCCCCCTTACCGTCGCCAAAATCGTGCGTCCATGCGCTTGCGTCCTGAATCTGCTGGACGGAGAAAAGCCCTTCGGGCGTCTTCATATCACCCGGCTTCTCCTTGTTGCCCAGCGCCCGCCCGCAGGCAATGGGATAGACGGCCCGCAGGCAACTGTTGAAATCGTAAACCGCAAGAGTCATCGACTCCTTGCAGACAGCAATAAATGCCGCACCCGAAAGCGGCGTCTGCTGTGCACGTACGTCGACGGCGCAGAACAGCGCACATGCAAAAAAGGTACATAAGATTGTTTTCATAAGTGCAAAGATACGATTTCCCGGAGAAAATCCGCGGCATCGGCCCGGAAAGTCACAGGCTGTCTTCCGAAAAGACACCAATAGCCTCCGTATGAACAAAAACAGGAATTCCGGCATCATATTCGCCTAACTTTTACGTTTAAATAGCATATCGGCGAAAAAATCGTATTTTTGCGCCGATATACCGGATACCAGGCAAACAATTCCGGATTTGGAAACAACATGAAACTATCACGCGAGAAAATCGTGCAGCAGGCGGCCCGCGCCGGCCGCCGTACGCTGCAACTCGGCGAAGAGGCAGGCGGCAGAATCCGCCGTCTGTCGAAACGCTCCTGGCTGATCCTTGCCGGAATAGCCGTATTGATTGTCGGAGGGCTTTGGTGGTGGCTGCGCCCCGAACCCGTAAAACCCATATTGCCCGTGGTCCAGGTCGAGCCTGCCGAAACCGACGACATCGAACTCTACGGCGAATACGTGGGACGCATCCGCGCCCAGCAGTTCGTCGAAATCCGCGCCCGGGTGGAGGGCTTTCTCGAAAAAATGCTTTTCGAGGAGGGAACCTACGTCAAGAAGGGGCAGCCGCTGTTCATCATCGACCCCAAGCTCTACGAAGCCCGGGTAAACAAGGCGAAGGCACAGCTGAACAAAGACAAGGCTCTGGAACTCAAGGCCGACCGCGACCTGAAACGCATCCGCCCGCTCTACGAGCAGAACGCCGCGAGCCAACTGGACCTCGACAACGCCATCGCCTCCTACGAAAGCGCCACGGCCTCCGTGGCGATGAGCGAGGCCGACCTCACGCAGGCCGAAACCGCCTTGAGCTACACGACCGTCAGTTCGCCGCTGTCGGGCTATATTTCCGAGCGCAGCGTCGACATCGGCACGCTCGTAGGTCCCAACGGCAAATCGCTGCTGGCGACGGTGGTCAAGAGCGACACCGTGCGCGTGGACTTCAGCATGACGGGACTCGACTACCTCAAAAGCAAGGCCCGCAACGTCAACCTGGGCCAGAAGGACTCCACCCGCAAGTGGGACCCCTACATCACCATCACGCTGGCCGACAACACCCAGTATCCGCTGCGCGGACTGGTCGACTTCGCCGATCCGCAGGTCGACCCCGAAACGGGAACCTTCTCCGTGCGCGCCGAAATGGCCAACCCCGACCGCATCCTGCTGCCGGGACAGTTCACGAAGGTGCGCCTGCTGCTCGACGTGCGCGAAGACGCCACGGTCGTGCCGACCAAGTCGGTCGTCATCGAGAAGGGCGGCGCCTACATCTTCGTCATACGGCCCGACAGCATCGCCGAACGCCGTCTGATCGAACTCGGCCCCGAGGTCAACAACCGGGTGATCGTCGAACGCGGCGTCGTTCCCGGCGAGAAGATCGTCGTGGAGGGTTTCCACAAACTGACGCACGGCGACAAGGTCGACCCCGTGCCGGTCCCCGAAAAAAGCAGTGCAACCGAGACGGAGGCGTCTGAAAAATAGCGAGCCATGAAATCGGATTTCTTTATCGACCGGCCCGTGTTTTCAACCGTCCTGTCGGTGGTCATCGTGATCGTCGGCCTGTTAGGACTGGTGATGCTCCCCGTGGACCAGTATCCGCGCATCGTGCCCCCGGTGGTCAAGATCTCGGCCTCCTATCCGGGAGCCAGCGCCCAGACCGTGACGCAGGCCGTGGCGACGCCCATCGAACAGGAGCTGAACGGAACCCCCGGCATGCTCTACATGGAGTCGACGAGCAGCAACTCGGGAGGTTTCTCCGCCACCGTGACCTTCGACATCGACACGGACGCCGACCTGGCGGCCGTCGAGATTCAGAACCGCGTGAAGCAGGCCGAGGCGCGCCTCCCGGCCGAAGTCATCCAGAACGGCATCTCGGTCGAAAAGCAGGCTTCGAGCCGGCTGATGACCATCACGCTGCTGTCGAACGACCCCAAGTTCGACGAAATATACCTCTCGAACTACGCCACGCTCAACGTGCTGGACATGTTGCGCCGCGTGAAGGGCGTCGGCAGCGTCTCGAACGTCGGCAGCCGCTACTACGCCATGCAGATATGGGTGCAGCCCGACCGGCTGGCCAACCTCGGGCTGACGGTGCAGGACCTGCAAAAGGCCCTCAAGGACCAGAACCGCGAATCGGCGGCGGGCGTACTGGGCCAGCAGCCCATCACGGACCTCGACGTCACGATCCCGATCACCGCCCGCGGACGCCTTTCGTCGGTGGGCGAATTCGAGGAGATCGTCGTCCGCGCCAACCCCGACGGATCGCTCATCCGCCTGCGCGACGTGGCGCGCATCTCGCTCGAAGCCTCGTCGTACAGCACCGAGAGCGGCATCAACGGCGGCAATGCGGCCGTGATGAACATCAACATGCTGCCGGGCGCCAACGCCATGGAGGTGGCGCGCTCGGTGCGCGAGACGATGGAGGAGATCAGCCGCAGCTTCCCCGAAGGCATCTCCTACAAGATACCGTTCGACATGACCTCCTACATCTCGCAGTCGATCAGGGAGGTCTACCACACACTGTTCGAAGCCCTGCTGCTGGTGATCCTCGTGGTTTTCCTCTCGCTGCAAAACTGGCGCGCGACGCTCATCCCGACCATCGCCGTGCCGATCTCGCTGATCGGTACGTTCGGCGTGATGCTGGCATTCGGATTCTCGCTCAACATGATGACCCTGCTGGGCCTGATCCTGGCCATCGGCATCGTCGTGGACGACGCCATCGTGGTGGTGGAGGCCGTCGAGCGCATTATGAACGAGGAGGGGCTATCGCCCTACGAAGCCACGAAAAAGGCCATGAGCGGACTGGGCAGCGCCATCATCGCCACATCGCTGGTGCTGTGCGCCGTGTTCGTTCCCGTGAGCTTCCTTTCGGGCATCACCGGCCAGCTCTACCGCCAGTTCACCATCACGATCGCCGTGTCGGTGCTGATCTCGACGTTCGTGGCCCTGACCCTCTCGCCGGCCCTCTGCGCCCTGATCCTGCGTCCCGATTCGGGCAAGCGGAAAAACCGCCTCTTCCGCCGCATCAACATCTGGCTGGGCAGCGGAACGAAGTTCTACGAGCGGATGATCCGCGGCGGCGTGCGCCACTCGAAACGCATGCTGGCGCTGTTCGGACTGACTCTCGTGGCGCTGTGGGCGCTCAACAAGATCGTACCCCAGAGCTTCATGCCGCAGGAGGACCAGGGCTATTTCACCGTCGAGCTGGAACTTCCGGAAGGAGCCACGCTCGAACGCACGCGCCGCGTGACAGACCGCGCCATGAAGTACCTGATGTCGCTCGAAGACGTGGAATATGTGCTCAACGTCACCGGATCAAGCCCCCGCGTGGGCACCAACCAGTCACGCAGCCAGTTGACGGTGATCCTCAAACCGTGGGAGGAGCGCAAAAGTTCGAACATCCGCCGGCTGATGAACGACATCCGCGAGGAGATGCGCCGTTATCCCGAAAGCAAGGTCTACCTCTCGACGCCGCCCGTCATTCCGGGACTGGGCGCCTCGGGCGGGTTCGAAATGGTGCTCGAAGCCCGCGGCAACGCCTCGTACGGCGACCTTCAGCGGGCCGTGGACACGCTGCTGCACTACGCCTCGAAGCGCAAGGAGCTGACGGGACTCTCGTCGTCGATGCAGAGCGACATCCCGCAGCTCTATTTCGACGTGGACCGCGACAAGGCCCAGATGCTCGGCGTCCCGATGGCCGACATCTTCTCGACGATGAAGACCTTCACCGGATCGGTCTACGTCAACGACTTCAACATGTTCAACCGCATCTACCGCGTCTATATCCAGGCCGAAGCCCCGTACCGGGCGCAGCGGGAAAACCTCGGGCTGTTCTTCGTCCGGGGCGCCGACAAGGCGATGATTCCCATCACGGCGCTCGGCACGACCTCCTACACCACGGGACCGGGCACGATCCGCCGCTTCAACATGTTCAACGCGGCGACCATCTCGGGCGAGGCGGCGCAGGGATACAGTTCGGGGCAGGCCATGGCCATACTCGAACAGATCGCACGCCGCCACCTGCCGTCGACGATCGGCGTCGAGTGGAGCGGACTTTCCTATCAGGAAAAGCACGTCAGCGGCCAGACGGGCTACGTGCTGGCGCTGGCCTTCCTCTTCGTCTTCCTGTTCCTCGCGGCGCAGTACGAGAGCTGGCTGATCCCCGTGGCGGTGATCCTCTCGCTGCCGATCGCCGGCATCGGCGCCTACCTGGGCAACTGGGCCTGCGGACTGGAGAACAACATCTATTTCCAGATCGGACTGGTGATGCTGGTGGGTCTGGTGGCCAAAAACGCCATCCTCATCGTCGAGTTCGCCAAGGACGAGGTCGAAAAGGGCCGCGACATCCTCACGGCCGTCATCCTGGCCGCGCGCCTGCGCTTCCGGCCCATCGTCATGACCTCGCTGGCCTTTATCCTCGGCATGCTGCCGCTGGTCTTCGCCAGCGGACCCGGGTCGGCCAGCCGCCAGGGCATCGGCACGGGCGTCTTCTTCGGCATGCTCGTGGCGATCACCGTGGGCATCGTCTTCGTACCGCTCTTCTTCGTCTGGGTTTACAAACTGAAAGAAAAATGGACAACACGATGAAACGAAGCGCAACATATCTCCTCGGAGTGCTTCTGCTGCTCGCGGCGGGAAGCTGCTCCGTGCAGAAGAAGTGCAAGGCTCCGCAGCTCGACATGCCCGCGGAGATCGTCGCCGGGCAGAGCGACACGCTGACGCTGAGCGACCGGAAGTGGTGGGAGGTCTACACCGACACGACGCTCTGCCGGCTGATCGGCCGCACGCTCGACCGCAACCGCAACATGCTCTCGGCCGAAGCGCGCATCCGCCAGCTGGAGGAGCTTTACCGCGTAAGCAAGGCGGCCCGGCTGCCGTCGCTGGGCGGGCTGGCCGCTGCCGACTACGAGACCAACGACTACTACGGCGAAGCGCACAAGGGCGACGCCGAGTTCGACGTGAAAGCCACCTTGAGCTGGGAGGCCGACCTGTGGGGCAACCTGCGCTGGGCCAAGCGCAAGGGCGCGGCCGAATACCTCGCCTCGGTCGAGGCGGCGCGCGCCATGCAGATGACGCTCGTGGCGGAGGTCGCCACGGCCTACTTCGAGCTGGTGGCTCTGGACCACGAACTGGGCGTCGTACGCCGCACGGTGGAGACCCGCGAGGAGAGCGTGCGTCAGGCGAAACTGCGTTTCGAAGGAGGACTGACCTCCGAAACGGCCTACCAGCAGGCGAAGGTCGAGCTGGCGAGCGCCTCGGCGCTGATTCCCGACCTCGAACTGCGCATCGCCCAGAAGGAGAACCAGATTTCGGTGCTCGCGGGCGACTATCCCTCGCGCGTGGCGCGCTCGCAGATGGACATGAACGTCCGGATGCCCGACTCGCTGCCCGTGGGCCTTCCTTCGACGCTGCTGCAACGCCGTCCCGACGTGCGGCAGGCCGAGCAGAACCTCAAGGCGGCGATGGCCTCGGCGGGCATGGCCTATGCCGACCGGTTCCCGCGGCTGACGATCTCGCTGACGGGAGGGCTCGAAAACGACGCGCTCAAGGGACTGATCAATTCGCCCTTCTCCTACGCCGCCGGCAACCTCACCGCGCCGCTGTTCGCCTTCGGATCGAAGCGTGCGAAATACCGCGCGGCGCTGGCGGCCTACGACCAGGCGCGGCTGGCCTACGAACAGAAAGTGCTGGAGGTTTTCCGCGAAGTGAACGACGCCGTGACGGCCTACCGCAACATGCGCAGGACGGCCGAACTGAAATTCAACCTCAAGGAGGCGGCCCGGCAATACGTCGTGCTGGCCAAATTGCAGTATATCAACGGCGTGATCCGCTACATCGACGTGCTCGACGCCCAGCGGAAGTTCTTCGACGCACAGGTCGAGGAGAGCAAGGCGGTGCGCAACGAGCACCTCGCGCTCGTGGGGTTGTACAAGGCCCTCGGGGGCGGGTGGCAGCCGTCGGATGCCGAAAAAAAGGGTTGACCGTGATGGTCAACCCTTTTTCTTCCCCAGTTTGGCCCGGATGCGGCTCAACGACTGCGGCGTGATCCAGAGGTAGGAGGCGATGTGCTTCAGCGGCACGTATTGCAGCAGTTCGGGGCTTTCCTCCATCAGCGTCCGGTAGCGCTCCTCGGCCCGCGGAGCGCCGCCCGAGAGCATCCAGTTTTCGAGCGCCAGGAACTGCTCCTCGAAAAGCCTCCTCCCGAAATTGGCCGCTCCGGCCGATCGGGCGAAAAAGGCCTCCAGGTCGGCTTTGGAGATGCCGTAAAGTTCGGCGTCGCACATCGCCTCGATGGAGATTTTCGAAACCTCGTTGCCCACGTAGCCCCACGTCGAAAAGAGCGCCTCGCCCTCGCCGGCGAACCAGACCGAGACATCCGCGCCGTCGTCGAGATAGTGCCCCAGCCAGATGCCGCGGCTCACGACGTAGAAATCGGAATTCCGCTCGCCCTGACGGACGACGCACTCCCCCTTGCGGAACACGCGCCGTTCCATCAGCCCGATCAGCCGCAGGCAGTCCGCCGCGGGCAGGTTGTATTTCCTGCTGAATTTCTCGATAAACGCCTCCATGCCTTACAGGTTTGAGGCCGTAAAGATAGCACAAAAAACAAATTTCCGGTTTCGTTTCAGCGGCAAAGCCACGCTGCGACCCTCCTAAAACGCGCTTTTTAAGCGGGTCCGCCCGTAAATCGCCGCAACGACCGCGAAGGTGAGCGCCTCGGCCAGCGGCACGGCCAGCCAGATGCCCTCCACACCCAACAGCAGGGGCAGGCCGAAGAAACACGCCGCCATGAAGACGAATCCCCGCAGGACGGTCACGGCCATCGCCGGACGGGGCCGCTCGACGCTCTGGAAATAGCCGATCGAGACGATGTTCACCGCAAAGAAAACGAATCCCGAAGCGAACAACGGAAGCCCCCGGACGGCAATCGCACAGGCGGGGCAGGAGCTGTCGATGAACATGGCCACGATCCAGCGGCTGAACAGCGCCGTAAGGCCGAAGACCCCCAGTCCGGCCGCCACGGCCGTCAGGAGCGCCAACCGGAAGGCCTTGCGCACGCGCGCGCCGTTTCCCGCACCGAAATTGTAGCTCAAAATCGGCTGGGCCGACTGCCCGATGGCGTTGTAGACCATGAAGATGATCGGGAAAAAGTAGCAGGCGATGCTGAACGCCGCCACGCCGTCCTCGCCCAGATAGCGGATGAAAACGTAGTTCCCGGCGAACATCATCATGGCGATGGCCCCCTCGCAGAGGAAGGTCGAAAGCCCCAGCCGGCACATGTAGCCCACATTGCGGAGGGTCAGGCGCATGCTCTTGCGGCTCGTCTTCACACGGCACAGGCGCACGACGTTGCGGCGGCGTCCCAGGTAGCCGAGGATCATCCCCGCACCCACGATATAACCGAGGCTCGTGGCCAGCGCCGCACCCGTCATGCCCCAGCCGAGGATGAAGATGAAAACGTAGTCCAGCACGATGTTGATGACCGCCGGAACGGCGTTGCAAAGCATCGCGTAGTTGGGCGACCCGTCGAGCCGGATGAAGAACATGCCCGAGCTTAACAGCGCGCTGAAGGGCAGGAACGGCGCGAACCAGTGCATGTACTCCACGGCCAGCGGAAGGAGCCGTTCGGAGCTGCCCAGCAGCAGGGCCACCTCACGGGCGCAGGAAGTGATCAGGAAGCTGTACGCCGCCAGAAGGAGCGACGACACCGCAACGGCCTGCGTGACGTTGATGCGCGCCGCCTTGACCTTCCCCTGCGCAAGGTGGATCGACGCCACGACCGACGCCCCGACGCCGAACATCAGTCCGACGCCCGTGCTGATGAGGAACAGCGGCGCGGTGATGTTGACGGCGGCCAGCGCGTCGCTGCCGATGCCGCGTCCCACGAAAATCCCGTCCGTGATCACGAAAACGGCCGAGAAAACCATTCCCAGAACGGTGGGGATCAGCAGTTTCCGAAAAAGCTTCGGAATCTCCATGCTGCCGAAATCAATACTGTCTTTCATCGCATTCGTTTTTTGGAGTGCAAAGATACTCGCTTCCGGCCGGGCGAAAGTTAACATTTGGTAAAAAAAGCCCCTCCCGACGGGAGGGGCCTCGCAAGCCGGAATCAGAGCGTACCCTGCTTGAGCTGCTCGACGAAACGGTCGATGCGCCGCAGCTGCTGCGGAATCTTGATCGACTGCGGGCAGTGCGACACGCACTGGTTGCAGCCGATGCAATGGCTCGCCTGCCGGAGTTTGGGAACCGAGCGGTCGTAACCGATGAGGAACGCCCGGCGGGCCTCCCGGTAGCCGGGGTCCTGCCGGTCCTTGGGCACGTTGCCTTCGTTCACGCAGCGGTTGTAGTGGGCGAAGATCGCCGGGATGTCCAGCCCGTAGGGGCAGGGCATGCAGTACTGGCACTCGGTGCAGGGCACGGCGGGGTATTTGAGCATCAGCTGCGCGGTATCTTCGAGCAACGCCAGTTCCTCGCCGGTGCAGGGTTCGAGCGGCGAATAGGTGCGGATATTGTCCTGAAGGTGCTCCATGTAGGTCATGCCGCTCAACACAGTCAGCACTCCGGGCCAGGAACCCGCGTAGCGGAAGGCCCACGAAGCGGTGCTCTCGGTCGGACGGCGCTCCTTGAGCCGTTCGACCAGATGGTCGTTCAGCCGCGAAAGGCGCCCGCCGAGCAGCGGCTCCATGATCACGGCCGGGATGCCGCGCTTCTCCAGCTCGCCGTAGAGATATTCGGCATTGACGTTTCTGTCCGAAGCATGCTTCCAGTCGACGTAGTTCATCTGGATCTGGACGAAATCCCACCGCGCCTCGCCGCTGTCGTGCATGGCCAGCAGGTGGTCGAAGACCTTCTGATCGCCGTGGAACGACCACCCGAGGTTGCGGATGCGCCCGGCCTCGCGCTCGCGCAGCAGAAAGTCGAGCACGCCGCAGTCGATAAAACGTTCGTTGAACGTCTCGATGCCCTTGTCGCCGCCCACAGCGTGCAGCAGATAGTAATCCAGATAATCCGTTTGCAAGTCGCGAAGCGACCGCCGGTACATCTCCTCCGAATCCTTGAATATCCGAGCGGGAGACATTCCCCGCCCTGCCATACGGTGATTGGACATCTTCGTGGCGATGAACACCTTCTCGCGCGGATGGCGTTTGAGGGCGATACCCGTCGATTTTTCGGAAAAGCCCTGTATGTAGACGGGGGCCGTGTCGAAATAGTTGACCCCGTGGGCGATGGCATAATCGACCAGCTCGTTGACGGCCTCCTGGTCGATCGGGTTGCCGTCGGCCGCCGGCGACTCCAGCAGGGGCCAGCGCATGCAGCCGTAGCCCAGCAGCGACACGCGGTCGCCCGTCGAGGGGCAGGTCCGGAAGGTCATCCGATCGGTCGGGACCTCACCCGCAGCGACAGCGCTCGGCGCCGTACCTTTCGTCTTACAGCCGTAAAGCCCAGCCGTTGCGGCGGCCGCGCCGACACCGAACGTTTTGAGGAATTTCCG
>CDZB01061499.1_pt1 | contig 10828 bp, 7 predicted proteins | sample 554961 | NCBI WGS metagenome assembly CDZB01 (sample SAMEA3182106, study PRJEB8094) | gut metagenome | biome: human; feature: gut; material: Stool; isolation source: human stools | place: Canada | collected 2013-02-26
AAAACCGGCAAAAAACGTAAAATACTGCGCCTGAGCACGAGGTGTTTAGAATCAAAATATTAACCGTTTCGAACGCATCATTTGGAAAAAAAGATTTTCCGTTCTACTTTTGTCCCCGGAGAGATGGCAGAGTGGTCGATTGCGGCGGTCTTGAAAACCGTTGAGCTGAAAGGCTCCTGGGGTTCGAATCCCTATCTCTCCGCTGACAAAACCAGACACAACTGGACAAAAGACAACCAAATCCCGACAAAATTTAATTGTCGGGATTTTTTATTGCATGATAATCAGCCATTAACGACAATACACAAGCCAAAAGACGACAAAGCTCAGTCGCTAAATTGCATCTTCTGTCAATTTGCAACACACTGATAATCAAGCGCATTATTAAGCATTACTCGACGCGCCCCATGGTCTCGAACCCTTGGAGCACCGCCTTCTTTATTACTTTGGAAATCAAGCAATAAGGCTGTATTCAATTTAATATCTGACAATTCCGAAGCATCTTGATGTTTTCCAATTCCAACCAAGTCATGACTAAATCGTGATAGTACGATCGAACCCGGAATCATCACGATTTAGAAAATATTATATTTATTATCAGCAGCTTGTAATTATCTAACTTTGATTTTTTTATTCAAATCTTTAATCATTAATAATTACATGCTTACTATGAGAAACACAATTTCAGTTTTATTCTTCCAACGAAAAAATGCCAACCGGATGGAAGAGATGCAATCTGTCATGGCCCGTATTACGATTAACGGGAAATCGGCAGAAATTAACACAGGCGTCAAGTGCTATTTAGGAGATTGGGATACTGTCCATCACTCTATAATTGGTCGAACGCATGAAATTAAAGAGAAAAACAAGGCTCTTGCAGGAATCAGAACAAAGATCAATCAATTGTATTACCAACAAACATTATATGGACAAATCACGACAGCCAATCAAATCAAAGAAACATTAACGGGAACAAAAAACAAGCATCATTATCTGCTGGCATTAATGGCTATGCATAATGATAATGTAAAACAGCAAGTAGGTATCTGTAAATCCAAAGCCACTTATCTGAAATATGAAGTAACGAGAAAGCACCTGGCTAATTTTATATCTCGGACTTTTTCAAAAGAAGATATTGCTTTAGACAAAATAGACCATCAATTTATCTGCGATTTCGAATTGTACCTGAGGACTGTTGCTACCTGCGGAGCCAATACAACTGCCAAATTCATGCAGTTTTTTAAACGGATAGTTTTCTGGCCCTAAACAATAATTATATTACCAAAAATCCGTTTTCTCAATACCAGATCAGGCTTCAGCAGGTCGACCGTGAATTTCTGACAATGGAAGAACTGATAATTATCATGCAAGCTAAATTTACGGTTCGCCGCCTTGAACTCATCCGAGATTTGTTTGTGTTTTCGTGTTGGACCGGACTCGCTTATATTGATTTAAAGAATTTGCGGCGCCAACATCTATACACTATAGACGGACAGTTGTGGATTCGGATCAATAGGCAGAAAAGTAAAGAGATGTCCACCATTCGGTTGTTGGATATACCTAAACTTTTGCTGGAAAAATATGATAATCCTACATTGGAGAATCTATTTCCTGTTCCAAGTAATCAGAAAACAAACGCTTATTTAAAAGAGATAGCAGACATTTGCAAAATCCATAAAAACATTACTTTCCACGTAGCCCGCCATACATTTGCTACCACTATTGCATTGTCACACGGGATGCCGGTGGAGAGCCTGGCAAAAATGCTGGGACATTCGAATATCAAGACCACACAAATCTATGCAAAAATCACAGACCATAAATTGAATCAGGATATGGAAGAGCTTTCTCACAAACTAGATAACAAGAACTCAAGTTAAATTAAAGGGCTATAAACAAGACAACACTGGTTAATCCAGTGTTGTCTTATATAATTACGGGGATTAGTCACATGATTATTTCCGTATTTAATATTTGGCAACACATGCATCAATTAAATATCCATGTGGAGACCTTATTCCAAATTATATCCAAAATTGCATCTGTTCTATTATCAACCAACTCTTTATTCCAGACATCGTCAGCAGACATGGATGAAACAGACGATAAATGCTCATTAAAATGAGAGCCTTTCAAAAGCTGTATCGTGTCTGGATTGAGATCTATTTCTAATGCGGCAGCCCGACGTTTAATATCGTCTATCTTTGCAGGGTCTTTTTCCGCGACACTTTGATAATAAAGCAATTTCTCTTTCCAACCTTTATTTCCTGCCGACGAGTTCAAATCTTGCGGTAACAGAGTTAGATTGCCAATCGCCTGATAAGTTTCAATATTGATATCATATAGAACTTCATCCCACATATTATCCTTATTAGTCTGCGGAGCAATATGTTCTATAGTCTTCAAATCATTAGAAAGCCACTTTTCTAAGCAAAGATATTTTGAGCATCCATGACGGCCCAGTTTCACAATTCCTTTATTCGTAGTATCAGGAATCGTATCATGGGAGGCTATTAACAGGGCTAGACGAATAATGTCTTTGCCCGTCGAATCGTATTTCAAATAATTTTGGGCCTTCTCTTTCCATTGAGTCTTTGTATTAATACCCTTGTTTTTTAATATCTCTGTAAAATGATTTTTAATGGTTTCTACTGTAACATTGCTTTTCCTTTTAAAAAAATCCCGGTATGTCGAATCCAATCCAGAATTGGAATAAGTAGAACGCCACAAGAAATAATATGCAGCAACCGCTTTCACAACATTAATAAAAGCATCTATTGATCCCAAAGATTGGGTTATCACAGCATCATACATACTACCGAGCATCGTAATAGCCATTTTATGATTAGATGCTTTTAAAAACAAAATGAGCATAGAAGACAGATCGGCATCCGCAGAAGTTCCAATATTCGGGAAAATAGAGCTGTCTTTACCGTCATATTTTATCCATCTTTGATAAAATTCAGCATAATTACCCATTTTTGTAACAAAGTCCTCCTTATCCTTTAAAGATACTAACGATTCATATACATCGTTCAGCACTTTGCGTTGATAGCTAAAATGCGTAGATATAGTCCTACCGTCATACGCAACAAAAAATGAAGTTAAATAATCATTCGTACGCCTGTTCTTCTGTTGAGCCGTTGTCGCATCTGATAAAAAATCTTCAACTTTTTTAAATGAATTATCGCTCTCGGACTCTTTAAACTGGCACCCTGGTTCATTATCCACCGTATTGACTACCGTAGGTTTGAAGGTCTCAATAGCAGTCAACGGTGTCCCTGTTGCATTGAGCGACTGAAACATATCGAAAGCCCAATCGTCATCTGTAGGCTGAATGATTGTAAAGCAACATCTATCAAGTAAATAATGACACACAGAGAGCGTTTGCACAAGTTCACAAAGGATATATGAATTAGTTTTCTTGTGTGAAAAGTCTCTTTCTTGGATAATCTCGACTAAATCTTTACGCTCAAACTCCCATAATAAATCTTGAGATATATGATTCAAAATATCTTCAGCCGCGGCAAATTCATCTTCATTTTGTCCTTCATGAGCAATTGCAACAACTTTTTTCAACCATGATTCGATCCTTCGACCATTTTGATAGAGTAAGGTGTTTCCATACTTTTTAGACAAACATGGTAATTGTGTACCGTCTGAGTAGGCCCTAATAAAATGCCCGATATAATTGGAGAGTTCGGATTTGTACGCAGTATCAACCTCTTCGCTCTTTGTCCAATAATCCTTGGCGCCACGAATGATCTTGGGTTTCAACCGTGGCGTTCCGCGTCCCAAATCAAAGCTAAATACAGACGTAAGTTTCTGATCGATCCAAATATTGCAGATTTCATTTATTTGCTCATATATAACATTGTCTGGTTTTACCTTATTTTTAATCTCCGTTAACCTTTTCGTAAGCAACATCGCCATTAGTGCAATAGTCGAAACGCGTTGCTGTCCATCAATTAACTTTTCGATTCGCGCAGGTATCGCCTGCACATCGACAGGATATATATTATTTCTATTAGGTTCAATAACCGTAATGATTGTACCTAAGAAGCGGATTTCTTTACTATCATCACTAACTTCGCCTGAAGCAATTCTCTGTACTCCCCGGGTCAAATCCTCAAGCAACTGTTCAATATTGTCACTATCCCAGCTATAATCACGCTGATACAAAGGAATATACAAACCTTGCCCAGATTGATTCAGAAAATCAAGAACACTTCTATTTTCAGTCAAGAATGACTTTTCAATATTCAGCACCGCCATACATTTTCAATTTTAGCCTTTATATAAAACAGTTAGCACAAGGTATTTCATCGTCATCATCAAACATATCTACTAACAGTCCGCTAGAAGACTTGCCGCTTAGACTTTCTTGTTTTTTAATATGATCGAGTTTAATCTGGCGCACGCGTTCCGGACGGCTCAACTCCTCAAGTGTCTCACCTTGAATCCAAGTATAGCCATCTTTTTCATACTCCATGGACTTTTTGTAAAGTTCCGGATGTTGCTCTAAAAGCCATATCCACTCAATACGTTGCTGGAAGAAACAGAAATAACATCCCGAACGACTACGGCAATACGTACCTTTCTGTCCATCTACCTCAAACTCGATAGGATTATAGTAGGCAGGTACACCAACGCCACTTTCATCCAATATCCTCACGATATCATCTTTTACTAATATCTCCTCATTGTCGATAAGAGGAAATTCATCCAACTTCCCTACGGGATAGTCCGTCGTCTTTAAAAATTCAAAAACAACCCTATTAAAAGTCCTGATGCTTAAATCTAACAAGGCATTCAATTTTCTACTATAATAAAAAGATTTATCGATATAAGTAGATGTTATTGCAATAGCTTCATCTCGAATCTCTTTAGGAGCACAATCTTTATATAGGGATGTAATTTGCTCCAAATGATCATTATGCAGGACCTTATGTATAACATCAAGGCTCCAAATGTTCTTACGGAAAGGAAATATCGCTTGAATATTGGGTTTGGCTGAGACATAACCTTCTCTATTTTCATCACCGCGTATACCGACATACGAAATTGCTGGGTCATCCCCTACGAATTTTTCGAACTCGGCTAATTTCATTTTCTGTGTACACCAGCGAGCTTGAGGGGAAGGCAGGTAACCTCCAGTTACTTTAAGAAAATGATCAAACGGGGTCGGCTCAGGACTACCTTCTGCAGCTTTCAGCCGCTTGATTCGTCCTAACATAGACTCCAGATTATTGACAAGTTTCTCTGTTTCGGACAACTCACAACCAGTATCGGAGTTATAATACTCTATCGGAAGCTTTGGATACAGTCGTTTCAAATAGATAGCTAACGCAGCACTATCCTTTCCACCCGATATACCTAACACATGTCTGACATTATTCATCCCCCAGTCTTTTTTTAAGTATGCTTAATAAAGCATACGCATCAACTTCGTTGTCCCCCGAAAGCAGATCGTCAATTCGTTTCTCTATTCGTTTCGCTTTTTCAGCCCTTGACTGATCAAGACGTATAATTTGTGGTGTCATTGCACCCTGATTGGAGATCAATTCAAAACGCATAAAATCATCGTCACTCTTAAAATCCAGACCGCTTACATCAATGAACTTGTCCAACTCTTTAAAAGAATGGACTAGATTATCCATCAAATAAACTTCCTCTTCATCCAACAGGTTCTCCAACTGCTTATCCAGTATAATATACGCCAGCGATTGATACCAGGTTGTTCTATCAGTCGTCTTGGATATAATACGAGTCAATATTGCCTTTTGTCTTTCGGTTAGCAGGTATGTTTTAATACAGGAATAGCGTTCCTCAAGCTCTTGCTTGTATGTACTAAATTCCATGGATTTGAGCTTGAGGGCAGAAATTAACGTATTTTCTAAGCGGTTTATAAGGCTTACATAACAGCTTCGCAAATCACGAATGGCATTTTGTAACAATTCGACATAACTTTTTAAAACCTCGCTGTCACTAGCAATGTCTGTATCTTTGAAGCCCAGTGCATGTGGCAAATCTTCAAAGAATGTTTTTTCCGGATCTTTCGCTACAGCCAATACATCTCGAAACAACAATGTCGTCTTCTTTAACCGTTTAGTTTGCTTGGTATACTTATTCAGTTTTTTATAGAAGACCAAAAACGGCCGAATCGTTTCTATAAGTGATGCCGTCGTAAATTCGTCGTCCTGACTAAGGCTCAAAGCCTCCCTATACCTATTGAATAAATCAAGTTTTACACCCTCGACATTAAATGCTTTAATCTGATAATTCGACGGAGTCTTTTGCAAAATATCAAGTACCTCACGGTTAATATTAGGTATGAATATACCTTGATCGCTATAAAGCGAATACTCATTCTTTTTAATAATTAAATAAATGGGCAACCACAAATCTATCACGCCCTGCTTGAGCTTAAACGGTCTGGATTTAAAAATATGGATAAGTTCACCCAGTTTGCGAGGTTTCTCTTTGCTACTTTCCAAGAATGCCTCGCAGCTATCCCACAAAGCCTTAAAAGAACTATCTTGCGGCTCTCTTAATTCGTAAGCTCCTAAATATTTCCTATGAATACCCGTATTTTTTAATAAAGTCATGAAGATGGTTTTCTCAGGCGGAAACTTATTATCTTCAAACCCAAGGTTCGGATCCGAAGAATATTCCAATAGCCTGGATAACAAATTGACACGCGCAGCAGACATCGTTCCGCTTGGTTTGTGCTTGTTTACCATCTCATTGATGAATATTGGCGTCGCACTGTATACCTCTTCACATATTTGGGATAACCATTTATTGAAAGTTGTTTTGGATGCAACAACAACCTCCTGTCCCCGATATATCCAAGCAACTTCTTCATTATAATTATACAACACATCCAAAACGTTAGCATTAAGTAAGCTACGTTCATGCAGCATCAATGATTTGATCTCGCGCTGTGCGACTTTATCCGAACTATCAATCACATTTTGCACATAAGCTAACTTATCCAACATCCATACGTGATCAATAATCTGATCTACATGCTTGAAATATGCGTATATTATAGCCTCCTCTACATCGGCTGTTGCCGACTTTAGCTTATCCAGAGTTAAAGTTTCATTGAAAATAAGGTTGATATATCCATCAACTTCATTTTGAGGCTGCCGCTTAATGGGTTGCTCTGATATGACATACTCAAAATATCGAGGAGTACCATTCTGGAAATACGCGGCATTAGCAAATTCAATAGGCAAATTAAAATTCACCAAAAGTTTATCTACAACATCACTGGAGCGAGGGACCACACCTGATGCTTTCAACAATTCACCTTCGATATCAACATCGGTACCCTCAAAAAGCATATATTGAGATTTGTATTCTGCATAACGAATTATTTTATGCCGATTCAACAAATCAATCAACATTTCCGGAGACTCAATATCTAAAGCATGTTTCGCATACAATGATAAATCCGCCTTGCTAAAATGCACACCTGCATTACCAAAAAGATTGATTACTCCAATCGTTTTAACAAGTTTAACAGCACTCTTTACCTCATCTTCATCAAACAAACTTTCTACGCGTTCAATAGCGACTTTAATTCCCGTCCATAACGCCGAATCCGCATTCACCTCGGATAAATATGAATAGAAATTATATATATCATAATCATAAATATCAGCTAAACTGAATGTTGAGAATGGCGTTTCTCCGAATGATTGTAACGAGCCGTCCCCCGTAGCCTCCAAAAAAGAGAATAGAGTACGTTCATTTTGGCCATATCGCTGAATCGACATGGTTAATGCCTGTGCGGCAAACAAATCCATAGGATATAGACTTGAAGCAGTATCAAAATTAATAGATGGACTTGCGAATTTAGTATCTATAGCAAGTTCATATAATTTTTTGAAATACTTATTCAATCGCTTACGAGGAGCTTGCTTAATTCGTCTCGCGGCCAAATATAGCAGTTGTTCCACTGGTTCATTAAATACTATCTCCTGAAAACGCCCCTTTACTTTATTCCACTCCTGACGCTGGACCTCAGTTAAAGTATGTGCATATGAATTAAAGTTCTGATGGAGGGTTGTTAAAAGTATTACATTACGTTTTTGATCATTAATGAATTCTGTAAACTTCTGAAATAGATATAATTCTTTCTCTGGATTGTTCTTCGCAGCATACTCTAACAATTTACCGAACTCGTCTATTACAATGAACACAAATTCCCCATCCAGTTCCGCCGCAGCCAACAACTCCTCCAAGTTTTCAAAAAGGTTATTAGTTGCTCGCGTGAAAGGCAGATGATCCATCAAGAGAGTATGCAGAGATGCATAGTCACCAACAATCTTATAGAAACGAAATTTATGAAATCCATTAAACTGGCCATTGTTCGATATAAGTATCTGCGATTCGTTGACCAAGCTATGCTCTAACGCCAGCAGGAAATTAGATTTACCCGTACCATACGAACCAATAATATTAAATGAATGGATTCCAGTATTAAAAGAACTCACAATTTTACCAACCACACCGAGCGCATTTTGCGTAACGATGTAGTTTTGCCGCTCAAAACTACTTTGCTCGATATTTATAGATGGAGTATATTTCATATTATTCATCCGATATAGTAATTCTCAAGTGCTTTATCAGTCGATATTTCACCTTTTATCTGCAACTCCTTAATACCAGCAACATCTGAGAACACTAGTATTCCTACGTATTCTTCACTAAGCTGCTTTATTATTGTCAATAGATCATTATTCATTAAACAGAATATGAGAGATAATTCCCGCATCGATTCAAAAGAAATACTTTTACTATCAGGGAAAACAGCAAGCAGAGCATATAAGAATATATTCGCTGGGACTATATTACGAGAATCATAGTTAAACATATATGTTCCATCCTCTGTCTCTCTAATCAGATTAAGCGGAGCAAATATCGTATTACTATCCTCAACTCCACTGTTCCATTTAGCACAATAATTATGAATCAATACATTTAGATCTTTTCGAACTGTATTTTCATTGTATAGACTGCGATAATTCGGATTATCAAAACATAAGTGCTTTATAAAATTTTGCAATTTCAGCTTATCAATTACATTACGCTGGCTATGATAATCAATAAAAGTCGTCCTATATGCGGTAGCATAATTCTCATTGACAATGTTGAAATGCATTAGCCATAAACTACCAATATCCTCAAAAAAAGGATCATAACCACGGTCAGTATTTAATAACTTATGAGCAATCGAAGACAATATTCCATCTCGATTAAGAAGCCCGAATGCTTTCATCCAAAATTTAATAGATGCGACCATGTTTTTACCTACACCGAGATGAACTACAGCTTCATCATCATTAAAATTATGCCCCTCAAGCACGAACTCATACCCCCGTTTCATCCAATGCGACTTACATGCAAAAGTCTCATGTCCAGAGAATAGCGGTCTTGTCATAGTCATCTATTATTCGTTTATTAAATCTTTTATATCAACATTCAACAGTTTAGATATACTAACTAATATATCTAATTGTGGTTGTGTTACATTAGAACACCATTTAGATATAGTTGAAGGATCTTTCCCTAATTGTTCCGCCAACCATTTTCCAGTCTTTTTTTGTTCTACCAATACGACTTTTAATCTATTAACATCCTTCATAGCAAGTCTAATCACATTGATTTTACGCTAAGATATTGAAAAATATTCACCATTGGAAATTTTCATAAAAAAACAATGAAAGATAACTTACGTGCAATGTAAATTTATCTCATGCAAGTACCCGCTAATTTACCATATTACTTTCTGTTGAGAATAACTATAAAGACATAAAAAACACAGAAAGGTCTTTCATGCGCTATTATTTAGGATATAAGGAAAATAAATGATTTGCAAACTTTACAAAAACACTTGTGTAAAATCAGACGCCTGAAACATAGCAAACAACTATCGACACAAATGTTGCAGAAGGGAATCAGATATATACTCGAATTAAACAGCAGTATTCAAACATATATCAAAGAAGTTATAGAGCATAAATATAACAAGGGCCCAAAATATCAACAGAGAGTATGCAAGAATGCACAGGACACGAATAAGTTTGGACTCTCCCTAGAATATATCCAACCGTTAACACCTAAACACCCTCTCCATAGCGTCCTGCTCGGACTTGGAAATACCGTATTTAGTAGCGAGTTTCCTCCAGCCTGAAACAGCACGCTTAACCTCTGCGAGTATCGATTCCGCACGGGCGGGCTCCAGCCCGAAATACGGCGTGACACTCAGGGCCAGATCGAAATCCAGTGAATTGTCATTCTCCGAGATATTGAGCTTTAGTCCAGTGCCGTACTCGTCAGGGTTCATATCATAGGCCGGTGATAATCGCCAGCCCTGTGGCGTAAGTATAAACCCGTGGTTCCGCAGGTGGTCGTCGCAGTTCGAAACCGCGATATTGAACACAATCCTGCGCCAGAGCTGCTCCAGGTTCCGGTCCGTATCGTCGCAGTTGGCGATGATCCATTCGGCCAGTTCGAGGTAGCTAGCTCCTTCCGTATGGCTCGTACCGTCCGTATAACCGAGCAATGTCATGGCCGAGGCAAAGTGTATCCGCCGGCCCGTATCGGTCCGGTCAAAACGCTCGGTCATAAAGCTGTGGTGCCGGTTTCCGAAGCGCTGCGCCCGGCATTCGGACATCTCGATACCACACGAGCGGGCCATCTCGGCCGTAACCATCTCCCATGCTCCGGAATCTTTCGTATCTCCGGCACTCGGGAACTTGACGATCCATAAGCGTCCGTTCTCATCCACTACGTTGGCTTTCGGCCTTGCCCC
>CDZB01082567.1_pt1 | contig 10823 bp, 10 predicted proteins | sample 554961 | NCBI WGS metagenome assembly CDZB01 (sample SAMEA3182106, study PRJEB8094) | gut metagenome | biome: human; feature: gut; material: Stool; isolation source: human stools | place: Canada | collected 2013-02-26
AGCGCGTCCCGGTGGCTCCTGAGCGAAGCGGAGCGGCGGGACGGCTACTATTTCAAGTTCAACGTCAACGGCCTCATGCGCGGGGCGGCGAAGGATCGGGCCGAGTTCTACACGCGGCTGTACGGCGTGGGGGCGTTGTCCCCCAACGACATCCGGGAGCTTGAGGACATGAACCCCTATGTGGGCGGCGACGAATACCGTGTGCCGCTGAATATGGCCGAGCCGGGGCAGAACCCGATGGAAGGAGACGAGGATGGAAAGGCTTGATTGCGGCCTTGTCGAGCTGAAGGCGGCTCCCGATGCCGGGGCCGATTCCATGACCTTCAGCGGGTACGGGGCTGTGTTCGGGAACATGGACGCCTACGGCGACGTGATCGCCAACGGCGCGTTCACCAAGACCATAGCCGACTTCAAGACGTCCGGCGTCTGGCCGGCCATGCTTTCGCAGCACGGCGGCTGGGACATGAGCGCGGAGTCTTTGACGCCCATCGGCGTGTGGACGGAGATGCGGGAGGACGAACACGGGCTGTACGTCGAGGGCAGGCTTGCGGATACGCCGAGAGGCCGCGAGATGTACGCGCTCATGAATATGCAGCCCCGTCCTGCCATCAACGGCATGTCCATCGGCTTCCGGGCCATCGAATGGGCGAATCGGAGCAAGCCGGATGAGCCGCGCCGCACGTTGAAGCGCGTGGAGTTGGTGGAACTTTCCCTTGTCACCTTCCCGGCCAACGGCAAGGCGCGGGTGACGGGGATCAAGAGCGATGCGGACGGCCCGTCCATCCGCGACGCCGAGAAAGCCCTGCGGGATGCCGGGTTTTCGCGTGTACAGGCAAAGGCCATCCTTGCCGATGGTTTCAGGGCCATGCCTCTGCGGGATGCCGAGGAAGGCGGTGTTGGGGAGCTTGCCGCGCTGGTGCGGCGCAACATCAATACCCTCAGAGGGTAGGAGTTTTCATGGACAAGGAACTGAAGGATCTCCTTGAAGAACAGAATAAGGCTTTCGACGAATTCAAGAAATCCAACGACGAACTGTTGAAGGCCAAGGCCGAGGGCAAGGCCGTTTCCGAGCTTGAGGCCAAAGTGGGATCAGCCGAAGCCGAGATCGCCCGCCTGTCCAAGGAACTGGACGAGGTGGCGAAGAAGGCCAACCGCCCCGGCGCGGCGGGGAACGACGAAAAGGCGCATATCGAGGCCGAACACAAGGCCGGTTGGCTGAAATGGATCCGCAAGGGTGACGATGCCGGGCTTTCCGGGCTGGAAGCGAAGGCGATCAGCGTGGGTACGCAGGCGGACGGCGGTTACGCCGTTCCCGTCGAGCAGGATCGGGAAATTCTGCGCCTGCTGCGCGAGCAGTCGCCCATGCGTCAGGTGTGCCGCGTCGTGACCATCGGCACTGAGGACTTCCGCAAGCTGGTCAATCTCGGCGGCACGGCTTCCGGCTGGGTGGGCGAAAAGGCGGCCCGTTCCGAAACGGCCACGGCGAAGTTCGCGGAACTCAAGCCCGTGTTCGGGGAAATCTATGCCAATCCCGCCGTGACCCAGAAGGCGCTGGACGATCTGTTCTTCAATGTGGAGTCCGAACTGGCGGCGGACATCGCCATTCAGTTCGCGGAGCAGGAAGGGGCCGCGTTCCTTACCGGAAACGGGACGGACAAGCCCAAGGGGTTACTGGACCATACGCAGAGCGAGGAAGCCGACTGCACCCGTGCGTTCGGGACGCTGCAATGCCTCAAGACGGGAGTGGCGGATGGTTTCAAGGCTTCCAATCCCGCCGATGACCTCGTTGACCTCATCTATGCTCTCAAAAAGGGCCACCGTACCGGAGCGCAGTGGATGATGAACGGCAAGACGCTCTCCGTGATCCGCAAATGGAAGGACACGGACGGCAATTACCTGTGGCAGCCGGGCCTGCTCGCCGGGCAGCCTTCCCAGATCCTTGGTTATGGCATCGTGGAGAACGAGGACATGCCGGATGTCGGCGCCAACGCCACCCCGGTTTTGTTCGGCAACTATGCCCGCGCCTACTGGATTTTTGATCGTATCGGCATTCGCAGCCTGCGCGATCCGTTCACCAACAAGCCCTACGTCCATTTCTACACCACGAAGCGGGTGGGCGGCATGCTGGTGGATTCCGAGGCTGTGAAGATCCTCAAGTGCGCGGCTGCGTAAGGGGCGGGCCATGAAGGTTACGCTGACGAAGCCGTTCCGCTACTGGCGGCACGGGTATGCCCCGGAGGATTACCCCGCTGGGGAGGCCGAAATGGACGAGGAAGCGGCGCTGTGCGCGGAGCAGTGCGGATGCACCGCCCAATCCGCCAAAAAGCCCGAACCGCCCAAAGATAAAAAAACCGAGGAATGACCGCCATGACCATCCGTCAGCTGACCCCGCCCGAATCCGAACCAGTGACGCTGGAACAGGCGAAAGGCTTTGTCCGAGTGGATACCGATGCGGACGACGCCTTGCTGTCCTTGCTTATCACAGCGGCCCGGCAGGAAGCCGAGGCAATCACCGGGCGCGCACTCGGGGAATCGACGTGGGCCGTTTCCCTCCCTTCGTTGTCCGGTATGCTTGAGGTTCCGCTGGTTCCCTGCACGGAGCTTGTGGGGGCGGCTGTGGACGGCATGGCGGTCAAACCCGAACAGTACGGTTTCGTCCCTTCCGGGGTGGAGCTGCGGGAGCCTGTACGGGCCGTGTTTACGCCCGGCCCGGATTTCCCACAGGGGAAAACCGTGCTGACGGTGAGGGCGGGCTATCCCGCCGAGAGGTTCCCGGAACCGATCCGCCAGTGGATGCTGGTGCGGATCGGGACGCTGTACGAACAGCGGGAGAGCTTTGCCGTGGGGTCGAACTTCAATGAGTTCGGGCGGTCATTCGTTGACTGTCTGCTTGATCCCTATGTCGTCGCGGGGGGCTTCTGATGCGTGCCGGAATGCTTCGCCACCGCGTGACCATCCAGCGGCAGGAAATCGTTTTTGGGAAATTTGGAGCCCCGCTACATGACAAGGTCTGGGAAAACGTGGCGACGGTCTGGGCTTCGCTGGAAGCCGTGAGCGGGCGGGAGTTTTTCGCCTCGCAGCAGGTGCAGTCCGAAGTCACGCACAAGGTCACGATCCGCTTCCGGCCCGGCGTGGCGGCGGACATGCGGATTGTGTACGGCGGCAGGGTGTTCGGCATTGTTGCGCCGCTGCCTGACAACAGGGGCACGCGGCTGGTGCTGATGTGCCGGGAGGTAAGCTGTGAGCAATGACGTCGTGGTGGACATCCCCATCGAAGACATCCGGGCGGGCGTCCGGGCGGAGATTGATTCCGATTTGGGAGGCATTGCCGCGCAGGTCTTTGAGAAGGCCAAAAGCTCCACGGCGTTCAGGGACAAGACGGGAAGGCTGCGGCAATCCATCTGGATCTACCGCTCCAAGTACAAGGACGGCGGCTATGTGGTCTATGTGAAGGCCCCGCACAGCCACCTTGTGGAGTTCGGGCATGTGCAGGTTGCCAAGGACGGAAAAACCGTACTGAAGCACGTTCCCGGAAAGCATTTCCTCCGCAAGGCCCGCAACGCCGTCCGCCGAAAGGTTGATGCGATGCTTCAGGACATGATGGGGGATGCCCACTATGGCAAGCGCCGTTGATTTTGAAACTGTCCTGCTGCGGATGTTGCAGGAGGATGCGGGCTTGTCCGCATTGGTTGGCAGCAAGGTTTTCCCCTTGTTCATTCCGTCCGGGAATTATCTTCCCTGCGTCACGTTCCAGCGACTCGGCGGGAGGCCCGCCAACACGCTGTCCGGGGTGTCCGGTTTGGAAGAAATCGACCTTCAGATTGACGTGTGGGCACGGGACTATGACGAGGCAAAAGCCATTGCCAAGGCCGTTCGTGCCGCCATGCCGCCAAGCGGCCCGCGGTTCAGCGCGCATCTGATCGAGGATCAGGATTTGTACGAGGACGGGACGAATTACTTCCGCGTGAACATGGAGTTCAAGGTCTGGTTCCTCGAAACCGAATAGGAGATTGAAACATGCCCAACAAACAGATTGCGGTCGGCGCCAGAACCAAAGTCCTGATGGACGTGGAAACGTCCTACGGCGTGGCTCCGACTACGCCGGGGGGTGTCCTCCTCCCCATCAACTCGTTTTCCCTGAAGCCGTCCCGCGCCAAGAACACCCCGGGGACGCTGACGGGCCGCTATGACCCGGCGGAACCCTTTGACGGGAACCTTGAAGTGTCCGGCGGCGTTGTCGTCCCGGTTGACGCACGGGCTTTCGGCCACTGGCTCAGGGCCATGTTCGGCGCTCCGGCCACGACCGGGACGGGAGAGCCCGCCGCCGCGCCGTTTACCCATGTCTGGAAGTCCAACAAGGACATGCCGTCCCTCGTCATGCAGGCCACCTATGGGGACATCTACGGCCAGTTTGTAGGCTGCAAGGTGTCGTCTCTGGCTATGCAGGCGGGCGGCGACGGGGAATTGACCGCCACGGTCAACATGCTCGGGCGCGATGCCGATTATGTGGATGCCGACTACAACGCCAGTGCCCCGTCCGTGGCCATGAAGCGGTTCAACAATTTTCAGGGTTCCCTGTTGAGCGGCGGCGCGGAGATCGGCGTGGTTACGGATTGCAGCCTCAATATTGATTTCGGGCTGGATTCGAGCATCCGCAAGCTCGGCGATAAGGGGCGGGTCTATGATCTGCCTCAGGGCGTCATGGCGGTTACCGGCAGCCTCACCGTGTTCATCACGGACAAGACCCTGCTCATGAAGGCCAAAAACAGCGAGGAACTCAGCCTTGATCTGTCGTTCGCCATCGATGAGGGCAACAAGCTGACGTTCAGCGTCCCGGAAGTGCAGCTCAGCTATGACGGCCCGACCGTGGACGGCCCCACGGGGATCAAGATGGATCAGAGTTTTTCGGCGTACTTCAACGACAACGCGGACAACGCCTCTGTCGTCGTTACTCTCGTCAATGACGTGGAATCCTATTAACCAGCAAACTCAAAAGGAAAACACCATGCGTACCATTACTCTTTCCGGTCAGGACTTCATCGTGAACCCGCTCAAGGGCAAGGACATCAAGGCGCTCAAGGCGCAGGGCTTCGACCTCATGGGCGGCGGGTATTCGATTTCCGAGGGCATGGACGCGGTGTTCGCCGTCGCCGGGTTCGACGCGGCCCAGACGGACGAACTGCCCTTCCCCGACATCCTCGCCCTGCACAAGGCCATCGTGAACGAAACCTTCGGCGTGGCGGAAGAAGAAAAAAACTAGCGGCGGTCTGGGAGTGGCTTTCCGGTGAGGGTGCGGAATACTGCGACGCCTGCCGGAAGGCCGCCCGGAACCGCGACGATCTGGATTGTGAAGAGTGCGAGGGGCGTTGCCCGGATCTCATGCCGGAGAACGCCGAGGCATGGGAACTGCTCCAGGCGGGCGCTACCCAACTCCGCATGTCCGGCATGGGCGGCCCTGTGGGGTTCGACTACAACGCGCTGGCGCTGGTGGCTGAAGCTTTCGGCATTGAACTGACGCCCGGCATGTGGCGGAAGGTACAGGCCGTGGAAACGGTCATCCGCCACAACGCCGCGAAACAGGCTGAAAAAACGCAACAGGCTTCCGCATCCACGCGGTGAGCGGTTCATTGACAACGGCATAGCGATTTTTGCGGATGGAAAGGGCCGGGATGTGGGGTCCCGGCCTTGATTGCTCAATGGCGTTTGGGTTCAACACCACTTCCACAGTAAAATCTGGTAGAGCTACTTGGACTCTCCCTCAATTTTATTCCTCGAATTTTCCACTATCGAACTCTGTGATTTCAGACTCGAAATAGCTTGGATAATACCAATTCCAGCTATGCAGATAGCCAAAACAATGAACCATGTTCCTGCATAAACCTGATGCATGGCTGATTGTGCGTTCTGATATGCCAGAAAAGCTTCAAGTGCTGCGAACGCTCCAAAGAGTATCAATATTCCTTGAATGACAGAGACCATTTGTCACTTCCCCCCTGTTAGTTTTTCTTAACATGAGTCTCTACAATAGGTTTTCTTATTTTTTCGAACCATAACCTACAGAGAAAGTCAACTTCCATTCGCAGAAATCGCCATGCCGTATCAGACAGGAAGTGAGGCATGGCAAGAAAAACGCCCGGCATTTATATAGCGATCCGTGGTGATTACTCCGCGTTTGAAACCGATTTGAACCGCGCCAAGCTGGTTGCCAAAGAGCAAGGCGAAGCCATTGCCAAGAGTATAGGTAATGCGGTTTCCAAGGCGGATCTCACCGGGGGCATCAACAAACTGACGCGGGAATTGAAGACGGCACAGACGGCGCTGGCTTCGGGTGCGTTCAAGGGGCAGGTGTCGGGGCTGGATGAAATCGCCAAGGCCGCCGGGGTCAGCTCGAAGCAGCTTGAAGGCCTGACCAATTCCATGCTCAAGTCTCAGGCCGCCGCGACTGCGAACCGGGCTTTTGAGTATCTACAGAAGAACGCCGGGCTATCCACGCTTGAGCTTGCCAAATTGCGGGTGCAGTTGGGCGATACATCCGGGGCTATGTCTACGCTTTGGAGCGGCGCGAAGGCCGCCGCCGTTCCGGTCATGGCCATCGGCGCAGCGGCGATTTATGCCGGAAAAGCTTGTTTTGACGCCTCGCTGCAAATGGACAGGCTAGTCAAATCATACACCACCATTGAAGGCTCCACCTCAGGGGCCGTCTCCCAACTCGATTACATCTATGAGATCAGCAACAAGCTCGGGCTCGAATTCCAGTCGACAGCAGAAGCGGCCAAAGGGTTCTTTGCCGCAGGGAAGGGGAGCGCGCTCCAAAAAGATCTGAACGGCATTTTTGAAGGCGTATCCCAAGCCGGTGCCGCTTTGTCCCTGAGCACAGAACAGATGGACGGCGTATTCCTCGCGCTAGGGCAGATGATCAGCAAAGGGAAGGTGCAGGCGGAAGAGCTGCGCGGGCAGTTGGGTGAACGCCTTCCCGGTGCTTTCAATCTTGCGGCCAGGGCAATGGGCGTCACCACCGCACAGCTCGACGATATGCTCAAGAAAGGGCAGGTCACTGCGGAAGATATGCTTCCCAAGCTAGCCGCCGTTCTGAAGGATGAGTTCGGGCCAGCGGCGGAACATGCCTCACAAGGTGCACAGGGGGCGGTAAACCGCCTGAGCACGGAATGGAATTTGTTCAAAGCCACGGTGATGGACAATAAAGGCATCATCGCTGCCATCAATGCCATCACCGGAGCATTAGAAAATAGAAACCAAGCAATGATGAAGGCCGCACGCCGTGAAGCTGCCATCAAGAGCTTGGAGGAAGATGGCGTCATCAAACAGGGAGAAAAGGAAGTCACCGATGTGAGTATTGCATCAGGGGCGGTGACAGTACAAAAGATCAAATTTTATACAGAAGAACAGATCAAGGCGCGTATGGGCCTTGAAAAAGCGTGGGAGGCACATAACAAACACTCTAAACAGCTTCAGGAAGAAGAGACAAAAATCATTGCCGATGGCTCGGCAGCGACAAAGAATTTTCTTAAGAATAGTACTGAGGGAAAAAAGTCTGCTCTTCAGGAAGACTACAACAATACGCTCAAAGCTCTGAATGCACAGATTACCGTTTACAAAAAGCAAGGGCAGGACGTTTCCGGTCTTGAACAAGAACGGCTGAAGATTACCGCAGAATATCAACGGCAGCTTGAATCCATCAACAAAAAAGGAACAAAGTCCGCTGAAACAGCCGCCAAGCGTGCCGCCGTATCCGGCATCAATCTTGATGAGCTGCGGAAATCCGTAGAGGCGTTGGAGGCCGCGAATATCCCTGCCGCCAAGTCCTTTGACCAGATGGCGGAGAAAATCCGGGAGCAATCCAAGCAAACTCAAATTGCCATTGAAGCCGATGCCGCCCGCATGGTGGCCACCAAGAAACTCACCGTTGCGCAGGCGGAAGAGTGGAAGGGCCTCAAGTTTCGTGAGGACGCCGCAAAGACGACTCAGAAGCTGGCTGAGGTGGAAGCCAAGCGCGGCGAACAGGATAAAAAATATGCCGATCTCCGTCTCGACTTCGAGAAGCGATATGCCGACATGGTGGGCCTGTCGTCTGAAGCCGTGTCAAAATCCATCTCGAAGCAGGCGGAAGAGTACCGGAAGGCCATAGAAGCCGGAGAGAACGCCGCCGAGGAGCTGGTACGCCTTGAAGAATGGAAGCGTGACCAGATCCAGCGTGCCAGCCGCGAGGCGATGGACGGCGCACAGGTGGCCTTGCGCGACTATCATGTCGAGGCCTCGAATCAGGCCAAGTCAATGAACGACGCTTTCCGTGGCCTGTTCTCCGGCATGGATTCCGGCTGGAAATCGGCATGGGAGCAGATGATCGAGACGGGCAAGGTGTCCCTGTCTTCATTCCGTTCCGTGTTCGCGTCGTTCCTTGCCGATTTGATGCATATGGCCATCACCCGGCCCATCACGGTTCAGATTGCTGGTGTGGTGTCCGGTATGCTCGGCACGGGCGGCGTGGCGTATGCGGCGGGGGGCCCGGGGAGTAACGGCGGCGGTACTGGCGGACTTCTCGGTAACATTCCGTTTTCTAGCATTCTGCCGGACTCGTGGACGTCTGGCGCGACGGGGCTCTTTTCCGGTATAACCGGGGGGATCAATAGCTTTGGGGCAAACCTGCTTCCTGATTTATTTGCCCCTTCCGCTCAATTCGCTGCAAATAATGCGCTTGCCGCTCAAACGTTAGGCTATTCGCTTGGTCCTCAAACTACGCTTCTCGGCACGCTCGGCGCGGCCGGCGCAGGGTTCGGCCTCGGTTCCCTTGCGGGTAGCCTGCTTTTCCCTAACCAGCCAAATATCAGCACAGGCGCGGGGATTGGTGGCGGGCTCGGCGCGGCCATCGGTTCCGTAGTGCCCGGCATCGGTACGCTCCTTGGCGGTACAATCGGCAGTCTGCTCGGTGGGGGGATTGGTTCCCTCTTCGGCGGCGGACGGCGGACACACGCCAGCGTGTACGGCAAAATGGAGGACGTGGGGTTTTCCCGGGATCAGCAGACGTACATCGACGCCTTTATGGGCGGGGCTTGGTACGACCGGGCCGGGAAGTCCGAGGCCGAGCCGTTCGCGCAGGGGATTGCCCAAGTCGCCAGCCAGACCGCCGGGAGCCTTCTGGATATTGCCGGGGCGTTGCCTGAGCAGATCCGCCAGAACGCGCTGTCCGGTCTTGAGACGTCAACATGGTCCGCCGGACGGGGCGTTTCCGATGCGTCGTGGAACTTCCAGTGGTGGGAAGAGGGCATGGCCGAAGAACGGCTTGAGGAAGCCGCCAAGGACATGCGCAACCAGATGACCGCCGTGGCGCAAAAGGTGTTTGCGGACGCGGGCATCTCGCAGTTCTTCGATACGTTCGACGTCACCACCGACGAGGGGTTGCAGAAGGCGTCCACGGCGCTTTCCGCAATCAGCGCGGTGAAGAGCGCGACCGACGCGATCAAGAGCCCGCTGTCCGAGATGGAGCAGCAGGCGCAATCCGCCAAGGCACAGCTCGACGCATGGACGCAGGGCATGAAGGATTCCGGGGTGAACGCGCAGTACGCGGCGGGGCTCATCAATGAGTACCGGACGGCCTTCATCAACGACTACATCAAGACGCTGGACGAGTCGCTGCACCCGCTTTCGGCCTATGAACAGGCCATAAAGAACGCCAATGAGGCCGTGGACCAGCGCAAGAAGGCGCTTGAGATCATCGGGGCCACGGAAGGGCAGCTTGCGCAGGTGGAGGCCATGCGCGCCGAGGTGGTGAAACAGGCCACGGAGGAAATGCTGCGCTCGTTCGACCAGTCCGTCGAGCAGCGGTGGGCGACGGTGAACGGGAATGCCGATGAAGTAAACCGGGCCATATCGCAGGAAAACGAGCTGCGGGATACCATCCTGAAGTTTGGGGAAAGTTCGGCGCAGGTGGCGGAACTGTTGAAGCTTCACGCGGCGGAAACGGTGAAGGCTGCGCAGGACGCCGCGAAGTCCGAATACGATTCGCTCAAGGCGCAGATGGATGCGCTGGAACAGCAGCGGGTGCAGCTCCAGCAGCAGGCGATACAGGAGCAGATCAACGCCATCAACGAACAGCTTTCCGCCGCGAAGACGCTCAAGAGCACATGGGAAGGGCTCGACAAGAGCCTCGGGCAGTCCCGGTACAACCTGTTTGCCGGGAGCGCCAACCTTGACGCGGAGAACCGTCTTGGCACGGTGCAGGCCGAGTTCCGGCGGCTGTCCGGGCTGGCGCTTGGCGGCGACTCCGACGCGGCGGGCCAGCTTGCGGGCGTGGGCAATTCCCTGTTCGATCTGGTGAGGCAGACGGCGGGGACGGAAGAGGAATACCTCGACGCTTTCTGGGCGGTGAACGCGCAGTTGAAGTCCGCGCAGGACGCGGCGGGCGCGCAGGTATCCGCAGCCGACAAGGAGCTTGAGGCGCTGCAGGGCCAGCTTGACGTCCAGAACGCGGCGCTCAAGCAGCTTCAGGGCCAGAGCGCGACGCTTGAGGAAATCGAAAAGCAGATCACGGAATTGAGGCCGCTTCTGGATGCGGCCGGCGACAAGGCCGGAGTGAAGGCGTTCGCCCGGGGCGGGCTTGCCATGCCGGGCTGGTCTCTTGTGGGCGAGGAAGGGCCGGAACTGGTGAACTTCTCGCAGCCGGGGCGCGTGTACACAGCCGCGGATACGGCGGCGCTGTTCCGCAGCGCGACGCCTCGGGCGGCTGACACCGATTCGGGAAGCGATGCGGAGGTCAAGGCGCTGCGGCGGGAGGTCTATCAGCTTCGCCGGGACATGCTCATTTCCAT
>CDZB01029286.1_pt1 | contig 10811 bp, 9 predicted proteins | sample 554961 | NCBI WGS metagenome assembly CDZB01 (sample SAMEA3182106, study PRJEB8094) | gut metagenome | biome: human; feature: gut; material: Stool; isolation source: human stools | place: Canada | collected 2013-02-26
GCACCAGCCTGGAGAGAACCGTGAACTGCACCGGCAGCACCAGCCTCTGATTCCATTTCCTGGATAGAAACTCGCTGACCGAAAAGGTTCTTACGACCTTTGGCAGCCCATTCATCTACATGCTCCGCCATTGGTGATGATGGAGTAATAGGGTAGATTGCAGCAACCTCTGTAAACATATAGCTTACATGAGCGGCAGCTGTGTTACCATCACAAGTGATAAATTTTTTCTCTTTAGCCATTTTACTTTTAGATAAAATATTAAAAATGTTTTGTATTTAATTCGTTTTTTATCGAATGACTTTTGCAAGCCAACCGATGCGTTTTATAGTCTTTGTTGTATTTACTTTAGTACAGGAATCCCAATAACCACAGTGGAATCTTATTGTCCTTACCAACTTCCGTATTATAGCGGGCATAGATGGTGTCTGGATTAAATCTCACTTTGTTGGTGGCATGAGCATCACAGATACGGAACTTGGTCGTTCCATCTACCATATAGAAATGGTCTTTTCCGCCTTGGTGTACTTTGTGATCTTTCCACATGGAATTGACGAAGAATGTCTCCATGATTTCCTGCTCGTCTATTTGCAGCGGGAAGATGGCATACATCAGGTTGGTATTGTGAAGCATGACCTTGGATGGTTTCTTTGGGAAGAATTGACCATCAGGATAAATCATGTTGATGAGTCTTGCATCTGCCAGATACTTGATATAGTTCATCACCGTTGCACGGCTTGTCTCAATGCTATCTGCCAGTTGACTGACGTTTGGAGCTTTTGCACCTTCTACTGCCAGTTGATAGAACAATCTTTTGATTTTGTTTAGATATTTAAGTTCTATTTGTTTGATGAGCAAAATGTCAACCTCCGTCATCATATTCATAGTCTTGAGCAAGTTCTCCGTGAAGTTGCGTTGCTCCAAGAAGAATGGATAGAATCCATGATGCAAGTAGTCCTTGAAATACTTCATCGGACTTACTTTCGGTAAGATTTGTTTTACTAGGTGCTCGTGATTACGTAATATTTCATCGAGAGAAAATGCAGGAAAGTTATTGCCCGTCTGCAGGTTGAGAAACTCTCTGAATGAGAAACCTCTGAGGTTGTAGCTTTTAACTATTCCGTTGAGCTCAGGATTCTCTTCCTTGAGTCGCATCACGCTTGACCCGGTAAATATGATTTTCAGCTCTGGATACAAGTCGTAGCATTTTCTTAACTCCTTGCTCCAGTTAGGCTGTTTAAATACCTGGTCAATGAGTAATGTTCTTCCACCTTGGCGAACAAAGTCTCCAGCAAAATCTGCTATACCTCTACCCTGGAAATAGAAGTTGTTCATGTTCACAAAGAGACACTTGCGGTCTTTCGCTCCAAAATGTTCTTTAGCATATTGAAGTAGAAATGTTGTCTTACCAACGCCTCTTGTGCCCTTGATACCTATCATGCGGTCGTTCCAGTCAATCTCATCCATGAGAGACCGACGTACTGGCGCATTGATATGCTCTACCAGGTATGTATGTGTTCTGAAGAAAGCTTCTTCCATGAGTTTCTGTTTGTTCGTGTTGTTTATAGATGCAAAGGTAATCAATATTTTCTAATTTGCAAACTCTAGATAGCAAAAACTAACTTTTTTTTCATTATTTAGCACTATTCTAAGTTAAAATCCCATTTTTGGGCTTTTTTTTTCTCATTTTAGAGTGCTTTTTATTAACTTTGCAGTATGAAATTACATATATTTAATCCTGAACATGATTTGGCGCTTGCAGTCAATCAATCGAATTATACGGCTCCTCATGCTGGGAGACAACTTCGTAATGATTTAGCTTTCATTCCTGCTCTTTGGGCGGATGAAGGAGATTTCGTTATGGTGGATTCCATTGATGATGCTTATGATAAGGTAAGACATCTCGGCTATATATATAATAAGGTGGAATTTATCACGCCAAGACAGCTGGAAGGTGTTTTCAGGGATACGATGGAGATAGACAGTATTCATCCTTGGGGATGGGACAAGGCCTTAGTTTCTCAATTGAAACATTTGGGGTGCCCAGATATCATGTTGCCTACTTCTGAAAATCTGAATAAAATCAGATGCATAAGTAGTAGAGAATGGGCTGCCAAGAATCTCCAGAGTCATGTGGATTTTGTTGCTGATGTGGCAATGCTGAAAGATGTGGTTTCAAGAAAAGGACAGGCGATTATTAAATCTCCTTGGAGTTCAAGTGGGCGTGGACTCAGATATGTGAACAGTTCTTTCTCTGCTACTGCTCAAAATTCAGGCATCACCAGACTCGACAATCTGGATGATATGGAGAAATGGGCTGCTAACGTGATTCGCCATCAAGGGGGTGTTACCGTGGAGCCTTATTATAATAAGGTGAAAGATTTTGGTATGGAATTTGAAATAGTTGATGGAGTGGTGAAATATTGCGGATTATCTCTGTTTCAAACCATCAAGGGGGCTTATGCGGGTAATATCCTTGCTTCTGAAGAGGAGAAAGAGGAAATTCTTGCTTCTTATGTTTCCTTAGATAAATTGGCTCAAATACGTCAGCATATCATTGAGATTCTCCAGCCGGTTCTGAAATCTATCTATAGCGGACCTTTTGGGGTGGATATGATGATTTATGCGGATGATGAACGAAGATTGCAGATCAATCCATGTGTGGAATTGAATCTTCGTCGTACGATGGGACATGTGGCATTGTCCTTGGGAGCATCCGAAAAAACGGCCGGACATATTATGCAGGTTGGTTTTGATGGTAACAAACATCGCCTGCGGGTTTTACCAGGCTTGCCTTCTGAATCTGCTCCTTATCATTAAAAGTACTATTATATTATACAAACAACTTAAGACATGAAAACAAAATTAATCTATCTGCTGATAGCTTCAACTTTGGTAGGTGGTAGTTCGGCTGTTTTTGCTCAAAAGGCTCATTCGACTTCCCCTTATGTTTCTCAGGTCTGGAATCCAGACTTAGGTAATGGCATGTATAAAAATCCTGTCATCAATGCGGATTATTCTGATCCGGATGTGGTTTGCGTTGGTGATGATTATTATATGACTGCCAGCAGTTTCAACTGTATCCCAGGCTTACCAATCTTGCATAGTAAAGACTTGGTGAATTGGGAAATCATCGGTCATGCTGTTACGAAACTTCAACCAGAGAGTGAGTTTGATCAGCCTTCTCATGGTAACGGTGTATGGGCTCCATGTATCAGTTATCATGATGGTGAGTTCTATATTTATTGGGGCGATCCTGACTATGGCGTATTTATGGTCAAGACGAAGAATCCTGCCGGAAAATGGGACGATCCTGTATGCGTGATTCCTGGTAAGGGAATGATTGATACGTCTCCTCTTTGGGACGAAGATGGTAGAGTTTATCTCGTTAATGGTTGGGCTAATTCCCGCAATCGTTTTGCCTCTGTTATTACTGTTAGAGAATTGAATGCTGATGGTACCAAGGCTATCAGTGATCCTGTCATCGTTTTTGATGGAAATGGAACGGAGAACCGTACTTGCGAGGGACCTAAATTCTATAAGAGAAACGGCTGGTATTGGGTTATGTTCCCTGCTGGTGGCGTACCTACAGGTTTCCAGGTGGCTATGCGCTCTAAATCACCTTTCGGTCCTTATGAATCTAAGAAGGTTCTGGCACAGGGAAAGAGTCTGATTAACGGCCCTCATCAGGGTGCATGGATTCATACCAAATATGGAGAGGATTGGTTTATTCATTTCCAGGATAAGGAAGCTTATGGACGTGTCGTCCATCTCCAACCTGTTACCTGGAAGGATAATTGGCCAGTGATGGGCAAGGTTCCGGCAAAAGGTTATTGTGGGGAACCTTATGAGAGCTATAAGATGCCTAAAGCAAGTACGCATGTGAATGTGAATCCTGTTGAGAGTGATGAGTTTAATACTCCAAAACTTGGTTTGCAATGGCAGTGGCACGCTAATTACCAACAGCAGTTTGGTATGCCTACTTCCTGGGGTGTATATCGTATTTATACCCATAAGAGTGATGAAACCATTTGGCATACTCCAAACCTCTTACTCCAAAAAACTCCTGCTGATAATTTTACGGCTACTGCAAAATTACAACTGACAGCTAAAGATCAGAATCAGATGGGTGGTATTATCATGATGGGATTGGACTATTCTGCTTTGGTTGTCAAAAGAGTAGGGGATGAATTCCAGTTGCAGCAGATTACCTGTCATAAGGCTGACAAGAAGGGAACTGAAGATGTGAAGGTGCTTGCCACTTTTGCGCCGACTTCCGCTGATAAAATTGATTATCAGCCTGCCTTGCATCATTCTTCTTATCTCCGAATGGTTGTTAAGCAGGGAAAGGTTAATTTCTACTTTAGCAAAGACGGAAAGTCCTTTAAGAAGGCAGGTGACGAATTTACAATGCGTGAAGGAAAATGGATTGGAGCCAAGGTCGGTATGGTTGCTAAAGAACCAGCAGGTAAGACCAATCGTGGCTGGATAGATGTAGATTGGTTTAGAATTACCAAATAAGCTACTAATATTCGTAGAGCATTTTGAATTCAATATATTAAGAGTATTCAGAAAAAATAAAGGATGAGTGACTTCTCAGTTACTCATCCTTTTGCTTGATTTCGCTAAATCAATTTTAGTTCTTATAAGTATGTACTTATTTAATTTATAAAAAATTTATTATTTACTTTTCTTACTAAAAGCACAATTATACTTCTTTGAGTAGATCATCGAGGAATGTATCCAGATCATGGTCTAAATCTTCCATCAGGTCACCACCCACAATAATCGTGTCATCATCTGCCAGATAGAGTTCTCCAAGATTTTCTTTGTCATCATCTTCGAGAACAAAACTGTATGGCTTGAGAATTCCCAAGTTATCAACGATAGCTGTGTTCTTTCTCAGAATATCTCTCAAACACTTGGCAACTTCCTCATAGAAATTTTCGTCCTTGTTGTCTATCCATTGTTCAACAACGCAGCGAGTAATCTCCTGCTCGTCGTCATTGTATGCCAACAATTCTCCACTATCCTGAGAACATCGTACATGAATATCTGTAAGAACAGAAGTTTCATCGAGTTCTTGAGGTGGAAACTTTTGAGCTATCTTCTTGATGAATCGCTCAACTTGCTGAAGTGTTTGTTCTGTTATTTCCATGTCGTTTCTGTTAGCGTTACTGTCTGGCATGATATTGATGTTTGTACTTTTATGTACTTATAAAAAGAGAGGGGTCGCTCGATGATGTGATGAAACTCTGAACTTTCACAAGTTTGAGAGCTCTCCGTCTTTGTAATCCACTGGCTTTACAGCTTAGTCGCAAATGCGATTTATATGGCCCGCCATCAACAAGAGAAGTCTTCTCGGTTTCACGATTTAATATGAAGAGTAACCCGATCGAACCGATACGACCCCAAATATTTTTATTCATTTGTCATGTCTTACATTTGCAAAGGTAATGCTTTCTTATGAAATAACCAAATATTTTCTCATTTTTTTATTTGCATTCTTCAATTTCTTTCCAGATGCTTTCAAATGTTCTTCTTAATTCTTCTTTGTTTTCTATAATACCCCTCAGTTCCTTTAATGCTTTTTCATTGGGTGAGTTTGGTATCCAGAGTTTGATATACCCATTGTTGGAGTATTTTTCTTCCATGTGCTGAGAGAATCTGAGCCATTGGTTTTCTTTATCTTTCTCTGCGTAATTTTCTATTCCATATTGAATAGCTCGCAGGAAAATTTCATGAGCTTCAATATCTCTGTCTGCCTCTGCTACGATTTTCCCATAAATACTTCGGGGCTGTCTGCTGGAAGATGCTCTATGATCTTCCACAGCTTCTTTCATGATTTTGATTTGTTCTGGGTTGAACCAACGCTTCAATCTTTGATCACTCTGGAGTATCTTACCACTTGTGATATGGTGTATGGCTCTTGGTCCTTCCATTCCTAAATCATGATATGCTGCTATCACATATACCATGTTTATGTCTGCACCTGTCACTTCTGCCAGTTTGATGGAGTTTTTGATAACTCTATTCACGTGGCGCAAGCCATGACTCGTTCCAAAAGCATTGTAACGTGGAAGAATCTGTAGTTCGATGAATTCCATTATCTCAAGATTTACCTGTTGTTTCATAAGCTTTGTTATATAAATATTACAGAAAGTATGGCTGCAACTGATAGGAGGCCAAAAACTAAAATGTTGCGGGCTGTCAAGCCGAGAACCTGATTTAATTTTGCTCCCTTGTTGATTCTTTTCATCTCTTGATAGGATTGCCGGTGTAATATGATATATATAAGGTATATAGCATACGTCGGAATTACCTTGTCGATTTGGTATAAATCGATGAATACGAGGATGATCATGATACCTGCAGCGATGTATCCTATTGATTCGTATAGCCTTCTTGTCTTACTTTCTCCCAAACGTACTGCAAGGGTTATCTTGCCGTTGCTCCTGTCATTGTCAATATCTCTGTAATTGTTGACTATCAATAGTGCGTCTATTGCTAAACCGCAGGCTATGGATGATGCGATCACTTCACCTGTTGGAATTTGTTGGTGGAGAGGCATGCAGACGTAGTACGTACAGCATACAGGAATGATACCGAAAAACAGAAGTACTAAAATATCACCCAATCCGTGGTAGCTGAATAATGTTGTGTAGAGAAAGCAAAATACGACACATGCTATTCCCACCATCACCATTTCCAGTCCTCCGTATAATATAAGCGGTATTCCTGTCATACATCCCAAAAGGGTTGTAATGAGGATTCCCCATACCATAGCGTCGGATGTTATCCATCCTTCCGAACATGCTCTTTTAGGACCTAATCTCGTCTCGTCATCATTACCTTTTTTAAAATCAAAATAGTCGTTGACAAGGTTTGAATCAATCTGCATAATCCATGCAAATAGCAAACATAAGATTGCAGGAATCCAATTGAATTGTTCGCTTGTATTTCGCCAGGCGAATGCAGTTCCTATCATGACAGGAACTGCAGCCGCAGAAAGCGTCTTGGGGCGTGTTGCTAAAAGCCACGCTTTTACAGAATTTGTTTTTACCATTTTATTAGTTAAAGAAATTCCAACTTACTCCAAATCTGAATACCCTGCCATTGATAGGGTAGTGAGGTGTCAAGAAATAATTTCTGTCTCCCTGTCCGGCATTGACGTGACTCATCATGACAAAGAAACGAGTATGCTTGATGAATGCATTGGCATATACATTGACTATCGGATAATTGCCTACCTTTACGTTCTTATCACCATTTCCCTGAACAACATACTGTCCCATATATGGAGAATAGTCGGGTGCTGTGTAGCTCGTGAAATATCGGGCATCAGCTCCAAAATCTATATGCAAAACTTTTGCAATAGAGAATTTGATATATAAATTGGTGTAGATATCCAAGTCTGGTACCGGTACAACTTCTTCCTTGCTTGAATGCTGGTATGTAATTACGTTTTCCCAATTCAGTATGCCCAACTTAAAGTCCTGTTTTAATTGTGCAGTAAGCAAATTGATAGGACTGGAACTCTGCATAGGCGTTACTGTAACGCCAGTTCTCAAACCTTCATCGGTAATGCTGTAACTCTGACTCAAATAAGTATAATTCTTGATTTCATCAACGGCAACACGTAACGAAGTGCGAGTCTTGTTGAATCTTAATGTTCCCATGATGCGGGTATGAATGATCTTGTCGAGATCGTTTTCCCACCAGAGGTGTCGAGAATGATACTTTCTATAGTAAAAAGATGGATTTTCGCGATGGAAGAAAGCATCTCCTATAATCGAAAGCGTATCTCCAAGGAAAGGGATATTTACATCCAGATTTCCATCTACAGCCAAAGTACCCGCATCTTCGCCTGCGATACCTATTTCCGCAATGGCATTATAATGTAATAGTTTTCCTTGTTTTTTACTGAGTTGACCACCAACACTAAGTGTATGTTCGTTATATTTTTCTATACCGCCCTCCATTGTAGGCAAGTCGAAGTGGCGCATGTCGTAACTTGCAAAAGCTTTGATGCCAGCTTTGGCCCATTTGCTGAAGCCCTCTAAAGTGGCTAATGCAAAGGTATTCTTCATTTCCCAATGGCGGGTCTTGTCGTAAATTGAGTCTCCTGCCAACTTACCCACATTGTAGTATTCGTTTAAGTAAAAGTTCGCAGGGGTCTGATAAGCAGTGTATATACGCTTGTAATTGTCAAATTTGAGCGTATGGATAAAACTTGTGACTGGTACGTACTCAGTTTTATAGAACAATGAATCTTCCTTGGCCTTCTTTTGGATGGCCAATAAGCTATCAGCAGCAGCTTTACCGTTGACTGCTATTCTGGTTGTATCTGTTTTCAAAGAGCCAGCATTAGCTTCCACTGCAGGTTCGTTGCCTGCAATTTTAGCGCCTTCTGGTCTTCCGGAATATTTGGCTTGTTGAGCTTTATCAAATTCCTTCTCGTTAAATTTCTTTCCGGTTTCTTTCGCCTTTTTTATGGCTTCTTCTTTAGCTTCGCTTTCAGCATTATCTTTTGCAGACTCCATAGCGAATTTCTTGGCCTTGATTTCTTCTTCTGTCATTTTTACTTTGCGTTTGAAACCTAAGCTATAGCGATGAGATAAGAAGATATGCTGATTATCGTTTCTGTTCCAGTTCTTCTCTAAAACAGTTGGAATCTCATTTTCTGAAAATGTTTCTTCGAAAATTTCCGGGTGCTTGATATAGTCATCATCTGTAATACCTCCATTCTCTGTCACCTTCTGGTGGAGAGTACTAAGAAGTAAATGTGCCTGATATTGGTCACCAATATAGGAAGCCCACATGGTATATTTGAAATGACTGGTACTTTGTGCGTTATAGTAACCACGTCCGTATTTGTAGTCGAATTTGAATCCTGCTCCCAATCGCTTATTGGCATTGACTGCAAAGATGGCATGGAAATCGTCCTCACCATTCGTGCGGTCACCACATGAATTGAGTGTGATGTTGGTTATTGGTGAGTATGTGTTGGTGAAATGAAAATCACTGACGGGCGTGTTGAAATATGAATAAGGTTCTGTGAAAAGGAATTGGCCCTGAGTATTTCTGCGATCAATGAAAATACGTCCTATTCTCGGAGAGCCCATGTTACCTAAGGTGTTGTATTCTCCGCGAAGTCCTTCTGTGAAAGTCGTATTCATGTACATATGCTGAAGTGTATCTACAACAGCATCTTGCTGGTCGCCGAATCTTTCATCTACCGTCCAAACCTTAATTCCTTTAGGAATTTCCTGATTAGAGCCGAGGGAATCTGTACTTATTCTTCTTTCGGAAGCTGGGCGGAAATCTCCATCTTCATTGATTGAATTAAAATCAGTTTGTGCTGCAACCGAGGTAGTTGCAGCACAAAATAGCATTGTAGTGAATATTTTATTCATTATGTAGGTATTCATTTACTACTTTCTTATTCCTATATATATGGTTTTCTCATGATTTTTGAACAGACAAAACCTAATATCATTTCTTAAAATCTTAAATGTTATTTCTTAAATAGTCTGAGACAGACTTCAATAATTTTAAGAACAACTCCTATAATCAGTACAATGGTACTTGCAGTTTGATATTCTGTTTGGGTCCAAAGAATGAGTCCGATGACAGCCAAAAGCATGAATGCAATATTAAGCTTGTTTCGAACTTTCAGCATCTTGTCTCTGCCATCATAGTCAATGAGTCGTCGCTGGCGATGTTGGGGCCTGACGGCATAAGATGTCTTTGTTACGTTATTCTCGTTGGATTCAGTATTTACTGTATCCTGTATCTTGTTATCTTCTTGCATTTTGAAAGAATTGTATTAAACAACTTGAAAGTTAATTTTTAACTAATGCTTTTATGTCGCTGAAAATCTGATCCTTACGATCAATAGTTCCCTTGCGGAATTTGCCAAAGATGCGTGCTAAGCCATTTTTTTTCTTATTGAGTGCATAGCGATCAGAAATTACATTTTCTGCTGGCTCCTTAAAGCCGGTAGAGCGTCCTTCTTCGTAATTATAGATGATTTTTGACAATGTAACGGTCAAAGAGTTATCTGCAATTTGAGCAACCAACAGATATCTGAATTCTGTTCGGTCAAGTGAAAGGAATGACTGGCTGAAAACAAGCCATTCATCCATAGTATTTGCTATGATATTCTCTTTTGGATTGACAAGTGCAACTCTGCTAGCTATATTATTTTTGTCTTGTGTTAAATTGCTGAAGTAATTGTACACAAGGTCATAAATCTGTTTCGCAGATTTCCCGTTAGCATCTGTTTGCATGGTAAATTCGATTTTGCCATTTTCATTAGTTGGTATTGCGCCCTCCAAATACTTCGGGTCATCTTTCAGTGTAACACCATTTTTAGTAACCGTTTTCTTGGCAACTTCAGTGCGCTTTTCTACTTTAGGGACAATCCAACCTTGGTTTGTCTCTGAAGGAGCATTGGTGCTTTCTGTATTCTTTTGCTGATTTTTGACTACGATAGTTTTACTATTAATCGTAGTAGATGCTGGCTCGTTTGCAATGGATGGTTCCAGTTCTTTATCTGTACCTTTCGCTTTTTCTGCGGCAGCCTTTGCTTCTTCCAATTGCTTTTGAGCTTGTTCCAACTTTTGTTCTGGTGTCAAAACAGTCTGTGCTGACATCATCAAAGGGAGAAACATGAATATAGTGAGAAATACTTTCTTCATGATTATTTTGCTTTTAGAATCTTTTTCCGCTCAGTTAATGGCGAAAACAGAATGGTTATAAATGATATGTGCGGAAGATGAGGGATTCAAACCCCCGATACCCCGTAA
>CDZB01036082.1_pt1 | contig 10778 bp, 9 predicted proteins | sample 554961 | NCBI WGS metagenome assembly CDZB01 (sample SAMEA3182106, study PRJEB8094) | gut metagenome | biome: human; feature: gut; material: Stool; isolation source: human stools | place: Canada | collected 2013-02-26
TTGGTCAGCTCGCCCACCTTCTGGGCGTAGGCGATGGGCTGGTTGAAGGGGATGGAGAAATTGTGGGAGCACAGGATGGAGAGGTTGGTGTTGTCGCTCTTCAGGTCCTTGTAGGAGTGGCCGTTCACCACTGCCAGGTTGTTGTCGTAGTTCTCCTGGCTGACGAAGCCGCCGGGGTTCTGGCAGAAGGTGCGGACCTTGTTCTTGAAGGGCTTGGGATAGCCCACCAGCTTGGACTCGTACAGCACCCGGTTCACCATCTCCATGACCTCGTTGCGGACCTCCACCCGGACGCCGATGTCCACAGTGCCGGGGGCGTGGGCGATGTTGTGCTCGGCGCAGAGCTTCTCCAGCCAGTCGGCGCCCCGGCGGCCGGTGGCCACCACGGTATGCTTGGCGTAGATCTCCAGGTCCGTCTTGCCGTCGGAGATGGCCACGCCCTTGCAGACCTCGTTCTCCAGGATCAGGTTGCTGCACTCATAGCCGAAGTACATCTCCACCCCGTTCTCCTGTAAGTACCGCTCGATGGCGAGGTAAATGCCCTGGGCCTTCTCGGTGCCCATGTGGCGGATGGGGCAGTCCACCAGCTTCAGCCCCGCCTGGATGGCCCGGCGGCGGATCTCCTTCCGCTCCTCCTCGTGGCCCAGGCCCTCGATGTGCTCATCCGCGCCGAACTCCAGGTAGATCTGGTCGGCGTAGTCGATGGTCTCCTGGGCCAGGTCCGCCCCGATCAGGGTGGGCAGGTCGCCGCCCACCTCATAGCTGAGGGAGAGCTTGCCGTCGGAGAAGGCGCCGGCGCCGGAGAAGCCGGTGGTGATGTGGCAGTAGGGCTTGCAGTTCACGCACTTCTTGGTCTTGTCCTTGGGGCAGTGGCGCTTTTCCACCGGCTGTCCCTTTTCCACCATGACGATCTTCTGGCGGCTGCCCTTCTTAATCATCTCCAAAGCGGTGAAGATACCGGCGGGGCCGGCGCCAACAATGACAACATCTGCGTTCATAGTCTTCTCTCCTCGTTTTTCCTCATTTGGCTGACAGGTCCACCCCGCGGCGCACCAGGGAATACGGCGGCACCGCCTTGGGAAGGTCCATATAGAATTTCATCTGTGGGGTGCGGGGTTCCACCAGGGGCGTCCCCGCCTCGTCCCGCATCTCCGGCACGGTTATGGAGAAGGGCCGCAGATCCGGGCCCACGATCTCCACCGTGTCCCCGGCGCGGAACTTGTTCCGCAGGGACAGCACGGCGTGCCCGGCGCTGTCGCAGTCCGTCCCCCCCGCCGCCCCCTGCCACTCCCGGACATAGCGGGAGGTGGTGTAATACTGGCCCGGCGGGCCGTAGTAGAAGCCGGTGGAGTAGGGCCGGTGGCTCACGTGTTCCACCTCGTCCCGCCACACGGGATCGACGGACTCCCCTGCCGCCGCGGCGTCCAAACAGTGGCGGTAGGCCCCGGTGACGATGGCCGCGTAGTAGGCGGACTTGGCCCGGCCCTCGATCTTCAAACTGGAGAGGCCCGCGCCGCACAGGTCCCCCAGGTGGTCGATCATGCACATGTCCCGGGAGTTCAGGATATAGGTGCCCTGCTCGTCCTCAAACACCGGGAAATACTCTCCCGGACGCTTCTCCTCCACCAGGGCGTACTGGTACCGGCAGGGCTGGGCACAGGCGCCCCGGCTGGAGTCCCGGCCGGTCATATAGTTGGAGAGCAGGCACCGCCCCGAGTAGCTGACGCACATGGCGCCGTGGACGAAGGCCTCGATCTCCAGGTCCGCCGGGGTCTTGTCCCGGATGGTGCGGATTTCCTCCAGACTCAGCTCCCGGGCCAGGATCACCCGGCTGGCCCCCAGGTCGTGCCAGGCCCGGGCGGTCTCGTAGTTGCAGATGCTGGCCTGGGTGGAGATGTGCCGCTCACACCGGGGGGCGTACTTCTCCGCCATGGTAAAGGCCCCCAGGTCCGCCACGATCAGGGCGTCCACCCCGGCGTCCGCCAGCCGTTCCAGGTGCTCCGGCAGGCGGGCCGCCTCGTCGTTCCGGGGCATGGTATTGATGGTGCAGTGGACCCGGACGCCGTGGCTGTGGGCAAAGGCCACCGCCTGGGGCAGCTCCTCATCGGAGAAGTTCCCCGCAAAGGCCCGCATCCCAAAGCTGGTGCCCGCCAGATACACTGCGTCCGCGCCATAGAGCACGGCCATTTTCAGCCGCTCCATGTCCCCCGCCGGGGCCAGCAGCTCCGGCTTGTCCCGCTTAACCGCCATAGGAGCTGCTGTTGACGAACGCGTTGTGTTCCGCCAGCGTGGTGGAGAAGTGGTGCTTGCCGTCCGTGCCCAGGGCGTAGTAATAGTAGTCCGTGCTGTTGGGGTTCAGCGCCGCGTCGATGGAGGCCAGGCCCGGGTTGGAGATGGGCGTGGGGGGCAGGCCCGCGTTCTGGTACAGGTTGTAGGGGGAGTCGGTCTGCATGTCCGCGCTGGTGATGGGGCCGGTGTGGTCCGGCAGCGCATAGAGCAGAGAGGCGTCGATCTGCAGCAGGCCGTAGGTCCCCTGCTTGTTGCCGGAGCCCTCCAGCCGGTTGTAAATGACAGAGGCGATGTTGGCCTGATCCGTGCCGTCGGTCTCCTCCTCGATCAGGGAGGCGATGGTGATGATCTCCTGCAGGGAGTAGCTGGACTCCTCCACCTGGGTCATCCGATCCTCGTCCATGCGGCTGACAAAGTTGCGGATCAGCCGGTCCAGGGCGTCCTCGGCGTTATGGCCCACATAGAACTCATAGGTGTCCGGGAAGAGGAAGCCCTCCAGTCGGCTCAGGTCCTCGGATTCGTTGTCGATGAAGTCGTAGTCAAAATCGCCGGTCTGGGCGGCCTCGGTCAGGGCCTCCTCCGTGTTGACGCCCCTTTCCGCCAGCAGGGCGATGGTCTGGCGGACGGTGTAGCCCTCCGGAATGGTGACGGTCACCGTCTCCGCGCTCAGGTTGCCGGAGGAGCTGCGCATCCCCGCGATCAGGGCGTGGTAGTCCATGTCGGTGTTCAGCTCATAGGTGCCGATGCCCACCTCTTCGCTGGCGCCGGTGACGGCCGCGAACAGGCGGAAGAACCACTTGTAGCGGATCAGTCCGGCGTCCTGCAGCTTTTCCGCGATGCTGCCCATGTCGTCATCCGCGGTGATCTCAATGGTGATCTTGGTGGTGGAGGGGATGTCCCGGCTGAAAGCACACAGGTCGCTGGCCAGCAGCCAGCCCACGCCAGCCAGGATGGCCGAGGCCACCAGCACGCACAGGATATACAGGACCGGGTTGATCCGGCGGCGCTTGCGCCGCCGCCGCTGCGGCTGCTGGGACGGATTGCCCTGGCTCCTCCCCGTATGGCCCGCCTGGCTGCGGCGCACCTGGGACGCGTCCCAGCTGGCGGTATCGCCGTTTTTGTAATCAGACATAGGAACCTCCATTTTCTCGCCCCGGCGGTGCGCCGCCGGAAACGTCCCGGGATGGGGAAGAAATCTTCCCCTCCCTGCAATTTTTTTCAGCGGCCAGGCTCCCTTTGGAAGCCGGGCGCATAGAATGTCTCAAAGCGAGGTGACAATCATGTGCTTCAACAACGGAAACAACAATTGTTCCTGCCTGTGGCTCATCATCATCGTCGTGCTGATCTGCTGCTGCTGTGGCAGCGGGAACGCCCTCGGCGGCAATAGCTGCGGCTGTGGCTGCGGCTGCGGGTGCGGCAACGACGGCTGCAACAACGGCTGCTGCTGACGGCTGCGGAGAAAATGGGGCGTGTTCGTCCCATTTTCTTTGCTCCCGTCGGGGACAGCCCCTAGTTCAGCAGCGGCTCCACCCGAGAGAGCACCTCCCGGCGGATGTCCTCCACTGTCCGGGGCGCGTCCCCGGCGGCGCAGTCGATCACCGACCAGCCCAGATCCCGCGCAATCTCGCGGGCGCCCTCCCGGCAGCGGCGGAGATAAGCCCCGTCCTGCTCGTGAATGTCCGCAGCGGTGGCGGTCGCCTGCTCCCGATGCCGGAGCATCTTCTCAGACACCTCTGTGGGCAGATCCAGGTACAGCACCAGGTCCGGCGCGGGCAGGCCCATGCGGCCGTATTCCAGGTCGAAGAGCCAGTCCAGAAATGCCTGCCGCTCCCCTTCCGGGAGCTTGGATGCCTGGTGGACGGCGTTGGAGGTGGTGTACCGGTTGGCCACCACGATGCCGCCTTCCTCATAGAACCCGCCCCAGTCCTCCTTGTAGGAGGCGAAGCGGTCCACGGCGTACAGCACCGACGCGGCGTAGGCGTTCACGTCCCCGGGCCTGTTGCCCAGGGCTCCGTGGAGGTAGAGGTTCGCCGGTTCGGCAAAGGGGTTGCCATACCGGGGAAAGTCGATCTCCCGATATGCGATGCCCCGCTGGGCCAGGGTCTCGCACAGGAGCTTTGCCTGGGTGGCCTTGCCGGAGCCGTCCGTGCCCTCGAATACAATCAGTTTTCCGCTCATCTGTGTCTCTTCTCCTGCTTGACATGGATTAAAAACAGCGGCAGCTTCATCATCCGGCCGATGCGGCGGGGCTCCTTGCACAGGCGGTAGAACCACTCCAGCCCGTGGTCGGTCCAGAATTTTGGGGCCCGCTCCACCACGCCGGCGAATACGTCCAGACTGCCCCCCAGGCCGCACAACAGCCGGGCGCCTGTGGCGGCGCCGTTCTTCGCCATCCACTTCTCCTGCTTGGGGGCGCCCAGGCAGACGAACACCACGTCCGCGCCGCTTTGGCGGATGGCCGCTACCACCGGGCCGTCCTCCTTGAAATAGCCGTCGTGGGTGCCGGCGATCCGCAGCCCCGGATGGGCCGCGGCCAGCTTCGCTCCCGCCTGCTCCGCAACACCGGGCTTGGCGCCCAGGAGGTAGAGGGACTTCCCTTCCTCCGCCAGTTTATCCATCAAATGGGTCGCGAATTCAACGCCCGGCGTCCTTTCCTTCAGAGGCGTCCCCAGCATGGCCGCGCCCTTGATGACGCCGATGCCGTCCGGCAGCACTAGATCCGCGCCGTTCACCGCGGCCCTGGCCCCGCTGTCCTCCCGGCAGACCTCCACGATCTCCGGATTGGGGGTCACCACATAGTGGGGGCCCGGACTGCGGACCAGCTCCATCCCCCGCTCCACGGCCTCTGCCATGGTCAGGTTGTCAAAGCCGACGCCCAGCACGTCGATGCGCATGAAATCACCTCGCTACATACTCATACAGGATAGCAGTATACCACAAGCCGCCGCGTTTGTCCAACCAAAAATCAACAGGGACGCCAAAAACCGGCGTCCCTGCTGAACGATTCAGTTTTCCGGCGCCGGTACCGCCTGCTTTTTCCGGAAGTCCGGCAGCTGGGCCAGCACCACCGCCGCCAGCATCAGCACGCAGCCCAGGTACTCCTTCCCACTCATCCGGTCCCCCAGGATCAGCGCCCCGGCGACGGTGGCGAACACGGACTCCAGACTCAGCAGCAGGGACACCACCGTGGGGTTGGAGTCCTTCTGCGCCAGGATCTGGAGGGTGTATCCCACGCCGCTGGAGAAGATGCCCACATACAGGACAGGCCCGATACAGGCCAGCAGCCCCGCCCAGTCAGGCGTCTCCATCACCAGCATCAGTCCGGCAGAGAGCACCGCCATCACCAGGAACTGTACGCAGGACAGGGCCACCCCGTCCACCTTCCGGGTAAAGTGGTCGATCAGCAGGATGTGTCCGGCGAAGCAGAAGGAGCACAGCAGCACGTACCAGTCCCCCTCCGTGATGGAAAAGGACTCCTGCACGCACAGCAGATACAATCCCACCACCGCCAGCGCCACACTGAGCCAGATCGCCCGGGGCGCCTTTTGCCGGAGGAAAATCCCCGCAATGGGCACGATGACAATATAGAGGGCCGTGATGAACCCCGCCTTGCCGGAGGTGGTGGTCTCCAGCCCCATCTGCTGGAGGTTGGTGCCCATTGTCAGGACCACGCCGCAGCAGATACCGCCGATGGCCAGATCCCGCCAGGAACCGGGCCGGACCTGGGCCTCCTCCTGAAAATCCCGCCGCCGCAGGCAGCGGAACACCAGACACAGCACCAGCAGAAACACAAAGGCCACCGCGCTTCTGGCGGCGGTGAAGGTGAAGGGACCCACATGGTCGGCGGCCACGCTCTGGGCCACGAAGGCGGTGCCCCAGATCAGAGCCGCCAGCACGGGGAATACATTTTGACGGATGTGGTTGACTTTCATCAGACTTGCTCCTCACCAGGATCTATGCTATACTTTTGCAAACTCCCGCAGATTTGATGTCCGGGACCAAAAGCCGCGAACAAATAAAAATTTTAACACAACGGGGCGGAAATGGCAAGACCCGGTTCCTCCCCGAGAAAAGGAGGCGGCCCATGCTGCTGTTTGACATGGACGGGACGCTGATCGACTCCAACGGCGTCTGGAAAAACGTGGACCGGGAATTTCTGGCCCGGCGGGGCATTGCGTACACCCACGCCTATTACGAGGGCGTAGCCCATACCATCCTTCCCCTGGCCGCCAAGTTCACCAAGGAGTACTGCCGCCTCACGGAGTCCTGCGAGGAGATCATTGCCGAGTGGATGGAGATGGCCAGGGACGCCTATGCCCATGTCACGGTGAAGCCCGGCGTCCGGGCGTATTTAAAGCAGTGCCGGGCAGAGGGCCGCCGGATGGCGGTGGTGACCTCCAGCGTGCCGGAGCACTGCCGCACCGCCCTGACCCACCTGGACCTGATGAAGTACTTTGAGGGCGTCACTCTGGCCCACGACCTGGGGTTGGAGAAAAAGGACCCGGCCCTGTGGCGTGCCGCCGCAGAGCACTACGGCGTGGCACCGGAGGACTGCACGGTGTTCGATGACAGCCTCTCCGCCTGCAAGGGCGCCAGGGCTGCAAAGATGCGGGTGGTGGGCGTTTACGACGGTTTCTTCGCCCAGGACGAGGCGGCCATGCGGGGATTTTGCGACGTGTATATCCGGAGCTTTGAGGAGCTGCTGCTCCCGCCCCGGCAGGCACTCCGCCCATGAGCGGCCTGCCTGAGGCCCTGGAGACGGCGCGGGAGGCCGGAGAGGTGCTCTCCGCCGCGGTCCTTTCCCAGGAAAACGCCGAGGGGCTGGACGGCTCCGGCCTGGACTTCCGGGACTGCCGGTTCCAGTCCTGCCGCCTGCGGAACTGCGATTTCACCGGCGCAGCCTTTTACGGCTGCACCTTCACCGGATGTCTCCTGGAGAACTGCCGCCTCTCCGCCACCTATTGGAAGGACTGCCGCCTCTCCGGCTGCAAATGGGACGGCGCGGACCTGCGCCGCTCCCGGTGGAAGGACAGCGTTCTGGAGGAGACTCTGCTTCGTTATGTCAACTTTTCCGGCGGCGTCTGGGAGCGTATTTCCGTGAAGGGATGTGACTTCACAGAGTCTACGCTCTCAGAGATGCGGCTGAAAAAAGCTGCCATGGAGAAGACGGACCTGACCGGGGCGGAGCTGTTTCGCACCAGCCTTGCCGGCATGGACCTGACGGCCTGCACCCTGGACCGGATCGTGCTGTCGGAGACCTGCCGGGAGCTGAAGGGCGCCGTCATCAACGCCGCCCAGGCCGCGGTGGTGGCCCGGATTCTGGGCATCCGGGTGGAGCCGTAGGGGGGTGCATCTGTCCAGCCGCAGGCATGGCTGATCCCCGTGCAATGGACCGGATCTCCCACCCCCGATCACACACAAAACACCAGGGCCCGCCGTTTTCGGCGGGCCCTCTGCTGTTCAGATTGCTTTCTGCTGGCCAATCACGTCCCGACACCAGGCAAACAGCCGGTCCGTGAGGGCTGTCAGGTCCTCCCGGCACTCCCCTGCTTTCAGGGCCTGGGCAGTTTGCAGAATCTCCAGGTCCTGCCCGGTCAGGTGCTGTTCCAGGTCTGATCTCCGGCGGTAGTAGAGCCCCTGCTCTGCATACAGCTTGGCCTGCAGCAGGAACACGGCGGCCTTGCAGGCCTCCGCCACCGCCTCCCGGCTTCTGCCGTGGAGAAAGTTGTGGCAGCACAGGTGATACAGTCCGCAGGCCCCCTGATGGAGGGCCCGGCGGGCGTCCCCTGGCTCCTCCGGCGGCAGCAGGTCCGCAAGGCGTCCGCACCAGTCGGTGGTGTCCCGGCGGAACTGGAACAGCTCCCCCCGGTCCCAGGCCGCCAGCTCCGCCGTACCGGAGACGAAGCCGCACAGCTTGTCCCGGTCCGGCAGGTCCTTCACGGCTGCCCGGTAGGTCTCCAGGTCTTGCAGAGAGCAGCTGTCCAGAATGCACACCACGTCGATGTCGCTGTCCGGTCCGGCTTCTCCCCTGCCCCGGCTGCCCTGGAGGCCGATGTACCGCACCCGGTCCCCAAAGGCGGCCCGGACGGCCCCGCAGTATTGCTTCATCCAGTTTTCGATCTCCATCATCACAGTTTCCTCATGTGGGCTCCCGCGGATTTCAGCATCAGCTTCTTTTTGCCCACGGTGTCAAAGGCCACTTCCGCCAGGGCGTCGCCGCCCATGGGCCGGACAGAGAGCACCATGCCCTTCCCGAAGGCGGTGTGCTCCACCATGTCCCCCTGCTGTAATTGCAGCAGAGGCGCCGCCGGGGCGGCGTTCTTCCGGGTGGAGGACGCCTGCTGGACAGAGGCCAGGGGCCGCTGGGGCGCCTGGGCCGGGGCCCGGTAGCTGTGGACGCCGCCGCTGCTCCAGGAGCCGCCGGCGCGGGCGGGGGAGCTGCCCCAGCCGTCCTCGTACCGGTCGCCGCCGAAGGTGCCGTCGTGCTCCATACCGCCGAAACGGGGCTCCGGCTTGCTCTCCCAGCGCATGTTCTCCTCCGGGATCTCTTCCAGGAACCGGGAGGCCCGGTTGGCGCTGGTACGGCCGTACAGCATCCGCTGCCGGCAGTTGGTGAGGGTCAGCTTCTCCTTGGCCCGGGTCATGGCCACGTAGCAGAGCCGCCGCTCCTCCTCCAGCTCCTCCTGGTCGTACTGGGCGGAGGCGCCGGGGAAGATCCCCTCCTCCATCCCCACCACGTACACCACCGGGAACTCCAGCCCCTTGGCGGAGTGAATGGTCATCATGGTGACGCAGTCGTCGCTGGCCTCCACGCTGTCCAGATCTGTGTACAGGGCAATCTCGTTCAGGAAGCCGGAGAGGGTGGCGTCCTCCGGCTGCTGCTCCAGGAAGCCCAGGATGTTGGATTTCAGCTCCTGAACGTTCTCGATGCGGCCCCGGCTCTCCATGTCGTTCTTCTCCTCCAGGGCCTTTACATAGCCGGTCTGGTCGCAGACGGCGTCATAGAACTCCGGTAGGGCCAGCTCCGTGCCCGCCCGCCGCAGGCCGTCGATCAGGTCCGCGAACTTCAGCAGCTTGGCGGAAGACGCTTTCAGCTCCGGGAACAGGTCCGCGTTGCGGATGATCTCGTACAGCGACGCCCCCTGGCTCTCCGCCAAGGCGCCCACCTTGTCCAATGTGGTGGCGCCGATGCCCCGGGGCGGGTTGTTGATGATCCGCCGCAGCCGCAGGTCGTCCAGGGGGTTGTTCAGCACGCACAGATAGGCCAGCATGTCCTTGACCTCCGCCCGGTCGAAGAACTTCATGCCCCCCACTACTTTATAGGGGATGCCGTTGCGCTTCATGGCGTATTCCAGGGCGTTGGACTGGGCGTTCATCCGGTAGAGGACCGCCGTGTCCCGGAAGTTCCTGCCCCGGTTCACCCCCATCAGGATGTCCCCGGCCACGTAGTTGGCCTCGTCGCTCTCGTTGAAGGTGGTCTTGACCGTCACCACATCGCCCCCGCCGTTGTCGGTCCAGAGGGTCTTACCCTTGCGGCCCTGGTTGTTCTGGATGACGGCGTTGGCCGCATCCAGAATGTTCTGGGTAGAGCGGTAGTTCTGCTCCAGGCGAATGGTCCGGGCGGTGGGGTACTGCTCCTCGAAGTTCAGGATGTTTTCGATGTTGGCCCCCCGGAAGCGGTAGATGGACTGGTCGTCATCGCCCACCACACAGAGGTTTTTGTACCCCCCCGCCAGGAGGCTTGTCAGCAGATACTGTAAGTGGTTGGTGTCCTGGTACTCGTCCACCAGCACGTAGCGGAACTTGCGCTGGTAGTAGTCCAGCACCGACCGCTCCTGCTGCAGCAGCGTTACCGTGTGAAAGATGATGTCGTCAAAGTCCAGGGCATTGGCGGTGCGGAGCTTCTTCGCATAGGCGGCATAGATCTTGGCGATGCGGGTCATCTTCCAGTCCCCCGCCGCCTCGTACCGCTTGGCAAAGTCCTCCGGCGTCTCATACTGGTCCTTGGAGTGGCTGATGGCGGCCAGGACGCTCCGGGGCGGGAAGGTCTTCTCCTCCAGGTTCAGCTCCTTCAGAATGTCCTTGATGACCCGCTTGGAGTCGTCGGTGTCGTAGATGGTGAAGTCCTTGTCGAACCCCAGCCGGTCGATGTCCCGCCGCAGGATGCGCACACAGGCGGAGTGGAAGGTGGAGGCCCAGATGTCGTTGGCCTCCGGCCCCAGCCGGGCGGCCAGCCGGTCCTTCAGCTCCCCTGCCGCCTTGTTGGTGAAGGTGATGGCGATGATCTCCCAGGGCTTGGGCGCGTCCAGGGCGCAGAGCCGCCGGGCCCGGCGGACGTCCTCCTCCGTGGGCCGGGCGGGGAAGCTCTCCAGAAATTGAAGATCCTCTTCCGTGGCCCAGGCCGGCACCTCTTCCGAATCGCTTCCCCGGCCGTAGGTCAGCAGGTTGTACACCCGCTGGATCAGCACCGTGGTCTTGCCGCTGCCGGC
>CDZB01039256.1_pt1 | contig 10737 bp, 7 predicted proteins | sample 554961 | NCBI WGS metagenome assembly CDZB01 (sample SAMEA3182106, study PRJEB8094) | gut metagenome | biome: human; feature: gut; material: Stool; isolation source: human stools | place: Canada | collected 2013-02-26
GTGGATGGCTGCATCTGGTATGGAACACTTAATGACAAAAAAACATGGCTGAGGAAAAGAAAGAAATCATGCTTCGCCAATCAAACCCGATGACAGAAGCAAGATATGATTTTTCAAAGATAGAGAAGAACGCTTATTATTGCGTGGTTCGACAGGTCAGAAAAGACTATATCGAGGACGGGAAAAAGGAATTTGACCACATGGTCATAGAAATTCCCGCATCAGTCTTAGATGAGATAGCAGACAACGACCATAGAGCAGACGCACGTAAAGCATTGACCAACCTACGCAAGAAAGACATAAACATCGACAAGGAAGATGGTTCTTGGTTTAATAGCGGCTTCATCAATTGGTCAAAGTACATAGCAAAGAGAAAAGTTTATCAGTTAGAAGTATCCTCCCAACTGATGCCATATCTGGTAGAACTCGCAGACCAATACACTGAGTACTCTTTGACCGTTGCCATATCCCTAAAAAGCAAATGGTCACAAAGATTCTACGAATTATGCTGTCAATACAAGAACAAAGGCTGCTTTTTCAAGACCATCGAGCAGCTCAGATACATGTTCTGCCTTGAAAAGGCCTACAAGCAAAATCAGGACTTCAAAAGAAGAGTTATAGATATTGCAGAAGACGAACTAAAAGAAGCCTTTGAAACTGGACAATGTGACCTTTGGTTTGAATCCATGAAAGAGGGGCGAGGCAAGGAAACAAAGTACACTTTCAAGATTCACACACGCAACGAAAGCGAGAAGCCAGAGGAGAACGCAAAGCTCATGGTCCAGAAAACGAAGGCTGTTTATCGCATCATGCTTGCCAACTTCAAGAACGACCCTAAGTTCTCGAAGAAAGTTTTCGATTGGGTGAGTTTTCACATCGAGCATGTTGATGAGATGCTTTCAAAGTTGGAGCGCATCGAAAAGAAATATCCGAAGTCAGACAGAGCACCAATCATACGCTTCATGATTGAGCAAGACTTCGAACTGAAGTAAATTTCAAAGCCACGAAAAACTCTTACTTTGGTCTTTCCAGATGGTGTCGAGAGGGAGTATTCCCTTTCGCCCTCGGAGAGCCTAAGCACCTCACGGCTTGCCGCACGAAGTCAAATTTGTTTATCAAATTTTGAGGTGCACCCATTTGCCCAAAAAGGCAAAAGGGGGAATTAGGCTTCCCCCCAGTAAGCCTAATTTACACTTTACCGCAAGCGGATTGTAAAATATAATTCTCAAACAAGTCCATAACTTCCGAATTTGGGAACAAATGAAAACTTGCATAAAAATACGAAAATCTCAGAGCACTTTTCCGCCAGACACAAGAAGAGCCGAAGAAAAGATTTCTCTCTTCCTCGGCTCATGCCCGTCTGTCACGTCCAGCCTCAATGAAGAGACAAAAACTAACTTAATAGCACATAACAACAACGGGCATCCGCTGAAGACGTCCAGCCTCAGTGAAGAGACTAACACTAACTTAATAGCACATAACGACAGCGAAAAAATTAACCTGTATAACTCTAACTACCCTTGAAAAACACCGGCAACAAGCCGCAATAGATGCGAAAAATATCAAAACAGCCACTTTTTAGCCCCTCTAAGCCGTTTTCTCGTTTTTCGTGTAGAATTTCACCACCAAAGCCCCTAAATCGCTTCAAAACGCTCAAAAAGCATGCCTAAAGCTCTTTAATCCACTCCTTGATGACATTCAACTTCACTGTTTGAGCATCTGACTTGTCATAGATTTCCATCAAATACACCTTTCCGTCCTGCTCTGCGGTCAGCACGTTGTAGGTGATTACTCTGGCTCCTCCAGACTTTCCACCACCCTTTGAGGTTATTGCCATTCGTATTTTGCGCACACCAGGAGTCAGCTCTGTTCCCTGGAACGGATCTTCCTCCAAAGACTTTCTGAAAGCGTCCATATCTGCTTTCATAGACCTGTATCGTTTTGCCAATGCTTTAAGGCTCTTGGCAAATGTTGGCGTTGGTATGACTTTAAAGTTCATCGAGCAGCTCATCCATTGAAAGTTCTTTTATCTTGCCTTCTCTCATCAGCTTCACTTCACGAATAGCTTGACAAATACGCTCTGTGAGGTCTGGCTTGTTGGTCACGATGTCATTCTGGGAGATTGGGATAAGTCTAAAGCTTCCCCAATTTCTGGACTTCAAGATAACGTCCTCCCCCTTACTAGCCATGCCAAAATACTTCTTTTGGTTGGCTCTAAATTCTCTTGTGCTTACTACTTCCATTGTTTCTTGTTTTTGAAGTCGAGTAAGTGGAGGGAATTTCACCCTCCCTTCTCTCGGAACCGTGCTTGACAGTCTCCCATCACACGGCTCTTCGCACTTAACTCTTTTGTTTATTAATTTATATTCTTTATTAACCTAGACGTGGATAGGGTACATATCCCTTCACCCAGTGTGAAAACTCATTTCTGTTGTATGCCGCATACTCCACAAGCCAGTCATACGCCCTGCCAAACTTCCTTCCCTTGGAGAAACGCTTATACTTACGCATCACCCATCGGGTTAGTCGCTCGTTGATGTAATTCAACACCTTGCGGAACTCAGACCTACCAAACTTCATATAGTAGTTCATCCATCCACTAATCTGCGTATCAACTTCATTGCTTATGTCTAGCAGACAAGCAAAAGTCTTATGATTCAGTTTCCAAGCCCTTACGGCTTCTTTAATTCTCTTCATCGACTTCTTGCTTATTGCAGGGAGAAAAGCAGTAAAGTTTTGACCCGTCTTTCTGTTTCTTGCACTTCTAGGTCTGAAGGTAAAGCCTAGAAAGTCAAAGGATGTATGTTCCGAGTCACCTCTTCGATTGCTATCCTTACAATAGACTATCTTTGTCTTCTCTTCATTCAGTTTCAATCCACATTCCTCAAAGCGCTTCATTAGAACAGCTTTCAAGAACTGGGCTTGCTTCTCCGATACGCAGTGGCAGATGGTGTCATCAGCATAACGCTCAAACGGAATCGTTGGATAGTTACGCGACATCCATTCGTCAAACACGTAGTGTAGGAACAAGTTTGCCAAAACCGGACCTATCACAGAACCTTGGGGAACTCCCATCGTTCTTTCTATCACTTCACCTTTCGATGTCTGATAGGGAACTTTGAGCCAACGCTCAATATATAGAAGTACCCATTTCTCCTCTGTATGCTTGCGGACTGCTTTCATCAACAATTCATGATTGATTGTGTCAAAGAACTTACTGATGTCCATATCAAGCACCCAGGGATTCACATAGCAGCGCTCCTTAGCCTTGGCTATGGCTTGATGCGCTCCCTTGCCTGGACGATAGCCGTAGGAATCTTCCTTGAAGATAGGTTCGAGTATGGGAGTCAGTACTGATACTACTACCTGCTGCGCTATTCTATCTTCAATCGTTGGTATGCCCAGAGGGCGAGTACCACCATTGGACTTGGGTATTTCTACCAGCTTTACCGCTTTGGGAAAGTAACAGCCAGAACTCATGCGATTCCATATCTTATAAAGGTTCTTGGACATTTCTTTGTCAAATGTCTTTTGGTCAACCTTATCGATACCCGCACTACCCTTGTTTTCCTTCACCTTGTGGTAAGCTTCCCACACCAATCGCTTGTCTATTACAAAAGGTTTTGCCTCGTTCATTGTTTCATCCTCAATTTCTTAAGTTGGACTTTAAATCTGGCTAAGCACGCTACCCCCTTCGCTCCATCCCCATTACAGAGACTTCAACACTACTACGAGGTAGTCCGCCACAGACATGGACATCAGTACTTTCTGCCTTGCGTGTCACGGCTCTCGGCATTTTCCCTTAGCATTCCATGTCTATTTCTCCTGTTCCTCTAAAGAGCCCATGTCAAGTTCATGCCACCTATACACCGCACACCCAGCAGACAGTAAACAGGTTTCCTCTGCCATTATCCCAAGATACAGAATAGACCTTGGTTCTGATGTGACTTGCTAACTTTGCTAACGATGCTTCATCAATGGTTCACTTGCGTTCATCTCCTTGACACATACCTTGCCAACCTTACGGAAGACTTTCAATTGTCGTTCACTACCCATCAGTTTCCATCAGAGCAGCACAAAGTGGTTTGCAATCAGCACCTGCATGCCGAATGCAGTGGGTCTGCCACCATCTCTTTAGAAGTACGACAGAAATCTATCAAATATAGCCAATATCTGACTTCATTCTGTCTCAGGACACACATTCTGCTGCAAAGATAATAAAGAAACCAATTTGGTACACGTTTTTTACAAATTTTAACACGCACAAAAAGTCTGCTATGCCCCCTACCCCCGATGGGGGATTACACCAAGCTGGCGCCACGAACTCAGCGCACACTCAGAGGCAACGCAACCGCTCGCGCCGCGAGGGCTTGCCCCTCGCCCCTAAAAAACTTAAAAAACTCCCAAATTTGCGCCAAAAAAGCCGTTCTTTTACAGGTAGTTTTTAGTAGTTTTTTTGTAATTACCTTTTTCGGCACTATTGGCGGCGTTGATACTCAGAGAGTTACAAGACCAAATTAAGACTTTTTCGTGGCTTTTTGGGAGCAAACTAAGACTTTTTCGTGGCAAACTAAGACTTTTTCGTGGTTTTTTGCCTATATTTAAGATTATTTAATTAAGACATTTCTTTTTTTTATGTCTTAATTACTATCTTTGCACCCGAAATCAAAATTCAAAGAACATGAAACAAGAACTACAGCAGATAGCAGAGCACCTCGAAAGAATCAATCGAGACCTGCGAGAGGAAAGCCAAGTCTGGGAAGCAGAACAGAAAGACAGACTTGCAAAAGGACTGAAAGGAGAAGCTGCCATCAAGCACTATAACGAGTGGATGGCTGCATCTGGTATGGAACACTTAATGACAAAAAAACATGGCTGAGGAAAAGAAAGAAATCATGCTTCGCCAATCAAACCCGATGACAGAAGCAAGATATGATTTTTCAAAGATAGAGAAGAACGCTTATTATTGCGTGGTTCGACAGGTCAGAAAAGACTATATCGAGGACGGGAAAAAGGAATTTGACCACATGGTCATAGAAATTCCCGCATCAGTCTTAGATGAGATAGCAGACAACGACCATAGAGCAGACGCACGTAAAGCATTGACCAACCTACGCAAGAAAGACATAAACATCGACAAGGAAGATGGTTCTTGGTTTAATAGCGGCTTCATCAATTGGTCAAAGTACATAGCAAAGAGAAAAGTTTATCAGTTAGAAGTATCCTCCCAACTGATGCCATATCTGGTAGAACTCGCAGACCAATACACTGAGTACTCTTTGACCGTTGCCATATCCCTAAAAAGCAAATGGTCACAAAGATTCTACGAATTATGCTGTCAATACAAGAACAAAGGCTGCTTTTTCAAGACCATCGAGCAGCTCAGATACATGTTCTGCCTTGAAAAGGCCTACAAGCAAAATCAGGACTTCAAAAGAAGAGTTATAGATATTGCAGAAGACGAACTAAAAGAAGCCTTTGAAACTGGACAATGTGACCTTTGGTTTGAATCCATGAAAGAGGGGCGAGGCAAGGAAACAAAGTACACTTTCAAGATTCACACACGCAACGAAAGCGAGAAGCCAGAGGAGAACGCAAAGCTCATGGTCCAGAAAACGAAGGCTGTTTATCGCATCATGCTTGCCAACTTCAAGAACGACCCTAAGTTCTCGAAGAAAGTTTTCGATTGGGTGAGTTTTCACATCGAGCATGTTGATGAGATGCTTTCAAAGTTGGAGCGCATCGAAAAGAAATATCCGAAGTCAGACAGAGCACCAATCATACGCTTCATGATTGAGCAAGACTTCGAACTGAAGTAAATTTCAAAGCCACGAAAAACTCTTACTTTGGTCTTTCCAGATGGTGTCGAGAGGGAGTATTCCCTTTCGCCCTCGGAGAGCCTAAGCACCTCACGGCTTGCCGCACGAAGTCAAATTTGTTTATCAAATTTTGAGGTGCACCCATTTGCCCAAAAAGGCAAAAGGGGGAATTAGGCTTCCCCCCAGTAAGCCTAATTTACACTTTACCGCAAGCGGATTGTAAAATATAATTCTCAAACAAGTCCATAACTTCCGAATTTGGGAACAAATGAAAACTTGCATAAAAATACGAAAATCTCAGAGCACTTTTCCGCCAGACACAAGAAGAGCCGAAGAAAAGATTTCTCTCTTCCTCGGCTCATGCCCGTCTGTCACGTCCAGCCTCAATGAAGAGACAAAAACTAACTTAATAGCACATAACAACAACGGGCATCCGCTGAAGACGTCCAGCCTCAGTGAAGAGACTAACACTAACTTAATAGCACATAACGACAGCGAAAAAATTAACCTGTATAACTCTAACTACCCTTGAAAAACACCGGCAACAAGCCGCAATAGATGCGAAAAATATCAAAACAGCCACTTTTTAGCCCCTCTAAGCCGTTTTCTCGTTTTTCGTGTAGAATTTCACCACCAAAGCCCCTAAATCGCTTCAAAACGCTCAAAAAGCATGCCTAAAGCTCTTTAATCCACTCCTTGATGACATTCAACTTCACTGTTTGAGCATCTGACTTGTCATAGATTTCCATCAAATACACCTTTCCGTCCTGCTCTGCGGTCAGCACGTTGTAGGTGATTACTCTGGCTCCTCCAGACTTTCCACCACCCTTTGAGGTTATTGCCATTCGTATTTTGCGCACACCAGGAGTCAGCTCTGTTCCCTGGAACGGATCTTCCTCCAAAGACTTTCTGAAAGCGTCCATATCTGCTTTCATAGACCTGTATCGTTTTGCCAATGCTTTAAGGCTCTTGGCAAATGTTGGCGTTGGTATGACTTTAAAGTTCATCGAGCAGCTCATCCATTGAAAGTTCTTTTATCTTGCCTTCTCTCATCAGCTTCACTTCACGAATAGCTTGACAAATACGCTCTGTGAGGTCTGGCTTGTTGGTCACGATGTCATTCTGGGAGATTGGGATAAGTCTAAAGCTTCCCCAATTTCTGGACTTCAAGATAACGTCCTCCCCCTTACTAGCCATGCCAAAATACTTCTTTTGGTTGGCTCTAAATTCTCTTGTGCTTACTACTTCCATTGTTTCTTGTTTTTGAAGTCGAGTAAGTGGAGGGAATTTCACCCTCCCTTCTCTCGGAACCGTGCTTGACAGTCTCCCATCACACGGCTCTTCGCACTTAACTCTTTTGTTTATTAATTTATATTCTTTATTAACCTAGACGTGGATAGGGTACATATCCCTTCACCCAGTGTGAAAACTCATTTCTGTTGTATGCCGCATACTCCACAAGCCAGTCATACGCCCTGCCAAACTTCCTTCCCTTGGAGAAACGCTTATACTTACGCATCACCCATCGGGTTAGTCGCTCGTTGATGTAATTCAACACCTTGCGGAACTCAGACCTACCAAACTTCATATAGTAGTTCATCCATCCACTAATCTGCGTATCAACTTCATTGCTTATGTCTAGCAGACAAGCAAAAGTCTTATGATTCAGTTTCCAAGCCCTTACGGCTTCTTTAATTCTCTTCATCGACTTCTTGCTTATTGCAGGGAGAAAAGCAGTAAAGTTTTGACCCGTCTTTCTGTTTCTTGCACTTCTAGGTCTGAAGGTAAAGCCTAGAAAGTCAAAGGATGTATGTTCCGAGTCACCTCTTCGATTGCTATCCTTACAATAGACTATCTTTGTCTTCTCTTCATTCAGTTTCAATCCACATTCCTCAAAGCGCTTCATTAGAACAGCTTTCAAGAACTGGGCTTGCTTCTCCGATACGCAGTGGCAGATGGTGTCATCAGCATAACGCTCAAACGGAATCGTTGGATAGTTACGCGACATCCATTCGTCAAACACGTAGTGTAGGAACAAGTTTGCCAAAACCGGACCTATCACAGAACCTTGGGGAACTCCCATCGTTCTTTCTATCACTTCACCTTTCGATGTCTGATAGGGAACTTTGAGCCAACGCTCAATATATAGAAGTACCCATTTCTCCTCTGTATGCTTGCGGACTGCTTTCATCAACAATTCATGATTGATTGTGTCAAAGAACTTACTGATGTCCATATCAAGCACCCAGGGATTCACATAGCAGCGCTCCTTAGCCTTGGCTATGGCTTGATGCGCTCCCTTGCCTGGACGATAGCCGTAGGAATCTTCCTTGAAGATAGGTTCGAGTATGGGAGTCAGTACTGATACTACTACCTGCTGCGCTATTCTATCTTCAATCGTTGGTATGCCCAGAGGGCGAGTACCACCATTGGACTTGGGTATTTCTACCAGCTTTACCGCTTTGGGAAAGTAACAGCCAGAACTCATGCGATTCCATATCTTATAAAGGTTCTTGGACATTTCTTTGTCAAATGTCTTTTGGTCAACCTTATCGATACCCGCACTACCCTTGTTTTCCTTCACCTTGTGGTAAGCTTCCCACACCAATCGCTTGTCTATTACAAAAGGTTTTGCCTCGTTCATTGTTTCATCCTCAATTTCTTAAGTTGGACTTTAAATCTGGCTAAGCACGCTACCCCCTTCGCTCCATCCCCATTACAGAGACTTCAACACTACTACGAGGTAGTCCGCCACAGACATGGACATCAGTACTTTCTGCCTTGCGTGTCACGGCTCTCGGCATTTTCCCTTAGCATTCCATGTCTATTTCTCCTGTTCCTCTAAAGAGCCCATGTCAAGTTCATGCCACCTATACACCGCACACCCAGCAGACAGTAAACAGGTTTCCTCTGCCATTATCCCAAGATACAGAATAGACCTTGGTTCTGATGTGACTTGCTAACTTTGCTAACGATGCTTCATCAATGGTTCACTTGCGTTCATCTCCTTGACACATACCTTGCCAACCTTACGGAAGACTTTCAATTGTCGTTCACTACCCATCAGTTTCCATCAGAGCAGCACAAAGTGGTTTGCAATCAGCACCTGCATGCCGAATGCAGTGGGTCTGCCACCATCTCTTTAGAAGTACGACAGAAATCTATCAAATATAGCCAATATCTGACTTCATTCTGTCTCAGGACACACATTCTGCTGCAAAGATAATAAAGAAACCAATTTGGTACACGTTTTTTACAAATTTTAACACGCACAAAAAGTCTGCTATGCCCCCTACCCCCGATGGGGGATTACACCAAGCTGGCGCCACGAACTCAGCGCACACTCAGAGGCAACGCAACCGCTCGCGCCGCGAGGGCTTGCCCCTCGCCCCTAAAAAACTTAAAAAACTCCCAAATTTGCGCCAAAAAAGCCGTTCTTTTACAGGTAGTTTTTAGTAGTTTTTTTGTAATTACCTTTTTCGGCACTATTGGCGGCGTTGATACTCAGAGAGTTACAAGACCAAATTAAGACTTTTTCGTGGCTTTTTGGGAGCAAACTAAGACTTTTTCGTGGCAAACTAAGACTTTTTCGTGGTTTTTTGCCTATATTTAAGATTATTTAATTAAGACATTTCTTTTTTTTATGTCTTAATTACTATCTTTGCACCCGAAATCAAAATTCAAAGAACATGAAACAAGAACTACAGCAGATAGCAGAGCACCTCGAAAGAATCAATCGAGACCTGCGAGAGGAAAGCCAAGTCTGGGAAGCAGAACAGAAAGACAGACTTGCAAAAGGACTGAAAGGAGAAGCTGCCATCAAGCACTATAACGAGTGGATGGCTGCATCTGGTATGGAACACTTAATGACAAAAAAACATGGCTGAGGAAAAGAAAGAAATCATGCTTCGCCAATCAAACCCGATGACAGAAGCAAGATATGATTTTTCAAAGATAGAGAAGAACGCTTATTATTGCGTGGTTCGACAGGTCAGAAAAGACTATATCGAGGACGGGAAAAAGGAATTTGACCACATGGTCATAGAAATTCCCGCATCAGTCTTAGATGAGATAGCAGACAACGACCATAGAGCAGACGCACGTAAAGCATTGACCAACCTACGCAAGAAAGACATAAACATCGACAAGGAAGATGGTTCTTGGTTTAATAGCGGCTTCATCAATTGGTCAAAGTACATAGCAAAGAGAAAAGTTTATCAGTTAGAAGTATCCTCCCAACTGATGCCATATCTGGTAGAACTCGCAGACCAATACACTGAGTACTCTTTGACCGTTGCCATATCCCTAAAAAGCAAATGGTCACAAAGATTCTACGAATTATGCTGTCAATACAAGAACAAAGGCTGCTTTTTCAAGACCATCGAGCAGCTCAGATACATGTTCTGCCTTGAAAAGGCCTACAAGCAAAATCAGGACTTCAAAAGAAGAGTTATAGATATTGCAGAAGACGAACTAAAAGAAGCCTTTGAAACTGGACAATGTGACCTTTGGTTTGAATCCATGAAAGAGGGGCGAGGCAAGGAAACAAAGTACACTTTCAAGATTCACACACGCAACGAAAGCGAGAAGCCAGAGGAGAACGCAAAGCTCATGGTCCAGAAAACGAAGGCTGTTTATCGCATCATGCTTGCCAACTTCAAGAACGACCCTAAGTTCTCGAAGAAAGTTTTCGATTGGGTGAGTTTTCACATCGAGCATGTTGATGAGATGCTTTCAAAGTTGGAGCGCATCGAAAAGAAATATCCGAAGTCAGACAGAGCACCAATCATACGCTTCATGATTGAGCAAGACTTCGAACTGAAGTAAATTTCAAAGCCACGAAAAACTCTTACTTTGGTCTTTCCAGATGGTGTCGAGAGGGAGTATTCCCTTTCGCCCTCGGAGAGCCTAAGCACCT
>CDZB01011547.1_pt1 | contig 10734 bp, 13 predicted proteins | sample 554961 | NCBI WGS metagenome assembly CDZB01 (sample SAMEA3182106, study PRJEB8094) | gut metagenome | biome: human; feature: gut; material: Stool; isolation source: human stools | place: Canada | collected 2013-02-26
TTGACAAATGTAAGGATGTAGATTCTTTTGACTTGTCGGACAAGTCCCATGAGGATAAAGCTTGGAAACGAGCGAAGCGTCAAGCAGACAAAACGGGTGAGGACACCAAGATTACTATGTATGACATGGCTGATGCTGCTGGTGCCAGCAAGGCTATGTTGGCAGTTATCCGTGAGCGCCAGTCTGTTCAAAAGGCTTTGGCATGGATTTAAGGGAAGTACAAAAGGCCTATCTCGACAATCTTCGTCAAGTTACCCTGAATTCTTGAAGTATGAAAGTTATGTAGATTGTGGTATGCTTTTTTCCATTCCGTTGGAGAAACTCATGGAAGGAGAGTACTTCGGCTCTCTGACCGATTTAGACCTTCAAGGCATTTTTGATGTTCTCAAAACAACCGAGACTCTTACGAACAAGGAAAAAAAGAGATTCGGTATTATTTAATAAGGTCTTTGTCATAATTTCAAATTGCCGAGTGCAGCTTATCTTCTGCAAAACGATAATAAAATAACTTTTTTCAAAAATAGAAAGGTGTAATTACTTGTAATATAGTGGTGACGCTGTATTGGTGATATGCCTAATACCCATGCGGTCCCATCCCGCACAATCTGGCGAGGGCTTTGATGCCCCGCCAACCTTATAGCGTAGCGGTTAAGAGCGACAGGAGGAGCGGTTACATCCTTCCTTTCTGAGAAGGGAAGGCTTGGTTAGGATGTGGAGCTCCCTTTGGCTAAAGGGAGACGGAGGGATTCGAGCGACGACCAGTGCAGAGCGATACTGTAATGAGGAACAAAATATAACTTTTTTCAAAAAATAGAAAGGTGTAACTACTTGTAATATAGTAGGGACGCAGTATTGGTGATATACGTTAATCTGGGGGAGATTAGAGCAAGAAGCAAAAACTCCTCCCAAAATTTGGTAGTTTCATCAAAAACTCTTATATTTGCAGACAAAAAAGGAGATACAATTATGAATACAGCTACATATACATTAGATGTCCCTGCAGCCGATATTTCTCTTTTCAAATCATTGATTAAGAAATTCGGGTGGGTTGCCAAAAAGCAAAAAGCCCCTAAGGCTTGTAGATTAGACAAGGCATTAGAAGCAGCAAAGAATGAAAAACTCTTTGCTACTAATGATTTGGATGAATTAATGAAGAGTCTTGCGGAATAATGAAATATACCGTTAAGTATTCAACTTTGTTTAAAAAGTCATTTAAAAAATGCATGAAACGAGGTTGCTCTGAGGATAAATTTCGTAAAGTCATTTCTATTTTGTCTGAAACAGGAACTTTACCACCAGAATATAAACCACATCCTTTAAAGTCAAACTATAAAGGATGTATGGAATGTCACATTACTTCCGATTGGCTTTTGGTTTGGAAACAAAATGATAAAGAATTGATTCTGATTTTAACCGATACAGGTACACATAGTGACATTTTTGGCTGGTAGCCCACTAATATGAGTTATCTGAGTAAAATGTTATAGTAAGTTATAGCAAATCGGTCCCCTCCCGCACAACCTGACGAGACCTCTGATGGTCCGTCAACCTTATAGCGAAGCGGTTAAGAGCGACGGGGAGGAGCGGTTACATCCTTCCTTTCTGAGAAGGGAAGGCTTGGTTAGGATGTGGAGCTCCCTTTGGCTAAAGGGAGACGGAGGGATTCGAGTGACGACAAGTGCAGAGCGATACTGTAATGAGGAACAAAAATAACTTAAAAAACTGATAGGTGTAACTACTTGTAAAATAGTGGTGACGCTGTATTGGTGATGAAATAAAATCGTACTTTTGCCGCTATATTAGCAATAAAAATGTATGATTATGGCAAACGACAATAACAAAATACTGACAACTACTGATGATTCTCAGATAGTGCTCTATCAACCAGACGGAAGCATTAGGTTGGAGGTGAAACTGGATCAAGATACGGTTTGGCTCAATCGTCAACAAATGGCGCAGTTATTTGGTCGTGATATCAAGACTATAGGTAAGCATATCAACAATGCTCTTCATGAAGAGCTAGCTTCTGACCCAACAGGCGCAAATTTTGCGACAATTGAAAATAGTAAAAATCCAACTGTCGCAAAATTTGCGATAGTTCAAAAAGAAGGTGGACGTTTGGTTACTAGACAAGTTGAGTTTTATAGCCTTGACGTTGTTCTATCTGTTGGTTATCGTGTCAAGTCTAATAGAGGCATTCAATTCCGACGTTGGGCGAATGTTGTTTTACGTGACTATCTTCTTCAAGGCTATTCCGTGAACCGTCATTTGATAGCCTTACAGGAGAATATGGACAAGCGTATGACCCATATTGAGGACATACAAGCCAAGCAGCAACAGCAGCTCGACTTCTTTATTCGAACCTCCACCCCTCCAGCAGAGATGGTCTTCTTCGAAGGTGATTTCTACACAGCAAGAGTTGCTTTGGAGAACTTAGTTCGTACAGCCAATCATCGAGTAATCATCATAGATGGCTATGTTTCATCGCTAACTCTAAGTATACTTGATGTCCGTAAGTCAAATGTAACAGCTACAATTTACACGGTTGGAGTAGGTCAAGGAATGCAACGCTTGATGGAGGAACATGACCGTCTCTTCCCCAACAATCATATAGACATCAGAAAATGGCGTAACGAGTCTCATGACCGTTGGCTTATCATAGATGACAGCCTCTATCATTGTGGTCATTCATTAAATGCCAATGGCGGTCATAAGATTTCCGCCATAACCCTGATGGGCACCTCTCCTGAGGTAATTCTATCAAAAGTAGAATAAAAAACATTCCTCATTCGAGCGACGACAAGTGCAGAGCGATACTGCAATGAGGAACTATTCTGGCTGTCCCAATCAGCAAGCTATAGTAAGGCGGTCCCATCCCGCACAACCTGACGAGACCTCTGATGGTCCGTCAACCTTATAGCGAAGCGGTTCTGAGCACCGGAGGGCGGTTACATCCCTAATCCCTATGGTAGGGATTTAGGGCTTGGGTATAGGGTAAGGACCCTCCCGCTGGGGAGGGACAGGTGGGGCAGATATAGCACTAAGTGCGGTTACATCCTCTCGTTCCTGAGGAAAGAGAGGCTTGGTGAGAAAGGTGGAGCTCTCCTTGCAGGAGAGACGGAGAGGTAGAAAAAACACCTTCTTTAATGGTAAAGAAGGACGGGATGATTTTAGAACTTCTTATAATAAGGACAAAAATTAATACGATGAATATAGTAAAAACAGAAATTGAAGGCGTTCTCATTATAGAGCCACGCCTCTTCCGTGATTCTCGTGGCTACTTCTTCGAGAGTTTCAGCGAGCGAGAGTTTGAAGAGAAGGCGACTATTTCTGATGAATAGTCTTAAATATTATCAATTATTTTGGCTATTTCATAGAAAAAGCGTATTTTTGTATCGCTTACAACATATAAAAACGAGACAATTATGAATACAATTACTATAGATAATAATACATATCACGACATAGAAGCATTTGCTCAAGTAAACAATTTGGATGTGGCAGATGTTGTGAAGAAGTCTTTTCGCTTCTTTATAGAGGAGTTTAAGTCTGCTAAGTCGCAATCGAAAGCATCTCTATATCAGTTACCTTTGCATTTGAAAAAGATGCGAGGAGTATTAGCTGGTGTAGAAGATAGTGAGGATGAAAGATTAAACTATATATTGAGCAAGTAATGAAGAAGGTATTTATAGATACGAATGTGGTTCTTGATTATTATCTGGATCGTGAAGGCTTTAGTGATGATGCTGAAGCCATCTTGGCTTATGGATATAATCAAGGATGTTCATTGTATGTATCTTCTTTAACTTGTGCCAATATGGCGTATATAGGCAGAAAGAAGTTCCCTGGTGAAGCGATATATGCAGTACTTTCAAGTTTGTTTGAATTTGCCGAAATAGCATCTGTCGATTCTAATGTTGTAAAGTCCGCAGTAGCTTTGCAAGCTAAGGACTTTGAAGATGCATTGCAATATTTTTCAGCTAAGGCAATAGGTGTGGATTGTATTGTTACCAGAAACGTTAAGGATTTTCCTTTTTCGGAATTGCAAGTCTTGACTCCTAAGGATTTTTTGTCTCATTATGCAGTTGAATAAAATGGCAGGTTGGATACTTACTAAGAAGATTACGTTATGAACACAGAAGAAAAAAAGCAGATTTCATAAAAGTACTATTGCATGTGATGCTCTCAATGCGCTAACCGACAAACAATCGCAATTCTATTGCGTCAAACTCTTATCGGCAGCCCCTTGTGGGCATAGGCTCCGCTGACGATACCAAAACTCTGGCAGAGCTATAGCGTCGCCAGCTACATCCCCTGTCCCCTGAGGGGAAAGGGGCTTGGGGAAAGCGGTGGAGCCCTCTTTGGAAAGAGGGACGGGGTGATTCGAAAAAATCTTATGAAAGAACTTAAGTTAGAACAATGAATATAGTTAAAACAAATATTGAAGGCGTACTCATTATAGAGCCACGTCTCTTCCGTGATGCTCGTGGCTACTTCTTCGAGAGTTTCAGCGAGCGGGAGTTTGAAGAAAAGGTTGCCACAATCTTGGGGCATAGTGTTCACTTCTGCCAAGACAACGAGTCTATGAGCAGTTATGGCGTCATGCGAGGCTTACACTTCCAGCGCCCACCATATACCCAGAGCAAGCTGGTACGCTGCGTAAAGGGTAGAGTACTTGATGTAGCAGTAGATATTCGTAAGGGTTCACCAACCTATGGAAAGCATGTAGCGGTAGAGTTGACAGAGGACAATCATCGTCAGTTCTTCATTCCGAAGGGCTTTGCCCATGGCTTCGCCGTCCTCTCCGAGACTGCCGTCTTCCAGTACAAGTGTGATAACTTCTATCATCCGGAAGCCGATGGTGGCATCAGCATCCTCGATGATACCCTCGGTATCGATTGGAAGATACCAACGGAACATGCTAATCTCTCAGAGAAGGATACGAAGCATGCAATGCTAAAGGATTTCGATTCCCCATTCGATATCAATGTGGATTTATATAACTAGTAAGCAGCTCCTCAATGCACCATTCCACCCCAGGCGGTCTCATCCCGCACAACCTGACACAGACCGCTTTGGTCTGCCAACCTTATAGCGTAGCGGTTCCGAGCACCGGAAGGGCGTCTCCCTCGTTTCTGAGGTTTCTGTCCCCTACAAGGGGACCAAATGGGCATAAAGACCATTGAAGAGAGGGTCGGGGTGAGAGGTGGAACCTTCTTTAATGGCAAAGAAGAATGGATAGCTTGCCTCAACGGATTTCTCCTATCATAGTTATTTCTTTAGATTTGCTTTGATTGTGCTGATAGATGAGATATTCATGGTATTATTTATAAGATATGTTAGTTTGCAGAATTGATTCTCGAAAGATGGCAATGGTGCTGGTTGATTTAAAGCGAGTAAATGGTAAGCTGAATCAACTGAAGGATCATTTGATAGAGTTCTTTCATTTGCCAGAGATTGAGGATGATACCATTTGGGAGAATGATAGAAATAAGTTTTTAAATTCAATAGAAAAGAAAAAGTAAATGTCAAACCAAACATCAGATAATAATAAACGAATAGCGAAGAATACATTGCTTCTTTACTTCCGTATGCTTTTTATGATGGTGGTGTCGTTATATACGAGCCGAGTCATATTGAATGCATTAGGAGTTGAGGATTTTGGTATATATAATGTAGTAGGTGGCGTTGTGGCAATGTTCACCGTCATCTCTGGATCGTTATCAGCTGCCATAAGCAGATTCATCACTTATGAGTTGGGAAAGGGCGACCAGAGTAAGCTCAATAAGATTTTTTCTGCCTCTGTGACCATACAGTTGTTGCTGTCTTTGATTATAGTGGTCTTGATAGAGTCGGTCGGCGTATGGTTTCTGAATGCAAAGATGACAATACCAGCAGATAGAATAACGGCAGCTAATTGGGTACTGCAGTTCTCTATTATCACCTTTGTCATCAATTTGATAAGTGTACCATACAATGCTGCAATCATTGCCCACGAGAGGATGTCAGCGTTTGCCTATATCAGCATCTTGGAGGCTGTATGCAAGTTGGCGATAGCTTTCTTGATTATGGTATCACCTATGGACAGGTTGGTGTTCTATGCTATATTGATGTGTGTTGTTTCTGTCATTGTCCGATTTACTTATGGACATTATTGCAAGAAACACTTCACGGAATGTACTTATCACTTTCATTGGGATAAAGATATTTTAAAGAAGATGTTCGGTTTTGCAGGATGGAATTTCATAGGAGCTGCATCAGGTGTTTTAAGAGATCAAGGTGGTAATATTATAATAAATCTCTTTTTTGGTCCTACAGTTAATGCAGCTCGCGGCATTGCAGTCCAAGTGAATGCTGCTGTTGTTGCATTTGTAAATAACTTTATGACAGCGCTAAATCCTCAAATAACTAAGTCTTATGCTTCTGGGGAAAATGAGTATATGTTGACTTTGATATACCAAGGAGCAAGACTGTCTTTTTATATGCTTTTGCTTTTGTCTTTGCCTATATTTTTAAACACACATTATATTTTAGTTTTATGGTTGAGGCTTGTTCCTGATTATGCTGTATTATTTGTACAACTGATTCTTATGTTTGCCTTAAGTGAATCAATTTCGCAACCTCTCATTACAGCAATGTTGGCAACAGGAAATATAAAAAAGTATCAGATTGTTGTTGGAGGAATGCAATTGATGAACTTACCTGTTTCTTATATATTACTTAGATTAGGTTATCCTCCGCAATCAGTTATAATAACTGCAATTGTTATTTCACAATTATGTTTAATAGCGAGATTGATTCTGCTGCGAAAAATGATTGGAATTTCTTTTATGCATTTTATGCGTAAGGTATATTTTAATGTGATTTTAGTTACTCTATTGTCAATAGTAGTTCCTTTGGTTATTCAGCTAAAAGTGAGTGAGTGTTTTGCTTCTTTTATTATGTTGACTATAATATCAGTATGCTGTACAGCTTTGGCTATTATTTATGTAGGCTGTAACAAGAAAGAAAGAAAAATAGTAAAAAAACAATTATATAAATTTAAACAAAAAATAGCGTAATAAGAAAATGATACGTATAATAAATAAAGAAGATTGCTGTGGATGTTCTGCATGTATATCAATTTGTCCAAAGACAGCAATCAATTTTATTCAAGATTCAGAAGGATTTAATTATCCTCATGTAGATGTTGATAAATGTGTTGAATGTGGATTATGCGAAAAAACATGTCCCATAATTCAGCGTAAGTCCATTGATAAAACTGTAGCTAATCCCTTACAGTATAAAGCTGTAAGAATAAAGGATAAAAAAATACTATCTGAAAGCTCAAGTGGAGGAGCTTTCTCGATTTTAGCTGATATAATATTCGATTTGAATGGTTGTGTATGTGGTGTAGAATACTCAGAAGAAGGATTACCTCACCATATAATTATTGATAGCAAAGCGGAGCTTTATAAACTTCGTGGTTCTAAATATGTTCAGAGTAATATTTTAGGAATATTCCCTGCAATAAAGCAGAGATTATTAAAAGGTCAATATGTACTTTTTTCCGGAACATCATGCCAGGTTGATGGGTTGAAAAAATACCTACGTAAGGATTATGCTAATTTGTTGACAGTAGATTTAGTATGTCATTCAATACCAAGTCCTTTAATATATAAGGAATATCTCACCTATTGTTCTAAAAAGTTAAAAAAAGAAATTGTGTCTATAGATATGAGATATAAAAAAACTTATGGTTGGAGTCACAGGTTCTCATACCGCTACTGTTTCAAAGACGGCAAAAGTGTTATAGATTCTCCGTTTGTCGTAAATTGGGGAAGGTTGTTTTTTTCAGAGATGATAAATCGTCCTTCATGCGGAGATTGTCAATATGCTAATTTAAATAGAGTGAGTGATTTCACAATTGCAGACTTTTGGGATGATGATAAAAAACGAATTGATATTTATTCAAAAGAAGGTACTTCTCTCTTATTGGTTAATACAGAAAAGGGAATTAATGCTTTGGAAAGCTGTCAGAATAATTTTTATTCTTGGAACATAACTAAAGAGGAGGCATTACAACCTTGTTTATGTCATACAACTAAACCCAGTGATAAAAGGGACGAATTCTGGGATTTCTATTATAAGAATGGATTTGAGAATTCTTATAATCGCTATTTCGCTGATACAAAATATGTTATACTAAAGAAAATAATCAAGAAAATCATAAAATGGGACGTATAGAATATTTAGATGCCATAAAGGGATTCGCAATAATTTTAGTTGTATTTGGTCATGTCTTAGCATGGAATTTTACAGATTTAAACACCATTATGCACCCTGTTGTTTTTGAAGATATAAGATTTGGTTTAGTATGGAACTTGATTTATTCATTTCATATGGCTTTATTCTTCATGGTTAGTGGCTATCTAACGAATTTGGATAATAAATCAAAGTTTCAGTTCATAAAGAAAAAAACGCACCGTTTGCTTGTTCCTTATATTACAACAGGTTTTCTTATTTTGATAGTAAGAGGCCATTATGGATATTGGTTTTTCTTATCACTGTTTGAATTATTTTTAATGGTTGCTTTTGTAGAAGCTATCTATAAACTTCTTAAATGGAAACGAAATGTTATCATTGATGTCACAATAGCTTTTGTTTTGTGGATGTTATTGTACATCCTACATAAAACAGCATCATTAGATACTATTGTAGGTGATTTTGGGAAGTTTATTAGCTATTATCCACCTTTTATGTTAGGGTATTTTATGAGAAAGTACCCAAACATATTTGGTAAGCTTGTTCTTCGTAGGAATTATAGTTTTTACTTGATAGCCTTTATTGTTATGTTTGCATTTCATTATAGCTATTTAGTTCCATTGCCTATAATCATGGGAAAAATACTAATAACAATATCTGGTATTATGATTCAAATTGTAGGTAGTCTTTTAGTATTTAGCATTTTTAATCGCTTTTCTATTACAACCAACGTGCATGAGTTTTATGGGCTTATACATAATAGATTATCGATGATTGGTCAATACAGTATGGATATTTACATATTGCATATCTTATTCGTGATGACCATACCGCAAATAGAAAAATTTATGAGGAATAGCTTGGATTTTATGAGTACAATTTGTTTTCAAATCATTTATTCTTCTTTCTTTGCAGCATTCGCTATATTGATGTCGATTATAATAGCAAAAATAATTAGAAATAGTAATTGTTTAAATAGATTAATATTAGGAAATTAAAAATGAAAATTGGAGTTTTGACATACCATTGTGTACCAAATTTTGGTGCTCAATTGCAAACAATTTCTACAATTGGTTGCTTAATGAAAATGGGACACGAACCGGTCGTATTAAATTGGTATCCTCTTGAGTTGGAAGAAATGTATGCAAAGCGTATTCCCGCTTCTCAGGTTAATATTCATAACAAGTTTATGAATGAGAACATTCCTGTCTCGAAAGTCTGTAGAACGGATCAAGAATTAGCAAGCGTAATTGACAATTTAGAGCTTGATGCAATTTTTGAAGGAAGTGACGCTTTGTTCAAGTATATACCGTTAAAGAAGCGAACATTCATTTCTAAGAGAAAACTAAGACTTGTTCATTTGAACACATCTCCAGTCGATAGATTGGAGGACAACTGTTTCTTTGGTTCATATTTTAAATATCTGAAAAAAAGAATACCTTTGGTTGGTTTCTCTATCTCATCTCAAAATAGTCCTTACACATTGATGAATGCTAAAGAGAGAGAGATGATGCATAGTGCATTTTCTTTATTTAAAGCTATTTCTGTTAGAGATAGCTGGACTAAAGGAATGGTTAATAGTCTAAATCCCGAACGAAGTGAAGTTAGAATAACTCCTGATCCTGTATTTTCATTCAACTCTAATTGTTATATAAATATTCCATCGAAACAAGAGGTTTTAGATAAGTATAACCTACCCGATAATTATGTGTTGTTAAGTTTTAGAACTAGCTTTCTTTCTACTGAATATGTGCAAACCCTTGCAAGTTATTTGAAAGCCAAAAGTCTTATCCCCGTGGCTTTTCCCATGCCAGAAGGTCTTAAGGACTTTGGACTGGAGCATAAGATAGATATTCCTTTATCACCGATAGAATGGTATGCTTTGATCATTCATTCCAAAGGTTATATTGGAGAACGTATGCATCCTATTGTTGTATGTGTACATAATAGTGTTCCTTTCTATTGTTTTGATGAATATGGTATTTCAACACGTAAGTTTCTATTCTTTCGAGATTATAATAGATCTTCTAGTAAGACCTATCATATACTGCATAAGGCAGGATTGGAGAAGTTTATGTGTTCATACAAGGAAAAGAAAACAATACCATCCCCTCAAGACGCTGTCAATGTTTTTCTTGGATTCGACAAGAAACAATGTCAAGCATTTGCTACATCTTACGAGCAAGAATATAAGGATGGTATGGAATATATAATTTCAAACACTAGTGTCCACTAAAAACGATTAACAATCGTTGTAAGTGGTTGATATACGACAAAATACGAGCAAAAAATGACTCTATGGGTTAGAAATGACTATCTTTGCAGAAAATTACAATCTGTAAGTTAGTTTAGACTCATGAATCAAGGTAAGTATATATTCAGTCAAATATGTGATTTCCTTCCCAAAAACCAGTTCGATTGGTTCGTAAAAAAATATCAAGGAAACAAATATGTTAAGAAGTTCACTTGTTGGAATCATTTGCTAGTGAT
>CDZB01043047.1_pt1 | contig 10716 bp, 9 predicted proteins | sample 554961 | NCBI WGS metagenome assembly CDZB01 (sample SAMEA3182106, study PRJEB8094) | gut metagenome | biome: human; feature: gut; material: Stool; isolation source: human stools | place: Canada | collected 2013-02-26
AAGAAAACCGGAGGACGCAGATAAAGGAGGTGATTATGGACTATATAAAAGAAATATCACCCGAACAAGCCGTTATCCTCTGGCAGGAATCCCGGCTAAGTCTGTCAAGATGCTACGAAAAAGCCCCCGAAATTCTGAAAGTACACGGCTCTGTCATCGGGACGCTGGGCAATTTCAGCGCATCCATCGGCAAAGCCAAGAGCAAGAAAACCTTCAATGTATCGGCTATCGTAGCCGCTGCATTGAAGAACGGTACCGTGTTACGATATGCGGCTGAACTGCCCGAGGAAAAGCGGAAAGTGCTTTATATAGATACGGAGCAAAGCCCCTACCACTGCCTGAAAGTGATGAAGCGGATTCTGCGGATGGCAGGATTGCCCGACGACAGGGACAGCGGTTATCTGGAGTTTCTCGCTTTGAGAAAATACACCCCGGAACAGCGCATCAGCATTGTAGAACAGGCTATCTACCACTCACCGGATATTGGGCTGGTCATCATAGACGGCATCCGGGATATGGTGTACGACATCAACAGCCCCGGTGAATCCACCCGCATCATATCCAAGCTGATGCAGTGGACGGACGACAGGCAGATTCATATCCATACGATACTGCATCAGAACAAGGGGGATGAGAACGCAAGAGGGCACATCGGTACGGAACTGAACAACAAGGCAGAAACAGTCCTGCTGGTGGAAAAGGACAAGGGGAACAGCGACATCAGCCATGTTTCCGCCATGCACATCCGGGCGATGGACTTCGAGCCTTTTGCATTCCGCATCAACGACAGAGCCCTGCCCGAACTTGCGGAAGGTTACAAGCCAGAAGCAAGGAAGCCGGGAAGACCCTCGGTGGAAAAGTTTGACCCTTACAAGGATATTTCAGAACCGCAGCACCGTGCCGCACTGGAAGCCGCTTTTGCACTGAAAGAGGAATACGGCTACAAGGAGCTGGAAGACACCTTAATCAAGACTTATCTGGCAGAGGGGGTTAGGCTGAATCACCAGAATGCAGTGGCACTTATCACCATGCTGCGCAACAAACGGATGATAGTACAGGAAAACGGCAGGAAGTATTCCTTCAAGCCCGATTACCACTATTAACCGGCTACATCGAAAATCACTTCACTTTATTCCCGTATCCTATATATACGACAATTTAGTGAAGTGATTTCAGAAACAGACTAATCGCTTCACTTTATTCCGGGGGGCTATATATTAGGAGTTTAGTGAAGTGATTGTACAGACCGCATAGTTTTAAGAGTTGCGGGCAAAAAAAGAAATAATCAAAGTACTCACTAAAAACGATTTCCTTATGAACATCGAGACTGCAAAACAAATCAATCTGGCTGACTACCTGCACAGCCTGGGTTATTCACCCGTCAAACAGCAGGGTATCAACCTCTGGTACAAATCTCCCTTGAGGGAAGAAACAGAGGCTTCCTTCAAAGTGAACACCGAACGCAACCAGTGGTACGACTTCGATGCGCCCATATAGGCTACACAATAAATATCTCTTTGGCAAGAGATTAGGTTAGAGTTCAAATAGGCCTATCCTCAACGACTCAGCTGGAGGGGAAACCCAAAGGTGACAGAAGCATGTCAGTAAAGTCATTAGTCAGCCAATTACCACGCTGCGACTGTATGGCAAGAGGAAAAGACAGACACAAGGATGAAGCCTAATTGGTTGAACGATAGTTCTGCGGCACCTGTACCAGCCCCGACGTAAGGTAATTGAAATGTCGGGCAGAAGCACCCTATGTAAACCGAAATTACAACAGGGCAAGAACTGGCTTCTGAGCAACCGCAATAAGCGGATACAGAACGTAAGTCGCATCCGACAGTCAGTCCGCCAAATAGTTATTGTGAAAGCAAATGGGGATTCCCTAAATCAGAATGCTGAAAAGCTATGAGCATAGGCTCTGAATATCTGACATGGGAACGGAGCTTCCGTAGTAGTCCGAGCAAGGGAAAGCCTTGTACATGGCGAAGGGAAGCAGTTAGATAACTTAATACAAACAACGGAAAATGTGTGAGACATTATGAGAAGTCCAGAGCAAGTATTAAAAGCTTTAAACAAGCATGGCAAAGTTTCGGATTACAAGTTCGAAAGATTGTATCGCATTTTGTACAACGTGGAAATGTTCTATATGGCTTACCAACGCATCTATGCAAAGCCGGGAAATATGACACCCGGCTCTGACGGTAAAACAATAGACCAAATGAGCACTCAAAGAATAAGCCGCATCATCGCATCCCTAAAGGATGAATCTTACAAGCCGAATCCGGCAAGGAGAAAGTATATACCCAAGAAAAACGGCAAGAAAAGACCGCTTGGCATACCCTCCTTTGAGGATAAGCTTGTGCAGGAGGTAGTACGGACAATTCTCGAAGCTATTTATGAAGAAGTGTTTGAAGATTCTTCACATGGATTCAGACCTAACAGAAGCTGCCATACCGCCTTAACCCGCATACAAAAAACATTCAAAAGTACAAAGTGGTTCATAGAGGGAGACATCAAAGGATTCTTCGACAACATCGACCACAATGTATTGATAGGAATTCTGAGGAAAAGAATCTCTGACGAAAGATTTCTCAGACTCATCCGTAAGTTCTTGAATGCTGGTTACATTGAAAATTGGGAATACCATAACACCTTTTCGGGAACACCGCAAGGAGGTATAATAAGTCCTATATTGGCAAATATCTATCTTGACTGTTTCGATAAGTACATGGAAGAATATACCCGTAATTTCAACAAGGGAAAAGAAAGACATCTAACAAAGGAGTATTCAAGACTCAGCGAACAGATATACAAACTGAAAGCTGAGATTGAAAGTGCGAAAGATGCCGAAAGTGCGAAACAACTTAAAGACAAATATGAGAAACTTAGACGTGAACGGCTAAAGGTTACATGTAGGGATTATATGGACGACACCTATAAAAGACTGAAATACACGAGATACGCCGATGATTTTTTAATCGGTGTTATTGGTAGCAAGGCGGACTGTATCAAAATCAAGTCTGACATAACTCAATATATGCAAGAATGTCTGCATTTGGAAATGTCGCAAGAAAAGACTTTGATAACAAACGCTCAAAAGCCTGCAAAATTTCTCGGATATGAAGTCTTAGTCCGTAAAACTGACGTAACCAAACGTAACAAGTTCAATGTACCAGTCCGAAGTTTCAATGGTACAGTTGTCCTCAAGGTAGCCACAGAAACTGTAAAAAACAGATTGGAACACTATGAAGCCATTAAATATAAGATGGAAAACGGGGTTCAAACGTGGTTTTCTAAATTGAGGGGCAAACTGATGAAAAAGAAAATAGAAGACATAGTAGCACGGTACAACTCTGAAATCAGAGGATTCTACAACTATTACAGTATAGCCAATAACGTCTCGTATGCAGCTTCTAAATTTGGCTACATTATGGAATACAGTATGTATCATACCATTGCAGCAAAAACAAACAGTTCAATCAGTAAGGTCATTGACAAATACAAAAAAGGAAATGACATCATTGTTCCGTATCACGATGCAAAAGGTAAACTACGTTACAGAGTATTCTACAATGAAGGTTTCAAACGCAAACTGCCATCGTCTTTCGCAGATGTGGACAATATCCCATATATAATCACAGTACCACAACCAACGCTGGTTGAAAGGTTAAAATCCGAGGTGTGTGAGTTGTGTGGGAAAGTCGGTCCTGTTGTAATGCATCATGCAAGAAATCTGAATCATCTGAAAGGAGATACGGAATGGGAAAAACTGATGCTCGCAAAACATCGAAAGACTTTGGTCGTATGCACAAGTTGTAATGCAAAAATACAGAGCCATGCAGGATAAAGTCATGTTATCAATGGAGAGCCGTATGCGTGGAGACATGCAAGTACGGTTTGGGGGCAGGTATGAGGAAACCTACTGCCGAAAGGCGGCAAGGCGTCTTGTACCGAGCCTACGTTTAGGGAAAGGGGGCGGTATCATTGAACTGGCTGCACACCTGTATGCTACCGACCATGTACCTTACCTGCTGGAGCGGATTGCGGAACAAACACCGCATGTACACCCGGTATCTTTCTCTTTTGGCAAGCAAGACTCTTTCGGTCCGAGCTTCCAGCAGCTGGAGATAGTACCGCTATCGTCTCCTGCCCTGCTTTCCTATTTACAAGGTAGAGGAATAAATCTGGAACTGGCAAAAAGAGAATGTAGTGAAGCCCGTTACACCCACAACGGCAAGCGTTACTTTGCCATCGCATTCCCTAACGGTTCGGGTGGGTTTGAGGTTCGTAACCCCTATTTCAAGGGCTGCATCGCCCCCAAGGAAATCTCCCACATCAGACAGGCGGGAAAAGCAAGGACTGCCTGCTATGTGTTCGAGGGTTTCATGGACTACCTTTCCTTTCTGACATTGAGACAGGAAAGCTGCCCGAATTATCCGGAATTGGACGGGCAGGACTACATTGTATTGAACTCCGTATCGAATATAAACAAGGCTCTCTATCCGCTGGGCAACTATGAGCGCATCCACTGCTTTTTCGACAACGACCATGCAGGACTGGAAGTACTCCAACAAATCCGCATGGAATACGGCAGAGACCGATACATCCGGGACGCTTCGCAGATTTATGGCGGGTGCAAAGACCTGAACGAATACTTACAGAAACAGATTGAAAGAAAAAGGCAGCTCCAGTCCGCCAAAGGGGTGCGCAGCCAATCACCGGAGAAGAAGAACGGCTTCCGGTTATAGCCCACTATAACTACACGCTCCGCTTTCGTAGTTGTGGGCTCTCCCGAGGGGATTAGGGCTTTGCCCTAATGACCCACTCAAGGCGTTTCACCCCTGAGAACCCCGAGCAAAGAGTGACCCTCTCTTTGCAATCTCCGCTTATGGGTTACCCCTAAGAAATCTCGTGCAAATGAGAGCAGAGGCAAGCTTGCTTGACCTATGCCGAATGCAGCCGAGATTCATAAAATAACCCCTCTGCGAAAGCGAGCAAAATAATCAATTGCAAACAAAGAAAAGAAGCTATGGCAACAAAATCAAGCATACATATCAAGCCTTGCAACATCGCATCGAGCGAGGCACACAACCGAAGAACTGCCGAGTATATGCGCAACATCGGCAAGTCCAAAATCTACATCGTGCCCGAACTCACAGCCGATAATGAACAGTGGATAAATCCGGATTTCGGCAGTCTCGAATTGCAGACGCATTATGAGAACATCAAACGCATGGTCAAGGAAAAGACAGGCCGTGCCATGCAGGAAAAGGAAAGGGAACGCAAGGGAAAGAATGGAAGGATTATCAAAGTGGCGGGATGTTCACCCATCCGTGAAGGAGTATTGCTTATCAGACCGGACACCACACTGGCTGATGTACGCAGATTCGGTGAAGAGTGTCAAAAGCGTTGGGGCATCACTCCACTACAAATTTTCCTGCACAAAGACGAAGGACATTGGCTAAACGGTCAGCCGGAAGCGGAAGACAAAGAGAGTTTTCAAATAGGAAGCAGATGGTTCAAGCCGAACTATCATGCCCATATCGTATTCGACTGGATGAACCACGAAACCGGAAAGAGCCGAAAACTCAATGACGAAGATATGGCAATCATGCAGACCTTGGCTTCCGATATTCTCCTGATGGAACGTGGGCAGGCAAAAGCTGTCACAGGTAAAGAGCATCTGGAACGAAATGATTTCATCATTGAGAAGCAGAAAGCCGAACTGCAACGTATAGAGGAAACCAAGCGACACAAGGAGCAACAGGTAAGCCTTGCCGAACAGGAACTCAAACAGGTAAAAGCAGAGATACGTACGGACAAACTCAAAAGTGCAGCTACCGATGTAGCCACAGCCATAACCAGCAGTGTAGGTTCTCTTTTCGGAAGCGGTAAGCTGAAAGAACTGGAACATCACATCGAGCAGCTACATCAGGAAATTACCAAACGGGACAAAGCTACTGATGAATTGAAAATTCAGATACAACAAATACAGGAACAGCATGGCAGACAAATTCGTAATCTTCAAGGAATACACAATCAAGAACTTGAAGCCAAAGACAAGGAAATATCACGATTGAATACCATTCTCGAAAAAGCATTATGCTGGTTCCCATTGCTCAAAGAAATGCTGAGAATGGAAAAATTATGCTATGTCACTGGTTTTACCAAGGGGATGGTTGATTCTCTTTTATACAAAAAGGAAGCTCTCAGATGTAGTGGAAAAATCTATTCCGAAGAATATAGACAGAGATTTGAAACAAAAAATGTAATTTTCAAAATTGAACGAAGCCCGATCGATAAGAATAAATTGATGCTGACTATAAACCAACAGCCAATCAGCGAATGGTTCAAGGAACAATGGGAGAAGTTACAGCAGCATCTGCGTAACTCAGTGCAGAAAGAACAAAAATCCAGAGGATTCAGGATGTAATATAGAGAAGTACAATTCATCATGGATTGTACTTCTATCGTAATATATAGTACAAAATCTAAGTTGTCTAACTATTCTAAAGTAAAATAAGCAATAAAAGAATATCTTATTCACTATTAATATACCATATTGTCAATATCTTTCCCTCATTTAGTCAATCGTATCTTTTCGTGGTAGAAATAATTTACGATAACCGGCTTGCCTTTTTCCGAGCGCCCGTAAGGCAAATCATTTATTCTATATGGAAACCCCTGTGCCTTGGCGTATTGGGAAATGTCCTGTTCCAATGCCTGCCAGTAATCAAGCCTCTTTTTGTTGTATATTTCTTCGTATAACGGAAAGAGGTCGGGATGCTTCTCACGGATATACGTCATTATCCCTCCCTTGAACTGCCCGCGCAGATTCAGGTTTTCGAGCCATATCAAATCGGCATATCCTTTCACTTTCTCGATAATCGCCTTCATATCGGTTATTCCGGGGAATATGGGCGATACAAAACACACGGTACGGATGCCCGCCTCATAGACCTGACGCATTGCGTTCAGACGACGTTCTATGCTCACGGCATTGTCCATATCCGTACGAAACCGCTCGTCAAGCGTATTGACCGACCATGACACCGTTACTTTGGGAAAACGCTTCAACAGGTCGAGGTCGCGCAGGACAAGGTCGGACTTAGTGCATATCATAATCTCGGCGTTGCTCCCACGCAGCTCTTCGAGCAGCCTGTGGGTACGGCAAAATTGCTCCTCATACGGGTTGTAACCATCCGTCACGGAACCTATCACAATGCGCTCTCCGTCATATTTGTGCGGATTGGCTATCGGTTTCCAGTTCTTCACGTCCAGAAATGCACCCCACGGTTCTGTATGCCCGGTGAATCGTTTCATAAACGATGCGTAGCAATACTTACAGGCGTGGGGACAGCCCACGTAAGGGTTGACCGAATATCCTCCGACCGGCAGTGAGGATTTGGTCATAACGCTCTGTACGTCTATTTCTTTGATTATTTCGGTATTCATTGTAAGCGTTTTGTAAATTGTTCCGGCAGTTCCTGAATCATCCTTTCTTTGCCCATTATAGGCAGCAAATCCTCTTTCATAAACACGGGGACGCCCTGTGTTTGGGCTTGGTCGGCAATGTGAAGCACCCATTCGGGACGGGAATCCACTTTGCCTTTCCGATGTCCGGTCTCCGTACCTATGACAATCCAGTCGATACCCTCGAAATCTATATCGCCGATTTCATCGAAAATAGGTTCGAAAGTGACATGGTAGTGCTTGGCCTTGATATTTCTTTTCAAATCGTCTAGCCGCTTTTTTTCGGAATTGCGCGTGACGGTCACGCCCATCCATACATTCTCGTCATCTGTAGAGAAACTGATCTTGTCCGGACATTTCGTAAGGAATATATAAGCGTGTTGCGGATTGCTTTTCATTCGTCTGAATATTTCCGCATTCCATTCAGGCTTCCAATCGGAGAAATCGCTCATTCCGGTCATCAGCCATACGTGAGGCTTGGGCGTGTCGATGATACGCAGCTTTCGCACCATATATTCCGGTACGGAGAAGTCGTCCGTAATATGGAAGCGGCGGCAGTTGTTACGGGCATAGCAGTAGCTGCACCCGATGGAGCAGCCTACCACTATGTTCATATTCTTTATCAGGGATTTTATACAGATAGTCATCTGCTTAGAGTTCCTTTTTAGAATCATTTCGGAGAGACTTTCCATTTTACCGGTTCTTTCAGTATGATTCCGTCAGTGGCATCCTCCTGTGAGAATGTATTGCTGCAATATTGTATGCAGAGCATGAGGAGCGGAGTCGTTCCGTTGTTACGGACACTTCGTTTTCCTGCAGGAGATACCCTGACAACGCTACCTTCTTCCACTGGGAACACTGTTCCGTCTACTTGAAATTCACCTTTACCGGAGAGGAAAAAATAAAGTTCCTCATGACTCTTGTGACTATGCAGAAATCCGGTTTCTGTACCCGGGGCGAATGACTGGAAAGAAAACTCGCTTCCCGTAGTTCCGAGAGCGGTGCTGCAGAATACTTTTCCGGGAATTTTCACATCCGGGCCAAGCTGAAGTTCGTATTCATTCAGTTCATTCAACTTACCGACACTGATCGCGGCGAAATTCTGTTCTACCGCGATTTTCCTAATCTTTTTCATCTTTCTAATATTTTGAAATGATTGTTTATACAGTTATTTAAGTGTTATGCTTTCTCCGTCTTCCGGTATAATCAGTCGGCTCATATCCGTCCCGTGATGGCGAGCTTCGTTGCGAAGGATGGCACGGGTGGTCTGGCAATGATCGATGGCATCCATGTGTACGGTAATCAGCTTGATGTGTGGGGGGAGTGTGTCAAGCATCGCCATTACTTCCTGTTCATTGGGGATGATACAACCGTCCGTCTTAGAGAATTCGGGGAATACCGCACCGCCACTGTTCACCACAATATAATTAGGACGATACTTTTCCACGGTAGCAAGAGTACATTCTTCCCATTTGCAATCGCCCATGATATAAATAGTCGGAAGCCCTTCGGACATCAGCACATAGCCCGAAACAGGTCCCATCATCTGGCCTATCTGACCGAAACCGTGATGGCCAATAGCACGGTGGATGGTCAGATGACCTAAGGTTATGCTCTCTTCAATCGCTTCTACATTTGAGAAACCATCTTTCAGGATGGCGGCCTTATCTTGTGGCTGGGTGTAGAAAGGAATGTCTTTCGGCAAATGCTGCTTTACACTTGGTTCGTAATGGTCGATGTGGTTGTGGGTGAGCAGTACCATATCAACACCTTCAGTAATGTCGCTAATAGGCATTACGAGATGTACCCTCGGATTCTTATATACACCGAGAGCTGATTGCAGGGTTCCTTTGTCGGCAAATACGGGGTCAATAAGAATGGTATGTCCTGCATAGTTGATTTTCAAGGTGGCACTGCGTACCAACCGAATAATTGCTTTTTCGTTCATGATGTTATGTTTTGTATTATTTTTCGGGTACAAAGTTCGAAAGGATATCCCAATGTCTCTATGCCTTAAAAACAGGAATATATGCCATTTTGATAAAAGAATGATGTATATTTGCAGAAAGCAAAAAACAAGAGTGATGAAAGCTATAATCAATCCCAAAAGACTTGTAAGCGTTCCGTTCAATAAAACGCAATGTGGCGTAGATTTCTACATTAACACAGGCGAAAGCAAGGACATCTGTGGTGTCTTGACCGAGCATAAGGCGTTTAAGACAGATTTTTTCAGCTTCTATTTCTTTCGTCGTGCCAATGGATATTTGTTGCTGAACTTCCGAAAAGTGGAGTTACGGGATGGTATGGTGCTGCTTTTGTCGCCGCACCAGCAACAGGAATGGCACGTGAACGAGGTAGAACTAGATTACACTTTTCTTATTTTCCGCGAAGACTTTATGCGCACGTTCATTGCTGACAAGTTCTTCGTATATCGGCTGTTGTATTATTATCAGACTGATACACCGCCCTACTTGTTTGCCGAGCCGGAGGAGCTGACGGAATATATGCGCCTCTTAAAAAAGATAAAACAAGAACTACAACATCCTGTGGTAGACACTTACAACCTCATTGTGTCAGTGCTTTATTATCTACTGGTAATTATCAACCGGGCATACGCTCAAACTTATCGTCTACCTGTCGAAGTGCCAAAAAACAATTACGCATTCAAATTCAAGGACTTACTCGAAAAACATATCCGAACGACACAGCGCGTTCAAGAATATGCTGATATGCTTCGGGTAAGTCGTATCACCTTGAATAATTCTGTCATGGCGCAATTTGGTGTATCAGCCATTCACTTACTCAAGCAACGTCTTTTGGAAGAGCTGAAAAATGAGCTACTGTTCTCCAATCTGAATGTGAGCCAACTGGCAGACGAGTTCCACTTTTCCGACCCCAGTCACCTCATGCGTTTTTTCAAAAAAGAAACAGGCAAGACTTTTACCCAATATCTAATGAATTACAAAAGAGGAATATATGAATAGAAATTTCATATTTGGCAAATGAATTCCATATTTAAGATATTTATTTTTTTGAATAACTATATTTTTCGTCATAAAGGTTCATTCTGCCAGTCCATAGAAATACCAATCGCTTTGTAATTGACATTCTTTTGAAGAATCTTAAAAAATACAAAAACACCCAATTTTACATTCTTGGGTGTAAAAAAGGGTGTAAATCTCGCAAATGCTTGATTTACACCCTTTATTGCGGAGAGAGAGGGATTCGAACCCCCGGTAC
>CDZB01050213.1_pt1 | contig 10694 bp, 8 predicted proteins | sample 554961 | NCBI WGS metagenome assembly CDZB01 (sample SAMEA3182106, study PRJEB8094) | gut metagenome | biome: human; feature: gut; material: Stool; isolation source: human stools | place: Canada | collected 2013-02-26
CTACCTTATACGCCGCAGTGTGCATCCTCGCGGAGCGTTTTTAACTTTACAGGAAAGCAATTTCCTGTAAAGTTAAAAATAGCGTATCACCGATATTTTCTATCGATGATACGCTATTTTCATTCTCCGGTTCCGCAGAGCCGGTCCACAGAATTAATAATCTCACGGACTTCCGGGATTTCCTCATGATACTCTTTCATGAGTTTTTCAATTTCTTCCTTCTGTTCTAATACTACATCCATGTTATATTCAATGGATGCCCGGATTTTCTGCCTACGGCTCAATAATTCATGCTTGATTTCCACCATTTCACGCTTATCTACCAGTGCATTGGGCTGACTAATCCAGACCTTTGCATCATAAAGTTCATATTTTTGCAGCATGCGTACTAACTTTCCATTAAAATATTCCAAGTCATCACTGTTCCGCTCAAATTTTTCTCTTTCCCGCCTGGCTTCTAAGTACTGCTCCCAGAGATAGGTCAATTCATAGGAATTATGCACATGGTATTTCTCGCAGGCATAATCCACCGCATTCGTAGAATTTACATACTTTATTTTAGTACGGTTCAAAAGAGTAATGGCATGATTCATGTTCACTTCTGCCCGCTTGATTTCTCTTGTATTATTCTGATTCCGGTACAGCATAAAGAATCCACTGGCTGCCGCAGCTACCATCAGAATCGTAAATAGAATCCGTGCATCCATTTCCAATGCCACATGAAGAACCAATATGACTGCAAGGAATGCCAGTACCATGCCAAATACTACATAGGATGCCTTCCGCAGAATCTTCTGTTCTTCCATTAACTCTTCCCGGTAATAGGCCCATTCATTCTTCTCCCCTTCCAGGTAATTCATATCACGCTTTACGGCCGCCTGATACATCTCATTTGCCTGCAGGGTCCGGATGGATTCCGTCAGAGTCTCCTCTTCCTGTTCCATCTGTGCATACTGCGTATCTGTCAGCTTCTTGGTTGCTTTCAGATAATCGGAACGGGACTGATCCAGTGTAAGAATACTGTTTGCAGTATCTCTTAAAGCAGCTGCCTCATCTTCCGGCAGTTCTTCAATAATCTGGATATCCTTTAAATAAGAAGTCACCACACGATATTCAGACTTTTCATTTTCCAGGGTCTTTGTGGTGTCAATCATCTGTTCACAGTGACCCAGAACATAATGTTGTACTTTATGTTCATCCTTCCGGTCTTCTTCCGATAACGTATCCTCTGTGATACATTCTAAGACCTCTTCGATTGTTTTCTTTGGTTTCCTTTTTCTTCTAAAAAATTTAATCAATGTTATGCCCACCGTCCATTGTTTTCGTAAATATATTTTTTCTTATCCAGCACATCCCGAAATGCTTCCAGTACTTCTTCCTCATCATTCCATTGCTTATGAATATCCTCTAATGTCTTTTGCAGTTCTTCTGATACTTCATAAACCTGTTCCTTTTCATCCGGTGCTGCCATCCGCCATGCTTCTTCCATCTCCCGCATACATGCCGGATTGTTATTATAGTCATAAGCTTTCTTAAAGCATCGTGCCGCATCCCGGTACAGGAATAATCCGGTATGTGCAACTCCAATATTATTCCATATATTTCCTATGACAGAAGCAGCCAGCTTCCCCGCCTCTTCCTTCTGCAGCAGACGCATATATTCCCTGATAGCCATGACATACCGATGATTCATAAGGCTTCTGTCTGCCCTGATTTTCATACATTCAATTTCTGATTTATTTTCTACTTCTGCCAGTGCATATTCGATTTCATCTTTTTCTTTCTTTGTGCAAAAGCCGCATGCATCCATCAGAAGCCGGACTTTCTTTGCCAGCGTTATTTTCTTTCGGACAGCCTCTTTTAACTGCCCGGCTAACTCCAGGTCTTTTAACTCCTCTGCAATCCAGCTGATTAAATCATCCGACACAAAAGAATCGTCAAGATATTCCGCGTGGTTTAAAATATACCAGTTCAATTCCTCCAGGGAATAGATATTTATCATATTCTGTTCTAAATAATATGGCACATCGGTTTCTTTCCGATTGCATAAAATCAATTCTCCCATGAGTTCTCCTCCTACAGTTCCATTTTATATTCCCACACTTTTTCAGAGCTTTTATAAATCTCTCCAAATCCAAGGTCCCGTATGGTAACCTTTACAGCGGAATCCGACAGTGCTTCTGTCATAACAGAAAGTCTGGTCATACGTTCCGGCCGTTTTGGAATATCCGTAAGCTCTAAGGATTCTATCTTTGCTTCCCTGCTGTCCGGAAGCTGCAGCCAGAAATCAACGGTATTCGTACCTGCCAGTAAAATCTCGCACTGATTCTTTGCTTCATACCAGTTTTCTCCTGCACTTACCAGTGTATGGAAAATAAGTTCTTCCCGATCTTTTACTTTAAGGCTGATATTTACCTTCATCTCATTCTCGCCAATATAGACAAACTGCCATGGCTGCATTCCGGTATGGATGCAGGATGCATAACAGGCTCCCTTAGCATAAAGATTTTTGCCTAAGAAAACATGCCTTCCGTTGCAGAGAAATTTTAAGGATTCTCTCATCCATTCTCCATCAAAACCATCCCCGGTCAGATATACCGAAGAATAAATTTTACGGGAAACGGCATCTGTTACTACATCTAAAAACGCAGTGTCTTTATTGCCAATCAAAGGACCATAATCTTTCAGATAAATATGAACCAGCTGTGGTGTGGAATTCAGATTACGCTCCATGTAATAAAAGCGCATACTGTTCTTGGAATAATCAAAGAGAACTGCATCATGCAGCCACAGTTCTTCCTTCTGGCTTAAAGCATAGTAATAAAAGCTTTCTGCATAATCGATGACATGATACTGCTCTTTTGTCCACTTCATCCGTCCGGCTATTTTTTCAATCAGTTCCATCTTCTCCCGGTTTAAAGTATCCATGGTAATGGTAATTCTTGCCAGCTTCATGGATATGCCGAATTTCTGCGGTACCGTAAGAATTTTACGGACAAAGAGACTTAACAGTTCTACCGTATCATAAGTTTCCCCTTCCACGGTAACCTGTTCGCCTGCCAGTGCCCGGCCAAAGAGCCGGTCACAGCCGCTTCCTTCGCCATTTTTCATGACAGTCTCTGCTTCTTTTCCGTAATACCACTGTCCGATTCCTCTCCGCTTACAAAGGCTTAATGGAATCTGGTACAATTCACTGCCTGCCACGGTACTGATGGTATCCGGCTCTGACATATCGGATGTACAATATGATACTAATGCGTATTTTTTTCCAAAATCAAGTCCTATTGAAAGGCTTTTTTCCTTCATACCATCACCCTGTTATTGTTTTCCCTGTTATTACATCAGTTGAAAACGTTCTTCATTCCTTTTCTTCATGCTGTCATATTTCCGTAAAAGCCGCTCTAACTTCTCATAATCCTTTAAGGTATATTCTAATTCCATTTCATTCAACATATCGTAGGTGCTTCCGTTTTCCCTGCCACAGATATCCTTACAGGAAAGCCGTCCACTCTCAGTCACAACGGACTCCCGTGGTGCTTCCTCTGAAATATAATACGGAATTTCTTCTCCAAAGAATACGATAAATTCTTTTACGAAAATGCCCTCATACATCTCATTCATATCTTCATCCACATAGGATTCACCCTTCTGATAGTGAACCACCACACGCTTACTTGGGTTTGTCCGGTATTCCAAAAACTTCCGGTCGTAAAAATGAAATCGATAGCGAATCTCTTCCGGCATCTGCTGATAAAATGCAAAATAAAGATTCTGTGCCAGCTGCTCCTGTAGAAGCTGCTCTGTCATCTCCATTACACCTTTTTCTTCTATGGACAAATCCCTCTTCGCCACTGCATAAAGCAGTGCCAGCTTCATCACCTGGCTTAATTCTTCCTGTTCCTCATAATTTTTCTTTAAGCCTCTAATGACATTTTCCGGTACAATGCCCTGATGCACAAAATAGAAATGTGCGAAATAATTTACATATGCTTTCTGCAGAAGATGAGGTGCTCCGTGTGACACAAAGCTTTCATAAATGCTCTGCACCTGTTCTACAAATTCTGCTGTATATAACATCTGCATCAATAACCGTTCTTCCAGGTCTCTGGTATCTATATCAAAAGTCTGCGCTGCTGACCAGACCGCCGCCATTACACGGGTCGGACCGCAGTAGAACTGTGCTAAATACTGCAGCATCTCTTTACTGTATTTCTTCGCCTGAAAAGTCACTGCACAAAGTGCCAGCAGGAAGTCATCACTTTCATAATCCACTTCTTCTATTTCATAAGTCAGAAGTGCTGTCAGTTTCTCCAGCCGGATGCCTTCCCAGCCAAATTCCCGGATATCCGGATATGCAATCTCATATAACCGGTATTCCAACATCAGATTCAAAAGATAGGCTCTGTCATCCCGCTTCATAGAAGAAAGCGGTGCATGACGCAGACACTCTTCCACCAGTTCCTGATTATCTTCCTGCTCATAGAAATGTACTGCCTTTGCATAAAGCTCTGCCCGGTAACTTTCCCGCAATGCTTCCTCTTTTAAGAAGATGCGTAAATACTCACTATCCTCCGGCATAAATGCAAGGTGGGTATCCCTGGATGTAAAATGATACAAAAGATACGAAATCTCATATGGTGCATATTCCATGCAGGTACGGTAAAAGGCACCAGGCCTCATCAGCTTTTCCAGCTGGTATGAAATCTCACTGCCATACCGGTATCCCTTCGTATCCTCAAATACAATGACATAGTCCTTGCTGTATAACTCAAAATAAGCACTGCCATTTACAATCGGCACACACTGCACTTTTCGCAGCTGGTCATGCAAAACATACATCCGCACAATATTCGGTGCAAAGCAGTTCATTTTATGGGTAAAGAGAATCTTCGCCAGTGGTCCTGCCATCTCTTTTTGTATCATGCCTTTATTTAATAAATCAGAATAGATAATCGCCAGATTATCATCAATATGACCTTCTTCTATCTGGGCAATTGCGAATTCTTCCATCCGCTTCCGGTAACTGGAATATACCTCCGGCTCTTTCTCCTTTAACGCTGCTACATTTGCAAGCAGAGCCGCCTTCTGTTTGTATGGAATGCTGCTGTTATACTGAAAATACATCTGTATCATCCGTGGAATTTTCTTAATGGCAAGTAAATCCATGGACATTAAATATGCTTCATTTAATCCTGCCAGCCGCAAATCTTCTTCCACGCCACGTTCAAACCAGATATGATAATGCAATCCAAAACGCTGTCCTCTTATCAGGTAAGCACAGATTGCTGACAACATCTGATTATTCTGAAATTTATCATATGCCACGCACATAGTCTTATAAAGCAGCGGATGAAATACCCGTTTTTCCGATACCAGCGTCGTAATCTGCATGGCAAGGTCACTGGTCAACACACCTTTTTTTGCCGCCCAGTAAAGAATGCGGATTTCAAAATCAGTAAGTCTCGTTAAAAGATACGGATTCTGCCAGTATAAATAGAATCCTTCGATATAGAAAAACGGACTGTTACAGCCGTCTAACATCTGGCTCTCAATTGCCCGGATTTTCCTGGTATCATTCTCACAATATTCTTTCTTTAAGAAAAGCAGCATCCAGAACACCCGGATATCATCGGTTTTCTGATAAATTTCTTCAATCTCTGCAGTCAGCCGGTTCACATAGGATTCTTCACGCTCCCACAACGTACGGAGATAGAGAAAATATGCATAAAGCGGTGTATCTTTTGCTTCCTCTTTCCGCCGGAACTCATCAAATAACCACTCTGCCTCCTGCTTCTGTCCGCTTACCAGTAATGCCTGTATTTTCATCAGAAGATACCAGTCATTTTCCGGCCGCATTGCAATCAGATGATTCAGTGCATCTAACATTCCTGATGCAAAAAGTCCTGCGCCAATCTTTTTCATACGATAATTGAGATAGATTCCGGTGATATGTGCAAGTGTTCTCTGCTCTTCCAGATAATCGATATGCTCCTGTTCTCTGCGCTCCGGCGTCCTGATTATGGTAATCTCATAAGTAAGATGCTGATAAATATTTTCTAAAGTAATTCTTCCATAATTTTTTCCGGTATGAAGTTCTGCCGGGTCAATATAATAAATAAGGTCGCAGATACTTCCGGTAAAATCATCTGAAGTATAAACATTCTTTTCCAGTTTTAAGAAGCTGCTGTCTGTCTGTGCTTCAAAACTTATATACCCCCAGCCATTCTTCTGCACAAAAAGCGTTTCCTTCTGCTCCTCTTTGATATCCTGATAGGTAATTTCCTGTTCTTTTAACGCAAGCTCAATGCGTGGTTTGGCATTGATCGTAACCAAGAACTCCTCCATACCGGAAATCAATGCTCCCGGTCCGCCAAAGCCGGCATACCATAATAGTTCTTTTCCTTTTTCTTCTTTTAATACATGTTGAAAGCCCTGGGAAGCAAACAGGCGGTAAGCTTCCATATAATCCGTCTGTGCCAGTTTGACAAAATCACTGAGATTTCGGATTCTTCCGGTAGACGCATTTCCATAAGGCCGGATTATAGACACAACAAAAGAAAGGCTATATTCCAACTGATTACAAATAATACAGAATTCACCCTTTTGTATATCACCAACCCGGAAACCCTCACTATGGAACTGAAATCCGATTCGGACTTCTTCCCCTTCAAATTCCGGTGTCAGACATTCCATATATGGATTAGAGGAATAAATCAGCCCCTTTACCGGAACATGGTTGGATACTTCAATCACAAATTCTCCCGTATAATCCTGTCCCTCTAATACCTCAATTTCAATCTTCTCTTCCGAAAGAGATAAAACCGGCTGTTCCTGTTCAAATTTTCCTGCTGCAAGTCTCTGAATCCGTCTACGCAAAATGTCACCTGCTTTTCCTTCTCCGATATGAGATTTTGTTGCTTTTTCTCTCATTACAGTTATAATAGATTATAAACTATTTAAAACACACATGCAACTTTCTTTCCGTTGTATTTTAACAGGAGGTCTTTTTCATGATAACACCAAAAGAACATTTTCACGGAAGTGATTTAGAGAAAATAGAAGCCGTTTACGGTATCAAAAAAGAGGATATTACAAGCTTTTCCGCCAATGTCAATCCCTTAGGTGTATCTCCGCTGCTGCGAAGTACTTTGGCTTCCCATATTGATGCCATTACATCCTACCCGGACCGGGAATATACTTCTTTACGAGAATGCATCGCCGCTTATACCGGCACCGATGCCAGCCAGGTCATTGTAGGAAATGGCTCCACGGAATTAATCTCTCTTTTTATTCAGATTGAGCATCCAAAAAAAGCCATGATTCTCGGTCCGACTTATTCGGAATATGAGCGCGAAATTTCCTTAGGCGGTGGTACTACACTCTACTATCCACTCCGTGAAAAGGACGATTTCGTCCTTGATGTGGATGATTTTACCGCTCACTTAAATGAAAGCATCGACCTTTTAGTACTCTGCAATCCCAATAACCCTACCTCATCCTGCATCAACCGGACGGATATGCGCCGGATTTTAGATATCTGCAAGCAATATGATATCTTTGTCATGGTCGATGAGACTTATGTGGAATTTGCCGATAACATGGATGAAATTACCGCAGTTCCACTGACCCACTACTATAACAATATTATTATCCTGCGTGGAACATCCAAATTCTTTGCTGCTCCTGGGCTCCGCCTTGGCTACGCTATCAGCGGCAATCAGGATTTAATCAAATCCATCAATACCAGAAAAAATCCATGGACCATTAACTCTCTTGCCGTAATTGCCGGAGAATTGATGTTTACCGATGAGGAATACATCCAGCAGACAAAATCTCTTATTTCTTCAGAGCGTGCCCGGATTTATGAAATCTTTAAAAATCACCCGGATTTCAAACCATACAAGCCATCCGGCAACTTCATGCTTCTTAAAATCTTAAGAAAGGACATTACTTCTGCGGATTTATTTGATAAAGCAATCCGGAAGAATATGATGATTCGCGACTGCTCTACTTTTCCTTTCTTAGATAACAAATACATCCGCTTCTGCTTTATGATGCCGGAGATGAATGATAAGCTGATTGACTGTCTTCTTTCGAAGTAATTTCTTATTTTTTCTCCGCTAATCTGTGCCAGCCGGAACTGCCACTAACAGTTTCTATGGAATTCATGGCGACGTAAAAAGGCGAAACCAGTCTATTTTTGATTGGTTCCGCCTTTTCTTACTTTACAGAAAATTGCTTTCCTGTAAAGCGAAAAACGCTCTGCGAAGATACGCAACAAGTAGTTTTCTCATTTACTCCAGATTTAATTTCTTATGGGTAATCAATGCTGTTATGATATAGCATACAATTGATACACCGATGTAAAGTATCATGCTCTTTGAAAATATATTTCCATACATATTTGCAATCGTTATGCTAAAGAAGCTGTCATCTCCCATTGCAGCCTGTTTCTCAACAAATCCATTTGCTGAATTAATGGATATCACAAAAGATATAATCTGAAGAATCGCATAAAGCACACCATACATCACAATCGACATTGCAACTTTGTGGCGGAACAACTGACCGATTGCCATGCTGGCATATACCATAAGCATAGCGGAAAACGCAGAAATCACACTATATAATATTGCCCAGCCAAAGAGTGCCGGAATCGAAATTCCTATCATATCTCCCAGCTGCTGCAGCAATTCTCCCAGTTTGATTCTTTCCCCTTCATTACCCAGATTCAATCCTGCTGTCACTATCAATGAAAATGCCGAAGCATAAACAAGTATTGATGTAATTGCATGCCAGAATACCGCCACCAAAAGCTTTCCATTAATCAAGGAAAAGGTGGTTACCGGAAGGGTATGTGACAAATAACCTTCTGCACCATACATGCTGTGGTAAAACCGAACCAGCAGAAAAATAAATGCCGTAACGCTCAATGCAATCAGCCCAATGATATACAAGAGAAGCATTGCCAGCCCGACCAAGGCTCCTATATCTGTTTCGAAAACCTGCATTTTCATCATCAGCATGCCAATTAACGTAACGCCGACCAAAACCATTGCCAGTGGAAATAATACTTTCCAGGTTGCTTTCATTTCATGTTTCATTACTTTTCCTAACATCTAAACACCTCCCGGAACAAAGCATCCACCGATTTACCCTGATTAATTCTGATATCATCTACTGATGAAGTCAGGCTGATTGTTCCATTCTGAATAAAGACTACCTCATCTAATACATTCTCAACATCTGCAATCAGATGGGTTGAAATCAGAATCGTTGCATTCTCATCATAGTTGGTAAGAATCGTCCGCAATATATAATCTCTTGCCGCCGGGTCTACTCCTGCAATCGGCTCATCCAGAACATATAAGTCCGCACGACGGCTCATTACTAAAATAAGCTGCACCTTTTCTTTGGTTCCCTTGGACATGGATTTTAATTTATCATTGGGATTAATGGATAATTTTGCCAGCATATCATAAGCTCTTACCACATCAAAATCCTGATAAAAATCTTCAAAATAATCTAAAATATCACGTACCCGCATCCCCATGTTAAGATATGTATGGTCTGGCAGATAAGAAACCACCTTCTTTGTCTCTACGCCAATCTTCATTCCTTCCACCAAAATCTCGCCCTCATCCGGAGTAAGAATTCCGTTAATCAGCTTAATCAGTGTTGTCTTTCCACTTCCGTTCGGTCCTAAGAGGCCAACAATATGTCCGCTCTCTAAGGTCAGGTTCAGATGGTCAAGCGCAGTTTTCTTTCCATATCGCTTGCATACATCTTTTACTTCCAATAATGTACTCATGCCTGCTCTCCCTCCAAAATCTCCTGAATCAAAGATAAGGTTTCTGATTTCTTATAGCCAAGCTTGCTCATATTTTCCAAAAATTCCTTAATCTGTTCCTGTGCCAGATTATTCTTCAACTCCTCAATCATTTTTGCATCCTCCGTTATAAATCTCCCGCTTGTACGCTGGGAATACACAAGTCCTGTCCGCTTTAACTCTGTCAGTGCTTTCTGCATCGTATTCGGATTTACTGCAGCTACCGCCGCCAGATCCCTGACAGAAGGTAACTTATCTCCCGGACTGTATTTACCGGATATTATTTCCATCTGAATCCGCTCCACAATCTGAATAAAAATAGGACGATCCGAATCCAATTCCCATGCCATGCAATCACCCCTTTCCGTATTTTTGTACTATATAAGTAATACAATATATTCTTACGACGGATTTGTCAAGAGGATTTTCATTACCAATCCTTAATTTATTCCTCATGTCAGAAATAGTGGCCACCAGGTGGACACCAGTAACCAATAAGGTGGTCGCTTAGCCACCAGCTTATAAAAACTTCCCACATTGGTCCATCTTTTCGTAAAGTTAAAAATGAAATGTACACCAAACACGCTCATGCTTTTTATGTTCGTGCAAAGCCAAATCTCTGCACTCCTGATATCACGATTAAATATATCAGCAGATATCTTGGCAGACCTGTTATTGCCACATCCCGTATTGATGATTATGACGGTGAAAATGTAACCTTTCATTACACCAGACACGAAGACAACAAAACTGTTACTGAAACTATTCCTGCTTTGGACTTCATCCAGAAACTGATTGTCCACATCCCTGAAAAACATTTCAAAATGCTTCGCTACTATGGGGTATATGCAAAACATCACAAACA
>CDZB01060818.1_pt1 | contig 10675 bp, 14 predicted proteins | sample 554961 | NCBI WGS metagenome assembly CDZB01 (sample SAMEA3182106, study PRJEB8094) | gut metagenome | biome: human; feature: gut; material: Stool; isolation source: human stools | place: Canada | collected 2013-02-26
CCATCATTAGCAAGCTTGACACCAAGGCTTTCGGGCTCAAGGAAACGAGTCGCATAAAGGCTTTTGTCTTCAGCTTCATCTCCGTACCTGCCAAGTGGATCATGACAGCAAGGCAATACGTGCTGAATATCTATACTGAAAACCGGGCTTATGCAAGACCTTTCAAAACTGGATTCGGATAAAGTCCGTTCCTTATGGTTTTAATCTGCGTATTGCCTCAAGTCGCATTGTGGGGTAAGGGGAAGGTATGCACAAATCGGACAAAATTCACGCTCATACTATCATGATGCATAGTGTTCAAGCTCTTTACTGCAATTGAGATTGCCATTGAGATTGCTTGCGGATTTTAGGCCTAACAGTTGTTACAAAATAATATCGGAAAATAGGCGCCCCTATATGTTCCCATATCCACGGCATTCTTTTTTCCAACCATTTTGGCTTTGACAGATAGAGAACAGCTAAAATACATAAAAATAAGATTATTATAAGAATTTGGATCATGACTATCAAGTTTTTTATTAAGCAAATATTTGAAAGAAGTTTTCAAATCCATTTATTTCTTATTTTTTCCAAAAACTGATTCCAATCGCAATATTCCCAATCGTTTCGTGGGATTTACAACAGTACCAAGTTCATTAATAATGCATTCATATTCCACAATTAACTGGATTGCATCTGCTAAATGCAAGTTTTCCGTTGTATTTATTTGCGTACAAACATCTTCATCCCGATGGGCATCTATCTTGTTTCTTACGCTCGTAAGAGAATCTTTATTGTCTTCTCTGAATTTTATCAATTCTTTTCTAACATCTTTGAATAAAGAGATGTCATAACTTGGAAACTCACTGTTAACGAATTTCATTAGCTTACCTGTGCTATCAACTAACTTCTTTGAAGTCTCATAAATGGCAGTATAGACTGATTTGATAGCGTCATATATTATCCATTCATCAACATCTGAAGACAATACCTTTGTATATCTTTTTATTTCGATACTTGCCATTTGAATAAGTCCCAAGGTGTTCCAAATAACAAGATTATCTTTAAAAGCTCCTTTTTTGGCATTCCAAACAGCCATATTAGAAATGGAAGCTTTTTCCAATGCTTTATTACATTTTTCTATATTGCTTTTGCAATGTTTTATACCTTTGACTATTTCTTCCAAGCAATTTTGTTCATATTGAAGCGTTGCTTCAAGATTACGACTAAGTTCCTCTTTATTCTCTCTAATTCGCTCTTGAAGAAATAAATCCAATTCACTTTTCTTGTATTTCATAATAACTTTTTTCATTGTTTACTTTTCCCCAGAAAAACTATCCAACTTTACCCATTCACGACTTTCTTCATTGTTGCAAAACAAGACAACATTTGCCTTTTTAGTCTTACAACTTTTATATACCAAGCCATCAACATGTCGTCCTTGTTTGTCAGTAAACATCCACCTCAAATATTCCGTGAATATCTGTGACGGTACGTATTCTATTGCCTCTTTTGCTTCTTTCAGAAGAGGTTGGGTAATATCCTTATGGAATGATTTCAGAAAGGCAATTCCTTCCCATTTGTCCATCCATATCGAAACATCTGTTGGCAGTGCAGTCAAATCAACCACAGTAAGTTCTCGTATTGTTTTGAACTCTCCAATGACCAATACTTTCTCAACTGTCGACTTTATACTTTCGGATATAGCTGTTTCCTTATCAAACGCACCGTAAAACATAGATACGCCAGCAGGACTCATACGACATTGACCAGCAGAAGCATTAGGAGCAGAAGTAATGTCTTTAAAACCAAAAGAGTTGTCAAGTGCCTTATCGAGACTACGAGTCCGATACAATGTTGTTCCTATAGGTATTTGATGAAGAACACCATCAGTATGCAGGATGACCTCATTCAATTCTTCAAGAATATTTTCAGAACCACTTACTTTAGGCTTTGCCAAAAACGTAAAACGCCTTGAATGTTTGACCATTTCGGCAAATCTTTTCCACTGCAATTCCATTTCCTCGTTCCACCATAACTCAAAAGGATTTTTCTTAATCCACATATTATCTTCAAAAAGATGGTCAATATCATCATTCAGACTGTCACAATCCGTATGTAGTCCCAAGTCTTCCATCATCTCTGAAGTGTCTTCATATATCTCCGCATTCTCAGGAACAGCAAAGCATCCTGCTCGTTTTATACCAGGAATCTGCTCCTCTTCATCGTCAAAATATGAACTCGCCAAAGACAGGCACTCAGAATCAACATCATTAAAGTAAACCGATATTGTCATTCCTATATGGTCTGCCAAATCGCTCATGTCAATGACCGTTTCTTTGTGTCCACAATATGAACATACACCAGTTTCACCATGCTTCTTTATATAGCCATTCAGATATTTATCCTCAAAATGGTGCGAACATACATATTTTTCTCCTCTTTCAAAAAAATCATACCCATGCTCTTCCATTTCCATCATAAGTGCTTTTACTCTTCCCATAATTTTATTACAATATTACTTACTCCACACATTCCAAAAGAAGAATCACGTTCTGAATAGCGGTTCACACAATGCCTCACATAGATAATGCTTCACGAATCTAATATTCCTTAGCGACATACGAAAGTATCTGTACATCTTGCCTTCCCCAGTCTTATCCCCAAGTCTGTCATCATACAGTCCGAAGTTGCCACCTCGAATAATTTCATCAAGTAAGAAACTTCCTTCTTTCTCATTCATCGGCGCAATCATCATATCCTCTTCCAACCCAAACAGCACATAGATCACCGCACCAGCAAACTTCCACAATCTCAACCATTTCAAATCCCGCTGCAACGCAGTCAAAATATCAGAAGAACTACCAACGTCCCCTTTAGCAAGGCGATTTACACCGCACAAATAATCAGGCGAGACCTCTGATGGTCCGCCAACCTTTGAGCGTAGCGGTTCCGAGCACCGAGAAGGTGCGGTTACATCCCTTGCCCTCTTGGAAAGGGCGAGGGCTTGGGAGTGGGTTAAGGACCCTCCCGCAGGGGAGGGACAGGTGGGGCAAATATAGCACTGTAGGGCGGTTACATCCTCTCGTTCCCGTGAGGGAAGAGAGGCTTGGTGAGAAAGGTGGAGCCTTCCTTGTGGGTAAGGAAGGACGGGTAGGTTTTCGAAAAAACTTCTTTTGGCTAAAGGGAGTCAGAGGGGTTCAAAAGTGCATACCCTCCAATCACCCCATAACATACCAACGGTATGAGAAAGGCAATCGCCATACTCCCCGTAGTATCCGCAATATACCCCATGATTACCGGAGCAACCGCTCCACCCACTATCGTCATGATAAGCAACGAAGAAGCAAGCTTGGTCTTTGTACCCGCATCTCTCAATGCCAGTGAGAAGATAGTAGGAAACATGATGCTCTCTCCCAGATACAGGGCGAAGAATGCAATGAGCGATAAAGTACCGCTACATACCACCACTATCAATGTGGCAATAAATGTAAGGATAGCACAGGTCAGCATACCAAAACCGAAAGCCATCACTCGCATCGGCTTCTCCTCCACCATCTCGTTTGTATCCGCCTCATGCGCTCTCCTTGGGTCCGGCAACTTAATCCTTGACAGGACCAGTGCCACAGCAAGCACGAAGATACCCACCAGGGCATAAGGAATAGCGATGTTGACACCCGAGAACAGAAGCTGACCGCCAACCAGCGGCCCTACAATCCAGCCGATACCATTGAGCGACTGCGACAGGTTGATTCTGCTCTCCGCCTTGTCAGGATGTCCCAGTACCGTAGTATAAGGATTCGCACTTGTTTCCAGACAGGTCAGTCCGCATCCTATCACAAACAGCGACAGAACGAAGAAGTAGAAACTGTTGATCCTGCTTCCCGGTATGAACATCAGGGCACCGATACCGAAGAGAACCAGTCCGGTTATCACTCCCCTCCTGTAGCCCCACTTCCGGATAATCCATCCGGCAGGCAGCGCCATCAGGAAGTAGGCACCATAGACAGCAGCCTGCGTCAGGGCCGACATCGTCTTGCTGATATGAAACGACTCCTGGAAATGCGGATTCAGCACCTCCAGGATGCCATGGGCAAAGCCCCACATGAAGAATGGAAGAGTACTGTTTCTTATACTCAGACAGCCACTTGTAGTCGATTCATTCATCACTACAATACTTACGTAGGTTTCGACCTCTACAGTTCTGGTTAAAGTCCTGCATCACCTTTTCGAAGCGCTCGCATAGGGCAAAAGCATGATACAGTTTAAATGACAACGTCTTACAAGTTTTTAATCAAGGATTCTATAAATTCATCCTTGACATTAGAGATTTCTCCCTTGTCATAGATTGTAAGAAGAGTTACATTCATACCATCCTCACTAACCTTTACATTAAGAGTTAGGATTCTTGCACCACCACTTTTGCCTTTACCCTTGTCAGCAATAATCATTCTTATCTTACGAACGCCACCACCAAGGTCATCTCCAACAAGAGGATTCTTATAAATTTCATCTAACCAAGCATCATAGTCAGACTTCAATGAATGATATTTTTTAGCCAAACGTTTAAACTGTCTTTTAAACTCAGAGCCATATTCAACATGTACTTCCATGTCAATCTTCCATTTCTAAATCTTTTAACAAATCCCTTGCATCAGGTAGTTTTCTTCCTTCCAACTTAGCAAGTTTCACTTCCTGCAAAGCTCTTGTCAAACTTTCCTTCACAAAAGCTTGCTGCTTTTGTGTCTTTGTCAAGACTGGCTCTTTTACAACTGTAGTTGACACAACACCACGAAGCATATTAATAGCCTTGCGAATGTTTTGCAGAGGCTGGTCAGTATCTACCGTTACTAATATCTGTTTCATAATCTTGTCCTTTTAAGCGTTTAATTGAATTAGATTACAAAAATACATTATTCCCCTCACATCGCCAAACTTCTTACATTATTTTAACACAAACGATACGTAAATTGATGCGCCAGCCGACAAGCACTCGCAACGTAAGTATCCGCTCAACGCCGTATTGCATATCTCAAAAAAAATGTTGTACCTTTGCACGGCGGCATCATTTTCCTAATTTTGAAACAAGAATACGAAGTTTAGCCCTCCATCAGCTAATGCCAGTGGAGGTTATCTATTTCTTCAGGCAACTCCACTCCCGAAGCCTTTTGCCCGCTTACTCAACAAGCGAGACTCAGAAATCTCGAAATGGCTAACAGGCAGACATAACTTCACTACTCAAACCATTGCTCGTATAGAAACGGCTTTGGGAAGTAAACTCATTAGCATAGCCCATTGATTGGGCTATGCAATGAATATTGTGATCTCTAATATGATAGTACCGATTCGCCGATATTATTAATTACGAAACCTCCCATATTACTTTTACGATTTCATACAGCAATCTACTTCGCTCCATCAACGCATTCTGGTCAAAGACACGATAGGCCTTGAACCCAACATTACACTTGTCAGATAACTCCTTGTTAAACTTATCAAAATCCTTGTTGGCATGATAGTAATCCTCGCAAAGCGAATGCCCCCATACCAATCCATTGCTATAAGTTTTCAGCTTATCCGAATACTCTTCATTACCAGAAGAGATATTATCCAACCCCTTCAGCAAGAGCAAGCCACCCAACAGGTTACGTTGATCCTCAAACTCCTCTACATCCTTAAAATACCCCCTGTTTTTTTCATTTTCAGAAAGGATATGCTCTATATGGTATCCCGTCTTATTACCGGTCTTAGTAGAAATATAGTAGATATCATTCTGCATATTTTGATTCGTATGCTCACAGATAAACTTCTCAACTCTAGAGAACAGATAACGCAGGAATCGGCGGTTCGTATTCGTATAGTTTTTTCTCAGGAAGCTATTGAAATCCAGCAAAGAAACCTCTCCCGAAACATTACGTTTTTCCCTAATACTCTGCATGATGATTTCGTCATATACCTCACGATAGGAAGCCATATCCAACCCCTTCAGTTTCTCATTCAATCGATAAGAAACATCCTGAAAATCGTTGCTATCATAGATACCATTCAGCACAAAGAGCACCCAGAGTCTATCTGCCTCTTTAGCTATAGCATGAATCTTCTCGTCCGTTAGCTCATCATTGACATCGCAGGCAGCCATAATCTGCTGATAAAGCCCAGAGATATCATTGATATTCAGATTATACTGCACAAACTCATCACCACAAGTCGAAATCTTAGCATAAAGAGAAGTATAGTAATCCAACTCATTATTGATAAACAGTTTAATGTTCTCATGATGTTTCTTGTCAGCTCTTCTGAAAGAAAGCTTATTAGCAATATCATTATAATCGAAGATATATCGGTGGTAGGAATTGATAATCTGCTTCTCCAGAGAGGCATTCTTCTTGAACACAAACTGCGACTTCAAATAATCAGCAAAAAAGTTATCCTCTCTTCCGCTAATTCTATTCAATGCAGCATCCCACTTCTCAGAATACTTGTTGGTATCACTTTTCGAAAGGAGTCCAATCATCTTACCTTTCAGAATCTCAAAAGGCTTTAAAGCCTCACCACGGTCATTGATCACCTCAAAGACCATAGGCGTATCATCCTTCTGGATAGACAGTTCTACGAGAACCAGTCTGTTGAGGAAGTAATAGATGAAAGCTGTCAACTCAACATCATCCAACTGTTTGTCATCAATGAACTTACTGATATCGGCATATCTCTCGATGATAGTCTCTTCAGTCTTGTTTTTATAAGCATCCTGATACTCAGAACCATCAAGGATACATTGCATCACATTTTTTCTCTTGTCATTGTCTATACAAAAGACATTGCCTTTAAACTGATCTTTCGCAAAGATGCAATCACGAAGGATATCCCTGAGATTATCATTTTTTGTAATATGATAGAGCTTTGTGGCAATCAATGTAAGTGTAGAGAGTCGCTGTTGACCATCAACGATAAACACCTTACCATCCACCTTATTGGTGATAAAGACATTGAGATAATACCAGTTATACTTTTCCAGCACCTCTTGCGACATCTCCTCATCCTTATGTTCTTTATACGAGATTTCGAAGGCATAGAAGATATCGTTCAAGAGGACCTCCACCGTATTCTTGGTCCATACATATTCACGCTGATAAAAATCAACGTAATACACTTTCTGTTTTAAGCAAGAAAGTACACTTTGCTTATCAGGAATTATTTCTTGTGCCATATTACAAAGTAAAAGATATTATATTTTAACAATTCAGAATCAAGCATGAAGCCTGCTGCACAGACACCAAGTCACGAGTAGTTGCATTGGCAGTTATATCCGCCATATAATCTACAACGATACGCTCTTGATCTTCATGAATAAACTTCTCAGAATTATCAGAGAAGAGCTGATTAATCTTAGGATATTCTTTCATATTCCCAACTTTTCAAACATATCATAATAACACGATCGTCTTCCACCAGTATAGTTAATGTTGCCATAACGTAAGCCATATCTTTGCAGGAGAGATGGAGAGGTAGAAAAACTATAGATTTTCAACCCATTTTCTCCCACTTTTTGTAAAAGCAGACCACAGGTATAGGCAACATGCAATGATGCCTACACCACCTAAAACAATATACATTCCTTCCATAATCATTTCTTTTTTAATATGTTATCAGCAAACAGCGCTAAGAAAACAGTAGCAAACAATCCCACACCAAGCAAAAAAGCATATGGTTTAGCATCATCTACACCAAGTACCAAACCTACCGCAGCAACAACAACCATTGCAGTAAAGCAGGTATTTGCAAGTTGATATATAAACTTGCTTAGGTTTTCTCTACGGGTCTTTTCTTTTTCCCTATCTTCTTTTGCCGTCATAGCTTACGTTTTTTATTATTCCTGCAAATATACGATAAAAACCAATACAGTACAACTTATCTCCCTATTTTTTAGCAATCTTTATCTTTTCAAGAGATGTACATAGCGAAGAACATCAATTCGTGTGACTAAGGACCTTTGCATTTATTTTACTTATTCAATTCAAAAAGTTCTTTATACTTCATACTGATTTCACAACCATAATACTTCAATGATTGCATCTCACTCTCATCCAAAAGTTCATTATGCTCTAAATAAGTATAATTAAATCCAAACTTTACCCTTGACAAGTACGCTTTCTTATAAGACAAATTAAAATCAGAATTAGACTTTTCAAATTTTTCAATAAAGAATGCAGAACCAACAGTAAAACCAGAATTCCTTGATTTTACTTCTGAACAATAAAGAAAATTTCCATCAACATAAACATTTGAAAGTTTTGAATTCAATAAGAATAGTTTTACTGCTATTTGATCATATAAAGACAGAATATTCCATTGGGCAAAATATTCTTGCTTCATTTTACGATCAACACATTGATAATGGATAAGCCAATATACAGATTCATTCTGCTTTGGTTGAGACAATAGCCACGAAACAGTATCCTTATAGATTTGTATCTGTTTATATCCCTCTATTACATCATAACCAATATATTTTGAAATGAAGTCAGGTGAAAAAGGTTGAGTTATTAGATCCGGAGAACGCAATACTAAATCATCATCAGCTAATACGACAGGAAAAGCGTCTAGCGATAACCTATATACTGCAACAGCCCCTATACAATCACATAAAATACGTTCATAATCAGTTTGAATCATATTTTTCCAATCAGATAATTCTGTTTCATTCCTCTGCTTTAAATAAAATGATTGATAACCTTGTTTATGAACATATTTATTCATAACAAGTTGATCTCTTCTGATTCTATCAAAGAAAGGAGCCATCAACACCTTCATTTGGGCAAATGTATCTTGATTGTCAACTAACCATTTTACCATTCGTCCGTTTTCAAAACCTCTCTCCAAACTCTTCCATCTTTTCAATTCCTCTGGGTGAGAAGTCAGATAGAGAGTACCTATAGAAGTCTCTAATGATTGTCTCATCTGATAAAATGCACAATCAAAAAATCCCTGCTGAAAAAGATTTATCGAATTTTTCAAACCCTGACAAGCCTCATTGAAAAACAAATTAGAATCCCAAGCATAGAAAAATCCCGTAGTTGCCATCTGTATCTGACTGATGGCAAAAAGATACTCATCAATATCTTTCAATTGCATTTTCACTAGAGGCGTATAAGATTTATCAAACTTCATATTTTCAATATGATACTTTATTTTATGGATCGTATCGGTGAATCAGATTACTTCAATACCACAACGTCTTATACATAGGCCACACATCAAATTGTGGAACAGGAGTCAACTTAGCAAAATGATTCTTCTCATCAAAATCATCCATCTACTGATTACCACTTTCGAATGATTTCAAACTTTCATATTCATCAGCCACCTCTATGATCAGTTCTGAATCTTTATTCATAACTAGCGCACAATAAATTTAATCTTCCAAGGACCTTTTGTTGCAGGCTCCTTCCAATTTTCCTTTGCAACCATCGAATCGTGAACAGCTTTGCGAACAGCCTTGGCAAATTCACCTTTAACCAATGGCTTTGGTGCATTAATACCTAACATCATAATCTTATCTCCTATTATTTAGTTTATATAACCTGCCGTCAAAATTACGCTTTTTTCTCGAAACCACCAAGAAAAAAGCCGAAAATCTGCAAGCTATCAGCAAATAACCACGAAATCAACCGTAAACTATTAACTGTAAACAGCTTTCCCCATGCGGTCCCATCCCGCAAAACATGGCGAGGGCTTTGATGCCCCGCCAACCTTAGAGCGTAGCGGTTCTGAGCACCGGAGGGCGGTTACATCTTCTCCCTTCGGGCAAGAGAAAGGATTGATGAGAGATGTGGCATACCTATTCCATATCCTACCACACTACCTAGCGTATTATGAAACAAATGCCATCAACAATCATCTAAGCCATAGGACATTCCAAAATCTGGGTGTGCAATAAATCCAAAAACATAAGTCTGGTATAAACAGGAGATGTTTCCGGAAAATGCTGTTCTGCTCTTTCTAATTCTTCTGTGGCATATAGATACTTGAACTTGTTGACCAACTAAGAAATTTCGTCCTTGATATTTCTTATTAACCCCTAGTCTTCCCAATAATACGGCAGGATAAGTACGAAGATGTTTTTGACCTGGTATAGTTCGTTGAACCTTATTAGCAGAAGGCTTTGGAATAAAAGTTGTCTTTACATAATCTATTGAAGAGGAAGTTTAATCTTTACATTTTTTGAGCGTTCCATCATACGACGGATTGCATCTTGTGCACCTTCAGGGATTACTGTTGTGGCCGTATTCCTACTACTCTCAGCAATCTCAATAAAGCGCTCTGCGACATCACCTGTCAATACAGGAATTGTTTTAATAGCTATTGCCATAATTCATATCTCCTATTATTTAGTTTATCCTAAAATCCGCAAGCAATCTCAATGGCAATCTCAATTGCAGTAAAGAGCTTGAACACTATGCATCATGATAGTATGAGCGTGAATTTTGTCCGATTTGTGCATACCTTCCCCTTACCCCACAATGCGACTTGAGGCAATACGCAGATTAAAACCATAAGGAACGGACTTTATCCGAATCCAGTTTTGAAAGGTCTTGCATAAGCCCGGTTTTCAGTATAGATATTCAGCACGTATTGCCTTGCTGTCATGATCCACTTGGCAGGTACGGAGATGAAGCTGAAGACAAAAGCCTTTATG